>Ga0315910_10000099_pt1 | contig 112174 bp, 66 predicted proteins | sample EdamamesoilMG_FD_204470 | JGI IMG/M metagenome (GOLD analysis project Ga0315910, IMG submission 204470) | Garden soil microbial communities collected in Santa Monica, California, United States - Edamame soil | ecosystem: Environmental > Terrestrial > Soil > Garden | place: USA: California...
CCCACGGCTGTGTCGCTCGGCGCTCGCAGTGTGCCCGACACAGCTTCGGCCTCGCTCCTACCCGCGGACGGCCCCAGACGCGCCTCAGCACGCGAAATCAAACTGGTCGGCGCTCTAGAAGGTCGCGCCGACATCGAACACGACGCGACCGTTGCGATCGTCGGTCGGGCGCACGTTGCCGGGGATGATCCAGTTGGGGACCAAGATCGCGTAGCCGAGTGAGACGGTCACGATGCGAATGTCCCACTTGACGATGTTGACCCCGATGCTCCTCCGGATATCCCGGAGCGGGACGACGTCGCGCCAACGCTGCGTCAGGACCCCGAGATCGACGAACAGCGAGTGCGCGAGGCGTCCGCCCAAGAAGTCGCGGACGGTCGTGACCTGCAATGCGAAAGTCGCGAGAGCACGGATGTGCCCACCTTGTGCGAGCGGACGCAGGGTCGATCCGCCGTAGCCGGTTGGGATCTCCTCGATGTCGACGAGCATCATCTGCGGCTCGATCCCCCGCATGCCCAGGTCGGCTGTTCCGCCGCCGAAGAACCGCCAAACCTCGGGGACGCTCGTCGTGTGGCTACCGGGCCAACCTCGGATGGGGATCGCGTGGCCGTAACGGAGCGCATAGCGAAACGCAAAGCGCTGCTCACGGCCGGGAAGCGGGAGGAAGTGCTGCCACGACGCTTGGAGCCGGACCCACCAGTCGAGACCGCCGAGGTACGGGGACGCGAGCAGAAAGTCCGCGTCCGCGATGAAACCCTTCTCCGGGTTGAACGCATTGTCGACGCGCGTCCACGTGACCCCCGTTTCGAGTGCGCCCGTCCGATCGGGCACGATCGCCTCGCTGCGGTTCGGAGGGCTGCAGCCTCCGTTGGCGCAGCCGAGGCTCGGACCGAACGTCGGCTTGACCACGCCCTTGGAGATGTTGGCCGCCTGGATCAGATAGGACCAATGCAGATGCCACTCGTTCTCGATCGGCAGGTTGAGGCGCAGCTCGCCGAGCGCACTGTCGATGACGCCGCGGGCCGGGGTGGCGCGACGCTGGATCTGACCGTTCAACTCGAGGCCGAGGACGGACGCGAAGATGCGCTGTCGCGACAACGAGAGCCGTCCGCTGCGCTCGTAGCAGCCTTCGTTGGAGTCGCAGAAGCGGGGGATGGCGATGTTCGTGCCGTAGTGGGCGTCGATGCGGAGATCCCAGCCCGTGCCGAACATGTTGGGGAAGGTCGGGCGGATGAAGACGTAGAAAGGATCGAGGGTCGCGAAGCCAAACCCCCACTCGAGGTCCATCGCGCGGTCTTTGGCTTCTTGCACCGAGATGACCTCGTGGACGACGCAGTCCTGTTCGGGGTCATCGTGAAACTCGCAGTTCGTGGGTTGTTCGAGGACCTGGACCGTCTCCATCGTGCCGGTCCCCTCGATGCGCCGGCGTGTCACGTCCGCTTGCTTGCGGTCGTAGGCTTCTCCCTCTTTCCAGGAGATCTCGCGCGCGATCACCCAGCGTCGCGTCTTGAAGTTGCCGCGAATGAGGGTCGAGCCAAAGGTCGCCGTCCGGCCCTCGTAGACGGAGATCTCCGTGTCTACGGCGGTCGTGGAGCGGTTGTGCTGCTCCTGGCAGAGACCGACGCTCGGGTCCGTCAGACGCTCCGCTTGCGAGACGCGGTGGGTTTCACCGGTCGCGCTTTTGTAGATCCAGCGGATCTCGGAGTCGGCGATGGGGAAGCCGTGCTCACGATAGCGGCGCTCGATCTCTCGCTCCGCTTTGCGGTCGAGACCCAGGTGTAGCGGGATCCCGCCGGCCCGCGCGTCGGTGTCGCGGCGTAGCGGTCCATCTTGCAGCATGTCGGCTGCCCCCCACGCGCCGCGATCGGCGAGCGGCACCCCCTCGAGGTCTCGGCTCTGAGGGATCGGGATTTCGAGGTGCCGCACGGTCTCACGGCCCGACGTCATGATCCGCGGCCCGGGATCGACCTCGACCCGCACGTACACCCCGCCTCGTCGTTTCTTGCGCAACGCGGCCAGTCCTTCGGGGGAGAGCTGTCGCTCGATCCACGTGGGGCTGCCGGCGGTGTCGACCTTGGTGAGGAGATCCAACGTCGCATGGGCGCCAGGCTGATCGAGCCCCTCGGGCCAGAACGCCACGCGGAGCTGGGCGGTGGCGCAGAGGTACCCCGCTTGCGCATAGGCGCGGAGGATCTGCCCGAGGTCGGATCGCGCCGCATTGTCGCTGAAGGCTCCGCGGGGGGCCAACTTGCGTCCCTTGCGGAGCTCGCGGCGAATGGAGGCGTCCACCGGTCCGGGGACGCTCGGGGTGTCCGTGAAGTCGATCGCGCGTAGGCGGAGTTTGGGCCCTTCTCGAATGTCGAACCGCAACTGCCGGAGTAGCCCCTGCGTGCCGTATTGCCCGCGAACCTCGGCGAGGGTGAAGCCGCGGCTTTGATAGTAGGCGCGCAGATTCTCGGCTTCGCGGGTGGCCGTCATGGAGGTCGCAGGCTCTCGGCGTTCGAACAGCTGGAGCTGCGGAAGCAAGCGGCTTTCTGCGACCCGATCGTTGTTGCGAAAGCTCGTCTCGACGCCGCTGCCGAGCTGAACGTCGACGGAGAGCGGAATCCGTCGACTCCGCGGCGGCAGTCGGTCTTTCGCGGTGTCGAAGTTCGTGTCGACGCGCACTCCGGGGTACGGCAGCTGCAGGGCACTGCGCGACGCGGCGCGGGGCCCCGATCTCGGTTCGGCGTACTCGCGTTCCACCCGGTCTTTGGCTTCCTCGATGTGAGCCCGGGTCACGCGCTTGGGAATGGGAAGGAGCGGCCCGACCGAGGGACGAAACATGCGCCGGATCCAACGCTGATCGGTCGAGCTCACGTTGCCGGTGATCTCGATGCGGCCGATCCGGAAGCCTCGCCCCTTGTCCAACATCACCCAAAGGTCGGCCTCGTCGCTGCCACGCCCGCATGCCAGACCCAGCTTGGCTTTGCCTTCGAAGTAGCCCTGGTCGACGAGGTGGCGCTCCACGCGAGAGATCTCTTCGCGCTCCCACTCGCGGCAAAGGAGTGCGTCTGGTTTGCAGACCGTCGCGGGCGGAGCTTGGCGGAGTGTCCGAGGCGAGACGCACGGTCCGAGCGTCAATCGACCCGGCCGCGAAAACGGGCTCAGAGCGCGGTGGAGCGCGCGTTCGGGCAACGGGAGCCGTCCGCGGATCCGAACCCGACGGATCGCTCGCCCGGGCTCCACGCGAATCTCGATCGTGTCGGCATCGAGCGCGCGGAACGTGGACAGGTAGCCGATCGTTCCGAGTCGCTCGACGACTTCGATCGGTACGACGCCTCCCGGCGGGAGATCGCCGTAGCGGCGCAGTAGCGGCGCGTCCTCGGCTTCTCGGAACCGGCCGACGATCTCGACATGGTCGATGTTCACGAAGTCGACGCCAGGATCTTGACCGGGGTGGGTCCGCAGCGCGATGAGCGAGAAGACGTCGCTCGCCTCGGGATCGAGCAAGATTTGGAAGCCGTCGTCCGCGGCGACGGAGAGCGTGAAGAGCAGCAGGTCCGTATCCGGTCCCGAGATCACGGCACGCAGAACCTCACCTTGGAGCGCCGTCGAAGATCGCTGCTTCTCGCGGATCACGAAGCCTCGCTCGGCGAGCCGAGCGAGCGCCGCTTCGACGGTTCCGAGCGGGTCGGTGTCCCGCACCGTCTCGGGCGAAGCCGGCGGAGCCTCAGGAGGTTGCGCGCCGTCGGTAGGTTGCGCGCCCTCGGTAGGAGGTTGCGCGTCGTCGGTAGGAGGTTGCGCGCCGTCGGGAGGAGGCTGCGCGTCGTCGTCGGTAGGTTGCGCGTCGTCGGGAGGAGGTTGCGCGCCGTCGGTAGGAGGTTGCGCGTCGTCGGGAGGAGGTTGCGCGCCCTCGCGAGCAGGAGGCGCGTCGTCGTCAGCAGGAGGCGCGTCGTCGGGCGGTGGAGTCGTGTCCCCCGGGTCGGGCAACGAGTCCTTCTCCGCGCCGACTTCAGCCGTCGCGTCGAGGTCGGTGGGACCGTCGGGCCGTGTCGCGTTTGGAGCGTCCGGATCGGGCGGCGCCTCGGTTGCGAGCCTGGGGTCGACGGGCGGGGCCTGGGAGATTCCCGTGTCCGATGGGGCTCCCCTCGGCGCGTCGGCGAGGACAGTCCGTGCGGCACCGCAGGCGAGCAGGGAAGCCAGCCAGCAGGCTCGTCGGAGGGCGCGGAGCCGATGCGGAAAGCCGAGCAAGGGGGCGCCCGAGTGTACCCGCCCGACGCGAGGTTTCGGGCGGAAGGACGTGCCTTGCGTCGAAACCCGAGCCGCGGTGACCTTGCCCGCGCGCCGCGGCTGGACCCGAGCGCCGGTCAGCGGAGGCTCGGGACGTCGAAGTCGAAGGAGAACTCGAGCGTGGTCTGTTCCAACGGATCGAACACGATTCGGTTGTTCAAGTACGATCGCCGGCGCCGGCGGACATCGATGCTCGTCGATTCGAGCAACTCGAGCCGAAATCCGATCTCTCGGCTCTGGCGCAGCAAGAATCCCGGGTAGCCGCGGACGTAGTCCCACGCGAGGCCAGCCCGGCCCCAGCCCCAGTCGAACCACTGACTCGGCGTGGCGATGTGCAACTCGGGTCCGATCTGCCCGAGGCGCAGGCGAATGTCGGGAATGTATCGCCGCAGGCGCGGCGCGGCTTCACTGGCTTCCTCACCCACGTCGATCTCGGTGAGGTGCCCGACGACCTGCAACGGCTTGCGGGCGTTCGCCAGACCGCCGCCACCAAATCTCTGTACGTCGGCGTCCGAGATCTGCACGTCGCCGGTTCCAAGGACGAGGTACTCGGTGCACGCACGGAGCGAGTCGAGCTCTCCGCTCGTGTCACCCTCGGCCAGGCAGCTCCACTGCATCCCGCTGAGGGTCCCACGCAGGAGCAGCTGGATCTGGCGCGGCTGATCGTCGATGTACACCGGTTCTTGGCGGAGGGCCACGACGTCGACCTCCGCGTTCTCCCACTCGCGCAACAAGGTCACGCGACCCCGGAGGATCTCGTAGTGTCCGGTGAGGAAGGGGACATCGACCAATCCGCCGGGCTCCACCTCGAGCCGACCGACGAACTCTGGGGCCTCGTAGCTGCCGCTGACCTGGACCGAGAGCTGCGCTTCGACCCCCCGCGCGAGGTTGTTCTCGACGCGCAGGGGGCGGTCCGTATCCACGCGCACGTCGAGGCGCATGCCTTCGAGGATGGCCGGCGGGGGTGCGGAGCTCGCTTCGGTATCCACCTCGTCGGTGAGCGTGAGGATCTCGACGCCCTGAATCGCGTCTTTGACGTAACGCGCCCGATCGAGCGCGACCGCACCCGTCGCGACGAGCGGAGTTCCTCCCGCGAGCATCAGGTTGTCGGAGGTGATCTCGGCTTCGTAGGCGAGGCGACCGCGGCCATCGTAGGCGCGGTACGGAAGATGCTTGGCGCGCACGCGCAGCGTCGTGCCTTCCGCCCGATCGAAATCGGGCGAGACGAAGGCTTCGCCCCAGACCCACGCCTCACCACGCGGCCCCGAATGTGCTCGCAGGGCTTCGCGCGGAGGCTCTCGCACGCTGGGGTCGCGTCCGACCCGGACGGCGTACCAACCTTCGGAAACGCCTTCGCATTGGGTCCCACGGCACTGCGAGAACTGGACGTCCCCGCAGTCGATCGTCATGTGCGGGACGCCATCGGTGAACTCGAGCGTCAAGACGTCGGCTCCGCCGGCCTGTCGCGCAGGCCGGTGGAGGCACGATTCGCCGCCGCGCAAGGGATCTCCGAATCCGATGGTGCCTTCGAGGGCGTGCAGGGCGAACTCGGGCTGCGCTCGACCCTGGGCCACGACGCGACGAACCGCGACACCGCCGTCGTCGGAGGCGACCACGGGGCCAAGCGCATGCGCGAGCAGTGCACTGCCCACGGAGCCCCGTGCGGCGACGCCAAAGTGGTGGGCACAGCTGCCGCCAAACGCATATCCCGTGTGCGCACCTTCGACGCTGCCGAAATGAAGCGCGCCTTGGCCCAACGCGAGCGTGCCGCTGGCGTGGAGCCAGTCGCCGCGGATGTCGACCGCGAGGCGCTTGAACTCGAGCGGCACGGGCAGCATGTCGAGATCGAAGCTGAGCGCTTCCCCGCGCAACTCGGCGTGCCCGGCCAGACGCGGCGCGCGGATCGACCCATCGATCTCCACTGCGAGCTCCAGCCTGCCCTTGGCCTTGTCGAGGCCGAGGTTGGGCACCAACCCAGAGAACACGCGAAAATCGATGTCACCAGACACTTTCGCGCCGTGGGCAGGTGGCCCTCCCGACAAGGTCGAACGTGAGTCGGGCGGGGGGGGCGTACAAACCTTCTCGGTGGGGCTCGGCTCCCCGGCGTCGCCCAGTGGCGGGAGCTCCGAAAGGTCGAAGACCCCTGCGATGGTGACCGTCGACCCCTGCGGGCCGCCCGTGCCCAGCGACCATGGCTCCTTGAGCTCCACGCGGGATCCTTCGAGGCCGGCGATGAGAGGACTGCGTGCGCAGATCGTCGCGGGATCGTTGCAGGGCTCGTCGGCCGTGTCGGACGGAGAACCGCCGCGGATCCACGCGCGATCGAGGCTGAGCTCGATGCTGAGGCCGTCCGGTGCGCCAGGATCGACGCACGCGGAGATCATGGGGGCGCCCGCGCTGCAGGTCACCACCTCGGCCGAGGCGCCGAGCAGCTCCCCGTCGAGTGGCGCAGACTCGGACTGATCGAAGAAGAGCTCCGGAATCGACAGGCGCTTGAAGAGGATGTTGAGCTGCGCCGAGACGGCCGGGCGGTCGCGGTCGGGGCCGGCCCCGATCGCGACCAAAGCATCCACCGTCCACTCGATCGGCTTGCGGGCGCGCCTCCGTCCGCCTTGACGCGAGCGCGTCGCAAGCTCGCCACGAACGTGGAGCTCGCGATGACCCACGAGCGGCCCCTCCGCGGCGAAGTCGTCGCTCGTCACTTCGAGGCGACCTCCGCCGAGTGCGATGCCCTCGGCAGAGAGGCCATTGAGGGCGACGACGCCGTCGACCTGCGGTTGCTGCACGCTGCCGCGCACCGAGAGCGCCGTGCCCTCTCCGATCTGACCGCGAACCTCGGCATCGAGGTTGAGCAGGCGGCCAACGATCTCGAGCGGAACGCCGCGCGCCGTGACATGGAGATCCAGGTTCGGGTCGTCTTCGATCGTGATCGTTCCCTCTGCGGCGACCTCCCCCACGGGAACCGTCACGCGGCCCGCGAGAAATGGGCTCACGGGGCGATGAATCGGGAGCACGAGGTGATGGATCGCGAGCTCGTCCGAGAACAGCTGGAACGAAACGGAAGCGTCTTGGTAGGTCGTCCCGCCCATCGTCAGGCTGGGTGCGTTGGCGACCCCCATGATGCGGAGGTCCGAGATCGGCGCGGCGTTCCCCGTGCCGTCGCCGATCTCGAGCTCGATGTCCGCGCGTCCGCCCACCGCCTCGCCCGGTAGCCGCGCGAGATCGAGTTCATGGAGATCGAGGGCTGCGAACAGGCGAGGGGACTTGGCGATCTCGCCGTGCTCGAACAAGTGCGCACGGGCGTCGACCGAGCCGTGCCCTCCGAGCAGGTAGGCGTCCTTGGCCTCGAGCTGCAGCGTTCCCTGCGAGAGGCGGAGCGTGGCTTCCGTGGTACGCGAAGAGTCCAGCAGATCGGTCACGACGAGTCGGCTCGAACGCGAGGTCGGAGCCCCGAAGGCGCCTGTCAGCCGCAACTGCGTGTGCGCGGAGGCAAAATAGGGCGTCAGGCCCAGCGCCCGAGCGAACGCCGCGCCGTCGGTGACCGCGATCCCGACGTCGAGGTCCTGGTAGGCCGCGCGATCGAGATCGAGTGCACCGTCGAGGTCGACGTGCGTGCCGTCGGTGCTCACCCGGACGCGTCGGAGCGCGAGGTTTCCTTCCGGTTCGAGGGTCATCTCCCCGTGGGCGGAGATGTTCCGTGGGATGCCGTCTTGCTCCGGCCCATGGTGCCGGCGCAGCGCGAGCTCCTCGAGGCGCAGGTCGGCTTCGAGGACCGTGAGGCTGTCGTCGTGCGGGGGAGGGCGCGCACCGATGACCAGGCTGCGGACGTCCAGGGCACCCTGCAGGGAGCCGCCGAGCAAAGGGGCCAAGCTTGGCTGGCTCGGCACGAAACCCGCGGGATCGACCCCGTCGAGCTCGAGGGGGATCGCGATCAGGAACGACTCGCCGGGGTGGGGCAGGACGACCGTGCCGGTCGAAGACACCGGCAAACGAGCGCGTCCTCCGAGCACCCCGGCGTCGAGGTGCCGCAGCGTGACGACGAGCCGCTCCACCTCGTGGGGCAGGCGGCCCACCCAGGGCGCCGGCAGAGGATCGTTGGTCAGCGAAACGGAGACGTCCGCGTCCGTGCCGATCCACGCGGGCTCGCCCGCGACGTTCACCGTGAGCCGGGTGGCGCTGATGTCGTACGTTGGATCGAGCACAGAGCCCGAGATCGACGCGCGCGCGGGGCTTTCGTTGCCAACGAAGGTGCCGAGCGGGAGACCGAGCGAGTGCCCCACGTGGGCCGCGACGGCGTCCGCATTCTTGCTGCGAGCGTCGAGCTCGATCTCCATGGGTGCGCTGGCGGTCTTGTCGCGGAGGCGGCCAAACACCGAGATCAGCGTGCCGTCGACCTCCACCGCAGATCCCACGGCGTCGAGCGCCGCATCGAACGCGACGTTGCGGACGGCGACGTCGCCTCGATTGCTGCGAAACCGTCGCACGTCCAAGTCGCGCAGTGGGAGGCGGAAGTCCGCGATACGAAGCAGTCCGCGGGTACCGTGGCCCGACACGTCGAAAGAAAACGGAAGGTCGACGGCACCGAGGCTCGGGTCCGGCGCGTCGAAGGCGAGGTCGAACACGGCGGAATCGAAGTCCACCGCGGCCTCCCAATCCGCCGTCGCCGACATGTCGATCCGCAGCGCGAGGTCTTCGATCTTCGCGTCGTCGACGGCGATCGAGAGCCCCTTGGCATTGACGTTGGGCGGGTTGTAGAGCTGGAAGGCGTCCCGCAGGCTGAGCACCCGGCGCGGCTCACCTCCGGGGCCCATCTCCTCGTATTCGACGACGTCGATCTGCACGGGCGCGAGCGATCGCACCTCCGTGAAGTGCAAGATCCACGGGATTTCGAGGAATCGGGGGATGCCGATGCGATTCCACGGGATGATCTCGTGCAAGACGAGCGAGACCTCGAGCTTTGGGGCCAAGGCCGTCCGGGTCGTGCGCACGCCGCCCGTGCTCTTGAACGGGTTCCAGACGCTGACGTCCTCGACGAGGAGGCGGTGGGGTGTCCCCGTGAGGAGGTCGAAGATGAGGCGCCCGCTCCAATGCACCCGGCGGAGCTCGAGGTCGCCGTCGAGCAAGCGACTGACGCGCTGGCCGATGAACTTGCCGAGGACCTCGTCGTTGAAGAAGAAGTAGGCGCCGACGTAGGCGATGTTGAACACCGTGACGAGGGCGAGCACCGCCTGCAGCGGCAGCCGAATGAGGAATAGGACCAACAGGGGACGGCGGCGGCGACGGGGCAGACGCGAGGCGATGAGCCACAGGATTTGGGGAGGCAGGGCCAACAATCCGCGGGGATCGGCGAGCGCCTCCTGGTAGAGCGCGGAGCGGAAGTGGCCCACAGCCCCCACTCCGCGAGGTTCGACCTCGTCACCACCCGTGCCGATGGGAAGGTCCGGAGCGCCCAGGTGTGCGTGCACCCACGTTCGGTCGTTCGGATCCAAGCTGGCAAGGGCGCGCTCGACGAGAACGGGCGTCACCGGCAACGGCTCGAGGCGGGGTGCCGGAGGTCGATGGTGGAGCCGCGCGACGCGGTCCCGCACGTCGCGTCGAACATGCGCTCGAATCAGGCGACGCAGCGCGCGTCGCTGTGAAGACGGCGTTTCGCGTACACGGCCCACGATCCGGAGCCGGTCGAGATCTTGGTAGGCCGAGAACAAGAGGGCGAGATTGGGGCCCTCGGGATAGAGGTAACGGAATCTCGTCGAGAGGCACCAGTGCTCCAGCAACTCTCGCCCTTCCGCCAGCCACTGCGCCTCCAGAGCGGCGGGGGGCTCGATGTCGGCGCCTGGGGGACCCACGGAGTCGGGCCAGGCTAGTCCTGCTCGGCGGAAGTTCCAAGCCCCTGGAACCGCCGCGCGGGGCAGTTTCAACCCGTCCCGATGTGCGCGCGCATCGCTGAATGGAGGCACGAATCGACGCGAGACGGGGAACGCTTTGTGGCTCCGCGCAACTACCCAATCACGCTCGGTGTCCGCGAGGTGGGGGACCCGGCGCGAGAAACACGATGCGTTGGCGGAGTAAACGATCGCTGGAACCTGGGTTGGAAGTGCAAGCGTCCTCCGAGCCCGGTGGGCTGTGGGCGACGCTCGGAGCGGTCGTTGGAGAACGACGGGCTCCGAGCGCAGCGGCGGTTGCCACGGTGGCGGCATCCATCGGCGACCGCACGCGCGCCTTGGAGATGCTCTCCCAGTTGGCGGCTCGACACCCAAGCGCCGGGTTCGAGCACGTCGCGAGGGCGTTCTATCAGCGTCAGGTCGGGGACGACGCAGCCGCGCTCGCGAGCTTCGAGCAGGCGACGATCGTCGATCCGTCGAACGCCGAAGCGTGGCTCGGACTCGGGTGCATGCTCGATGATCGCGGGCACGCGGAGGCACTGCCCACGCTCGAGCGCTCGACTCAGCTCGCGCCCCACCATGCCGAGTGTTGGTGCCGCTACGGGGATGCCCTCGCGGCGACGGGCAACTACGCACGAGCCCTGGACGCTTACGAGCGCGCGATCGCGCTTCATGCCAACCACGCGCGTGCTGCCTTTCACCGATGTCGCGCTTTGGGAGCCCTCGGCCAGCTCGAGGCTGCCGTGGAAGCCACGCCGCGGGCGGCCGCGCGCGACCTCGGGGAGCTTCGGGAGTGTCGCCGCGTGAGCCGTGGGCGCGTGTTCGTCTGCCGCTACTGGGCCGCGGACGACGTGGCGGACCTGTTCGAAGTGCTCGCGGAGACCCTGCTCTCGCACGCGCAAGACGTCGGTGCGGCCGATCTCGCCTTGGACGATGGCGTGTGCGTCGACGCTGGGTGCTCACCCTTGCGCGTGATCGTGCGCGATGGTGTCTTCGTCGTTTGCGACGCCGATGCGGGGCGTTCGCTGCGGGCGGATCGCTTCGGAGAGGTCAACGAGGCGATCAGCCTGCTCTACGCCCAGCAAATGTGCTTGCGTTCGGCGGGCCTCGAGGGTGAGCCTTGCCGCTGGACGGATCTCGTTTTCGTCCAGCTCGAAGCTCTGGAGCAACCCCACATACGCTTGCGTCGGACGATGCCGAGCGTCGGCGAGAGCGGTTGGACCTTGTTGGAGGGGGGAGACGAGCCCCTCGGCGCAGCCTCTTGCCTCGAGCTGCACGCGATTCCGGTGTTCGAGCTACGCCGGCGCAGACCGGCGCTCACAAGGTTTCTGACCCTTCCTATAGGGATCGAAGCCGAAATCGATGGAAACGAGCTCGTGGCTCTCCACGTCCTTGGCGACGAGGGGCCGACGGATCGTCGACCGGTTTTGCACTGAGTCGAGGTCGAGGATTCGCTCGCCTACCGGTCGGTCAGGAACGACCTAGAGCGAGAAAAATCAACTGATGGGCGTCCCCGGGAAGTTGCGAGACTCCAGTCTCTGCGTCTACGCTAGCGCGACCGTTGAGCGCTGAGCTCGGCGTCATGACTTTCGGGAGACACTCAAAATGATCAACAAGCGACTATCCTACGCAGCCCTCTTTTGCAGCTTGAGCTTTGCCCTGCCCGCTTGCGGCGACGACGGTGACAGCGACGACGACGGTTCCACGGGAACCGGGACTGGAACCGCTACCACGACCTCGTCCAGCACGACCACGGCGGGCAGCACCAGCACCTCGTCGACGACCGGCTCGACCAGCAGCTCGACCGGTGCCGACACCACCGGTGCCGACACCACCGAAACCGGCACGGACACGGACGCCGAGACGGACACGGACGCGGAGACCGACACGGACGCGGAGACCGACACCGACGCGGAAACCGACACCGACGCGGAAACCGACACCGACGCGGAAACCGACACCGACACCGATTCGGAAACCGACACGGAAGCAGAGACCGAAGCCGAAACCGGGACGGGAACCGAAGCGGGGACGGACAGCAGCGGGTCCACCGGGGCATAGGCCGACACGGACACCGTGTAGTCACGCCTCGAGAGCGCACGCAGACGCCGTGCGCCGAGCTGGGTCGAGTTTTCTCGACCCAGCTTTTTTTTGCCCGACGGGGGAGGGCGGTCGCCGCGGATCTCCAGCGTTGGGACGGGAGCTCGGCCAACGCGACGCTCGTCGGGTCGAACCAGGGCGATCGCTCGAGCCCGAGCTTGCGACGGCTCAAAGCGAAAGCTCCCGCGGCGAGCTGTCCCTTGCGACAGCCAACTTCGCGAGAAGCCTCTTTGCGATGTTTCCTCGCCTGCGCTCCACCGCAAGCTTGGTCCACCTCGAGGGTGGACCGAGCGCGATGATGTCATGCGAGAGTAGCGGGGACAGGATTTGAACCTGTGACCTCCGGGTTATGAGCCCGGCGAGCTACCTGGCTGCTCCACCCCGCAACGGGTTAGGGCGGCGTTTATAGGCATCCGCGGCGGCGGCGTCAACAGTTTTTTGCCCAAAGGGGGGCACTTTCGATTCGGCGGCCCGCCGGGTCGGCGCCGCGCCGCCGCGTACGGATTCGTTATCGCATGATGACCGTGCGGACCTTCCGTCCCTATTGACCCCAGCAACCCGCATCTTTAGTTTTTTCGCCTCTTATGGATGCCGAAGCCGTCGGTGCCGCACTCACGCCTGCAGCGCTCGCTCCCCCGATCGCGCAGAGCCTTGGTCTCTTTGGGCCTGCCGTCGCCGCGGCGTTGAGCTTGCTCGCCGAAGGAGCGCAGCCGGCATTCGTCGCGCGCTACCGGCCGGAGCGTGTTCGAGGGCTCACGATCCGCGACCTCGAACGCATTCAGGCCGAGGCTGCCCGCGCGGTGGCCTTCGAGTTCAAACGCCAGGAGTTGGCGAGCGAGCTCCAGCGCAGGAAGATCGACGCTCCGCACATCATCCAGCATCTTCGGGGTGCCAAGACTGCGGTGGACCTCGATGACTTGCGCGTGTTGGTCAAGCGCCGCAAACGGGGCCCTGCTGCCAAGGCACGGGCCGCCGGGTTGGCGGCGGTATCGATGGCCCTCTGGCGGCACGCGTGCCCCAGCGAGGTCGTCGACTTGATCGATCGCAGCGAGGTGATGTTCGGTGGCCGTCGATCGGCGGGACGACGCCCCTCTGCCGAAGAAGCTTCCGTCGCACTGCACGAGGACGTGGACGAGCACGAGACTCCGGAGCTCGGGGCATCGGACGCCTCGAGTGGCGGATCTCCTTCGGTCGAGACCGGAGATGCCGGCGGGGAGTCCCACGGTGTCGACGTGGTGGATCCGCAACTGCAGGCCGCGGCGGAGCATGCGGAGCTCGAGGGCCCCGAGGCAGCGCCTTCCTATGGCGACGTCGATCCTCAGGTGGTCGCAGACAGCATCGAGCCGCAGAGCATCGGTGCGTACCCTCAGGCGCTCGCTGGCGCGCGCGCGATCTGTGCCGATCAGATCGGCGAATCACCGCAGGTCCGCTCGCGTCTGCGTGCGCTGCTGTTCGCGGAGGCCAAGCTTCGCTGCAGCCTCGTCGAGGGGAAGACCGACAAAGGTGGCAGGTACGGCAGGTACCTTTCGCTGCAGGATCCGTGTGACAAGCTGCAGCCGTCGACCGTGCTCGCGGTCCATCGTGGCGAACGAGAAGGTGTCCTGTCCGTCGAGCTCGAGATCGAGCGCGAACGCGTGATCGAAGCGATCGTCACGGAGCTCTCGATCGACACCGACGTACCCGCGGGCGAGGAGCTGCTCAAGGCGGCGGAGGAAGCGTGGGACCACGGCCTCGGCAAGGGCGTGCGGGCTGGCGTCCGCAAGCTCCTCAAGCGCCGGGCCGACATCGAGGCGATCGCGGAGTTCAGCGCCGCACTGCGTCCCCTGTTGCTGGCTCCGGCGTACGGGGCAAAACCGCTGCTTTCGATCGACCCGGGGCATCAGAATGGATGTCGTGTGGTCGCCCTCGACGGGCGCGGCAAGGTGCTCGCGCAAGACACGGTGTTCCCGCTGTCGCCCAAGCTTCAGGTGCCGCAAGCCAAGGCCCGCATCGCCGAGCTCTGCACGGAGCATGACCTCACGGCCATCGTGGTGACGACGGGCGCCGCAGGTCGCGAGGTCGAGCGCATGTGTCGCGAGCTCGTGAGGGAGCTCGAGGGCCTTCGGGGGGTGGTGGTGACCTCCATCGATGCGGACGCGGCTGCGTTGCACGCGAGCAGCAGGACCGCCAAAGACGAGCTTCGCGACGGGGACGCGGCCCTGCGCCGGGCGGTGTCTGCGGGCCGGCGAGTGCAAGACCCGCTGCTCGAGCTCGTCAAGATCGATCCGCGGAAGCTCGGGCTCGGTCAACATCAGCATGAGGTCGACCAAGAGGAGCTGCGCACGGCGCTCGAGCAGGTCACCGTCTCGTGCGTGAGCGAGGTGTGCGTCGATGTCAACGCCGCGAGCGTGGAGCTCCTTCCGTGGGTTGCGGGCATGTCCCACGCCCTCGCCAAAGCGACCGCGGGTTTCCGCGATGTGAGGCACGGCCTCCGCAGTCGTGCCGATCTCCTCGACGTCCCCGGGTTCGCGGGCAAAGCCTTCGAGCAGGCCTCGGGGTTCCTGCGGGTGCGCGGCGGGGAGCAGCGGCTCGACGAGACCATGATCCACCCGGAGCGCTACGGTCAGGTCACCGAGATGGCGCGCGAGCTCGGTGTGACGGTGGGTGATCTCCTGGCCAACGAGGAGCTCATCGAGAAGATCGAAGCCGAGAAATACCTCGAGAAGCCCGGCATTTCCGGCGAACCGCTCGGGCCGGAGACGTTCTCGTTCATCGTTGGAGAGCTTCGGGCGCCGCTGCGCGATCCCAGACCCGAGTTCTGCACCGTCGAATATCACCCAGACCTCAAACAGTTCGAGGATCTGAAGGTCGGGATGGAGCTCGAAGGCATCGTGACGCACCTGGCGGCGTTCGGGGCGTTCGTCGATGTGGGGATCGCCCAAGAGGGGCTCGTCCACGTGAGCGAGTTGAGCCATGGCTTCATTTCGAGCCCGCTCGATGCCGTGCACGTGGGGCAGAAGGTGCGCGGCCGCGTGATCGAGATCTCGGGCGAGCGCAAACGGTTCAGCTTGAGCCTCAAAGCGCTCATGCCCAGGCCAGAACGCCCCGCCAAAGATCCGAAGGGTGCGGCAGCGGGTAAAGGGAAGGGCCCCCGCGCCGACGCCAAGGGCAAAGGCAAAGGTAAGGGCAAAGGCGGCAACAAGGATCCCAAGGCGCGTCGCCCGGAGAAGGAGCGAACCCTCGGGTTCCGCTTGGACCTCTCCGAGCTGGCGTCCAGGCTCGAGAAGGGCTGAGCGCGTCTCGACCTTGGAGGACGCCAACGGAGTCCTCCAAGGTCAGAACTCTTCGGTGACAGCAGCCCTAGCCGCGGGCCAGATCGGCGAGCGCGATTCGCTGTGCGCGTGGATCGAACATGCGCGCCATGATGGAGAGCGGTTGGTTGACCGCCTCGAGGCGAAGCACGCTCGCGGGTGGAGGATCCACGCCGTCGAAGTTGAGCGGGCAGCACTCGCGCCGGGGGGATCGTTGGGGTTCCTCCACCAGCACGGGGAGCCCGTGAGAGCGACAGATGATCGGGCGCGCATCGTAGATTGCGCAACGGCCTCCCACGAGCATGGGGCAATGACCGGCGGAGCGCGGGTCGTCGGCCTGCTGCCGGACGACCGTGCGTAGTTCGGGAGAGGACTCCGCCAAGGAGCGCAGCGCGTGTTCGATCGCCTCGGCCTCGACGGCGAAGACCGAGAGGCGGACGTGGCAGCACTGCTCGCAGCCGGGTGCGCAGCGGATCTGGTCCGGGCTGCGGGCCACGGCTGCGTCGAAATGCTGCGCGATGCGCCCTTGAAGCACGCGCAACGCGTTTCGCGCGACCTGTGGAGGCTCTTCGCCGGGATCGGTCATGGATCGCGAAGCAGCTGCGTCGGAGCGCCGACCGAGACCGAGATCACCCCCGGCGCCACACGCTCGGCGCCTCCTGCGGGTTGCTCGGGCGGCGAGCCGGCGTGCCACACGAAGAGCGACGCGGTCGCGCCACGTGGACGCGACGGGTCGACGTGGAACTCGGATCGCGACCGCGACGGTGGTTCGAACGCCAAGAGGGCTCCGCCGTCGTGGATCACGCCCAGGGTTCGGCCGTCGCTGACGAGGAAGTTGAACGGTCGATCACCGCTCGGCCGCACCTGTGCCCGCAGGTCGGCGAGCGACGCGCGGATCTCCGCTGGATCCGCGTACGCTTTCCCAAACGAACCGCGGCGGTGCAGGCCCGCAAGGAACCGCATGAGGAGGAGTTCCCCGTCGCTGCCGGCCATCGGATCGCGCGCGAGGAAATCCGGGAGCTCGGCCCGCAGCGCGTTGCGCTGCGGCTCGGTCAACTCCGTCTCCGCTTCGACCGCGACCCAGCGGCGGAAACGAGCCGTCCGCACGACGTCGCGCGGTGCGGAATCATTGCCGGACGAAAAGATCCCGAGCGTGCACGACGACGGGGTCCGAAGCAGGTCATCCAGAGGATCGACATCCCGGCCGCGGAGAATCGGTCGCGATTGGACCAAGCTCTCGTTGCCCATCACGGATCCGATGCTCCAGCCAAGGAGATGCGGGTCTTCCGGTACCTGTGGCCGATATCCGCACAGGTGTCGCTCGAAGATTCCTGCTAGCCAGCTCCGCCCCCAAAACGGGGTGCTCGGGCGAGAATCCAACAGCGCAGCCAAAGTGAAAAGCGGCACCCGTTGAGAATACCAGCGGCCGGAGTTCGAGCCAGTGTGGCCTTTCACCTCGCGCGGGTTTTTTGGGGCGAGTTTCGTAACGCGTTACCGTGAAACCCATGATGCGGATCCGTTCCATCGGGGGAAATCTGGTGCACGGTCTCGCAGCGCTTTGCGCTTGCGCCGCAATCGCGTGCGCAGGGGACAAGCCCAACGCGGAAGCCCCTTCGGAGCAAGGCGCCGATTCCCACTACGACGTGGCGGTGGGCTCCTTCCACAACGGAATGTACGAAGACGCCAAGCTTCAACTCGACCGCGCGCTTCAGGTCGATCCGCAACATGCCGAATCGCACTACCTGCGCGGCGTCCTCTTGCTCAACGAAGGCAAGACGATCGTCGATTCGATCGAGATTGAGCAGTGCCTGACGGACGCCGCATCCCTCCAGCAACGCGCGCGCGCCGAGGAGCTCCACCAGCAGGCCGGTCAAGCGTTCGCGATGGCCGCTTCGACCTTCGAAGACGACGCCGCCGGACGTGGCCGCGCGCTGAACTCGATGTCGGTGGTCGACTTGTTCTTTCAGAGATATGAGGCAGCCGCGGATAGCGCAAAAAATGCGCTCGGAGTCCAGTTCTACACGGACCGCTACTCGGCGCTCGCCAACCTCGGATGGGCGCACTACCTCCAGGGAGATCTCGTTTCCGCCACCGCGGAGCTTCGCCAGGCGATCCTCCTCAACGCGCACTATTGCGTCGGTCACTACCGACTCGCGCAGGTGTACTTGGACGCGGGCGTCGCGGACCAGGCGCTCGAGCACGCGTCCATCGTGACGACCAGCGAGCGCTGTCCGATCCAGGATGCCTACAGAATTGCAGGAGTCGCCGAGCGGAGGCTCGGCCGTGACGTGGAGGCCACCGCAGCCTTGGACGAATGCGTGGCCGTGGCACCGCGCAGTTGTCTCGCGCAAGACTGCTTGAGGCTCCAGGGCGGCGAGAAACGCGCGACACAAGCTCGGATCGCGCACGCGGAATAGCGCGACTAGCGCCAGTCGAGGCCGCTTGCCCAAACTGGTCCAGATGCCACACACTCGCCGGCAATGCAGGTCGAGTCCGGTCGCTTGCGTGTTGTCGCACCTACCGAACGTCGTGACGTACCGGCCAATGAACCGGACGCGATCGACGCCCACGAGATCCCGTCACCCGGGCGCTACATCCAGGAGCAGCGTCAGCGTCGAGGGGTCAGCCTAGAGCAGCTCGCGTCGGCGACGAAGATCCCAAGGACGAGCTTGGCGCTGCTCGAGGAGGACCGGTACGAAGATTTGCCCGGCCCCGTGTTCGCCAAGGGATTCCTGCGATGTTGTGCTCGCGCCCTCGAGCTCGACGCCGACGCTGTCATGGAGCTGCTCTATGAGCGAGAGCGTGCAGCCCTCCACGCACGTCGCCGCGATCGTCCGGTTTCTTCGGCCGTTCCCGAAGCCGTGGTCAGTGCGGCCGAGGCGGTCACCGCCATGCCGGTGGACCCGCGCCGCTCGGGTGGATCCAGCGATTCGGCGCTGCATCGCGTGGTCGCCACGCTTCCCACGCCAACGACGTTGCTCTGGGTCGTCGTGGCGGCCTTGGTGACCATGGTCCTGATGGCGGCGTTCAACATGCTTGGCTCGCCCGGCATCGGCCCCACGACCTGAGTTCCGACCGCCAGAAACGTTCCTGGGCGAGGGAATGGAGCGCCGGCAGACCCGGACATGGGTCATGATGCGCGAGCCGATGACCACGCGGACGCGAAAGATCGAGGTCATTCACACGCTCTTGCGCGCCGGCGACAAGCCGAGGATGCGGCGGACGCTGGAGCGGCTGGACGATGTCCAAGTCGCGGGGCAGCTCGACAACCTGCCCGCGAACGACGTCCTGCGGGTCTTGCGGTTCATGCCGGCCGGGCGTCGAGGGGAAGTGATCGGGGCCATGCGCTACGAGGCCGCGGCCCTCGCGGTGGCCGAGCTCGCGCCAGAAGAGGTGGCGAGCCTCCTCGATGACCTCGAGACGGACGACGCCGTCGACATCCTCGGCCGCATCGACGACGAGAAATTGGCGCAGATCCTCGCGCGTTTGGACAAGGACGACGCCGAAGAGCTCGAGGAGCTGCTCGCCTACGACGAGAGCTCGGCCGGCGGCCTGATGTCGCCCGAGTATTTCTCGGTGTCCCCGCAAACGACCGTGGGGGAGACCTTGGCGACGATCCAGGCCGCGGAGGAGATCCCCGATGGCGCGTTTTACGTGTACGTCGTGGATGAGTCCGAGCGCCTGGTCGGCGTGTGTTCGCTTCGGATGCTCGTGACGAGCCGGCACGCCCAGGTCGTCGCCGACGTGATGTTGACCGAGCTCATCACCGTCCCGCCGGATACCGACCAGGAAGAGGTGGCCGAGCTCGTCAGCCGCTACCGCGTCGTGTCCGTGCCCGTGGTCGATGCCGAGCGCCGCATGCTGGGCGTGGTCGAAGTCGATGACATCGTCGATGTGATCCGCGAAGAGGCCACGGAAGACATCCTGAAGATGGCCGGCGCGGGAGCCGAGCTGGTCGGGGCGCGGTCGTTCACCTCGAGTTTCCGTGCCCGCTGGCGCTGGCTCGGCGTCGCCGCGCTCGGCGGGATGGTCGTGGCGATGAGCTTGTCGCGCTTCAGCAGCGCGCTCGCGAGCGTCCCCACGCTCGCGCTCTTCATGCCCGTCGTCGCCGGCATGGGGGGGAACGTAGGGATCCAGAGCTCGACGATCGTCGTCCGCGGGCTCGCCGTGGGCTTCGTCGAGACCGCGCGGATCAGTCGCCTCGTCGTGCGCGAGGTCTCGCTGGGTGCCACCCTCGGCTTGCTCTACGGCTTCGTCGTCGGCATGTCGACGATATGGCTCGGGGGCGCCGAGGATCCGCTGCGGCTCGGCATCGTGGTTGGCGGTGGCATGGCGGGGTCGATGGTGATCGCCACCGCGGTGGGAACGTGCACACCGCTCATCTTGGACCGGCTGGGGATCGATCCCGCCGTGGCCACCGGACCGTTCGTGACCACCTCGGTGGATGTCATGGGCCTGCTGTTCTACTTTTCGCTCGCCACCTTGTTGCTGGGCGTCGGCACGTAGGACCCGTTCGCGTGTCGCTCACGTCGCCCGCCATCGTGCTCGCTACGCGCCCCATGGGAGAAGCGGATCTGTACGTCGTGCTCCTGACCCCGGGCGCGGGCAAGGTCCGTTGCGCGGCCCGGCACGCCCGGAGGAGTCGCAAGCGGTTTCCAGGTGGGCTGCCGGGCGGCGCGATGGGGGAGGCGCAGTTGCATCGGAGCCGCCACCCCGATGGCCTTTGGCGCCTCGACGACTTCAGGAGCCTGCTCGATCTGACGGACCTCGGCCGCGACTTGGAGCGGTTCGCTTACGTCGCGTATCTCTGTGAGCTCAGCGACGCCCTCCTTCAAGAGCCCGAACCCGATCCGCGCTGCTTCGCCGCGCTGAGCGAGGCCCTGGAGGCCACGGTTCGCGCTCCGCCGCATCCCGCCGTGCTGCGCCGGTTCGAGGTGCGGATCCTCGATGCACTGGGCTTGTTCCCCGTCCTCGACGCGTGTTGCGTCTGCGGTGCGTCTGGAGCTTCGGCGACCACGGCGAGCGTCGCGGTCGACCTCGAGCGCGGGGGCACCCTATGCGATGATCACTGCGGTGCGGCGGAGCGCATCGCCCGGGAGGTCGTGGAGCTCGCGAGCGTGCTCTCGTGCACCGAAGCCGTGGGGTCGGCGATCGAAGCCCTCGATCGCGCCTCGACGGAACATCGCCGAGCGTTGCGAGATCTCACGGCCTCTGTGGTCCGACCCCAGCTGCGGCACGGCCTGCGGTCGATGGCCTTTTTCACCCAGCTCACGGGGAGTCCGGTTCGGCCATGATCCGGGCACGGATCGAAGCGCCGCGGACGGTAGGCGGGGCGGATCGCGGCAGCTTTGGCCGTACCTTGCAGTCCCGCGGCTCGATTCTCGTGTGGTAGCTTCCCGGCCGATGACCTCCGGTCGCCCGCAGTCCCTTCTTTTCCGCGGAATCGTCTGCGGAACCCTCGCGATGCTCGCGGGGTGTGGCGAGGGCAATCCCGGAAGCGTTCCCGACGCCGATCGCATCTTTTTCCCCCAGGGAGTCCTCCTCGATCCTCGCACGCCTCCCGGTGAGTCCTCGCGCTATCTCATCGTGAGCAGCGGCAACAACGACCAAGCGTACAACGCGGGGTCTTTGGTCGCCTTCGACATGGACGCGTTCTTCGCGTCCTGGGCGGTGGACGCCGAAGCGGGCGATCTGGAGGTCTATCCGTACTGCGAAGTTTCTCCCGATGCGGATCCGGATCGATTCGCGCTCGGGCGCTGCGTCCGTGATGCCCGCTATGCGATCGACCGCGCGCATCCCTGCCGCCGGCTGCCGTTGCAGCCCCGCGTCGTCGAATGTGAGGAGAAGTTCTTCGCCGCAGGAGAGCGGCAACTCATCGGCAATTTCGCGACCGTGATGGCCGCCTCGCGCTCGGGCGGGATCCCGCGGCTATGGATCCCTGTACGCGGCGATCCGAGCATCACGTTCGCGGAAATCGGACCTGCCGATCCGCAGCTCCCTCCGACCTTCGAGTGCGGTGGCGGCGAGGGTGATCGCTGCGACGATGCACATCGCCTCAGGAACCTGCGCAACGATGACCGCGAAGCCGCGCTCGAGCGCGAGCCCCACAATCTCGTCGTCGAGGAGCGCGACGGGAACAACTACGTGTATGTCGCGCATACCGAGGTCCCGACGATGACGCTCATCGACATCGATGGCCTGCGTCAGACGAACGGCCTCAAGACGGGCATTCCGGCGATCGTCGACATGGCTTCCGTGTTCCAGCCTGCCTCGGAGGACGCCTTTCCGGGCGGCTACGGGCTCGCCGTTCGTCCGTGCGATCCGGCGGCGGGTCCGGTCCCGGGCACCACACAAGACTGCGCATGGTCGATGCTCTACGGCAGCCTGCGCAACACCTTGGCGCTCGCGAACTTCACGGTCGGCGCGCGCGACCCAGCGCACTGCACTGCCGATGAGTGCGATCCCCAGGTGCAAGCCGCGACCTTGTTTCCGGCCATCGGCCTCGATTTGATCGTGAGTCCCAACGGGCAGCTTGGCGAGGTGGCGTTCCACGACGACTCGGGGGACCTCCTCTACGTGCTGCAGACCCAGCCTGGAGGGTTGCTGCGCGTCGACACCTCGCTCGACGCGCGCAACGTCCCCCGCAACCGCACCCTCGGGCCGCCGCTCGAGATTTGTGACTCTCCGAGCCACCTCGAGCTTTGGAGAGAGCAGCACCTCGGGTTCGTGAGCTGCTTCGAGGCTGCGTTGCTGGTCGCGATCGATCTCCAGAGCTTCCAGGTGATCGACACCGTGCTGACGGGCACGGGTCCCTACGACATCGCCTTGGATCAAGGTCGCCAGGTGCTCTACGTGACGAACACGCTCGAGTCCTCGGTGTCCGTCATCCACGTGGATCGGCGACGACCGACCTTCCTCAAAGAAGTCGCCCGCCTCGGCTTGCAGGAGCCCTTTTCGCAGTGAAGACGCTTCGTGACGCCCTTGCTCCGCGGCTCGCACGCGCCGCCGCTCGCCCCCGTTGGCTCGCTCTCGTCTGCGCGCTCGCGGCCGCTTGGACCGTCGCGGCCTGCCAAGAGGACGAAGTCGAGCCCTTGCCCAATCGAGTCCTCGATCGACCGCTCGACCTCGTGATGGGGTGTTTCCGGGTCGTGGGCGGGCAGGTCGAGGCCTTGGCTTATTCGCAGTGCAACGCCGAGGTCTCGCCTGCGTGTGGGGCCGTCGATAGCGACGGCGCCTCGGAGCCGCAGGTCCTCGGGTTCGTGACCAACTCGGAGCGCAACGAGCTCGCGCTCGTGCGGCGCTGCGACTACGATGCCGGCGTCGTCGATCTCGATCGTCAGGCGCCGGGCTACAATCTGTTGCCCGTCGGGCGCCTGCCTTCGGCGCTCGCAGGGACTGCGAACGCGTGCCAGGTGATCACGGCCAACGCGGGAAGTTGCGACCTCTCGCGCATCAACGCGATCGAGCTCGCAGCGTACGGGCTGGGGGGGGCCGATACCGCCGAGATCCCGAGTTCGCTCGTGGCCACCATCGTACCCAAGGGGGCAGGGGGGCGGCCGCTCGCGTCGCGCCCCGCGAAGATTCTGGCGGTTCCGCCTCGGATCTCGTCGGCGGCGGGAAGCGGCGAGAGCTTCGAGATGGCCCCGGTGGGCTGCGAGGACCCGAGCGGGCCGAGCTCGGTCTACCTCAGTTTCCCCGGGTGCCAGCTGATCGCGGAGATCGATCTCAACAGTCAACGCGTCCTCCAGAGCCGTCGCTTCGTCCCCGACGGTGCGGGTGGATTCGACATCGTGGACGCGGGTACGGATCCGGTCTGCCCCGTCGACTGCCCGCTGCAGTTCGGCGATGAAGCGATTCCGCCCGAGGTTGGGGATGCCCAAGGATTCCGTCCGTCCGCGCTCACGCTCGCGCAGGCCGACGACACCGATCCGCGGTTCGTCGACTACGACGCCTTGTTCGTCGGAGGCCTGGGTGGCGATCAGGTCTTCGAGATCCGCATCGATGAAACGGGGCGTTGGGTCGATCCCTCGAGCACCGCGGAGCTCACCCTGGAAGTGCCCCGTGGGGTGCTTGGCGTGAAGCCGACGCCCATCGTCTACATGGGCGACGGGACGGTTCCCCACCAGTTCCTCTACGTGGTGGCTGGCGACGGCTCGACGCGGGTCATCGATCGTTCGGCCGATCCAGGCGCGATCGGTGTCGAGTGCGATACCCAAGTCGATCCGTCGCTCGACAGCTCCCGCGATCCGTGCACGCCCGTGGTGCCCGGTGCCTCCGTCGCGACTGTCCGACGCCCCGGCGTGTTGGGCCCGGGACTGCGGGCACCCGGAGGTGCGGCGATCACCGACTGGACGTTCTTTGCCTACCCCGGGTCGTCCGAGGCCAATGCCGATCCGCCCAACAGCGGGGGCGCGCCGTTCGATACCGCGGACCCTCAGGTCGTCGCGATCGGGGTCACGACGGCGGGGCAGGTCCTCTACGCGACCCTCGATCAGTACCAGAGCGCGAGCGTCCACAATCCCAGGGACCCGCAAGGCGTGATGAACTTGTCGATCGCGCCGCACTCGATCTGGCCGTCCGTCGATCCGACCGAAGCCGACGTCGCGCCCACGGTCCTACCGCGCGTCCAGGATCGCGAGCCCTCGCGCGCGCAGCCCGGGGGGCCGTTCTCGATGCAGGGGCTCGCACCCACGGTTCGGCGCGTCGATGCAGCGTACGCCGCTGGCGAGCGTCCGTCCCAAGAGGACCTGCTCGCCGCCGCGGCGCTCGGAAACCCGACGAACGTCGATGCGCTCGCCCAAACTCCGGATGCGCTGTACGAGAACGAGGTCGCGCGGGTCGTCGCGCGCGACTATCAGCGCTGGTCCTCGGACGATTGGGCGCTCGTTTGGGAAGGCAGCATCCCGGGAACCCGCAGCGCAACCGGGCGGATCTCCTGTCCGAACCCCGTGACCACGCCGGGCGACGATCCGCAGGGCGTCTCCTGGGAGGGCGCGCTGTGTGCTCCAGGATCCAACGACCCCGCGGATCCCAACGCAGGTCCCACGCTCATCGACGAAGGAGCGGCGTTCTGCGACCGCGGTGTCTTGCCGGGCGACAAAGTCGTGTTGCTGGGCTGTCAGGACGACAGCGACTGCGGCATCGGTCAGCGCTGCCTGCAGGAGCCCACCGCACCTCTTTCCACCACGGGGATCTGCGTGTCGGAGCAGGCTTTCGACGCCGACTTCGAGCGCCTGCGCGTGATGTGTGCCCCGTTCATCAATGACCCCTGCGGGAGTTCGCGGCGCGAGTTCCTGGTCACGCGGGCGTTTCAGGACCAGCTCTACCTGCAGGCGATGGACATCGACGAGCATTCCGTGATGCGCCCCGCGGAGGCGGCACCGAACGCGCTCGAAGAGATCGCAGGCCACTACACCTGCCTCGCGCAACGGGCCGAGCCCGCCGCGACCTGCTACATCGACAGCGACTGTGCGGGCGGCGAGGGGCAGATCTGCGGCGCCGATGGTGTGTGCCGCTCGTGTTTGGAAGGCGAGCCCGCGTGCGCCCACTGCGAGCTCGATGCCGACTGCGTGGGAGATTTCGGCGACGGCGCGACCTGCCTCGACAACCAGTGCTGGCGGCCGTGCGCCTCGGGCGATCCCGAGTGCACGCGGGCGCCCCTGCCGGGGCCGTTGTGTTTCGCCGAGCTCGTGGACTACGTCGTCCGCGCCCGAGATTCGTTCGTCGTCGAACGCAGCGGCGGAGGCTTCTTTGCCGATCGGGTCACCACGCGTGGAGCCCTCTCGGGCGGTGCCGTGGCGCCCGAGCTCGCTGAAGAGTGCGTCGTCGATGAGTCCGTCTCTCCGTATCTGACGAGTCGAATCCGGTTGGGCGCGGACGAATATTCGACCTTCGACGATCCGGCGAACCCGTTCCGGATCCCGGCGTGCAGCGCCCACGACGCGGTGCCACTGTTGGACGCCAACCCTTGCCGGGTCACCGTCTCCCGTGATCCCGTCGCGCCAACGCTCTTCCACGCGTTCGACTACTTTCCGCAAGGGGCACCGCCGATCCAGATCCCGGCGATCCGCTTCTCCAATCCGGCGCTCTCGCTGACGCTCGACCTCGTCAGCCTCGCCGATCTGGTTCGCGCCCCGGTTGCGTTTCCAGGCCAGCCATGGCCGACGTCCGCGCCCGAGTTTCGCCGCGCCCGAATCCCCGAGAACTACAGCGAGACGTTCACTTCGCTCGCAGGCTACAGCCCCATCGCGCTTTCGATCGCCGTCGGGGACACGCAGCTCGTGTACCCGGTGCGGATCGTCCCGGGGGCGGAGAGCTACTCCGCGTACATCGTCGACGCGGGTGGCACAGGTGGGACGGGGGGGGTCCGCGGCCAGGTCATCCGCGTCGAGGTCGACGGATACGTCACGGGAGCGATCACAGATCAGAATTTCCGCGTGCGTTGAGCCCCTCCGGCCCAAAATCGGGCAGACGCGCTCCAGCAGATTCTCCAAACAGTGTGGCGATCGCTTCTGCTGCGGTATTCTCCGTTCCGTGGCCCACTTCAAGCTCAAGATGGGCGGCAAGACGATGTCCCTGCTCGACGGGGAACACGACATCGGCCGAATGTCCGATTGCTGGCTCACGCTCGATGACGAGATGGCGTCGCGTTACCACGCGCGGTTTCACGTCGCCGGAGATGCCGTCGAGCTGGAAGACCTTGGCAGCCGCAACGGGACCTACGTGAACGGTGAGCGCTTGGAGGGCCGTCGGGTGCTCCAGGACGGCGACCGGATCCGCATCGGTCGCGAGATGATCGCCGTGCTCGCGAGCGATCAAGGACTCGACGAGGAGGACTCCGACCTCCGCCAGACGCTCGCGCCCGGCGAGGATCCAAGGTTCCCCGCGCTGATCGGCCAGCTCGTCTCCAAGAGCCTCAAGGTCGGCAAGATCAAGGAGGCGGAGCGGTACGTCACCGCGCTCGCGAACCAGTTCGCGGGAACGCGTGTGAGCCCCGACCATCCCGCCGCTGCGGCCTGCATCGAGTGCTTCCTTCGACTCGCCTCGAGCTCGAGCTCCGGCGCCTGGATCGACCGGTTGTTCCACTTGATGGCGCACCAACAATGGGTGATGCGACCCGAGACCCTCGACGAGGTCCGCCTCGCGCTCGATCGCATCCCCCGGATCCCGTCCTCCGGCATCACGGAGTACGAACGATGTCTCCGTGGGCTCGAGCGCGAAGGCGTGGCGGTGCCCTCCGAGCTCGCGCGGGCGATCGGAGAGATCGCCGACGCCTACGGCGGCGGCTAACGCCGCGCAGTTTGATTCCACGCGCTCATGCCCGCCTGGGCCCGCCCGCCGGGGTCGTCGGGGCGGTGTTGCTCAGGAGCGGATCACTGTTCCAGGGGACTACTGCGGCTCGGCAGGTGTGGCCGCTTCGGGGGGCGGAGGCTCGGAGGGTTCGGGGGCTTCGGGCGCTGCGGTGCTCGAGACGATTCCGAGGGTCGTGCGATTGTTCTTCGCCCGACCGGCGCTCGTGAGGTTGACGGCGACGGGGCGCGTGTTTCCGTATCCCTTGGCTTCCAAGCGGGTGGGGCTCACGCCCTTGCCCACGAGGTAGGCTTTGACGGCTTCGGCGCGGGCTTCCGAACGCTGCATGGGGTTGCCCTCGTCGTCGGTATGGACGCCAACCCGCAGGAGCGTGATCTCCTGGTGGTATTGCAGGTAAGCCGCGAGCTGATCGAGCACCTCGTGGCTCGAGGTGGCGACCTCGGTGCCGTTGTAGCGGATCCCTTTGCGCAGACGGATGCTGCGGCCCGACCCAGAGACGAGCGGCGTCTCGGGTGGCTTGTCGAGCGCGAGCTTCTCCGCGACCGTGATCTCGCCCTTGCTCGGGACGGTGAACGTCACCGTCTCGGCGACGTACCCGGCCGCCGAGAGCGTCGCGCGATAGTCCCCGGCGTAGAGCTCGAGCGCGATTTGGCCGGAAGCGTCGGAGTCGAAGCTCTCGTCCACCCCTTGGCCGACGACGTGCATCTGGACCGCGAGGGGTTGCCCCGACTCGGCGCCGAACTCTCCGCGTACGATGCCCGTGGGAGGCACGGGCATGGTCTCGAGCTGGATCGTGAGCTCGGTGTCCTTGCCGTCCGCGACCTCGGCGGAGGCCTCTTGGAGCATCTGTCCATCGAGGTGCAACTGCAGGTTCACGGCGCCCGCGGGGAAGCGATAGCTCGTGAAGTTGCCGCCCGTGTCCGTCACGACGGCTCCGGTCGTCAGCCCGGGGAAGTGGATCTGGACGTTGGCGACGGGCATCCCCTCGGGGTCGACGACGCGGCCGAGGATGCGGCCCTCGGCGATCGCGGGCTTGCTTTCGCTTTCTGGGGCAGGAACCTCGCGCACGCGTGGAACGGGATCGATGGCCCAGCCCAAGCCCAGGATCAGCTGCCAGGGCGGGACCGCTGGACCGAACTCGTGGTCGGGCGAAACCAAGCCGATGTCGACGGCGGCATCCAGGAAGAGCCCGCTCACCGGGTTGGTGCGCAGGCCGAGGGTGAGCCATTGGCTGCTGCGACGGAGCCGGTGTGCCGGGGGGATCTCTTCGAACGCGAACGCCGGCTCCTCGACGTGGGAGATGTCCCAGGCCCACTCGAGGATCGGATCGATGCCGACCTGGCGCTTCTTGCCAACCCGGGCCGGGAAGTCCACGGCGTAGCGCATGCGAACGCGATTGTGGTTGCCCTCGAGCGAGAAGCGGGCGACCTCACGAGTGTAGCGATCGATCGTCTGACCGTAGTTCGCGGTCTCGAGCGAGGAGTCGTAGATCCAGCCGATGTTCGCGGCGAACCGAAATGGGAACCGGTTCTTGGTCAAGTAGCGAGCATCGACCGCGAACAGGGCATCGAGCCACACGCTCACCGCATCGGCGCGTAGGCGCTCGGAGCCGGGCAACACACCCAAGCCGACCTGTCCGCCCACGCCGATGCCGTTCTTGAAGCGATGCGCCGCTTTGACGCCGAAGTCGACGTCACCGACGACGAAATAACTCTCGTCGATCCGTCCGACTTCATTTCCCTCGTCGTCACTGACGGGACGGCTATTATGGTTGCTCGCCGATCGGACCGAGAAGAACACCTCGCCCCATCGGAACGGAGAGAACCCGAGTGCAACGCCTCCACGAACCCGTGCATGCCGGTCCGCTCCCGCGTCGTTCTCGACCATGAATGCGTTGTCGACGAAGAAGTCCGTGAAGATGCGAAACCGCACCGAGAAGCGTCCGCCGACATCGGGCAGGGCGGTGTAGAAGTGGCCAATCGGACCGCGACCGTGCGGCATGAGCCCCTCGCGACGTCCGTCGACGTCGCCCGGATCGGTCGTGTCCTCCGTTCCGACGCTGTCCTCGGTGGCGGGTTGCGAACGGTCGTTGGCGGAACCGCTCGAGGTCTTGGCCGACGCGGTCGTGGGTGCAAGCTCGTCATCGGTGCCTTGGACCGCGGTGCTCGTACTCGCTTCCGTCGCGGTGCTTGCGGTGGCCTCTGGCTCCGCGGCTTCCGTCGCAGGTGCGGATTCCTCCGCTGCGGGGGCTGCAGGGTTGCTGCTCGGCTCACCCTCGGCCGGTGCATCTGCGGGCGGCGCTTGGCCTTCCGCAGGGGCCTCCCCTTCCAACAGTGGGGGCTGGGCCGAGGCCTGCGTCGCGAACAGTGCAATGGAAGAGGCGATCGAGACACGGACGGGGGCCCGACGCATACGCGAGAACATCACTTAGGTACCGCCTGGTGTCAAACCGGAGATGCGACCACGATCCTTACGGGTCGGCTGCCCATACGCGCAGTAACTATAGCGCAGGCGACGGGTCGATCGTGAGGCGGATCGTCGCGTTCGTGTTTTGGATCTCGTGGGCAGTGGCGTGGACCTTCGATGCGCACGCACGGCTACCGAGTTCGAGGGAGCTGGAAGCCACCATAACAGAGGTCCGCGTCGATTTGACGATTCACCGCGGTGGCGCCCCACTGGCGTCCGGAAAGCGAGTTTCCCCCGGCCGTGCGCAGGTCGAGGGGACCGCGGTCTATCGCTTGGCTCATCCAGCCAGACGCGGGGAGGTGCTCCACTTGCTCGATTTTGCCGCGTTCATGGCCAGTGAGCCGCGCGACTTGGACGAGGTCGCCTTGGCCACGTATGTCGCAGGGCCGTTCGATGCGGCCAAGATGGAGATCACGGGGGTATGGGGAGGCGACGCGGTTCGTCGCGTCGGTCCAAGGCGCGATGTGGTGGTGCCGCTGCACGAAGGCGCGACCGAGGTGATCCTCCGGTACGTCGTTTCGGTGCCTCGGCGCTATTGGCCGCTGGGCTGCGCGGGTGGGCGGTGTAGCCTCAGCGGCGCGGTGGCTCCGTTGCCCAGCCTCCCCGCACGCGGGGGTGACTGGCTGCCCTCCGACGACCGCGTGATCGCGCCCGTACGATGGATCGTCGAACGTGCGCGATTTGGGATCCGGGGGGATCGAAGACCCGGGGGCACGGCGATCTCCGCCCGCAAGGATCCCGCCGACGAGCTCGTCGTCATCGGCGGACGCGGCGAGCTGGCGCCATATCCCTCGATCCTCTGGGGACGGGCGTGGCATCGGACCGAACGCGACTTCCGAGGGGTGAAGGTGACGGTGCTCCACGTGCATCCGCGTCCGGGTGCGCAGTTCCCCGATGAAACGGCTGTGCAGCTGCGGCGAGACCTCGTCGGGCACGTGCTGCAGACCGTCGACGAGATCGCCGACCTCGCGCTCGGTGCAGGAGCGCGGGCGCACGGTGAAATCGGCCTCACGGTGATCCAAGGTCCACTGCGCAGTGAGCTCGCCCAGGTTCATCCGGGGCTCGTCGTCGTGAGCGACCAAGCCATGGAGGTGCTCCCCGCCGAGCGCTTGCTGAAGTTCCACCAAGAGGCGATCGCGCGCGCCCTCGCGGAAGCCCTCGTCGAGCAACGCGTGCGCGGGCGGCAGGACGCGAGCGTGGGTCTGTGGCTCCCCGGGCAGCTCGCGCTCGCGATCCTCACGCAATGGCGAGCCCTGCGAGAACATCGCGACGAGTACGCCCACGATCTCCTGCGCAACCTGACGTTCGTGCCCAACGTCGACCAGTTCCTCTACACGCAGCAGGCCTCGTTCTCCCAGAGCTACTTTCGCGGGGTCGAAGATGACTACCCGCTGCGGAACCATCCGCTTTGGTTTTCCCACGCGCTCCCGACGGGGCGGAGGATCCACGAAAAACTCGTGGACACGCTCAGCGCTGCCGAACTCGGGGACCTCTACGTTTGCCTCCTCGCCGATCCGGGGCTCGATCCACAGGTCGCCGCCGAGCGAGCCTACGGCCACACGCTCGCGTGGTTCTTCTCGCAGTGGCTCGGACCGTATCCCGCGGTCGACTACGCCATCACCTCTGTCCGGACGGAACCATCGGGCACGGGATTCCACCATGAGATCGAGATCGAACGGCGAGGCGAGAGACCGCTCATCGAGCCCGTCGCCCTGCTCGTGGAGGAGCGCGGCGGTGCCCGGCACTTTCTCGCCTGGAACGGCGAGCTGTCGCCGGGGCTGCCCGCGGAGGAGCAACCCGCGGTGGGGCGGCACCGCTTCGAACTGGAGACGCGCAAGAAGATCCGGACGGTGACCCTCGACCCGCGCCAACGCCTGGTCGAGCAAGCTCTTCCGCCCCACGACAACGACGATCCGCTGTTCAACGATCGCCGCCCCGCAGCGTTTCGTTTCTTGTACACGGGCGCGAGCCTCAGCATCGCAGCGTCCGAGTTCGCCAACGCGACGACCGTCGCGGATCGGCTCAACGCGATCTCGTTGTACCTCGCGTTCGAGGCCAGCTTGCGGCGCGACCTTCGGCGCACCGGGCACTTGACGATCGCCCGCGACCGAGAGAGTCACTTGGCGCTCGGCGTCGCGACCAACCTCTGGTTTGGCGCGAAGGTGAACTCGCAGCGACGACGCGCCCGCGTGCGGCTCGCGGCCTCCGGAAGCTGGCTGAGCACGCGTTCACTGGATCCGACGGGCGGCGTGCGCATGATCGAGCAGGTCTCGCTGATCGACGATACGCGCCGGTTTGGGTGGTGGCCCGAGCGCGGGCATCGGCTGTCGCTCTCGGTCGCGGCACGCCAGGTCCTGCGCACGGATGGGGCGACGGATCACCGGTTCGATGTGTGGGCAGAGGCAGAGTGGATGCAGCTCTGGCGCCTAGCGCAAGGCCACGTGATCGCCACGTTGATCGCGACGTCGATCACTGTTCCCATCGCGTCGGAGCCAGAGTTCCGGGGGCTCAACCGGGTCGGAGGCATCGGCGGCCTCTCGGGCTACCTCGCGGACGAGGTGTTCGGACTCGGGGTGCTCCACGCGCTGCTCGAGTATCGGCATGCGCTCGTTTGGAACATGGATTTGAACCTGCTGCACCTGCTCCGGGTACGAGGGATCGGCGGTGCGGCGTTCGTCGGCGCCGCGTCCTCTTCGTCCTGTGAAGCGTTCGCGGGGTGGTTGGGTGCGAAGAGCTGGTACGCCCATGCGGGCTACGGATTGACGGCCCAACTCGCGCTTCTCGGGATCGTCCCGCAGCTGCTCCGCGTCGAGGTCGCGGTCCCTCTGGTGCGGCGCCCGGGTCGTGGCTGCCTGGGCGAGACGTTTCCGGATTTTCTCGCCCAGCGACAATCCGTGGAATCCGCGTCGGTGGTGCTTCCCGACTTCAACGTGAACGTGCTCTTCAACCAGCCGTTCTGAAGCGCGACCCCTCTCGGGTTCGTTGACCCGCGCGCAACCTCCGACTACGCTCGGGATGTGCCGCGTTGCCCCACGTGCGGGGCGCAAGCTCCTCCCGAGGCCGCCTTCTGCCCAATGGACGGAGCCCCTCTGCGCCGTGACGACGCCGCCCTACCGGAGGTGTCCGCTCCTTCGAGCGCGGCGACCGATCCCCCCGATACCCCCGATAACCTACTGGGCACGATCCTCGACCGGCGGTACCGGGTGGACAGCCGCATCGGGCAGGGCGCCATGGCGTGGGTCTACCGCGCGACGCACACGCTCATCGGTCGCGTGTTCGCGATCAAGGTGCTGCGCCCGGAGCTCTGCGGTGACCGTGCGCTCGTCGAGCGGTTCTTGCGGGAGGCCCGCTGCGCCTCGGCCGTGAAGCATCCGAACGTCGTCGAGCTGAGCGACTTTGGTGCATTGGAAAGCGGCGGCGCGTTCTATGTCATGGAACTCCTGCACGGGGAGACGCTCGCCCGGCGGATCGATTCGCGGGGCCCGCTCGCGCCCGAGCTCGCTCTGGGCATCGCGCTCCAGATCTGCTGTGGGCTCGAGGCGATTCACGCCGCGGGGATCGTGCATCGCGACCTGAAAGCCGAGAACGTGTTCTTGATGGAGGGTCCGACTGGGGCGAGCGTGGCCAAAGTCTTGGACTTCGGCGTCGCGAGGGCGGGTGACCTACGGCTGACGGCGGCCGGGGCGATCCTCGGCACCCCGGAGTACATGTCTCCCGAGCAGGCGCTCGGCCAGGAGGCGGACGCGCGCTCCGATCTGTACAGCTTGGGCGTGATCTTGTTCGAGATGCTGACGGGGTTCGTCCCGTTTGCCTCGGATGACGTCGCGATCACACTCGAGAGCCAGATTCGCGCGGAGACCCCACGGCTGCGGAGCGTGCGTCCAGAATTGACGGGTGCGCTGGTCGAACTCGAGCGGGTCGTCTTCACCCTGATGGCGAAAGATCGGACGGCGCGGTATGGGAGCGCCACCTCGGCGCGTCAGGAGTTGCAGCGTGCGATGGCGATCGATCTCGGTCAGGAGAGCGCCACACGGGTGCGCTCGACGCTGTCGCTGGGCTCGAACGCGCTCGTGCACGAGGACCATGCGCGCGACATGCCCCCGACGCCGCTGCAGTGGGGTGCACCCGGTGAACGTGTGGGCGGGTCCACGCCGCCACCGTCCAAGGCTTCGGTCAGATCGTTGGCTCCTCGTCGGCGTTCGAGGGCAGGAGCGATCATGCTTGCGGCGGCCACGGTCACCGGTGCGGTGAGTCTGGGCGGGTATCTCCTCGGTATGTCTTGGCTTGAACGAACGCGAACCGTCCACGATCCCTCGCGGGATGCCGGAGCGGCGTTGGCCTCGGCCGCACCCGCGCCGCCGCAAGCACCCCCATCTCAAGACCGCGCGTTGCCGGCGCCTGCCTCTGCGGTAGGGCCTCCTTCGCAACCCGAGGCCCTACGTCGCGAGGCCTCGATCCCCCACGGTAGGCCGGTCCTTACGGCGCAACCTGTGGAGCGCGCGCGTGGGCCCGTGGCCGAACCGGCCACGGAACTGCCCAAGGGAATCCCAAGCACGGCCACGCGGGCGCGCAAAGCGACGGCACGGGAACCTGTTGTCCACGAAACGTCACGTCTTGAGTCCAAGATCCAGCCTCCGGCTTCGGAGCCGTCCGAGACCCCAGATCGTACCATTTCGGTGGGAGACCTCCGGAACCCATTCTTGACGAAATAGGTTAGCCTCAGGAGTCGCCACAACCGTGTCCCAGCCCCCCAAACCACCCAGCGGTGCCACCGTTCTTTCGAGTGGAATCTCGACCCCGGTGCCGAGCCTCGATCCGATGCAACACGTCGCGGTCGCACATAGCGGGCGCCTCCTCACCGACATCGTGGGGACCGTGCTGTCCCAGCGTTATCGCGTGCTCAAAAAGCTCGGCGAAGGCGGCATGGGCAGCGTGTACCTGGCCGAGCACACGACGATCAACAAGAAGCTCGCGATCAAGGTCCTGAGCCCCGACTACTCGCAGAAGCCGGACCTCGTCGATCGCTTCTTGCAGGAGGCCCGCGCGGCCTCGATGATCGATCAGGAGAACGTCGTCGAGATCACGGACTTCGGGACCGTCCCGGGAGGCACCGTCTTCTTCGTGATGGAATACCTGAACGGCGAGGACCTCGCGGCGACGATCAAGCGCGAAGGGCCCATGCCGTGGGAGCGCGTGCGCCCCATCATGCTCCAGATCTGCGATGCGCTCGCGGCTGCGCACGATGTCGGCATCATCCACCGCGATATGAAACCCGAGAACTGCTACCGGATCCGGCGGGGCAGCAACTCGGATTTCATCAAGGTGCTCGACTTCGGAATCGCCAAGGTGACGAGCGAGGAGTCCGAGGGCGGCGGAAAGAATCTCACGCGCACGGGGATGATCTTCGGGACGCCCGAATACATGTCTCCCGAGCAAGCCAAGGGCGAGCGCGTCGACCATCGCGTGGACGTCTACGCCGTCGGGATCATCCTGTACGAGTTGCTGACCGGACGCGTTCCGTTCCTCGCGGACACGTTCATGGGGACGTTGACCAAGCACATGTTCGAGGCACCGCCGGCTCCAGCCGCCGTCGCTCCGGGCGTGATGATCCCCCCCGATGCCGAGGCGATCATCCTCAAGGCGCTCCAGAAAGAGCGGGACTACCGGTTCCAGAGCATGGGGGAGATGGCGAACGCGCTGCGGGCGGTGGGTACGGGCGCAGCCCCAGTCGCGGTGGTCCGGGAGAACGTCGCGACGCCATCGTCGGGGCGGATCCGTTATGCGGCCGATCGCGGGGGCGAGACCCTCGTCGACGAGCATGATTTCGATCTCCGCCCGCAGCGGAGCTCGTCGTGGCCGCTCATCGTGGGTCTCGGCGTCGGCGTGCTCGCCCTCAGCGGGGCGGCTGCGTGGTGGGCGGGCCTCATCCCGCGCGGCATCGAGAGCTCGTCCACACCCACGGAGCCCACCGGGCCGGCCGGGGTCAACGACAAGGACCCGTCGACCCCGTCGACCGACAAGCCTACGGTCGACAAACCGACGTCGGAAGCTGCGGGCGGCGCGAACCGTGAGGACCCAGGTCCGAAGGCCGCCGAGAACCCCTCGAGCGACGAAGCGACGCCAACACCTCCGGCCAAACCGACCACCGTCGAGCTCAAGGTCACGACGGAGGGATACGACGCGGTCGTCCACGACGCGCGCGACCACAAGGAGCTGGGTGTGACGAACGCCGCGATCACCATCCCTTACGGCGAGGAGCCGTACGAGGTCCAGGTGTCCGCGCCGGGACGCGAGACGCAGTCGATCCAGATCCTCCCCAAGGAGGACCTCATGGTCGTGGCCGAGCTCGTCGAGGTGAAGAAGAAAAAGGGGACCACCAAGAAGCGTCGCGACCCGGAGGCGGATGCACCGGCCACGACGACCCCTGTGGTGACGCCGGTCAAGCCGACGAACCCCACCAAACCGACGACGCCCAAGCCCTCGGGTTCGCCGGACCTCAAGAACCCGTTCGGGTAGCGGCGAGGGGCGGGGCCTGCCGGATCGCCGCGCTCAGGAACGCGACGATCCCCGGCACGTCGTTGGCGACCCATCGCTCGGGTGCGCGTGGATTGAAGCGCCAAAACGTCGAGGGTGCGCGGAGGTGCTGTCGCAGGCTCGCGAGCCAAGGGAAGACCTCGATGCATGCTGCCCACACGCCGTGGTGGTGATGCGCGTGATCCTCGAGCTCGCCCGTGAAAACGTCGAAATGACGACTGGCGACGCGGGTGTAGCGGACCTCGGATTGGGCGCTCGAGAACGCCGCGCAGAGCCGCGCATACCCGCGGAAGTGTTCGCGATCGGTGACGCGCGCCGGAATGATCGTCCCCATGAACGAATGAAGGTTCGCGCTCGCGCGCATGGGATACGCCGCCAGGAGGGCGTCGATCGCCGCACTCTCCGGTTCGGACAACGGATGCGGCCCGCGATAGGTGGCAGCCCCGGGCCGCGATGATCCGGCGCCGGGCAAGCGACTCGGCTTCGCGCCGAGCGGGAGCGGGAAGTTCCGGTTGAGATCGACGCCTCGCGCGTTGCAGCGCAGCTCGGCCAAGGTTCCTACGCCGCCGCGATCCCACGTTCGCCGGTATCCATCCGGATTCAAACAGGGGGCGACCCAAAGCTCCGCGGTCGCGCGCAGCGACGCGATCGCGGGCAAACCGTCTGCCGCCGCCTCCAGCACCGCGAGGGCCACGTGGCTGCCGACGATCTCGGGACCGTGCAGGTTGGCGCTGCAGAGGACCCGCGGCGCGAGCGGGGCGGGGCTCGGCAGGCGCACGGCGACGAGGGGCTCGCCCTCGACGCTACGTCCGTACTCGATGAGCTCCGCGTCCGCGCGCTCGGCGAGGGCGCGGACGCGTTGGGTTCGCGCCTCGGGCGATAGGTACGGACCGAGGCGCGGAGCTCCGCTCACGGGGGGCTTAGGGCGTCGCCCTCGGAGCTCGGGGTGAGCTCACTGGCATCGAGCCGGGTCAACACGAGCTCGACGTCGTCGAACACGTACCCGAGCAGGCCCGCGGAGAGTCGCGCAAAGCTGCTCGACCCGACCCGGAAATGGGTCATGTCGTCGCCGACCGTCAGGTCGCGGATCGACTTCCCCGTGAGCTCGAAATCCGTCGCCAAGAGCTCGCGGATGTGAGCCGATTTCTTGCCGTGCATCCGCCCGATGTTGAGGGCGACGTGGACGAACTCGCTGTCGGCCTCGGAGTCCACGAGCGGCGGCAACGATGCGCTCGGCTCGGGACGGGGGGACGCGACCTTGGGCGGCTTGCTGCGGCGCGGCTCGGAGCGTGGCTGCGGGGGCGGCTCGGGCTCGTCGACCTCGTCCTCGACGACCTCGGCGCCACCCTTGTACACGCCGTCCTCGAAGTCGCGATAGTTGAACTTGGCGGCCCAAACCTCCCAGAAGTCCTTGTGTGGCGGTGCCGTCAGTTCGGGGACGACGACCTCGGCTTTTTTCTTCTTGCGTCGGCGGCGGCGGCGTTTCTTGCGTTTGGAATCCGCATCGGCCGCGAGCTCATCGTCGTCGTCGTCGGCCCCATCGTCGCCTTCCCCATCCTCGGCGAGGGCGTTCTCCGAAGCCGCGAGGGGCTCGCCTTCGCCTTCGACCTCGGCACCGGGGTCCTTCGCCGCAGGTTCCTTGTTGGGATCGCGGTCGCTGGGGTCGCTTGGGTCACTTGGGCCCTCGCTCTCGACGATGTCTTCGAGCTCGACCTCCTCTTGCAGGGCATCGATCACGCCGCGTCGGCGTCCCTTGAGCGTCAGGTCGTCGAGTTCGTCGATCTCGCCAAACTCCCCGCGAACGACCTCGAGCTCTTCCTCGTCGATGTCGATGACGATCTCTTCTTGGGAAACGTGGCCTACCGCGGCGTCGACTCGGCCGCGGCGCCGGCCGCCACGCCGTCGCCGGCGACGGCGTGCGCCCTCGTCCTCGGCCGACTCGGCCGCCACACTCGTGGACTCGCCCCCGGGTTCGCCGTCCTCGTCGGCGTCTTCGAGGTCCTCGTCGTCGTCGGAATCCGCCGAGGTCTGCGGGCTGTCCGAGGTCTCGGACTGGCTTTCGCGGACCTCTGGCTCGTCGTCACGGCGACGACGTCGGCGACGACGTCGTCGCCGTCGCTTGCCGGGATCCACACTCGCGCCGGCATCCGCGACGTCCATGCCTTCGCGGTCCTCGGTCGTCGAAGCTTCGACTCCGCCCTCGAGATCGGGCTCGTGCTCGGTGCCCGAGCCCTCCGCGTCGTCGATCTCCGCATCTTCGCCCCGCGATCCCGCGGACGAGAGGCTGGGCGCGAGCGCGGCATCCTGCGCTTCCTCGCCTTCGGGCGCAGCGTCGAGATCGGACGAAGACGCGGGGGAGAACGCGTCGCGGAGATGGGCATCGTGTCCACGGCGACGCTTGCGACGACGGCGGGAGTCCGCACCTCCGCTCGCAGAGGGCTCCGAGCGGTCTTCGGCAGTCTCTTCCGCGGGGGCGTGAGTGCGAGGAGCGTGAGTGCGAGCGTGGGCTGGGGGGGCAGCTTGGCGTTCCTCGTCCCGGAAGCGCCGTCTCGACCGGTGGCGGTCACCGCCCTCCCGCCGATCCGGGCTTGGGCCTGGGCCTGCGCCGTCCTCTTCGGACGACGCGACGTGTTGGGTCGGGGCAGGGCGGGGTGCCTTGGCCATCGCCTCGGACAGGAGATACGCGATCACCTGTTCGCCGCGAGGATCGGTCGCCAGGTTGCGCGCGAGCAGCCGCCACTCGGGCGCGACGAGCTCGGGAAACCGCAAGCTGACCTGGTCGAGCTTCGTTTCCACGCGCCGAGCTTCGAGCTCCTGGGCGGGTGGGAGATGACGCTCTTCGAACGAGAGGGTCGGGTACTGGAGCTTGAGGTAGTAGAAGTTCCCGAGCTCTTGCGGGGCGATGAGGTTGATCGCCTGACCTGCCCGCCCTGCGCGTCCGGTTCGACCCGTGCGATGGATGTAGCTCTCGGCGTTCTCGGGGAACGTGTAGTTGATGACGTGGCTGATGTGCGAGATGTCGATCCCGCGGCTCGCCACGTCCGTGGCGACCAGGAAGCGCAGACGTCCCGCCCGCATCTCGCCGAGGACCTTCTCGCGCGCCGTCTGGGTGAGATCGCTCGACAACGCCTCGGCGACATAGCCCTCGCGGCGGAGCACGTTGGCGACCAAGTTGGTCTCTTCGCGCGTGTTGCAGAACACGAGTCCCGTCGCCGGTTCCTCGAGCGCAACGATGTCGAGGAGATCTCGGGTTCGGATCGTCCCCGAGACCGTGTAATACGTATGGTGGACCTGCGCCGCGGCGACTTGATCCCCCGACAGGCGCACCTGCAGGGGGTTCTTCATGTAGCGCCGGGCGATCCGCTCGATGTCGGTCGGGACGGTCGCCGAGAACAGGCAGGTTTGGCGCTCCCGCGGACAGACATCGAGGATCGCGTGGATGTCCTCGAGGAAGCCCATCGAGAGCATCTCATCGGCTTCGTCGAGGACGACCGTTCCGACGCTGTCGAGCCGCAGGGTCCGCCGACGGATGTGATCGAGGATGCGCCCGGGGGTGCCCACCACCGCGTGAACCCCCGCCTTGAGGGCGTTCAGCTGGGGCTGGATGGCGGTCCCTCCGTACACGGGCAGCGGTTCGAGCTGGCTATCGCGGCTGAGCGCGGTGAGCTGGTCGCAGACCTGCTTGGCGAGCTCACGCGTCGGGACGAGTACCAGGAGCTGAACGCCGGTCTTGTCGGCGGGCTCGCTGCGAAAGCGAGTCGCGAGCCACGGGAGACAAAAGGCGCCCGTCTTGCCCGTGCCGGTCTGAGACTGCACGAGGAGGTCGCGCCCTTCCGCGAGCGGGCCAAAGGCTTGCGCTTGAACGACGGTGGGCCGCGACCAGCCAAGCGATGCCACGGCGTCCATGAGCGCCCCGGGGGTAAGGCCGAGGCTCTCGAACGTCACCGTGGCCGGAAGCTCCGCCTCCTCAGAAGAGGGGGTGAGGGGCTCGGCGTCGGCGCCTGGCGAGGCCGGTTGCTCCGGGGCCGGAGCCGCGGTGATCGAGAGCTCGCCGTGCTCGGCGCCGTCATGGAGCTCCGCAGGAGGGAGCTCCGCAGCTAGCTGCGAGGATTCGCCCCCATCCAAGAGGCTCGCATCCGAAACGACGGAAGCGGCGTCCGGGACGGGCGGGGCGGCATCTGGGGAGGGGGAGGAAAGGTGTGTGGGAGTCGTATCGTCCGCCGATTCGGGGGCGGACTTGGGCGTTTCAGCCATGCGAGGGAATTCCTAGAGCGAGCACAGGTCATCGCGGGCATCGGCCTCGGGACGGCGACGACGCAGAGGAGCCCTCGATGAGGAGGACCCGGCATCCTGCGCGGCACAAGCCACCTGGGTATCGCGGATGAGAGGAGAGAAGACATTTGCCTGGGGATCTGCCCTCGGAAACGAGGGGACCGGTCAGCCAGTGGTCACGAGCGATCCAGCAGCGCCCACATGGAAACGCAACAAATCGCCCCAGCTTGAGAGGCCAATCCGCTGCTTTGCGATGGGGAGGGCGTCGGGCAATCCCGCAAACGGGAACCCGATCACCGCACCGAAGGTGCGTACCCAGATGGGAGCTGGCTCGGCGTGACTAAAACCTTTTCCGTGTGTGCCTGAGTTTCCCCTCTGTCACAAGCCCGGTCAAGCTTCGGGGAGGTGAAGGTTGGCGACGAATTTGGGGCCGGCTCCCGGCGTCACGGGCGCGGATCGCATGCCGGCTCCCAGAGGTTCCGGGCGGTGAACTTCACTTCCAGCACTTGAGTGAGGGCTTGGCTGGACGCCGCGGTGAGGCGGCGAATACGGCACGCCCCGGCCCCTTCCTCCGGGTCCGACATGCATTCGCGGGGATCGTTCAGGTCGAGCCAGCGATCCGGGAAGTCCGGGTGCACGAGCCTCTGCGTCTCCGCCCAGCTCCCCGTGTCGAGCGGGGTCACCTGGGCCCCGCGATCGAAGGTGCTCGCGTTCAGCGTGACCAACACCCCCTCGCCGAGCTCGAGCGGCAGGTCCTGATCCAGGTCGCCGACCTCCACGATGTGGAACACCGCTGGGCCGCCTTCGGCATGCGCGCCCGGGACCGCCGTGATGACGTAGGTCCCCGGATCGAGCGGGAGCTGATAGGCGCCGTTGCGTAGGTTCTTCGGATCGTAGTGCGTCTGGACTTGATGGAAATACGGCCCCGGAACGTAGGCTTCGTCTTCGGGCACGCCGTTGTAGGTTCTGCGGAGCCGCTCGGCGAACACGAGGGCTCCCTCCGCACCACAGTCCTGCTCCGCGGGATCGCAAAGACTGCACGGGAGCGTGACGAAGCCCTTGAGGATCGCACGGCGCGGGAGGTCGATCGCCAGCTCGAGATCCTCGGGCGTGGGGTCGACGCCCAGCGGGAACGTGTGTACGACCGAACGAGACAGCGAGAGCGAAGTGGACTCGAAACGTAAGGTGTATTCGCGCGGTTGCGACTCGCGGCCTTCGGCGACGGGGACGGTGCAGGCGGAGGCGTCGGTCTGGCAGGTTGCCTGCGTTCGGAGGCCGCCGATCACGTTGCCCTCTCCGATGGCCGGCGGATGGCAGTCGCGGGCCTCGTCCTCCCAGAGCTCCTGCAACTCAGTGTCATAGACGAGTTTGGTCTCGAGCGAGATCGCCTTCGAGGGCCGACCCGGGCACGTGTCGCGAGGTGGCGGCGGGCCTGCGGCGGCATCCTGGGCCGTCGCGGGCAGACAGTTCACGTCACAGCAGACGTAGTCCTGCCCGGTCGTGGTGTTCGACGTCAACGTGACGGGCATCCCCGTGAGCTCGAGTCGCATCGTCTGGGGGGCGCCCCAGTCCGGAACGCACAGGTGCTGACGGATGTGGAACGGACGATGCGTGATGTTGTCTTCGCTCTCGGCCGGATAGGCCGCTTCGACCTCGAAGTTCACGCTCGGGTGGACCGACGCGTGCGGGCTCGTGGGATCCCGATTCGGCGTGACCGTAGTCGAGAAACCGCGGCAGTTGGTGAAGGCTCTGCGGTCCTCGCAGTACGTGTACACCCGCGCGTCGAAACGGCCGACCTCGACGCGGCTATCGTCGACGGATCGCTCGTGGGTCTGCACGCTGGCAGCATCGTTCCCCGCGAGCGCGAGCTCGCATAGCCCCGCTTCGACGTCACAGTGCTGCCCGGACGGGCAGTCGCTCGGGTCATCGCATGCGGCGAGCTCGCTCTGGATCTCGGCGAAGCCCAAGGCGGGCAGCGGCGGGATCGTGAGGGGGGTGCGGATCGTCTCGGGGAGACACTCCGGGTTCTCGTAGTCGTCCTCGGCGCGGTCGTGATGGCGGAAGGTGACTTGCGCGCGCTCGAGGGGGACGGGGGGACCAGGATCGTCGGGCCGTAGGAGCGTGGCGAAACCGCTGAGGCCGCGGTCGCAGATCTCGTCGTAGGTCGCCGAGTAGGAGAACTCCGCGTTGTCCAAGGGCGCCGTGCGGCAGCGCTGCAAGGGCGGTCCGCTACATGCGCCCGGACACACGCCGCCCTCACAGCACTCGGCATCGATCGCGCAAGGCGTGTCGGTGACGGTCGGCGGAACGAGCATCTGGTACGCGAGCGCCGGTGTTGGTTGCCCTTCTTGGGGCTGATCGGGCGCGACCTTCCAGAGCACGTACCCCGCGGCGCCGAGCTCGGGTGGCAGCGCATCTCCGGGGTGGTAGCGGGCCCATGGGATCACGGTCCGCAGCTCCGTGGTCTCGTCTATGAACAGCGGATAGGCCGCGTTCTGGCGCATCGTGAGTGGGTTGCGCCAGAACCTCGAACGTTGACTGAGCTCGAGCTGGCTCGTTTTCTGCGCGTCCGCATGGTCGAACACGGCGAGGTTGAAGTTCTGAACCACCCGCGAGCGGTCGATGCTGAGGACCCTCGAGTTCTCCCCGTCGACTTCGAGGTCGGTTCCCTGGATCTCCACGCGATAGAGGAGCGCACCCCCCTCACGCTCTTGGATGTCGAACGCGAGCACCTCGCGCGGAGGTTCGTGCCGTCCATCGATGCAGGTCAACGCGTCGCCGCAGACATAGCCCTCCGGACACTCTTCGTCGGTGGTGCAATCCTGGGGCGGCGGGTTGGGAGCGGCGGTGCTGCAGGCGACTGCGCCAAGGCCCGCGACTCCGCTGCCGAGGAGCCACCGCGTGACCCGCCCCCGCCTGCGGCTCATGGGAGCTCCTGGCAGGCGCACTGTTCGGCGTTTTCACTGCTCGAGCCATCGAGGCACTCGAACACCCAGTGCCTCACGGCGTACGTGGCTCCCGCGGCGATGTCTGGGACCCCACACTGCGGCGGGGCTTGGGTGCCATCCTCGCGAACGGGGCGAAAAAATGGACGATCGGTCACCAGAAACTCGAGCGAGTGGAGCCCGGGGCTGAGCTTCTCGTAGTTGTCGAGGTTGCAGAGATCCACCGAGCCTCGTCCGCCCGCATCCTCGATCCGAAACCTCCACATCGCGGGTACATTGCGCCCCTCCGAGGGGGAGCCTCGATCGGGCTCGGTCGGCTGCCCCCAGTCGCCGTAGCGACGATTCCGATTGTCCATGAGGAGTTTCGGCCAGAACTCGGTTTCTTCGACCCACTCGCCAGCCTCGCACGGCGCGAGGTAGTTCTCGTAGGCGACCGAGCTCTGCGGGGTGTCCGAGGTGGAATCCGGGTCGAGCAGCAACACACCGTACAGCGTGTCGCGTGGGGACGTGCGCTCCCAGGTGGGGTCCTCCGCGAAGATGTCGAACGCCGTGATCGCCCGGGTGTCCCTCGAATCCTCCCCCGGACACACGCAGAACGCACCTTCCTGGGGACGGATGAATCCGGAAGGCACCACGGGCGGGGGCGTTTGGGGGCAAAAACTCAGCATGTCGGCGAAGCTCCGCACCTCATCCATGTCGATCGTCTCGTACGGGACGTTGCAGTACTCGTCCATCTGCGGGTGCGTGAACGGACGCTCGACGATGCGCACGGCGCCGGGGTTCTCGAGCTCGCTTTCGATCGAGATGTCCAGGTCGGGGATGATGCAGCCGAGCGCGGGCGCCCCTGCGAGGACCGCGAGGCACATCAGGGCGCGCTGACACTGCGACAGTTGCATGGCTGATCGGACGTGGAGGCGTCGTAGCAACGGAACACGTAGCTCTCCGTATCATACGTCGCCTCGCCGGGAAGGTCCGGGATTCCTGGCGACGGATCGACGTTCTCGCGCTGGAACAGCCCGTCGACCTTCCACGGGTCGTAGAGCCATTCGCTGTCGGGCGCGTCCGCCACCGGGATGAACCACGGGCGATCGGTCACCACGACCTGGAGCGTGTACGTCCCTGGGCTGAGCGGCGCGCCATTGTTGTTGTTGCAAAGGTCGACGCTGCTCTCCGCGCCGAGGGTCCATTGCTTGACGTTGGGGGACGGTCGCTCGATCGCGTCGTCGTAGACCGAACCTTGCACCCGACGCGCCGGCTGGTTGGTGGGGAGATAGTTCTCGTAGGCGACCGGGGGAACGTCGAGCGCGGTCGGAGTTTGATCGGCGGCGGGATAGAGCAGGAGCGCGCCCAAGATCGAATCGAGCGGTGTGCGCTCGTCGTCGGCGAGATCGGGATCTTCGACGAAGATGTGAAACTCCGCGAGCGCGTTCAGGTCGCGTTCGTTGGCCGCACACACGCAGAATGGGCGCCCCTCGTTGCTGATGAGACCAAACGGCAGGGTCCGATCGACGAGCGGGCAAGCCTCCGAGACGGCATCGCACGCAGCATAGGCCTCTGCGCTGATCGGCACGGGCTGGACGAGGCGCACGGCGCCGGGGTTCGTCCTCGAGAGCTGGATCTGTACCGATGCGTCCGGAATGATGCACGCGCCGAGGGCCAGAGTCGCCAAGGCTGCAATGCCGCGCTGCCCTGCCACGCGCCCGAGCCTAGCCACCGATCGCGCGAACGGAAATGCCGTCATCGGAGCTCGCATCTGGCGTGAGACTCACGATCCCGGTCGCTTGTCGACCTTCTCGAGGTGCCGGAAAATCGTGCGTGGATCCACGCCGAGGTCGCGGGCGGTCTTCGTTCGATTGCCGCCATTGAGGGCCAGCACCCGGTTGATGTACTCGCTCTGCCAGGCCTCCCGCGCCTCGGCGAGCGGCAAAATGAAGTCCTCTTCGTTCGTCGCGCCTTTGGGGACCTCGAGGTCGAGGTCCTTGGCGGTGATCTCGGGGCCGTCGGCGAGGACGAGCGCCTTCTTGAGGTGGTTTTCGAGCTGCCGAATGTTGCCTGGCCAGGAGAATCGCCGCATGGCGTGCTCCGCCGACGGAGCGAATGCGCTCCCGGGATCCATGGGGCGACCGAAGTCCTTGATGTATTTGGCGACGAGATAGCGCGCGATGAGGAGCACGTCGTCTCCGCGTTCGCGCAGCGGGGGGAGCTCGACCCCGATGACATTGAGCCGGAAAAAGAGGTCCTCACGGAAGCGTCCGCCCCGGACCTCCTCGGCGAGGTCGCGGTTGGTGGCGGCGACGACACGCACGTCGATGGACGTCGTCTTGGCCTCCCCCACACGCTGAATCTGTCGCTCTTGGAGGACGCGGAGCAGCTTGACCTGGAGGTGGAGGGGAAGCTCTCCGATCTCATCGAGGAAGATCGTGCCTTCGTGGGCCGCGAGGAACTTGCCCACCTGGTTGCTGACGGCCCCCGTGAACGCGCCCTTGACGTGTCCGAACAGCTCGGACTCGATCAGATTCTCGGGAATCGCCCCACAGTTGACCGTGATGAACGGTTTGGTCGCGCGGGCCGAACGGTTGTGGATCTCGCGCGCGATGAGCTCCTTGCCCGTCCCCGTCTCGCCGGCGATGAGCACGGTGATGTCCGTGCTGGCGACCTTCTCGACCCGGGTATAGACCTCGATCATCTGGGGGCAGGCGCCGATGATCGCCCCGAACTTGAAGTCCTCCAGCCGTTCGGCGAGCTCTGCACTCTCGACGCGGAGCTCGCTGAGGAGCTGGGCGTTCTTGATGAAGAGCGCGGCCTGAGCCGCGAACACCTTGAGCGTCTCGAGCTGCTCGACGCGAAACAGGTTGCGGACGTTGTCGTTACCTACGTAGATGAGCCCGAGCAGGTCGCCGCGAACGATGAGCGGGACGCACATGACGGAGCTCAGCTTCAGGTTGATGACGGAGAGGCTGTGTTGGAACCGTGCGTCCGCGTAGGCGTCGCTGATGATCTGCGCCTGCTTGCTCGTGATGACCTCGCGGATGATGTGGTCGGAGAGCAACTCGGTCGGCTCGTCGACGGGTTGGCGCTCGAGGTTGCGGGCGACGCGGATCTCGTAGGTCCCGCGGGCGGAACTCGCGAGCACGAGGAAGCCCTTGCTCGCGCGTGTCATCGCGACGATCTGATCGATGAGCTCGCTCAGCAGGACGTCCAGCTCGCCCGGCCGCAGGAGCAGCTCACTGAAGGCGACGAGTTGTCCCATCGCCTTGATCGCATCGACCGGCGCGCGCGGATCGTTGCGGGACTCGGCGTCCGCGGCGGGCGCGTCCACGGCCGAGAACACGAGCTCCACGTTTCCGACGGCGATCGCGTCTCCGTGCTTGAGATCGTGGGAGCGGGTTTTCTTGCCGCGCACGAAGAATGGCGTACTGCGCGTCGCGGAGTCGATCCGGTAGAGCCCCGGCTCATGGACCAGAGTGCAATGCGTCGCCGCCACGCCAGGCGCGTCCAGGATGAGGTGGCAGTCGGGACCGGAGCCGATGACCGTCAAGTTGCGAACGATGGGGAACCGGTGCGCTTTGCCTTCGGTGGAGTACTGGAAGTACGGCATGCTGCTAAAATCGGACGTCGACGCTCATGCCCCCGCCCACGGGACTGAACGTCGGTGAAGCTTGCACTTTAGCACGGGGGGTCCGCTTTGAGCGCGGCGAAGCCGGAGGAGGCGGCTCGGCGCCCTTTTTTTCGAGGTCTTTGCGCTTGATCCGTCGCACCGAACGGGTCTCGTACGGGCGGAATCGGATCTGGGCGACCACGATGTCGAGGACCACCGTCCCCAAAAAGAGCCAGGCCATCGCCTCTTCTGCCTTGCGCTGCTTGGCGATGGTCTCCTGGGACTTGTTCTCGTTGCGTGGGTCGCAGACCAACGAGGCTTCTTGGAAGCCGTTGGTTCGCACACAGCGGTCGGCCACGGTGCGGTAGAGGAGCAGGGTGAGACCCGTGATCCCGAACGCCGCCTCGGCGGCGAGAAAGGAGCCACCGAGGATGCGATCGCCGTTGTAGAAGTGCCCGACGCCGAACGGGATCAGGGCGAACGCGCGGCTGCGAGCGACTCGGTCGACCACCTCGACCTCTTGTTCCGCGTGGTCCTTCTCGAGGGCCTTGTAGTCCTTCTGCAGGCGCCGGATCTCGTTTTCCTTGTTGTCCACGCTGGATTCGCATGCCACGAGGTTGGCGCCGCAGACTTCACCGGCCTTCTCCGCACGCTCCATGCGCAAGTCGAGATAGAGGCTGAAGAGCTCGTAGGAGAAGAAGCTCGGGGGCATTCGCCACGTGACATCGGCGTCCATCAAGCGGTTGATGTAGCCCGCCGCGAGCTCGCGTCGCTCGTCTTCGGGGAGCGCTGGATCGTTGATCGTGGCGTCGGCGAGGTGGGTGAGGAGCTTCTCGCGGACCAGGCGATCCGTGATGGGCTCTGCGCTCGCCAGGGGCTCGAGCAGCTTGCGCGCCTCCGTGTACTTGCCTTCGCCCCACAGCGCGACAGCGTCGGCGAGGACTTCCGCATCGATTTCGGCCTTCGAGATGGGCGCGGCCTCGTCCGCGGGCGGCGTGGAGGGGGGCGGGGCGGGTGCACCCCAGCTCAGACTCAGGCCGAGCGCGCTGCTTAGGAACACCCTCATTCAGGTGACGCTCACCCTAACAGACGGAAGCTAGCCCGCGCGAGGCCCCCTCTTCCGGGCAGTCTCGCCAAGGACCCCGGTCGCGATCTAGGAAAGGGAAGCGAGGCAAGCGCAAGGAAGCTCTCCCGAGCTTGGCTTGCCAAGGACCCGGTCGAAATCTTGGAAAGGGGTCCTTGGCGGGTTCCGGGAGAGGGACCGCGGAGGGTCACTCGGTGCACTGCGGGATGCGCTGGAGGGCGACGGCGATCTCGTTGGGACCCGGGTCGAGGCGCTCTCGGACCGTCTTTTGTTCGTGACACTTCGCCGCCAGATGGAGCGTCACGCGGAGATCGTTCTGGCCGGGCGCGAGCGCCATGGGAGGCATCGCCTCGGCGGAGGCGTAGTCGGCCGAGTACCCGCGGGGGCACCCCGCGACGCAGCGGACCGAAGTGGACGCGGGCGCCCCGGAGAAGGTGAGCTGGGCGGGGCGCGGGGTGCCTACGATGACCACGGGACCGGCGCTGCAGGCCTTGTGCGTCAAGCGGGTGTGGCCGCGCCATCGATCCGAGCGGAGCACGGCGAGGGCGCCCTCGGTCTCGACCTCGACCTCGACGTGATGAGGATCGTCGACCCGGATGGGGGGACCCTGGTTGACGCTGATCTTGACGTTTCTTGCCGGGCTGATCGGGATGCCCTCGAGGCGGAGGACGCAGCGGAAATCGCTTGGGATCACCGGCGGAGGGTCCAAGCGGGCGTCCTTGCGAGGCTTGCGGCGGGGGGCGGGGACCTCGCCGCGCTCATCGCGAGCTTCGGAGGCATCGACATCGGACGGTGGCTGGCCGACGGAGTCCGTCAGCGGGGCGGTGGCGCTCGCCGGCGTGAGCTCTGGAGGGGGACGGTCGGCGGGAACTCGCGGCCCGCGGGCGGGAGTGACCGTCGTGCTCGTGCCCAGGACCGCCGGCGCGGCGACGTCCTGGTGGAGCCCATGATCCGTGCGATGGGCCGCGACCACGGGCTGTCCTTCCGCGCGATCCGGTGGAAGGAGCAGGAGGCCCGCCGTGACGAGTCCTCCCGCGGCGACGACTCCCGCGGCCAACAGAGCTTGCCGCGTCCGCCGTTCCCGGGTGCGGAGGCGCTCGAGCATGGCTTTGGCATCACGATGCCCGCTGTCGATCTCCAGCACGCGCCCGAGGTAGCGGATCGCTCGACCGGTGTGGCTCGACTTGGCGGCCTCCGAGGCGCAGCGCAGCAAGGCCGTGCATACCCGTTGATCGAGGGCCTGCACGTAGACCGTCGGGTTCCGAAAATACTGCGCCAGCTCGGCCTGAGCGGCCTCGATCCCGAGCTCCGCGAGATAGAGCTCGAGTTCCTTGGCGAACGCGTCCACGGTCTGGTAGCGCTCGTTGGGGGACGTGGCGAGTGCGGTGGCGATGATCGTCTCGAGGTCTCGATCCACGAGCGAGCACAGGCTCGAGGGCGCGGGGTAGTCCCCGTCGGAAATCCGGTTGAGGACCTCGTGCGGGTTCCGGCCCGAGAACGGCAACTCCCCCGTGGCGAGCTGGTAGAGGATGATGCCGAGCGAGAAGAGGTCCGTACGAGCATCGAGCGGACGCCCGCTGATGAGCTCGGGAGCCATGTACGCCGGCGATCCGATGAGCTGCCCGGTCATCGTGATCTTCTGGTTGTCGAGCAGCTGGGCGATGCCGAAGTCCATCAGCTTGATGCAGCCATCCTCGAGCCGGATCATGACGTTCTCGGGCTTGATGTCGCGATGGATGATCCCGCTGCGGTGGGCGTGCGCGAGCGCGAGGCAGAGCCGATGGATGACGAGGGCGGCGATCGCCGGCCTCGGCTCGAGCGAGTCGTCGATCCATTCACGGAGCGTCGGCCCGTGGATGAACTCCGTGACGATGTAGCTTTCTCCGGCCTCGGGCCCCGAGTAGTCGAAGATCTCGAGGATGTTGTCGTGGCGGAGCTTCGCGACGGCGATCGCCTCGCGCTGGAGGCGGAGCTTGCTCTCCTCGCGATCGGCGAGGTGAGCGTGCAACACCTTCACGGCCACCTCGCGCTGAAGGATGCGATCGCTCGCGCGATAGACGACCGCCATCCCCCCGTGCCCGACCTCTTCGAGCATCTGGTACTTGTCGAGCTGCGTACCGACGAGTGTGGGCACTTTGGAGTGGCTCCCTGGGGCGGTCTGCGGCGTCGCGGATGAGCGGCGTCGCGGTGGGCGAGCCACGACGGCGGCTGGGTGAGTCTAGAGCACCGACCCCTTTGCCGCACGCTCGGAAACACCGCCACTCGGCCTCGGCGAGGCCTCGGTCGCGCCGCACCGGATAGTCCTGCTCGTGGCCAGGGAGCGGCGAACGCCGTGCATCCGGGGGTCGCGTAGGATCGCAAGGCGCGTACGAGGTCGAAGTGTTACTTCGTGTAGCGCACGCTACAAACGGTGACGGGTCGTGCTTCCGAGCATGCGGGAGACCCGCGGCCGCGGGGGTGTGCTAGTGGTGCGGGGCCACCGAGGGATCCCCACCGCGTCATGTGCCCGGAGTTCGTCCCGCGTCCCGCCGAAGGCCTGAACTATGAAAACATCGTTCAGATGGCCTATTCGCGCGTCCTGCGGACACCGCAGGCGCCCGCGTTCCGCTACCTCAGAGATGGGGCGTGGCGGACGATCTCTTGGTCGCAGTGGTGGAGCCGGGCCCTCCAGCTCGCGCAGGAGCTTCGCGACGAGCATGGCGTGAGCGCCGGTACCCACGTCGGGCTGCGCGGTCGCAACAGCATCGACTGGGTCCTGTGGGATCTCGCGATCTCGCTCGCGGGCGGGGTGAGCGTGCCGATCTTCGCGGAAAGCCATCCAGAGGAGCGGCGCCACATCGAGCGGGGAGCCGGCTGCACCCTCGTGATTGGATCCGAGGCGACCGCGCCCGAGATTCCGATTGCATCGGCCAGCGCGACTCCGTTTCGCGCGGACGATGGCCCCGTGTCGCCGCCGCTCGCGTTGGCCGCGGGCCTCGAGAGCCCGTGGAGCGTCGTGTACACGTCGGGCACGACGGGCGCGCCCAAGGGCGTCGTCCTGGCGCATCGCAACATCGTGCACCAGGCGTGGGCGCTGCGTTGCGTCCTCGCCTTCGAAGCCGGCGACGAACAGCTCCTGGTGCTGCCCCTGGCGCACATCTTCGGGCGCCACTTGCTGTGGGCGGCGGTGGAGCAGGGGATGGTGACCGCACTGCCCGACGAAGCCGGCTCGCTGGTCGAACACCTCGTCGAACTCGCCCCCACCTGTTTCGCGGGGGTGCCGCGGATGTTCGAGCAGTTGCGGCAGCGCATGCTCGCGGAGGTTGCCGGGCCCAATCGTTTCACGCGCCGAGCGTTCGAGGCGGCGCTCGAGGTGGGCACGGAGGCGCGTCGACTGCGTGAGCAGGCCCAGCGCTATCCTACGGGGCTGGCCGTACGTCTTGCCGTCGCAGAACGCACGTTTCTCGGACGTGCGCGCGCGCTGCTGGGCTCGCGCCTTCGCTTCGCGACCACGGGGGGCGGGGCAGCCCCCCCCGATCTCCTCGATTTCTTCCACGCTTGCGGTGTGCTCCTGCTCGAGGGCTATGGCCTGTCGGAGACGACCGGCGCGATCGCGGTCAACCGTCCCAATCGGTTCCGCGTGGGCTCCGCGGGTCCGCCCGTCCCCGGGTGCGAGGTTCGCATCGCCGAAGACGGTGAGATCCTCGTCCGGGGCCACCAGGTGATGTCGCACTACCGCGAGGCCACGGCCGCTTCGAGCGAGCCCTTCGCAGGAGAGGGATGGCTCAAGACAGGAGATCTCGGCGAGCTTCGCGACGGCTTTCTTTGGGTTCACGGCAGCAAGCGGGATCGGGTGCGTACGGCGACCGGTTTGGAGGTCGCCCCCGGCCCGATCGAACGAGCCTTCGAACGAGCGCCAGAGATCGCCCACGCGGTCGTGTTTGCGACCGCGGGTGGTGAGCTGGCCGCGCTGCTGGCCCTCGAGGAGCCGCAAGTGGGAGGCTGGGGTGCCGAAGAAGGCATCCTCGGCGTTGATTACGCTGATCTCGCCGCCCATCCGAGGGTCAGGGATCGCCTCAGCCAGCGGCTCCGCGAAGTCAACGCGACGCTCCCCGAAAGCGCGCAGATCCGCGGGGTGATCACCGCAAGGCGCCCTTTTTCCGTGCGCGGCGGTGAGCTGACCCCAGCCTACAAGGTCCGTCGAGATGCGCTCATTGCGCAATCCGTGCACCCCGGGAAGGTGCCCTTCGACATCGATTAATTGCGATGTTTCGCATGGTTGCGGAGCTCTTCTTCAAGAATGTTCGCAACCCAGCGCGGAGGGAAAAGCGAGAGGGATGGGGCTCACGCGGCGGGGAGGTTCACGCTTGACGTGGGTCTGCCCACGCGCTACACGGCGAGTCCCGCACGCGCCACCCAACGCGGCGGGAACAGCACAGGGCCGTAGCTCAGGGGTAGAGCGCTACCTTGACACGGTAGAGGTCGGCGGTTCGAAACCGCCCGGCCCTAGTTCTTTCGTTCAGAGAGGGGGGGTGAGGGAAACCTCGCCAGGGTTGCGAATTCAGGTCGTTCGACCTGGCCTCCTTGACGGACCCGGCGCAATGCCGCCAAGCTTTTTTCCCACTCGGGGTACCCCCCCGCTTTGCGTGCTCATCGCACGCCCCAATGCGCGTGCGACGAGCACGCCCTTTTGAAGGAGCAAGGACAATCGGCAGAAGAAGCTCGAGACCGGCACCGCGTCCCTCGGAGCAGCACCGTGTAGGTCGCCGCATTCGGGCGCGAGAAGTTCGCGTCATCGATGGCACCGGCGAACAGCGCGGGATCATGGCGACCAGTCAGGCGCTCGATCTTGCCGCCGAAGCCGGGATGCAGCTGGTGGAGGTCAATCCAAAGGCCAATCCACCGGTCTGCAAGATCATGGATTACGGCAAGTTCAAGTACGAGTCGGCCAAGCGCGATCGGGAAGCGAAGAAGAACCAGAAGACCTTCGAGCTCAAGGAGGTCAAGTTCCGTCCCAAGACGCACGGCCACGATTTCGACTTCAAACTTCGCCATATTCGCCGCTTCTTGGAGGACGGCGACAAGGTCAAGTTGGTCGTTCAGTTCCGTGGCCGCGAGGTGACGCATCCCGAGACGGGCCGCGACATCCTCGACCGCGTCTGCAAAGGCGTGACGGACCTCGCTACCGTGATCCAGGTCGCCCAAATGGAGGGCAACCGGATGAACATGGTGGTCGCGCCCAAGCGAGACGCCCAAAAGCCCAAAATTGCCGCGCGCCCCGCCGTTCGGCCGAGCGTGAAAGACTCCGAATCGAGCGCCCCGTCTTCGGACGATGCGGATGATCTCGATGAGGACGTAGACGACGACGTCGACGATGAGGACAACGTCGGCGACGAGGACGATTTGCCCTCGTCTGAAGACGAAGCCTCTTCGGCCGACGATGAAGACGACGACGACGACGAAGAAGACGATGCGGACAAGGCCGAGGCTGCGAGCCGTGCGGCCGACGTCTCGCGCGACTGAACCGTCCCGTCCACAAGCAGGTCGAGTCGCCCGGGCGCGGAACGAACCGCGCCTGGGTACTTGCCGTCCCGTAGAGTTTGAGGTAATCCCGCGGGCTCTCGCCTGCGGGCGAGCCCTGCCCGCAGAGGTCGCGTCATGCCCAAGATGAAGTCCCATAGCGGCGCGAAGAAGCGCTTTCGGTTCACTGCCACCGGCAAGGCCAAGCGCAAATTCAGCCACAAGAACCACATTCTGACGAAGAAGAACTCGGACCGAGTGCGCCGCCTACGTGGCACCACGCTCGCGTCGGAGCCCGATCAGCGCCACATCGATGCGCTGCTGCCGTACGGAGGCAAGTGAGTCATGCCGCGCGCAAAACGTGGGTTTAAAGCCCGTCGCCGTCGAAATCGAGTCCTTCGCCATGCCAGCGGTTTCCGCGGAGGGCGGCGTCGGATCTGGCGACGCGCCGTCGAGGCCGTACACAAGGCTTGGCAGCACGCGTACCGTGGGCGAAAGCTCAAGAAGCGGGAGATGCGGCGCCTGTGGATCGTGCGTATCGGCGCTGCGGTTCGCCCCCATGGGCTGAGCTACAGCCGATTCATGCACGGGCTTTCGCTCGCGGGCGTGGAGCTCGATCGCAAGGTCCTCTCGGATCTCGCGATCGCGGATCCCGAAGCGATGGCCAAGATCTGCGAGATGGTCAAGGGCGCCCTCGCCAGCAAGGCCGCCTAGCGCCTCGCTTCGTCCTCGCTGCTGTAACCCCATCCGCCGTCTCGGAGGTCTGGTCCCTCCCGGGCGGCGGCGTTCGATGTATGGTCCCGCTCGTGAGCGTTGAACTTTCGGCTCAGCTCGAGGAAGAGCTCCGCCACTTTCGAAGCGAAATTGCGAGCGTCGAGGACCCAGCCGCCCTCTACGAGGTGCAGGTGCGGTACCTCGGCAAGAAAGGCTCGATCACCGCGTTGCGGGCCCATATGGGGAAGATCGAGCCAGGCCTGCGGAAGGCGTTCGGGCAAGCGTTCAACGCGACCAAAGAGGCGATCGAGTCCGAACTCGAGGCGCGTCGATGTGCCCTCCTCGAGGCTGGTCGCCGCGCCGAGCTTGCGCGGACCGAGGACCTCTCCATGGTGCGCGCTCGGGAAAACCTGGGGACGCTGCATCCGATCACGGTGACGCGCCGCGCCCTCGAACGCGTGTTTCGTTCGATTGGGTTCGACATCGTCGACGGTCCGCACGTCGAGCACGAGCAGTACAACTTCGACGATCTCAACATCCCGGCGGATCATCCCGCGCGGGACATGCAGGACACGTTTTTCGTGGAGGGGCGTCGCAACGTCGTGCTGCGGACGCACACCTCGCCCGTGCAGATCCGGACGATGCTGCAACGCAAGCCGCCGGTGCGCGTGGTCGCGATGGGCACCGTCTTCCGCAAGGACGACGACCCGACGCATTCGCCCATGTTCCATCAGATCGAGGGCTTGTGCGTCGACGCGGGGATCAGCATGGCCGATCTCAAAGCGACGCTCTACCGCTTCGTGAATGCGTTCTTCGGCGCCCGCTTGGACGTTCGGTTCCGGCCTTCGTTCTTTCCGTTCGTGGAACCGGGAGCAGAGTTCGATCTGCAGTGTCCGTTTTGTCGCGGCTCCGGCTGTGAGGTCTGCAAGCGGAGCGGTTGGATCGAGCTCGGAGGTTCGGGGATGGTTCACCCCGCGGTGTTCGAAGCTTGCGGCTACGACCCCGAGGTCGTCACGGGGTGGGCCTTTGGCTTCGGGATCGATCGCATGGCATCGCTGCTCTACGGCGTCCGCGATCTGCGGCTTTTGTTCGAGGGCGATGTCAGGTTCCTGGAGCAGTTGCGATGTTGATCTCTCGGGTATGGCTGGAAAGCATGCTCGGACCGGGTCTGCATACCTGGTCCGACGAGGAGCTCGCGCGCACGATCACGAGCCTCGGGCTCGAGGTCGAGGCCGTGACGCGGGTCGGCGACGGACTCGAAGCGATCCGGGTGGGGGAGGTGTTGTCCGTCGCGCCCCATCCAGGTGCGGACAAGCTGCGCGTCGTCGAACTCGATGCGGGGCGTGGGCCTCAGACGGTGGTCTGCGGGGCTCCCAACGTCCCCCCGCCTGGCGGCAAGGTTGCGTTCGCGCCCACGGGCACTCGCCTTCCCGGTGGCCTCGAGATCGCGGGGCGGGAGGTCCGTGGCGTCGCGAGCTCGGGGATGATCGCTTCGGAGGAAGAGCTAGGGCTCGGGCCGGACAACGCGGGTATCTTGGTGCTGCCGTCCGCTTGGTCGGCGGGTGATCGCCTCGTCGATCGCGTCCCCGGCATCCTCGACACGATCTTCGCGCTCGGCATCACCCCCAATCGCCCGGATGCGCTCGGGCACGTCGGGGTCGCGCGGGACTTGGCGCTCAAGCCGGGCCTCGTGTTTCGCCCGTCCGAGGTGCGGCTCCCCTCGGCGACGCCGAGCCCCGCGCTCGCCCGCATCGAGTGCGAGCAACGCTGCGGTCGGTACATCGGCCTCGTGTTCGGGGATGTCGTGGTCGGGCCCTCGCCGCTGTGGCTACGGGTTCGGCTCGGCCGCATCGGCCTGCGCCCGATCAACAACATCGTCGACATCACGAACCTCGTGATGATGGAGTGGGGGCAACCGCTCCACGCGTTCGATCGCGAGCGCTTGCAGGAAGGTCGCATCGTGGTCCGCCGGGCGCGGCCCCAAGAGACCCTGACGTTGCTCGATGGTCGCACCCTCGAGTTGACCGAGGACGACATGGTCATCGCGGACGCGGTCAAACCGGTCGCGCTGGCGGGCGTCATGGGGGGCGAGGGAAGCGGTGTCACGGCGGAGACGAAGACCGTGCTGCTCGAGACCGCTTGGTTTCAGCCCGCAGGGGTGCGGCGTTCGGCACGTCGCCATGGCTTGGCCACCGACAGCAGCTACCGGTTCGAGCGCGGGGTCGACCATGGGGCAGGGCTCGCCGCGGCCGCGGCTCATGCCGGGCATCTCCTCGAGGATGTCGCGCAGGGGCGGTGCATCGCGAGCACCGACGTCGAAGGTGAGCTGCCGCGATTGCGGCCCATCGCGTTTCGGCCCTCTCGGAGCACGTTGGTGCTCGGGATGGACATCCCCGACGGAGAGGCTGCGAAGATCTTCGCGGGCCTCGGGATCGAGGCCGATCGCAGCGACCCGGGACGTTGGAGCTGTCGAGCACCGACCCACCGTCCCGACCTCGTGCGCGAGGAAGACCTCATCGAAGAGCTCATGCGGCACCATGGCCTCGACGCGCTGCCGGCCGTGCCCACCGTCCCGTCGACGGCTCCGCTCGGCGACGTTCCGAGCGAGCCACCGTTTGCCGGGGCCCTCGTGACGAGAACGGTCGATGCGTTGTGCGAGGCGGGACTGCACGAGCAGGTCTCGCTCGTGTTCGCGTCGACCGCGGAGCTCGAGCCGTTCGAAACTCCGGAAGCGTCCGCAGTCAAGCTGAGCAACCCCCTGAGGGTGCAGGCCCCCTATTTGCGGACCCACGTGCTGCCCGGGTTGCTCAAAGCGGCGGGGTTGAACCTCGCCCGGCACACTCAGCCCGTCCGCTTGTTCGAAGTCGGTCGCGTGTATCGGTGGCCCGGCAGCTCGGAGCACGTCGTGCATCACGAAGCTACCGCTGCGTTGGATGCCGAGCTGCCGCTCGAACGTGCGCGCGCAGGGGTCCTGTTGGCGCGCGGAGGGGCGAGCGCAGCCGAGGTGTGTGCGATCCTGCTCGGCGTTTTGGCGCGGCTCGGTCACACTGCCGAACCCGTGGCACAGGCCGAGGCGGACCGGATCCCCTGGCTTCACCCCGGCGTCCAGGTGACGTTGCGCGTCCGCGGTGGCGCGGTGGTCGGAGTCGCGGGCGCGTGCCACCCGGATCTCCTGGAGCGCTTCAAGCTCCCCACCGACGTCGACTTCGCGTATGGTGAACTGTGGCTCGAGGCGATCCCGGCCGCGGATCCACCGCGCTTCCGCGCCCTCCCTCGGTTCCCGGGGACGAGTCGCGACGTTTCGTTGGACCTGCTCGCGACGATTCCCGCAGCCGCCGTCGCGCAGACCCTGATCGACGCGGAGCAGGAGCTCGCCAGCGAAGGTGAGGATCCCGCGCGGCTTGCCGTCACGCACTTCGGGTTGCCATCGATCGCATTCGTCGAAGACTATCGGGGCGCGGGCGTCGAGGCCGGGCGTCGCGCGTTGTTGCTGCGGCTCGACTACGCGGCGCACACGCGATCCGTCACGGACGAAGAAGTCCAGCGCAGGCACGAGGCTGTCGTCGCGTTGGCGCTCGGGCGCTTGCGTACGCGCGACAACGCGGCGCGCGTACGTTGACGAGCCGTGATTTCGACGGTTGCGTCGGCGCTGGTTCTTGGCTGAAATGCCGATCGATGACGAAGGCCGACATCATCGATCGGGTTTGCGAACGCGTTGGCGGTTTCTCCAAAAAGGAAGCGGCCGATCTGGTCGAGAAAGTGTTCGACGTCATGAAAGCCACGCTCGAAGCGGGGGAGAAGATCAAGATCTCTGGCTTCGGCAACTTCGTCGTGCGCGAGAAGAAGCCTCGGCCGGGTCGGAATCCCCAAACCGGCAAAGAGATCACCATCGATGCGCGGCGCGTCCTGACGTTCAAACCGAGCCCCGTCCTCAAGCAAGCCCTCAACGGTTGAGCGCATGCCGAAGCGCGCGGGCAGTGGTCGCCACCGCATCCGCCGGGGCGACGAAGGGGGAGACGAACTCGATCTCGGGTCGGACAAGCTCTACTTCAAGATCGGCGAGGTCGCGGAGATCGTCGGGGTGCCCGCCTATGTGCTGCGGTACTGGGAGACCGAGTTCAAGGCGGTGAAACCCCAGAAATCACGCGCCCAGCAGCGCGTGTATCGGCGCCGAGACGTCGCCACGCTCCTCAAGATCAAACATCTGCTCTACGCGCAGAAGTTCACCATCGCCGGGGCCCGGCAGCAGCTCAAAGAGGCCCCCGAAGCGTGCGTCCCGGCGCAAGCGAGCGGCCTCTACCTCGCACGGCAATCGCTCCTGTGCCTGCGCGCGCTGGTCGAGGAAGCGCAGGCGCTCGTGGATCTCGACCCGAGCGACCCCTCGATCGCCGCGGATCCATCCCAGTTCGTGACCGAGATCGGCGGAGCCCGAGCGCTCCTCGACCCGCACGGCGCGGACCGGCGCGAGCAACGCAAGGCTGATGGTTGATGCGCTTGCAGGTGCCCGACCGCCCTCCCATCCCCGCGCATGCACGATGCCTGCAGCCTCGGCCCATCGCGGGAATCGGTTGCAGGGTGGGGCTACCGGGTGCACAACAGGGAGTCTGCGGTCGCGGCTGCCCCACGCTTCTGAGGTGCTCGGGTCGCGTGGCACAACGAAGGGCTTGCTCGCGTGATGTTCCCAGGGTATAAGGCGCCTCCGTTTCGGGGCGTAGCGCAGCCTGGTAGCGCACTAGACTGGGGGTCTAGGGGTCGGAGGTTCGAATCCTCTCGCCCCGACAACGGTGACGGCTCCGAGAGGTGCAACCGCGCTTCTCGGGGCCGTCCGTTTTCCGGAGCGGCGCCATGAAGCCTCTCATTCTCGTGACCAATGACGATGGCATCCTCGCCGAGGGGCTGCTCGTGTTGGCGGAGGCGATGCAGACGATCGGCGAGGTCGTGGTCTGCGCTCCGGACAGCGAGCGCAGCGGCAGCAGCCACGCGATCACCTTGCACAGCCACCTGCGGGCGCACCCCGTCCGGGGGGGGTGGTGGCGGGTGTCGGGGACTCCGGTCGACTGCATCTACCTCGCGATCCATCACCTCTGCAGCCGCCCGCCGGATCTCGTCGTCTCGGGCGTAAACCCCGGGTTCAATCTGGGAACGGACGTCTTCTACTCGGGGACCGTCGGTGGCGCGGCGGAGGGCTATCTCCGCGGCGTGTCCGCAATGGCGATCTCGGCGGATCGCGGCGTGGACCCACGTTGGGCCGCGCCGGTTTGCCGCGATCTCGCGCGGGCCGTGATCGCGGATCCGCGGAGGGTCCTCCTCAACGTCAACGTTCCGGGGATCGAAGGTCACCTCGAGGTCGCGGCCGACGAGATCGACCTCCGCGCGTCCGAGCTCCCCATCGAGGTCACCCGGCTCGGGAATCGTGTCTACGAGGACATGGTGGATCCCCGCATGGACCCGATGGGCCGGCCGTACTACTGGATCGGGGGTCCGGCGACGCGCGGCGAGGACCGCGAGGGCGACGATACCCATGCGGTCCGGGCGGGTGTGATCTCGGTGACCCCGCTCGAGATGAACATCACGGCGCCCTCCATGGTCGCTGCGAGCGAGATCGTCTCACGCGCCACTTTGGGGGATAAGGTGGACCGGCGATGACCGATCCGCTCTCCCCGCTGCACCCCGCTGCTGCCCATGATTTGACCGCGGCCGTGGCCGCACGGGTGCGCTCGATCCCGGATTTCCCGAAACCGGGGATCCTGTTCCGCGACATCACGCCGGTCCTGCAGGACGCCGATGCGCTCAGCGCTGCGCTCACGCTCCACAGCCACGCCATCGCGGACCTCCACGGCAAGGTCGACATCGTGGCGGGGATCGAGTCCCGCGGCTTCTTGTTCGGGATGGCGCTCGCGCTGCACCTCCACGCCGGGTTCGTCCTCGTGCGCAAGCCGGGGAAGCTCCCGGCGGAGACCATCGAAGCCTCGTATGAGCTCGAGTACGGGAGCGACCGTCTCGAGGTGCACTCGGACGCGATCGCGCGCGGGCAGCGGGTGATCGTGGTGGACGACCTGCTCGCGACCGGTGGGACCGCATCGGCCACTTGCCGCCTCATCCATCAGCTCGGCGGAGAGATCCTGGCCGCCCTGTTCTTGATCGAGCTCTCCGCGCTCAAGGGACGTCAGCGCCTCGCGGGAATCCGGACCGAGTCGATCCTCCGGTTCTAGAACTCGTCTCCATTTCCACTGGGCGAGGGTCGAGGTCCTCGAGATCCGCGAGATCGCGGTCGTGGGCCGCGACGAGGATCCCCGCGCCCGCCTTCCGCACCGCCGCGAGCAGTCGACGCATCGCGCCGCGCCCCTCGGCATCGACCCCCGCGAACGGCTCGTCGAGCACGAGCAGGTGCGAACCCTCGCGACCCGCGGGGAGCAGGCCGGTCAAGGCGGCCGCAAACCCGAGGCGCCGACGCATGCCCACGCTGTAGGTGCTCGCGAGGCGCTCGAGGGACTCTCCCAGACCGCTGTGGCCCCGCGTGTGATCGACGGCTCGCGCGACGCCATAGACCTCGGCGTAGAACGCCAGGCACTCGTTGCCGGTCAGGCCTTCGGGCGCCTCGACTTCCTGAGGGAGGTAGCGCAGCCACGTTCGCGCCGCGATGGGGGCGCGTTGGAGATCGTGCCCCGCGATCTCGATCTGGCCGCTATCGGGCACCACGGTGCCGCAGATGCAGCCGAGCAGGGTGGATTTGCCGCTGCCGTTGGGTCCGAGCAAGACGACGGTCTCTCCCGGGTCCACGCGGAGCGAGACTCCGTCGAGCACGCGGGTCCGTCCAAACGCTTTCGTGATCGCGCGGGCCGAAAGTGGCGTCATCGGAGGCTCCAAGCGAGGGTTGCGAACACGGAGGCACACACGGGCGGCGCGCAGAGCATCGCGAGCGCGAGCGGATGGCGTCCGCTTCGCTGCGCCTCGCCGACGGGGAGCGGCTGCAGCAGCCGCGCGCGCGCGCGCTGCAGCCGACGCAAGCCGTAGGCCGGCAGCAGCCACAGCGCAAACGAACTCGCGAGGACCGCGGCTCCGACGGTGACCGAGTCCACGTTCCACGCGATCGGCACGGCGAGGATGAGGACGAAGAGTCGCAACATTGGTACGGGGGTCAGGCGGTAGAACTGCAGCACCCAAAGCCGCAGGAGGGGGTCGCGGAGCAATCCGAGCCAGGCCGGAGCGCGCTCGGGGACCGGCGGTCCGGCGAGCGTCTTGGTCGCCTCGGCGAGGAAGGGCACCGCTTGGAACACGCCACGAGCGTACAGAAACGGGGCGACCACCGGCAGGGCGAAGGCCACCAAGAAGCCGACGAGCGCCGTCCACAGCAGCGCCGGCGGGGACGAAAGACCGTCCACGAAACGATCGCAGGCGAGCTGCGCGGGCAGGGCGAGCATCATGGCAAACCCGAGTCCGAGCGCTGGGGCATAGAGATGCACCACGGCTTCGGGGAGCGTCCACCCGCCCCCAAGGCCGTGCTGCAGGCGGGTCAAGGGAGAATCGGCGGGGAAGCGACGCCCGAGCCACGCCGAGACCGCGGGGACGAGCGGCTCGACGCCCGCGGCCGCGATCGCGAACGCGAGCCAGTCCCCGAGCAAGCCTAGGCCCGTCGGCGAAGTCAGGCCCTCACGCAGTACGAGCACGAGCGCCAGCGTCCCGAGCAGCGTGGTGCGCAGCTGAGCGCGGCGATGGGCACTGCGCGCGGCGCAGAAGTGTGAGCGCGCCGCGATCGGCAGGACGAGCGTCTGCAACCTCGAGGGCGCATGCAAATAGGGGAACAGCCGCGCGTGGAGGCCGGCCAGCATCACGGCGGGCCCCCCCAACGCCACGACGGTGCGTTGCAAGCCGAGCGGGGCCGCCTTGGCGCTCCACAGCAGGACCATCCAAAGCGCCGCGACGAACGCAGGAAGCACCCAATCGGACCCATCTCCGCTCACCCACCGCTTCAGGGTGGGTTCCCCCGGTGCGCTCGCCATGCAGTCAGTCCTGGGCTGCGAAGATGGAGCCCAAACGTTCGATGAAGGCTTGCTCCGCGGGGGCGACCGAGCCGTCGGCTTCGGCGATCTGTCGCAGGTCGGCGAGGATGTTCGCGAGTTCGTCGGGCGTGGCCCGCTTGCACAGGTCGTGCGCCACGGTCACCGCATACTCCAGTTTGTCGGCGCGGTCTCGATGGTCCCGATACTCGGCGACGGTGTCGCGCAGGATCTCCCCGAGTTCGGGCAGGCCCATGTCGGGGATCCAGCGATGCAGGCGTTTGCCGAGCGTGCGCATCTCGTCGCCGGTCATCGTGCCGTCGGTGGCGTGACCGAACGTCAGATAGAGGACGGCCAGAGCACGCAGCGTGGGTTGGTCGGAGCTGTCCATACCCGTACGATACCTTGAGCGACCCCCGCGTTGCTCGGGCCGCGCGAGGTCGACGACCGGAGCCTTCTGCGGCCCCAAATTCCACCTGCGGAGGCTTCCGCCGCGCCGCATGGTTTCTGGTGCGGCACTAGGTTCTGCCCGATCTCGCGGCGCGAGGCCGGGAAGCAAGGAGTTTCCGGGTTGACGTGGATCGTCGGATTCTGTGGCGGAGTCGTCCTTTGGACGCTGCTCGAATATGCGTTTCACCGCTGCGTGTTCCATCGAGCACGCCTCGGTCGCCTGCTGATGGGTGCCCATCTCCAGCATCACGCGCGACCAGAGCGCTTCAATCCCTTCCTTGGCAAGGCGCTCTTGGCCGGCCTCATGCTGGTCCCGCTTGCGATGATCTGTTCAAGGACGCTCGGCCCCCGGTGGGGCGGGAGCATCCCCCTGGGGACGTTCATGGGCTGGGTGGGGTTCGAAGTCCTTCACGCGAGGATCCACCGGCGCGCACCTCTTGGTCGCGTGGGCCGATGGGCTCGCCGCCACCACCTGCGGCACCATTTCATGCACCCCGATGGCAACTTCGGTGTGTTGACCCCGGTGTGGGACGCGTTGTTTGGAACGCTGGCACCGGACGAGGTCGTGGACGTCCCCCGAAGTCGAGCGAAGGGGCTCGCGTGGCTTCTCGACCGCCGCAACGCCGTTTCCGAGCTCGCGATCGATGCTGCCTTTTGCGCAGAATACCGGCTCATCGGGTCGCCGAGCGCGGGGTCGTCGAGCTCGGGGCGTCAGGCCCAGGTGAGGGCGGCGGCAAGACTTCCGGCGGACAGCAGCGTCGTCCACACGACGATCGAGCCTGCGACGGTCTCGTCGCCCCCGAGCTGCCCCGCCAGCACGTAGGAGGCCACCGCGGTCGGGGTCGAGGCGAGGACCATCACGATCAGGATGGCCTCTCGGTCGAGCCGCAGCATGCTGCCGAGGAGCCACGTCAGGAGCGGCAAGGCGACGACCTTGAGCAGGACCGCGAGCGTGACCACGTCCCTACGCGCGTGGGCGCGGCGAAACGCCAACGTGCCGCCGAGGCTCAGGAGCGCGAGCGGCCCTGCGATGGATCCGACGAGTTCCAAGGTCCGTGACAGCGGTCGCGGCACCTCGATATCGGCGAACGCGAGCGCAAGGCCCAAGCAGGTGCTCCAGATGAGCGGGTTCTGCAGGAGGGAGCGGCCGATCGGAGCCCACGTGATGCCCTGTTCGCGACTTTGTGAGAGCTCGAGGACCAGCACCGCAGCGACGTTGTAGAACAAGACCATCGGGGCGAGCAGCAGGAGCGCGCGGCCGGGCATGGCCGTGCTTGCTTCGCCCGCCTGTTCGACGAGCCACAGCACGGGCAACCCCACGAACGCCAGGTTGCCGCGAAACCCTCCCTGGACGCACACGCCGAGCAGCGGGCCCGGAAGCCGCAAGAGCGAAGCGACGCCGTACGCGATCGCGAGCGTTGCGAGCGTGGCCCCCAGCAGGGCCGTGAGCATGGGGCGCACGGCTGCGCCCGACGAGGTGAGCGACGAAAGCTCGCTCGTCATGAACGCTGGGAGGGCGATCCAGTAGACCAGACGATCGAGCTGGCGCCGAAACTGCGGCCCATAGAAACGCAGGTGCAGGAGCGCCGCACCCAGACCCACGATCGCGACGACGGGGAACAGCAGGGCGACGACGCGGAGGAGCACTTCGGGCTCTCGTACCAGGTTTCGAGCGCGGCGCGGACGAAGCCGAGTCGATCGTCCTCGGGCTACGGATCCGGCGGAAGGGGCTGGCCGAAGGCGGCGTCGCGGACCCAGCCCCGCCAAGCGAGCCAGCGCAGATACGGCTGCCGGGGCGCTCCGCCGCGTGGCGCATGGAGGAAACCTCGGCTCGAGCGCACGTAGCGGTGGCCGCAGTCGCAGGCGAAGTGCGTGTGCACATCCCCGAGCGCCGTGCCGTAACGACGCACGAACTGGCGTGGACCGCAGCGGCCTTCGTGACATCGTGGCGGCGGCGCGTGCGATGGACCTTCGCGCAGCGTCTCGACTTTGTCGAAGAGATCGAACCCGGAGACGAGCGCGAGCACCCCGAGCACGGCACCCACGAGATAGCCCGGTGTGCCCCATCGAAGTTCGAGCAGGAGGCCGACCTCCATGGGGAGCAGGGCAACCGTCGCGGCGAGGACCACTTTCAGAACTCTTGCCATGGACGGTGGTCATTGCAAAACGACCGCTCACGCCCCGGCTTCGCAAAAATCGCAATGGTTTTCCACGGCTTGCCCACGCGGTCGCGCCATCTCGCCATGACCTTGGGTGCCCTCGGAGACAAATCGTCGTGGCGCGGTACTCTCGACCGCACCGATGGCGTGGATGACGGTGGCACTTCTGGTGGTCGCGAACGTGTTCATGACGTTCGCGTGGTACGGGCATCTCAAGCACCACCAAGGGTCCCCGCTTTGGATCGTGGTGCTCGCAAGCTGGGGCATCGCGCTCTGCGAGTACGTGTTTCAGGTCCCGGCCAATCGTATCGGAGCCGCTGCAGGTCTGAAGACGGCGGAACTCAAGACGATCCAAGAGGTGATCACGCTCGTCGTGTTCGTGGTGTTCACCGTGCTCTATCTCGGCGAAACCTTGCGTTGGAACCACGCTGTCGGCTTCGCGTTCGTCGGCCTGGGCGCGCTGTTCGTATTCAAACCTTGGTGAGCGGGGCCTGGACCCGGACGACCCGGTTCCAGCGCGGCCTTCGTGTATTCTCGAGGTGTGAACGCGGGTGGGGGCGAGGACGCCAGCGAGGTGGGGGAACGCGTGCGTCGGGCGCATCGCCGCGAGGTCTCGGTGCTCGCCGATCGCCTCCGCGCGCGCCTCCTCGGCGACACTCAGCCTCGGACCAAGGTCGGTCGCTATCAGTTGCGCCGCCGCATCGGACGGGGTGCGACGGCGACGGTCTATGAGGCGTTCGACGAGCGCCTCGAGCGGACGGTCGCCATCAAGTTCATCCATCCAGAGCACCAGGGGAGGGCTCGGACCGAGGCTCGACTCCAGCGAGAGGCGCACGCGTTGGCTCGTCTGTCGCACCCGAACATCGTCGCGATCTACGACGCGGGCGAGGAAGATGGCGAGCTCTACCTGGTGATGGAGCTCTTGCCGGCGGGCACGCTCTATCACTGGCAAGCGGAGACCCTCCGCCCCATCGCCGCCTTGCTCGAGGTCTATCTGGCGGTCGGTGAGGGCTTGCAGGCGGCGCACGAGGCGGGCGTGTGGCATCGCGACTTCAAGCCGACGAACGTCGCGCTGGAACGTGGCGGCACCCCCAAGCTCGTCGACTTCGGACTGGCCGCGTTGATGCCGATCGAGCCCTCCGCCACGAGTCTGGCGCTGACGCAATCGGGGACGGCCATGGGCACGCGCGGCTACATGGCGCCCGAGCAGGCCGCTGGGCGCCCAGCCGACGCACGAAGCGATCAGTTCAGCTTCTGCGCTGCGCTGGAGGAGGCGATCCTCGAGGGATCGACGACAAAGACGATGCCGGTCGCCCTCGAAGAGGTGCTGCGGCGCGGGCGGGCTCCCGACCCCGGAGAGCGGTGGGCCTCGATGGCGGAGCTGCTGGACGGCCTCCGCCGCGCCCGCGCCACGCTTGGCGAGGGCACGGCGCGCGCACTCCCCCCGGGAATGGACTTCCCCGAGGATCGCTACCTCTTCCTCTACACCATCGGAGAAGGAGCCTCGAGCGTGGTCGTGCTGGCGCAGCATCGGACGTTGCACCACCGCGTCGCGATCAAGCTCCTGCGTGCGGGCCTCTGCGATGGTCCTCGCACCGCCCGCCTGCTCGAGGAGGCGCGGCTCATCGCGACGCTCCGTCACCCGAACATCGTGCGCGTCCACGATGCTGGCTTCACGGCGAACGGGACACCCTATCTCGAGATGGAGTATCTGCCAGGGGAAGACCTCGCGACCCGGCTCGCTCGGTGCGGGCCCAGGCCTTGGTCGGAGGTGCGAGAGATCGGGATCGGCCTGGCGAGGGCGCTGACGGACGTGCACGCGCTGCAGGTCGTTCATCGCGATGTGAAGCCGAGCAACTGCAGGTGGGTCGCCCAAGGGTCGAGCGCGGTCGTCCAGCTGCTCGATTTCGGCGTCGCCCGCCGTGCCCGCACCTACGGAGCACCGGAGAACATCCCGGTGGGCACGCCCCTCTACATGGCGCCCGAGCAACTCGCCGGCAGCGAGCACGACCACCGCGTGGATGTCTATGCCCTCGGCGTCACGCTCTACGAGCTCCTCACGGGTGCGCTCCCGCACCACGGATCGACGCCTGAGACGCTGTTCGAGGAAAAAGCGTTTGCAAGCGTCGCCTCTCCTCGCCGGGGTCGCGACGAGGTACCGCGCGCGGCCGAGGCGTTCTTCGAGCGCGCGTTGGCCTCGGACCCGGACCGCAGGTTTCCCTCGATGGAAGCCTTGCTCGTTGCGCTGCAGGGCGCCACATCCGGAGAACGTCGACGCCGGCGGAGGTGGCTGCCATGGTCGGCGGCGCTCGGGGCTTCATGTCTCCTGGGGCTCGCCACGCTCTCCACTTCGGCAGGCCCGCGGATGGAGGGTCTTTGGCTGGACGCCGGGTTGGCGCCGAGCCTGGTGGTGCCACGACACCGCCCACCCGCGTGGGATCCCCCGCGGTGGTCGTACCCACCCCTCGACTCGGCGCCCACCGTGGATGCCGTCGTGACGCCGATCCCGACGCCGGCGCTCATCGCCTTGCCGCCTCTGGTCGCCACGGATGCTTCGGAGGTGCTTCGCGACCGATGTCAGCTCTATGCGTATCCTGGCGACGAGGCGCGCATGACCCTCGCCCTTGGGTCTACGGGGGCCGTCGCGCGCGTCGGGGTTCGAGGCGTGGCGTCCAAGCCGTTGCAACGATGCTTGGTGGACGAGGGGCGGAAGCTTTCGTTGCCCCCGAAGTCCGCGAAGCTCGGAGACCGCGTGCGGCTGCGGGTCGTGTTCTGACCGTCACCCGGCCCAGTCGCGGCGAATGTTCGCGGCCCAACGCTCGAGGTCGCGGTCGTCGGGCGCCTGCCGTGGCTGGCCCTCACCCGAGTGCAGCAACTCGAGCAAACGCGCCTTGGAGCGACGAAGCTTCGTCCGCACGGTGCCTTCGGGCATGTCGAAGGCCTCGCTGATCTCGCGCGCGTTGAGGTTCTCCCAGAAGTACAGCTCGAGGATGCACTGGTCCTCGAGGGCGAGGCGGCGGAGTGCGGCCAGGAGCTCCGATTTCTCGCTGCGATCCCTGGCGAACGTGCTCGGACCCTCGGCGAAGTCCTCGACCGAGTCGAGGTTGACATCGAACGCTTGCTCGGCGCCGCGCTTCTTGTGCCGGTACGCTTCATAGAGGACGTAGCGGGCGACGCCGTAGAGGTACCGCTCGAACGATCCGCTCTTGCCGCGCTCGGTGAAGCCTTCGAGCCCGCGAACGATCGTTTGCTGGACGAGGTCCTCGTAGTCCGTTGCGATCTTGTTCTGGAAGAATCGAACGAGGCGCGGAAGGTGCTCCTCGATGACCTCGCCGAGCTCCATGAGCGAGGGATCATAGCGCAGGTCGCTTCGAGGCGGACGCTCGCTTTCGTCGCGCGAATCCGATGGCAAGGAGGCTGCTGCCGGCGATGAGCAGCGCGCCGCTCGCCGCCGCTGCGCCGACGAGGGTCCGGTTTGCGGTTCGACCGAGGCGCGACGCCTCGTTGCGTCGTTCGCGGGTGGGGCCCGCGCGATAGTCGTCCTCCGCGCGTTGGGCGAGCGTGGCTCCCACGATCATCACGATGACGGAGGCCACCGCTGCCCCGAGCGCCACGCCTCCGCCGATGACCAAGCCCCGTCCGTTCGGTGCCGCCGCGACCGGGGATGTCGGCGTCACGAGGTCCAGCGTCGCTTTCGTTTGCACGGGGATCGGAGCACCCACGCTCGCGCGCGGAACCGGCGGGGGCGGGGGGGACGGAGCAGGCGGAGACGTTGGTGGTACGGCCTGGAGGCGTGCGTGGAGGGTCGCCTCCATCGCGAGGGCGAGGGCGCGTCGATTCGGATCGTTCTCCGCGTCCAGAAACCGCTGGAGGCACGCTTCGGCCTGCGCGAGTTCTTCGGGCAGCGGCGTTGGGATCGCGAGGTAGGCGCGCGCGACCTCGAAATCCACACGGTGGAGAATCAAGGTACGGAGCTCGAGGTCCTCGAGCTGCTGGGCTTCCTCGCGCACGCGATCGAGGAGCTCGAGCGCCGCACGAACCTCACCGTGCTCGAGTTGCTCCACCGCGACCGAAAAGTTCATGCGTAGCGCCTCGTCGCTCGGCGGGGAGCCGTCAGCACGTGCGTGCGCAGGAACCGGTGCGAGACTCACGATGGCGGCGAACACCCACGTGCGTCCTAGGGGATCGGCGAGACGATCGCGGATCAAGGTGGAGCCTCGCACAGGATCAAGAGCACGTCGTCCACGGTCACCGCTGCGTCCTTTGCACAGCTGAACGAACACAGGATGACGACGTCGATGAACGAGGCGTCGACCGGAAGTTGGAAGCGGAACGCATCCGAGTGCCAGTGGCCGGTCCACGGCACTGGGATCTCCGACTCGGTGGTCCACGCGCCTTGGTCCGCGACGACATGGATTGCGATCGCCTCGATGGGCGGGCCTTCGACCGCGCGGACCGCCGCTCGGACCTCGAACACGGTCCTCGCGAGGAATGGGCCGTGGACGATCTGGGAAGTCGCGGACTCGAGCCATCCGATGCGCAACGCGGAATCTCCTGCGAACGGATCGCGGGCGTCACGCTCGAGGGAGGCGTTCTGACCATGCCAATGGAGCGGTTGGATCGGCGATGCCCAGGCTTCGAACGACGCGTTGCGTAGCAGGTTCGATTCCGAATCGGCAGTCCCGCTGCAGAACCACGCGTCGAGGGGCGTCTCGGGTGTCCTCGAGGGTCCTTCCTCGGATTCCGCGACGGGGTCTGTGCCCGAGGGATCGAGGGGCGCTCCGCTCGTCGTCGATTGCGCCGGTACGCAGACCTCTTGGTCGCAGGCCTGGCCCGGATCGCAGTCCTCGCCTCGACGACAGGGCTCCCCGAGGAGCGGCGGGGCGACGAAACAGGCCGTGACGAGCCCGCCGATCGAACACGCAAACGGCCGGTGCCTGTGCATCAGGACCCGCAGAGGTACAAGTTCACGTCGTCGATGGCGAACGTTCCGGACGGCAGTTCGACCCAGACGTTGAGGAACGGTGCATCGTCAATGAGGACGAGCTCCTCGGCGACGGAAATCCAAGCACCCGGGGCGATGGGGGCGGCCAGCTCGTGGATATCGTTGATACCGCCCCAAAGGAGCATGGCGGAGGTGCGAGGGCTCGTCGAATCGATCCTCCGGATGCTGAACTCCGCCGCGAATCGGGTTCCTGCCGGGTAGGGTGTGTCGATGCGTTGAAGCAGGGCGACCGATTCTTCCTCCGCGACGACGATCCGGGCCGCTCGAGCTCCCGAGCGCGGGTCTTCCTCGTCCGCTTCGATCGTCGCATCGGGAGCAGAGAGGTCGATGACGTCGACGAAGCTCCAGGCCCCGGGAAGTCCGGCGGTGTTCCAATCCTCGAAAGAGGGGTTGCCCAACAGCGCCTCGGAACATGCGTGTGCGCCGCTCGTCGAATCCTCGCCGGTCGAGCTTTCAGCGGTGGGAACGTCACCGCCTTCACCCGCCTCCGTCGGTTCCATGATCGCGGTTCCCGCATTGCTTGTTTCGATTTCCGCGGAGCTGGATGCTGCCGTGGATGTCCTCGCGGGGGAAGGCCCGGCCAGGGCGTCGTTGGACGTCGCGGACGCTTGGGGGCTGGTGGCCGCTCCGTCGTTTTCGCCCGCGTCGCTCGAAGGCGTGCACGCCCCCGCGACGCAAAGTACCGCGATCCCGAACCGCCGCATCCCCCGAGTGTATCGGGCGCGCGGTGGACTGTCGACGGCGGGAGCCGCTCGCCGGTGGTCCGTGATCGCCGACCCAGACCCTGATTCGATGCGTTGGTGAATTGAATCGGCTTCGAGAAACACATCTTCGATAGACCCCTGCGACGGGGCCAGAACCGAACATGAAGACATCGATCCATTGTATCGCCATTCTCACGACGCTCGTTCTCGGCGCGGCCGCTTGCGACCCCATCGGCTCGAGCGGACTCGACGGGCTTCCCGCTCCCGAAGACGCTTTGGAAATCGCCGTGCAAGACATTGCGACCATCGAGTACGAAGGTGGTCACGTGGCGTTTCAACAATTCACCTTTGCAGATGGCGGTACGGCGATCGTCGTTTCCGACGAGTTCGAAAATCGATACCCCGAGTCGCCGCTCCTGACCGCCCTAGGTGGCCGCAATCCCACCTCGAGCGAGCTCTACCTCGCGCTGCGTCCCGGTGAGGCGCTCCCCGCAGCCATCGCATCGCACCAGCAGGAAGAAGCCATGGCACGTGGACGCGACGATTTCGATCTCGAAATGATCGAGGTCGAAATCGTCACGGAAGTCGCGAAGTTGAGTCCTGGAACTTGCGACACGCGGATCTATCGAGACGAAAGCTCTTCGCCCGGAGACTACACCTATACGAAAAAGCGTCGTCGCAATGATCTCAATGGAACGCGCGATCTTGCGGTCGGGAACAGTAACGATGACTACGACTTTCTGACGGGCAGCCCCGTCACCATGGGAGCATGCAACGACAGCTCGTCCAATATGACGGCGGCGATCTGGGTGCGCTACGAAGGCGGAGACTGGAGTCTCTCTCCGGCCTCCACGGTCAGGTCCGAGTCCTCCAGGGTTTGGCTGCACTTCTCGGATCTGGAGTATCTCGGAGACATTTGCGGAACGACGAACTCCGATATCTGCTTGCCGCAATACTCAGATAGTTCGTACGCGGTTCGGGGCACCGGCAGCGATTTTCACCTGCGTACGGCGCTCTCATCCCTCAATCCCCCCATCATCCGCTAGCGGAAGGACCGAAGATTCGATCTCGGGTTCACGCCGGGGTGAGTGAGCGCGGGAGCCTGCGCTCAGCCCATACGGCGAGCTGCTCCCGGAAGATCTTCGAGTTGTGGCGAACGTCGACGGGAAACTCGGGGTGCAGCAGGAAGGTCTCGATCGACCGCGTGTGCGCATGGCGTTGGCCGAGCGCTCGCAGCTCCGCGAACAACGTGGCTTCGTCCACGCGTTGACCCGGCCGCAGCTCGACGCATAGGACGGGTCGTTTCGTGCTCGCCCCGATTCCCACGAGGGCGGTACGCCGCACCTGCGGGTGCTGGTTGAAGACCGCCTCGCAAGGGATCGTGAAGAGCACGGCGTCCGCGGTCTGGACGCGGTGCGCTTTGCGTCCGCACATCCAAAGGCGGCCTTGCCCGTCGAGGTAGCCGAGGTCGCCCATCCGGTGGCGCAACGAACCGTCTTCGTCTCGCATCTTGGCGGCCTGGGTCGCCGCCTCCCGGTTGTGGTACGCGGGCGTCACGACGGGCCCTTTGACGACGATTTCGCCGATCTCGCCGGTGGGCAGGGCGAGCGCGGGGTCCCACTGCGGGATCGGCTGGTCGTCGATGGGGATGATCGCGATCTCGATCCCGGGCATGGGATACCCCACGCATACCCCGCTGCCGGTCGCGGTGAGGGCGGCCGTCTCCTCGAGGATCGTGCGACTGCCGAGCATTGCGATGGGGAGCGCCTCGGTGGCGCCGTACGAGGTGAGGATCTCGGTGCCGCTCGGCAACCACGGTTGCAAGCGGGCGAGAGATTCCGTCGAAGCCGGAGCGCCCGCGGAGATCGCCCGCCGCAAGCTCGAAAGCGTGAGTTTCTCGCGCTCACAGTGCCGCCCGAGGCGGTCGATGACCGCGGGCGAGCCGAACATGTTCGTGCAACCAAACTCGGTCATGGCGGCGAGGAGACGCGCGGGGTCGGCCTTCCCGGGGCGGCTCGCGTCCATGTCCGGGACGACAGCCGCCATGCCGAGCGCCGGCCCGAACAACGCAAACAACGGAAAGGTCGCCAGGTCGCGTTCGCCGGGGGTGATGCCGTAGGCGGTGCGGAGCAGCTCGACTTGGGCCGCGAACACGCGGTAGGGGGTGATCGCGCCTTTGGGCGTGCCCGTGCTGCCGCTCGTGAACAAGATTGCGGCGCATTGCTCCGGATCGGGTTCGATCGCCTCGAAGGTGTCGCGACCGAAGCGCGCCGTCGCGACGTCGAGGCGCGACCCTTGCCAAAGGACGCGAGGGCCCACGGAGACGAGCGTTTTCAAGGTCCGCGACGCCCAACCAAACAACAATCGGGCCACGTGCGCCTTCGGGATCCCGATGAACGCTGCGGGCTCCGCTTCGTCGAGGCAGCGCTTCAGGTGGGGCAGCCCGATGCCGGGATCCACCATCACCATCGGTGCGCCGATCTTGAGCAACGCGAACGTGATCGCGAAGAACTCGAGGCTCGGCGGCACCATGACGACCGTCCGGACGCCCTCGCGCACGCCGAGGTGGCAGAGCGCATGGGCGATGCGGTTGCTGTTGCGCTCGAGCTCCGCCGCGGACCAGCGTGCGTATTCCCCCGCCACCCCCCGTCGTGCGACGGCGACGGCAAGCGCGTCGGGTTGCTCCGCGGCCAGGCGCGGCAAGTGAGCTGCGACGTTGATCGGCGCCGTGCGAGGCCGGGCAGGGGAGTTCGGAGTCATGCACCCTCGGTGCGCGTGCGCGCGAGGAACGGTTTGAGCGCGGCGAGGATCGGCTCCCGCGCATCCTCGAGCACCAGATGCCCGGCCTCGGGAAAGCGATGCACCTCGGCGCTGGGGAACCGCTGCTCCCATTCACGCAGGAAGGCGGCATCGAAGACGAAGTCTCGCAGGCCCCACGCGATGAGCATCGGCTTGTCGCGGAGCCGCGGAAGGCCCGCCGCGATCTCTTCGATGACGGCGTAGGCGGGATCCGCAGGCCGCAAGGGAATGTCTTGAACGAAGCGATGCACGGCGATCCGCTCCTTCCAGGTACCGTAGGGCGCCCGGTAGGCGGCCGCCGTGGCGGCGTCCAGTGGACGCGTCACGCCCCATCGCGTCGTCCCGCGCACGAACGCGTTCGCACCGCGCACGAGCGCCGCTCCGAGCCCAGGGACTCGAGCGAGCGCGAGCGCGGGGGGAAACGCCTTGCCCGAGGGGAGGTGGAAGGCCGCCGTATTCGTGACGACCAGCGCCTTCACGAGCTCTGGGTTGCGCACCGCCCACCCCATGCCGATCGCACCGCCCCAGTCGTGGACGGCGAGCGTGACGTCCGCGAGCTCGAGGTGCTCGACGAGCGCTTGGAGATCTTCGATGCGGGAAGCGAGCGTGTAGAGGTAGCGATCGTCGCCCGGCTTGTCGGAGCGGCCGCAGCCGACGTGATCGATCGCGATGCAGCGATGCGACGGTGCGAACGCACGGAACACCGCGCGCCAATAGAACGACCACGTGGGGTTGCCGTGGACCATGAGCAGAACGGGTCCCGTCCCCTCGTCCACGTAGGCGATCCGGTGCCCGCGGTGCTGGAAAAACTGCGGTGGAGGAAAATCCATGGTCACCAGTCGATCCCCAGCATCAAGCAGTTGAGGCCGCTGCCGATCCCGAGCCAACCGACGCGGTGGCCCGGTCGCAGGAACCCGCGTTGCTCGGCGAGCGCCGCCGCGAGCGGGAGCGCCACGCTGCCCGTGTTGCCCAGCTCCTCGTACGCGACGAAGTCGTGTTCGGCGGTCAATCCGAGGCGAGCGAGGATCGTCGCGCGATGGGTCGCGCCGACTTGGTGACAGATGGTGCGATCGACGATGGGGTCGCGTGCGCCGAGGACCGAGCGAAACCGGGACCACGTGTGGGCTCCGAGTTCGACGCCGTGTTCGAGGACGGCGGATGCGTCCGTGGCGATGAAGGGCTCGAGCTGATGGCCGGCGCGGGGCTGCACGCCCCATCGGCACAGATCGTCGTGCTGAGGCGCGCTGGCGATCGTGGCGGCGACGAGGCGCCGCCGGGCGGGGGCGCCAAACGATCCGTCCGAGACGATCACGGCGATCGCCGCCGAGCCGCCCGTGAAGGTCGCCATCGAACGCAGAAACCGCGGCATGGAAGGATCGGCGAGGAGTTGCGCCGTCGCGGCCTCGTTGATCTCGCGCGCGCTCTCGCAGGCCACGACCATGCCCGCCCGGATCTGTCCGAGCTCGATGCGGTTGGCGAGGTCGATGATCCCGCTGAGGACGCCGAGGCAGGCGTTCGAGAGATCGTGCAGGGTCGCGTGCGGGGGCAGGGCGAGGCCGGCCTGGGCGAGACGCGAGGCGACGTGACAGGCGGTCGCGGGCTCGAAGTGCTCGCGGCAGACGCCCGCGTAGACGAGGGCCTCGATCGAGGCCGCAGGGATCTCGGTCGTGCGGAGCACGCGGGTCGCGGCCACGGTCGCGCCATCCACGATGGAGGCGCCCGGATCCCAAAATCTTCGTTCCCGAATGCCGGTCATGCGCTCGAGCTGCCCCTGCGGGACGTGGAGCGCGCGATACACCGGGGCGAGCCGCTCCTCGAGCTCCTCGCTCGTGACGACGACGGGCGCGAGCTCGTATCCGAAGCCCTCCACGTGGACCTTGCGGTACTTCATGGTGCGATGACCTCCATGCCGAACTCGGTGAGCGCGTAGATCGGTCGGCCGTCGATCCACAAGGTCCCGCTGGCGAAGACGCGCTGCGCCTGCGGGTCCACGCCGGTGATGTCGGCCTCGACCACGACCTCGCGGTCCGAAGGGATCACCTGCCCCCGATACTCCCACCGATGGGCCACGCCGGCGGTGATCGTGGCGAGTTGCGCGGTGGAGCGCAGCGAGAAACGCTCGTGCAGCCAAAGGGACAGCAGTTGCAGGAAGGCCTGGAGCCCCAGCGATCCGGGCCATACGGGGTCTTGATAGAAATGGGCGGCGAAGAACCACGCCCCGGGATCGACGCGGATCGATCCGCGGACCCAACCGAGGCCGTGGCGGCCCCCTTCGAACGCGAGCGCCTCGATGGCATCGACCATCCGCAACCGCGGCAAGGGGAACGGCGGTTGCGTGGGCAGGTGCGCGACGGGGGTGGGGGCAGGGCCTCGTGCGGCCGGGGCCTCGCGGAGGCCGACCTGTTGCGCGAGCGCCCGCTCGGAGAAGTACCCGAAGTACGTCGTGCCGCGGTAGACGGGGCCACGCCCCTGCGCCGTGCACTCGAACGCGAAATGCTGGAGGATCATGCCGCCCGAGGCCGATACGCGCTCGAGGCGAACGTCGGTGGTGATGAGGTCATCGCCGTCGCCGATCGGGGCGAGCAAGGTCGCCGCCCCGCCGAGGTTGCGGAACCGCAGATCGTGCTCGGCGTGCAGCGCGGATCCCACGTAGGCCGCGAGCCAGCCGCAGGGTTGCAGGGCGATCTCCAGCAGGATCGCAAAGGGAAGCGCCGACTGGCGCGCCTCCGCGAAGTACCACGCGCCGCGTTCGAGCGCGAACTGAGCCTGGGCGCGCGCCCCCGCTTCCATGACGAACGGGCGTCCGTGCACCTCCGTGATGCGATCGATGAGCGCGAAGGGGGGCCGCGGCAGCCGGGCGATGCGGCGCTGCGCATCGAAGATCCGGTAGGGCTCGCCGAACGCCTCCGAAGGATGGCCTTCCGCGAAGGCGAGGATCTTGTCGCGGCCGTAGACGGCAGGTCGGGGCGCTCCGAGGGCGACGGGCGCATGCATGCGCTCGAGCTCGGCGCGGCGGCTGCCCTGCAGACGAAGCGAGAGGTCCGTGATGCGGACGATCGGTTTCCCGTCGGCGAACATGAGCGCATCGGCGATCACGTAGGGCGTCTCATCTTCGGGTTGGAACCCGAGCTCGCGCACGAGGAGCTCGTAGCCGACGGTGCGGGTGGTGGGCAACACCTGGCCGCGGCATTCGAGGCGGCTGCGGATCCCGGTCACGGGCTCGAACCCCGCAGTGTCGCGATCGCCGATCCAGCCGAACCCCAGGAGCAGCACCCGCAAGGTGTGCAGGCAACACTCGTACATGAGCGTGCCGGGCATGACCGGGTCGTCCACGAAGTGGCAGGTCAGAAACCAGGCGTCCGGATCGAGGTCGTACTCCCCGACGATCCTTCCGCCACCCCATGGCCCCCCCGAGGGTTCGAGCGCGGTGATCCGGTCGAGGAGCGCCATGCGTCGCGTCGGGATCGTCACCGGATCGGCGATGCCGAGCGGGCGGAACCCGTCACCGAGCACACGGGTGAGGTCTCCGCCGCGGAGCGCATCCAGGTCGCTGCGATCGAGGGTGCGGCGCGTCGGGAGGCAGAAGCGTGCCCGCGGATCGATCGCAGCGGCGCGCGCGGTGGGAGGGACGGGGCTCGGCACCACGCCCTTGCCCGCCGCCAAGGCAAGGGCGGTGAAGAACCCCGCGCAGCCGTCCCGCATCGACATGAGCGGAACGCTGCCGCTTTCGCTCGTCGCGACCGCGTCGAAGCGGAAGCGGAACAGCCACGCGTCCCCTTGGCGAAAGAACCGCTCGATCCGGATATCGTAGCGGACCGTCGTCCCCGGCCGGGGCAGCGGCGCATGGAACTCGACGGTCGCGTCGAGCAAGCGATACATCGCGAGGCCGCGCGTGCGCGCGTCGATCCCGAGGTAGGCGCTCAGGAACAGGTCGGCTTGACCGGCTTCCACCGCGATGCAGATCGGCATCCGCCCGGCGTCGAGGTACCAGGCCCCCTGCAGCACGTCGTGCTCGGTCACGACGCGGCCAGGTCCGAGCTCTCCCGGCGCGCCCTCGACCTGCACGATCCGGTCGACGAGCATCAGGGGCTCATCGGGCAGCCGAACGCGGGTGGGGTGCGCATCGACGTCCGCATAGGCGGGGCCGAGGACCTCCGCGATCGTCCCGACCGCGAACGCGAGGCACTGGGCGCGGTCGAAGGCCGTCGGGATCGCGACGTCCCCGGGCGGAGCCGCGTGGGCGGACCCCATCGCGCGCTGCAGCAAACGCAGCCGCGCCGTCGCGACTTGCAGGTACGCGCCGTGGGCCGAGGCCGTCGCCTGCACGAGTCCGAGCAAGGGCGAGGCACCGGCCACGTCGGGCGCGGCGGAGGGGCCCGCGGGCGCAGCGGAGGGGCCCGCGGGCGCGGGCTCCGTGGGATGGGCGAGGGCTTGCCCCGCGTCCGCGATCGGCAGCGGGGGGACGCGCCACGGCGCGCGATGGCCAGCCACTTCGAGCGCGGGTCCTTCGTCCGGCGAGGCTTCGTCGCCGCCCGCGAACAGCGGCCGTAGATCGACCGGCACGCGATGGCTGACGAGGACGGCGAGCGCCCGGACCACGCCCGACCATCCGTCCTGGCCCGTTTCGCCGAGCGCGACGGCGAGATGGGGTCGGCCTTGGAGGATCGCCGCGATCTTGCGCGTGCACGAGGCCCCGGGACCGAGCTCGAGAAACACGCGGACCCCGTCGCGATGGGCCTGCTCGATCGTCGCCGCGAACTCGACCGTGCGGGTGGCCGAGGCGGCGAGGGCTTCGGCGACGCGGGCGGACGTGGGGACGTAGGCCGAGCTCCATGCGCCGCTATAGATCCGCAGGCCTTCGGGCGCGGCCGTCGGGAGGTCGTGGAGATCGCGGTATGCGGGCTCGACCGCGCGGGCGATGTCGCAGTGGACGCTCGCGACGTGGGTCAGCGGATGCCACTTCGCTTCGGCGTGACGCAGGACGCGTTCGACGGCTCCGGCTTCCCCCCCGAGGACGCAGCTGCGCGGGCCATCGACGATGAGCACGGCGACGTGCGACCCGACGCACAGCGCCTCGATCGCGCGCCGCATCGTGTCGGCGTCGCGCTCGACCGCAGCGGCCGTCCAGCGCACGGGTGCGTCGGGCGGGAGGTTCCAATGGGCGCGCGCCGCCGCGAACTCCCCGGCGAGATCGCGCGAGAACAGCGAAGACGCGAGCACGCGCACGAGCAGGACCTCGGGGCGGGTCCACACCCCCGTTGCGATGAGCGCGGTCGTCTCGCCGAGCGAGTGGCCGATCGCGGCGTTGGGTCGGAGCCCGAACTCGCGCGCGACCTCGGCCGCGAGCACGCCCGCGGCGACGCGTTCCACGAAGGCATCGCGGTGATCTCCCACGGGCCCCGGCCAGCGCTCGGCGAGGCCCGGCACGCGGGTGAGCAGGCGATGTCGGGCCCTCGGAAAGTCCGTCGCGAGGCGTAGGCCGTCCTCGGCGCTGCCGTTGCCACTGCCGGGGAACACCCACGCAAGTGCCCCCGAAGGCCCGAGCGGGTTTGCAGTCGCAAACACCCCCGCGGGCGGATCGTGGAGCAGGGAAGCGGCGCCGCGATCGAGCGAGCGGCGCAGGGCGTCGCGGTCGTGAGCCAGCAGCGCGATCCCGAGGCGCGCCTGGGGGCGTGGTGGCTGCGCGCGGTAGAAACGTCGGGCGATGGCTTGCAACGCCCCCCCCGTCGCCAGCTGCTCGGCCAACGCTCGGAGCCCGCGATCGAGCGCGGCTTCGTCGTCACCCTCGACGACGAAGAGCGCGGGCGCCCCTTTGGGCGGGATGGGGACGGCGTCGGAAGGGTCGGGTGCCGCGAGGACGAGGTGCGCCGTGGCTCCGCTGCCGGAGGTCGCGTGGACGGCGACGGGGCCCGCGGGCGTCGCTCCGCGCGGCTGCGTGAGGGCGGCGTAGAGGGCCACGAAGGCGGAGGCGTGCCCGCACGATCCTCGGGCTGGATTCGGCACGAGCGTCACGCCAGGGCCATAGACGGTGGTGAGGGCGCGGGCCTGTCGCGCGGCGTCGGGCGGGGCACCGTCGTGCGCCAAGAAGACCGCCTCGACGTCATGGGCTGCTTGGCCGCCCGCGGAGAGCCCGGCACGAATCGCACGGATCTGGGCCTCCACGCAGGGAGAGACCTCTCCGACGCGTCCGCCGGTGGTCTCACCGACGCCATGGACGACGCCGAGCACCCGGTCCCCGTCCCGTCGCGCGGCGGCAAGCCGCTTGAGCACGAACATCACCCCCGCATCGCGAGGCGACGACGGATCCCCGACCTCGTCGAGCGCCCGAGCGACGTGCGGGTCGACGCCGCAATCGATCGCCCCGACCAGCGCCAGCTCGAGTTCGCCGCGCTGCAAGGCGGCGACCGCTTGGCCCAGCGCCGTGAATCCCGAGGCCTCCTCGCTGCTCATCACGAACGCCGGCCCCGCGCAGCCGTACTCGTGGGCGATCCGGCTGGCGGCGACGCTCGCGAGCCCGCCGAGCGTCCGCTCGGGGTCGAGCGGAGGGCAGATCGCGTCGGCCAGGGCGGCCGCGAAGCGCTCCCGCGCGGTAGGATCGACCCCGAGCTCGGCCGCCCATGCCGGAGCGTCCGCGAGCGCGCGGAACCGGAGGTGGTCTTCGTGGATCGAGGGGTCGAGGCCGGTGCCGAGAAACACCGCGGACGCCTCGGGCTGCGCAGGGCGGGTGACATCCCGCAAGACGTCGCGCGCGAGCAGCAAGGCGAGCACCTGTTGAGGGCGCGCGCGCTCGAGGTCCCGGGGCGGGATCTTGAACGCGCCGATCGGGACGTGCAGGGCGCCGAGATCGGGCTCGAGCGGTGCGGCGTCGCCCCAGGCCTCGCGCAGCGCAAGGCCCGTGAGCCTCCCGACGCGGGCCTGCGCGGCCACGATGGCGACGGGCTCGGCCCTGTCTGCGGTGGGGCGGCCCACCGGTTGCGGTGCCGCGTCGGGCCAACTCGGGACGGCGACATGCCCTCGCGATCGTTCCTCGCCCGGTCCCGCCTCGACGAGGACGTGAGCATTCGTGCCCCCGAACCCAAAGCCGCTCAGGGCCGCGCGCGCCGGCCGGCCGGTCCGTGGCCAGGGGGTGGGTTCTCGCGGCGCGAAGAAGGGGCTCCCCGCCAGTTGAATCGCCGGTGCCGGGCGCTCGAAGTTGCCAAGCGGCGGGATCTCGCGGTGGGCGAAGGACAACAACACCTTCGCCAGGGCTGCCGCGCCCGCGCCCGTGAGCAGGTGCCCGACGTTGGCCTTGACCGCCCCGAGGGCGCATCGCGCAGGGGCGACCCCGTGTTCGCGCCAGACCTCGAGCAGGCTGCGGAACTCCGTCGCGTCGCCGACGGGCGTGCCGGTCGCGTGGCACTCCACGAGGTCGATCTCGGCGGGCATCCACGCGGCCTCCCGATACGCGGCTTCGATCGCCCGGCGTTGGCCGAGGGTGTTGGGTGCGAGCAAGGCACCTCCGAGATCGTTGCCGAGCCCCAAACCGCGGATCACGGCGAGAACTTCATCGCGATCGCGCCGCGCATCGTCGAGGCGCTTGAGCACGAACACGCCCGCGCCATCGCCGACGACGAGCCCATCGGCGCGCGCATCGAACGGGGCACAGCGCCCGGAGGCCGAGAGGGCGCGCAGCTGCGAGAACCCGACTTGCGTGTAGAGGCTGTCGGCCCGGGATGCGCCGCCCGCGAGCATGGCGTCGACCTCCCCGCGCTGCAGCGCGCGTACGGCCCACGCCAACGCAAAGTACGTGCTCGCGCATGCGGCATCGATGGCCGCGTGGGGGCCTCCCAAGCCCAGCGTCCGCGCGACCGTACCCGCGACGCCTCCGCTGGCCCAGCGCGCGCGGCTCGAGCCGCCCACGCCAAAGCGAGGGATCGGGACGCCCAGCGATCGTTCGAGCGTCGGCCGGAGCACCCGCTCGTGCCAGCGGGTGCTCGACGCCGTCGGTAGCATGATGCTCCCGATCACCACGCCGACGCGCCGCGGATCCACGGAACCCATCGACGGCGCACCCAAGGCGTCCTGGGCCGCCGCGACGAGCCAGTCGACCACCGGCTCGCGGCCCGTGGCCGCGCTGGGGGTCGGGTCGCGCACGAAGCATGCCTTCGTCGATCGCACGCCGTCGGGGGCGGGCGCATCCCCGCGCGCGAGGATGGTGGCCGGCTCGCGACACCAGCGTCCATCGGGCGGTTCGGTCGCAGCGTCGCGTCCATTCCGCAGATGCGCCCAGAGCTCGGCCTTCGTCGTCCCTCCGGGAAAAACGCCGCCCCAGCCGACGATCGCGACGGGAGGAGGCCCGCTCACGGCGACGGACCGCGCAGGGGCTGGGGCTCGGCGGTGATCCGGGAGCGCGCGAACGCGGCGCGCAAGCCTGGGTCCACGGTCGAGCGTAGGCCCTCGAGCCGAGCGAGAGGTCGGCCCGCGGCGTCGAACCAATCGAGGTCGCACACGAGTCGGCCGGGACCATGCTCGGTGACCCGAAGGCGGAGCATGACGCGGTTGCCGGGGCGGGCCACCGGTTCGAACGAGGCACAATACTGGCGGTACCGGCTCCAGCCGCTCGGCAGACAGGGGGCGCCGAGGTGCCGCTGCGACCACAAGATCGCGAGTTGGAAGCCGGCGTCGAGCACCCAAGGATCGGCGATCCAGCGCCGCCGGAGCGGCTCTCCCATCCATGCCTCGGGGCGCGGAGCGGGCTGGCAGTGCGCCCAGCCGCCGTGGGCATCGAGCGGTCCCACCCACGCGAGCGCGTGCCAGCGCGGCCCATGGAAGAGCACCCCGTGATCGTAGGGCGACCCCGCCTCGGCCTCGGGCGCGGGGGGGACCACGTGGGCACCTTCGGGCTGGGCGCGCGGTCCCAGCAGGATGCGCGCCGCATGACTCGCGGTCTTGGAACCCGTGGGTCGCAGCTCGGTCGGGACCGCGAACACGAGCCCGTCGGTCTCCCCTGCGCCGGCGCGTGCGGGCCCGGCCGCGAGCTCCAACGGGACGGCGTCCGCCGGGGAGCAACGGACCCCGCGCAGGACCTGCAGATCGTCGATCCCGTGCAAGCCGAGGCCGGGGTTGTCGTGGAGGGCGGCGTGGGCCAGCCACTCGACGGAGAGCGCGATCGGGAGCACGGCCCGTCCATCGAGCACGTGGTCTTCGAGCACGGTATGCTCGGTCAGCCGCAACGTGCGGTGCAGGATCGTCGGCAATGGGGTCGCCGCGGACGGGGCCGGGGCGATCACCACGGCTTCGGTGGGCCCCGGTGTGGCGAGCAGGGCACGCAGCGTCACCGCCCCTTGGTCTGGGTCGATGACGCCCACGCCTTCGCGGGCGAACAAGGCTTGAAGCGAAGGGGTCACCATGCCGCCCTCGAACGGACCCCAGTTCACGGAGAGCACCCGCGCGGCAGGTAGCGTGGCGGCGAGCTGGTGCGCGCGCTTGTTGAGGACTTCGTTGGCCATCGCGTAGTCGGCCTGGCCGCGCCGGCCAAAACGCGCGGTCGAGGACGAGAACAGGGCGATCGCCCGGACGCGGGCGAGGTCCAGCCCGGCGAGCAGATGCTCGAGACCGGCGACCTTCGTGGCGTACACGCGCTCGACCTCCGCGGCGACCTTGTCTTCGATGCGGCGGTCCGCGAGCACCCCGGCTCCGTGGACGAGCATCGTGACGGGGCCGTGGTCGCGGCGTACCTCGGAGAGCACGGCCAAGACCGCGGCTTGGTCGGTGACGTCGACGCTGCGGTAGACGACCTCGGTCCCGGACGCGGCGAGCGAGCGCAGCGTGTCCTGAACCTCGCGCGCCGCGAGCACGGCCGCGCAGGCGCTCCCGATCGCGGCGGGCTTGGCCTCGAGGTTGCCGTGCAGGAGCAAGCCTTGCTTGATCTGCGCCTCGGTCGAGAGGTCGCGCAGCCAAGCCGGTTCGTCTCCGGGCAGCGGCGTGCGGCCGAGCAACACCACCGTGCGGACCCCTGCGCCGGCGAGATCGCGGGCGATCGCGGCCGTGACCCCGCGCGCACCACCGGAGAGCAGCACGACGTCGGTGGGCCCGGGTTTCCAGGCCGCGCCGGCCGTCGCCTGGGTCGTCCGCGTGAGCGAAACCGTCGCCGATCCCTCTGGCCCCACGCCAATCTCGACCGGGCCCGCGCACAGCAGCGCGTCGGCGCAGCGGTCGTCGGCGAGGGCGACCGATGGCGCGACATCGAGGGCGCGGCAGTGGAGATCCGGGCGCTCGCGCGCGAGCGTCTTGACGAGCCCGGCCAGGCCTGCGCCCTGGACCTCCGCCCCACGTGGCACGCCATCGCGGAAGCCGAACCCACCATCGAACGCGCAGAGGCTCGCGACCCAGGCCCCGTCGACCAACCGCGGCAGGTGTTGCGCAAGGGCGACCAACGCCTGGGGCCCGCCTTGGAGGAACACGATCCCGCCGAGCTTCGTCGCAGGTCCCGGGGCTTCGAGCACGACTTCGAAACCCCATTGGGTGAGGGCGTCGCGGAGCTCGTCGCGGCGGGGGGTGTCGGGCGTCCCGACGATCCACACCGTGCCCTCGCTCGGGCGGCGTTGCCCCGTGGGGGTCCACGGGACGAGCGTCGGGAACTCGACGTCCGCGTCTTCGGCCTGCGGCCGGCGTGTCTCGCCGCGCGCGGGGACACTCGCCCGCACGGTGTCCTCTTCGACGACGGCGAGCGAAGCGGGAGCGCTCGGGGCGAGCGAAGGTGCCAGCGCGGCCACGATCTCGCGCAGCGTCCGGAGCTCGGCGATCGCGTCCGCCGAGAGCACGGGGGCGTTCGGCATCGCCTCCTGCAGCGCGGCGAAGATCTCGACGCGTTTGATCGAATCGATCCCGAGGTCCGCGTCGAGCCCCATGTCGAGCCCGAGCATGCTTGCGGGGTAGCCCGTCTTCTCGGCGACGATCCCGAGCAGCGCCGCGGCGATTTCGGCTTCTCCAGCGCGCTCGCGGCCCCCTGGCGCCTCTGTGTCGGCGGCGGGCGTTGCCGACGAGGTCGCGTCCTGCGGGGTCTTCGACGCCCCCTTCGAGCTCGCCGCGGGCCCACCGAGCGCCTGTGCGATGTCGCGAAGCGTGTGCAGCTCCGCGAGGCGATCGGCGCCGATCGGAGAGGTGTGGGGCAACGCCTCTTGCATCGCCGAAAGAATCTCCACGCGCTTGATCGAATCGATCCCGAGATCGGCATCGAGGCCCATGTCGAGGTTCAACATCGACTCGGGGTATCCGGTCTTCTCCGCGACGATCGCGAGCAAGGTCGCCGCCGTCGCGGCGCCGTCTTGGTGGGGCTCGGGTCCCGCCTGCCGTTTTGGGGGAGCGTCTCCGCTCGGGCGCGCTCCGGGCACGCCGACATGAGGCCACGCGCTCGCAGCCGCGTGGGTCCCGTTCGAGCCGTGCGTCGCCCTCTGGCCGTGCATCGCACTCGTCCCGTACGTCGCACTCTCGCCGTACGCCGCGCTCTGGCCGTGTGTCGCACTCGTCCCGTGAGTCCCATTCGCCCCGAGCGACGCACTGGGCCCGAGCGACCCACTGGACCCGTGCGTCCCATTCGGCCCGGGCGACGCACTGGGCCCGAGCGACGTGCTGGACCCGTGGGTCCCATTCGTCCCGTGCGCCTGGAAGCCCGTGAGGGGTGGCCTCCCGCCGTGGGACCCGGCGCCGTTCGTGGGTGTCGCGAGGGCGGCGAAACTCGGCAACGCGTGCGCGGGCGCGTGCCCTTGCGCGTGCCCTTGCGCGGAGGCTCCGTTCGCCTTCGGCGGCACGCCGTGGGGATCGGGCGAGCCGAACATCAAGCGCTCGAACAGGCGCGTCGCCTCGGCTTGGTGCTCGAGGAACTGCTGGTGCAGGGCGGCGGTCTGCTGGGCGAGCTGCAGCAGCGCACCCAGGTGGCGATCGACCGCGAGCGACGCCACGGCGGGTGGGGGCGCGGCGGTGATCGGCGCGACGGCGGGGGCGCGTTGGGGCGTGGGGAGGTCGTCGGCGGGCGGCATGGAACGCTCCAAAGCAGGCGAGGGAGGAACGGGCGGGCGAGCGGCCGTAACGGGCGGGCGAGCGGCCGGAACGGCAGCACGGGCGGGTGCGGTGCGCCCCGGCGGTGGCGCGGAGGGTTTGGGATGCGCCCCGCACACGGAGATCGCGAGTTTGGGTGGGGGGCTCGGCAACACCGCGTCGCGGGTTTCTTCGTAGGTCTCCCAAGCCGACAGCCGCACCGGGTGACCGAGGGCGGCGAGGCCTGCGAGCAGTCGCGCCAGCCCGCGCAGGCCACCGCTCGCGGCACCGTCGTCGAGGGCGAGCGCCGTCACGCCAGCGCCCAGGGTGTCGCGCACCAAGCCCGTGAGCCGGCGGCCCGGGCCGAGCTCGACGAACGCCCGGATGCCGTCTGCGGCGAGGCGCTCGAGGGTGCCCACGAAGTCCACCGGCGTTGCGAGCTGCGCGGCGAGCTGGGCCCGCGCTTGCGAAGCGTCGCTCGGGTAGGCCATGGCGGTCGCGTTGGCGAGGACGGGAAACCGGCCGCCCTGCAGCGACGTCGTGGAGACGTCGGCCGCAAACGCCTCGGCCGCCGCGGCGACCTGCGGGCTGTGGAACGCCGCGGCGACGGACAGCCGGACGCAGCGGACTCCCGCCGCACCGAGATCCGCCTGCGCGCGGTCGATGGCGCCGACCGGCCCGGAGAGCACCCCCTGGGTGGGCGCATTGCGGTTCGCGACGCAGAGCTCGGGGGCGTGCTCCGACACCCAGGCGTCGAGCTCGGGCAGGGGCATGACCACGGCCAGCATGCTCCCCTGGCTGCCCTGCGCCGCCGCCTGCATCCGTTGGCCGCGCGCATGGGCCAGCCGCACGAGCTCGGCGGGGTCGAGCCGTCCGGCGGCTGCGAGCGCGACGAGCTCACCGAAACTGTGTCCCGCCGCCGCGTCCGGCTGCAGTCCGAACGCCTCCAACACCGTGAACGCGCCCCACTCGACGGCCGCGAGCGCCGGTTGAGCCACCTCCGTTGCCCGCAGGGCGTCCTCGTCGGCCTCGCTCACGGCGCGTTCGAAGCGGGCCTGCGGATAGATCTTGCGCGCGATCTCTGGACCTACGGCCTCGAGCGCCGCCCCGAACCGTGGAAACCGACACGCGAGGTCGACGAGCATGCCGACGGTCTGCGCCCCTTGCCCGGGGAACAGCACGGCGACCCGTGCCGCCGGTCCGTGGCCATAGCTCGCGTCGCCCCGTCCGGAGGGCAGGGGCGCGGCCGTCTCGGCCGCCGCGAGGGCCTCGGCGAACTTCGCCTTGCGATCGTCTGCACGCTCGAGCACGAGCGTGCAACGGTGGGCCGCCGTGGGCTCGAAGCTCGCGCGCGTCTGCGCGGCGATCCGTTCGACGGCGCCCCATGTCGCCTCGCGGCACGCGCTCGCGCTCGCCTGGATCGCCGCGCGGATCGCTGCGGGCGAGTCTGCCGACCACGCGAGGATCTGCACGCGGCCGTCCCAATCGGGATCGCGGGCGCCCTGACCGTGCTGCTCGATCACGCAGTGGAAGTTGCTGCCGCCAAAGCCAAACGCGCTCACGCCCGCGCGACGGGGGAGGCCGGCGTTCCACCACGGCCGACTGCGCACGTTGAGATAGAAGGGCGAATCGTCGGCTGCGATCGCCGAGGCCGGCCGACGTACCTTGAGGGTCGGGGGCAGCGTGCGGTGGTAGATCGCGAGCGCGGCCTTGATGAGGCCCGCGGCGCCCGCGGCCGCCTTGGTGTGCCCGATCATCGACTTCACGGAGCCGATCGCACACCAAGGAGCGCCACCCGAAGCGCCGAACACCTCGCGCAGCGCCTCGAGCTCGACCGCATCGCCGACCTTGGTGCCCGTGCCATGCGCCTCGACCAGGCCCACGCTGTCGCACGGGATCCCCGCTTCGTCGTAGGCGCGGCGCAGGGCCCGGGCTTGGCCGCTCGGAACCGGGGCGTATACGGCCTCGCCCTTGCCGTCGCTGCTGCTGCCGAGGCCGCGCACGACCGCATAGATCCGGTCGCCGTCGCGCTCGGCGTCCGCCAGGCGCTTGAGGACCACGATGCCGAGCCCTTCTCCGAGGATCGTGCCGTCGCCGTCCGCATCGAACGGGCGTGCGTCTCCGCTGCGCGAAAGCGCCGGCGTCTTGGAGAAGCACATGTACATGAAGATGTCGTTGAACGTATCGAGCCCGCCGGCGAGCACGAGATCGGCGCGACCGCTCTGCAGCTCGAGCAACCCGAGGTGCACCGCCGAGAGCGACGAGGCACACGCGGCATCCACGACGCAGTTGGTCCCGTGGAGATCGAGCCGATTGGCGATCCGCCCCGCGGCCACGTTCCCGAGCAAGCCCGGGAACGAGTTCTCCTGCCAAGGGACGTAGCCCGCGGCCATCCGATCGATCACGCGCTCCGCGGTCTCTGGATCGACCCCCGCCTCGTGCAACGCCCGTCGCCATTGCGGCTGACCGAGCCGAGCCCCGAGCGGGATCACGAGCTCGAGCGCCCCGGTGACGCCCAAGATGACGCTCGTGCGCTCACGGGGCAGGGGGCGCAGCGACGGCCCATAGCCGGCATCGTCGAGCGCCGCTTGGGCCACCATGAGGCCGAGCAGCTGCGTCGTGTCCGTGGCTTCGAGGTCGCGCGGGGCGATGCCCCACCGCAGCGGATCGAAGTCGACCGGCTGCAGGAATCCGCCCCGCCGCGCGTAGATCCGATCTTTGGCGCGAGGATCGGGATCGTAGTAGTCGTCGATCGCGAAGTGGGTCGCCGGGATCTCGCCGATCGCATCGGCGCCGTCGCGGACGTTGGCCCAAAACGCGCGCCGCGAGGGCGCCCCGGGGAACTGGCAACCGATGCCGACGATGGCGAAGCTCATGCGCTCCACGCTTCCAGCTCCGCGATCGTGCGCGGACGATCGTCGACCGCGCGCGGATCGATCGCGATGCCCTGCGCCGCCAGCATGGCCACGCGCGCACGCACGGCGGCGCCGTGGAGGAGGTTGCACGCCACGGCGCCGACGCTCCGCTCGTTCCACGCCGCGAGCGGGGAACCGGCGACCCACGCATTGAAGGCGCCCATCGCCGGACCGCACCAGATCTGATAGTCGCCCTCTCGCCCCGCCGTGCCGGCATTGGCCCAGCGCGACGACATCCCGAGATACCAACGGAAGCAAAGCGCCATGCGCCGTTTGGGATCCGTGGCGGCGGCCCGCAGCCGCGAGGGATCGCGCTTCTGCCAGAACGCCTCCGTCTCGGCCCAGACGGCCTCGTAGGGCTGACCCAAGACATTCTTCTCGACCCACGCGCGCTCGGCCTGCGGGATGTCCTCGTAGGCGGTGTAGCTGCGATAAAGCTCCCAGAGTTTTTGGGCCCTGGACGCGAACATGGTGCCGCGGCGAAGCACTTGCAGTTTCACCCCCATCTCGAACATGTCGGCGGCGGGCGCCATGGCGACATCGGCCGGCTCCGCGGTGGCGAGCAACCGACGCACCGCATCCGAGGTCCCCGCTTCGCGGCAGGCCTGGTTCACGGATCCCGTGAGGGCATAGTCGGCCCCCATCGCATACGCGGCCCAGAGCGCGCTCGGAGTCCCGATTCCTCCCGCCGCCCCGACGGCGAGGCGATGCCCGGGGAAATCGCTTTGTCTGCGATTGCGCAAGGCGATCATCGCGGGCAGCAGGCACAGCGCGGGGCGGTTGTCGGTGTGACCGCCAGAATCGGCTTCGGCCGTGATCGCGCTCGCGAGCGGAATCGCGGGCGCGAGCAAGGCCTGGGCCTCCGTGAGCTCACCCGCCCGCCGCAGCGCCTCGACGATGGCCGGAGGTGCCGGCGCAAGGAATTGCTCGGCGAGCTCGGTGCGGCTCAACTTCGCGAACAGGTGATTGGGGACGACGATCCGCCCGCCCTCTTCACGAACCTGATGCAGCCGGTAGGCCACGAGCGCCGGCGTGATCTTGAGATAGGCCGACGCGGAGACCCGCCGCACCTCGCGACGGCGGTAGAGCTCCGACACGGCCCGCTCGTGCTCGGGCTCGTAGGGGCTGTGGATGAGGTTGCTGCCCCACGGAGCATCGAGCAGCGTCGTCTCGAGCGTCTGCAACGCGGTCTCGATCTTCGGGAGCGAGAGTCCCGCGGCACCAAAGAACCCCATCATCCCGGCGCGCGCCATCGCGACGACGAGATCGACGGAGGTGATGCCGTTGGCCATCGCACCGGCGACGAGCGTGAAGCGCAGGCCATGGGTCCGTGCGAACTCCGGGCAGCCGAGCGCTTGCGGAGGCATGGGCGGCACGAAGGCGCGGACCGGCAGCGCCTCGGTGGACGCGCTCGTCTCCCAGCGCCCCCCGAGGCAGAGCTGCAACCCCAGCGGGGTCTCGCAGACGGCGAGCGGATCCGAGAGCATGCGCAGCAGCGGTCCGACCTCGGCGCTCGCGGTGGCCGTTCGCGCCGCGGCATCCGGTCTCCAGAACAGTCCGACGCGGTCCTGCGGCGGTCCGTAAGGCCGTGGCGTGGCCGAAAGCGCGGTGATCGGACGGTCGTTCACGCGGAGCCCTACCTACGACAGGTGCTCGCGGCGCACAAGCGCCCGTCGCGAAGGTATGCTCGGGGGATGGTGCGGCCACACCCCGTCGACGTCGTGATGGGGGTGAGCGGGGTCGGAAAGACCACGCTCGCAAAAGCGTGGGCCACGGCGATTGGGGCGACTTTCCTCGAGGGGGACGATCTCCATCCGCAGCGCAATCGGGAGAAGTTGCAGCGCGGCGAGCCCTTGGACGACGACGACCGCTGGCCATGGTTGGACGCGCTGGGGCGCGCCGCGGCTGCTGGACGCGAGCACGGCCGCGTGGTCGTGAGCTGCTCGGCGCTGCGCCGCCGATACCGGGAGCGCTTGCGCCTCCACCTGCCCTCCGTGACGTTCGTCTTCCTGGACGCGCCGCGGGACCTCGTGAGCGGGCGTGTGGCGACCCGTGCGGGGCACTTCGCGGCGCCGTCGTTGCTGGCTTCGCAGTTCGAGACGCTCGACCCCCCCGGGGCCGACGAGCCCGACATCCTCCGGCTCGACGCGACCGCGACCCCAAGCGAGTTGCTCGACGCGCTCCAAGCCGCCCTCGTCGGGAACGCGATGGACGGAGCGGCAGGTCGCCGGCTTTGATAGACTGTCGGCTCGTGCGCGCCGCGATCCACGTTCGGAGCCTCGTCCTCGTCGCATCTGCGACTGCATGGGGGGCTGCATCGGCGGCCGCATGGGGAGCAGGGTGCGCCCCCGCTCCGGTGGCCCCCGAGCTACCCCATCCTCCGCAGGTCGCTGCGCCTGCCCCGGCCCCCCCCGAGGAGCATGCCTTGAAGTACCCCGATGCGCCGCGCGGCGACGTGCAGGACGACTACCATGGGACCGTCGTCCCCGATCCTTACCGGTGGCTCGAAGACACCGAGTCGGCGCAGACACGCGCCTGGATCGAGGCCGAAAATGCGGTCACGTTCGCGTTCTTGGACGAGATCGGGGCGCGCGAAGCTCTGCGGCGCCGACTGACGGCACTTTGGAACTACGAGCGCTTCGGGACGCCATCGCGGCAGGGCGAGCGCTACGTCGTCTTTCGCAACGATGGGTTGCAGGACCAGTACGTGCTCTACACGCTCGATCGCTTGGATGCGGAGCCGCGCCTGCTGCTGGATCCCAACACGTTTTCGAGCGATGGAACCGTCGCGCTCTCCGAACTCGCGTTCTCCGACGACGGTCGCTACCTCGCCTACAGCGTCTCCGCTTCCGGGTCCGATTGGCAGACCTGGCGCGTGCGGGACGTCGACACGGTCACGGACCTGCCCGATGAGCTGCGTTGGGTGAAGTTCTCGGGCGCCTCGTGGAGCCACGACGGTCGCGGTTTCTACTACAGCGGCTACGATGCGCCCAAACCGGGCGAAGAGCTCGCGGCGCTCAACTACGATCAGAAGCTCTACTACCATCGCCTCGGGACCCCCCAGGCCGAGGACCGGCTCGTCTACGCGCGCCCCGATCAACGCGAGTGGGGGTTCGACGGCACGGTCACCGAAGACGGGCGCTACCTCGTCATCACGGTGCGGATCGGCACCGACCCCAACACCAACGTCTTCTACCAAGACCTGCGCCAGCCCGTGGCGCAGCGCAAGACCCACGAGCTCCTCGCCGGCTTCTCCGCGCGGTACGTCTTCGCCGGCAACGATGGCCCCATCTTCTGGTTCCGGACCGATCGCGACGCGCCGCGCGGGCGCATCATCGCCATCGATCTCCGCAAGCCCGATCCCAAGCACTGGCGGGAGCTCGTGGCGGAGCAACCCCAGACGCTCGAGTCCGTGGCCGTGGTCGGCCGCCGCTTCGTCGCTTCGTACCTCGAGAACGCGCATAGCCGCGTGCGCCTGTTCCACCTGGATGGCCGCGACGACGGTGATCTCGCGCTGCCCGGCATCGGCAGCGCCTCCGGATTCCCCGGGCGCACCCATCACCAAGAGACGTTCTTCACGTTCGACAGCCTGACGCAGCCGAGCACGATCTACCGCTACGACTTCGAGCAGAAGTCGACCTCGGTGTTTCGGGCGCCGAGCGTTCGTTTCGATCCGGCGGACTACGTCACCAAGCAAGTCTTCTTTCCGAGCAAAGACGGCACGACGATCCCCATGTTCATCGCGCACCGGCGCGATCTCGAGTACGACGGCAAGAATCCCACGTACCTCTATGGCTACGGCGGGTTCAACATTCCGCTCACGCCGCATTTTTCCCTCCCCAACCTGCTTTGGATGGAGCTCGGCGGGGTGTTTGCCATGCCCAATCTGCGGGGAGGGGGCGAGTTCGGTGAGGCGTGGCATCAGGCGGGCACGAAACTGCAGAAGCAGAACGTGTTCGATGACTTCATCGCGGCCGCGGAGTGGCTCATCGCGCAAGGCATCACGCGGCCGGCGTCGCTGGCCATCGGCGGACGCAGCAACGGTGGCCTGCTCGTCGGTGCGGCGATGACCCAGCGGCCCGAGCTATTCGCGGCGGCGTTGCCGGGCGTCGGCGTCATGGACATGCTGCGCTTCAACAAGTTCACGATCGGCTGGGCCTGGGAGAGCGACTACGGCTCCCCCGAGAACCAAGCCGAGTTCGCGGCCCTGCACGCCTATTCGCCGTACCACAACCTCCGCAAGGGCACGGCCTACCCGGCGACCCTCATCTATACCGCCGATCACGACGATCGCGTGGTCCCGGCGCACAGCTTCAAGTTCGCGGCGGCGCTGCAGTGGGCGCACGCGGGGCAGGCCCCGGTCCTCATCCGCATCGACACCAAGGCGGGGCATGGCGCGGGCAAGCCCGTCGCCAAGCAGATCGACGAGTGGACGGACCTCTGGGGTTTCTTGGTCCACGAGCTTGGCGTGGAACTGCCAGCGCTCCCGTGATGCTTGTCCGCGCCGACGCCGTGTGGTTTGCTCGCCCCACGACGAACGGTTTCTGATGCGAGAACGCTACCGCACCATCGACCCCGAGCAGATCGCCAAGCACTTCGACGCCGAGGCCGCCCAAGCCAAGTGGGCGGGCGCATGGGAGGCGCAGGGGCTCTATCACTACGACCCCTCGGCCCCCCGCGAGGCGACGTTCGTCGTCGACACGCCGCCGCCGACCGTGTCCGGGACGCTGCACGTCGGGCACGTGTTCAGCTACACGCACACGGACATCATCGTGCGTCAGCGCCGGATGCTCGGCATGAACATCTTCTACCCCATGGGGTGGGACGACAACGGCCTGCCCACCGAGCGCCGCGTGCAGAACCACTTCCACGTGCGTTGCGACCCGTCGCTGCCGTACGAGCCGGGTCTGCAGCTCGAACCACCGAGCGCCAAAGATCGCAAGAAACCCGCGCGGCTCGTGTCGCGGCCCAACTTCATCGAGCTCTGCGAGGGCCTCACCGCGGCCGACGAGCAAGCGTTCATGGCGCTTTGGCGCCGCTTGGGCCTCTCCGTCGATTGGCGTCAGGAGTACGCGACGATCAACGCCCACTGCCGCGCGACCGCGCAAGCGAGCTTCCTCGACCTCTACCGCAAGGGCCTGCTCTACAACGTGAGCGCGCCGACGCTGTGGGACGTGGACTACCAGACCGCCGTGGCCCAAGCCGAACTCGAAGATCGCGAGAAGGCGAGCTCCTTCAACGACATCGCGTTCGGGGTCGAGGGGAGCGACGAGACCTTCGTGATCGCCACGACGCGCCCCGAGCTCCTGCCTGCGTGCGTCGGGGTGACCGCGCATCCGGACGACGCGCGCTACCGCCATCTGTTCGGCAAGCGCGCGGTCACTCCGCTGTTCAAGGTGCCCGTTCCGATCTTCCCGAGCCCGCTCGCCGATCCAGAAAAGGGCACGGGGATTCTGATGACCTGCACGTTCGGCGATCAGACCGACGTGCAGTGGTGGCGCGAGCACAAGCTCGCGCTGCGTCAGGTCATCAGCCGCACGGGCCGCCTCAACCCGGTCACCTACGGCACCCCCGGTTGGGAGAGCCTCGATCCACCCGCGGCCAATGCCGCCTACGCGGAGCTCGCAGGCAAATCGCCCGAGAAGGCGCGCGAGCGCATCCTCGAGCTCCTGGGCGCGCCGCAGGCCGATGGCAACATCCCCCTACGGAAGCAGCGGCCGATCACGCACGCCGTCAAATACTACGAGAAAGGGGATCGTCCGCTCGAGCTCGTGCCCACGCGGCAGTGGTTCTGTCGGTTGCTCGATCGCAAGGCCGGGCTGCTCGCCAAAGGGGCATCCGTCCGTTGGCACCCCGAACACATGGGGCAACGGTTCTCGCTCTGGACGGAGAACCTGCAGTACGACTGGTGCATCAGCCGTCAGCGCTATTTCGGCGTGCCGTTCCCCGTGTGGTACCGCCTCGATCCCGCCGGAGAGCCGGACTACGAACAAGTGTTGCTGGCGCCACCTTCCACGCTCCCCGTGGATCCCACGACGGACGTTCCGCCCGGGTTCACCGCGCAGCAGCGTGGCGTGCCCGGCGGGTTCGTGGCGGAGACCGATGTCTTCGACACGTGGTTCACGAGTTCGCTCACACCCCAGATCTCGAGCCATTGGGTGAGCGACCCGGCCCGGCACGCGAAGCTCTTTCCCGCCGACCTGCGGCCGCAGGCGCACGAGATCATCCGAACCTGGGCGTTCTACACGATCGCCAAGGCGATGGCGCACGAGGACACCGTGCCCTGGCACAACGTCGTGATCTCGGGTTGGGTCGTCCAAGGCAAAGAGAAGATCTCGAAGTCCAAGGACAACAAGGACAAGATCCCCGGACCCAACGATCTCATCGATGGGTTCACCGCAGACGGCGTGCGCTACTGGGCCGCCAATGCGCGCTTGGGGGTCGACACCGCGTTCGACGAGAAGATGTTCGCGACGGGCAAGCGCCTGGTCACCAAGCTCTTCAACGCTGGGAAGTTCGTGCTCTCGCAATCCGCCGAGCGCGGTCCGATTTCCAACGAAACCGACCTCGCGTTTTTGGGTGAGCTCCGGCAGCTCGTGCTGCGCTCGACCGCTTCGTTCGCGGACTTCGAGTTCGCGCCTGCCCTCAAAGACACCGAGAGCTTCTTCTGGAGTCGGTTCACCGACAGTTTCCTCGAACTCGTGAAGACGCGCGCCCGCTCCGAGACGGATCCGCAGGGGGCGAGCTCCGCGGTCGCTGCGCTGCGCCTTGGGCTCGAGGTCCTGCTGCGCCTGTTGGCCCCCGTCGTCCCGTACATCTGCGAAGAGATCTGGTCGTGGGTCTTCGCGGCGTCGACGGGGCACGAGAGCATCCATCGCGCGCCTTGGCCGAGTGCCAGCGACTTCGCGGACGTCCCCGCGCCCCAAGACCCCGGCAGTTTCGCGGCCGCGACGGATGCGCTCGCGGCAATCCATCGCGCCAAGACGACCGCCGGGGTGGGGGTGGGCCGTCCCATCGAAACCGTCGAGATCGTCGGATCACAGAGCGACATCGTGCGGCTGCGCCCCGTACTGGCCGATGTCCTCGCGGCCGGCAGGATCGACCTCGCCACGCTCCGCGAGGACGCGCAGGCCCTGCCGGGCGTCTTCACGATCGGGGACGTCCGCTTCGCGCCCAAGCCGGAAAAGCCAGCGCATGACTCCGGCGCGTAGTTTTGGCCAGGAAAGGTCGAGCAGCCCTCGCGGACGGCGTTTTGTCAACACCCGAGTGACTTCGAGGAGCGTCGTCGACTCGTCGTTTATGGGCGCACCCTTCGGGGCGTGACTGGGCTCTAAGGGGCAGTTCCACATTCTGCGGTTTGCAGCGTTCGGCCCCCGGTTCGGGGGTCGGTCACGATGGCGAAACTGGGGCCGCGCGTGACGGATCGTTTCGGTTCCGGCATCGGGGCCACCGTGGTGCCTGCGGTACCTCCGCTTGATCTCTCACTTTTTCCGGAGAAGAATGCGCACCGCCTCCTGAGCACCATCGGTTGCGGCCACGACCAGGGCAACGCCGTTTGGCGGGCCGGTGTCACGCACGGGATCGTGCGCCAAGGACCCGCAAGCGCAGCGTTTCGCGGCAGGTCCTCGACCGAGGTCTCGTGGTTTTCGCAGCCCAGGAGGCGCTGTTTGCCGACGCCCGCGTTGGCCCGAGCTCAATCGCTCCCGAGGAGCACAGGAGACGACGATGCCCCGATCGGCCAACGAAGCACTCCCCACATCGTGGCGGTATCGCGCAATCACGCGGAGCAACGTCGACCAGACGCCGCAGTGGAAACGCATTCCCGCGCCCCTTCAGGAGGCCATCCACGTCGTTTCCACGGTTCTGCCATTTCGTACCAATGAGTACGTGATGTCCGAGCTCATCAACTGGGATCGCATACCGGACGACCCGCTCTACCAGTTGACGTTCGTTCAGCCGGGGATGTTGAACACGCAAGACTACGACACGATCGCGTCGCTTCTGCGACGGGACGCCGATCGTGCCGAGGTCAAAGCGGCGGCCGACCGCATTCGACTTCGGCTCAATCCTCATCCGGCGGGCCAGATGACCCACAATGTGCCGGTATTCGGAGGCCGACGCCTCGAGGGGCTCCAGCACAAGTACCGTGAAACGGTCCTGCTGTTTCCGAGCCAGGGGCAGACCTGCCACGCCTACTGCACGTTTTGTTTCCGCTGGGCGCAGTTCGTCGGGCTCGACGAGCTCAAGTTCAAGGCCAGCGAGACGCTCGACCTCCAGGCCTATCTATCGGCGCACCGCGACGTCACCGACCTGCTCGTGACGGGGGGGGACCCCCTCGTCATGAAGACGTCCGCGCTGCGGGAGTACCTCGATCCCATCCTCGCCCCCCGCTTCGAGCACGTCCAGAACATCCGCATCGGCACGAAATCCGTCGCCTACTGGCCGCAGCGATTCGTGACGGATCCGGACGCCGACTCCCTGCTCGCGCTGTTCGAGCGCATCGTCGCCGCGGGGCGTCACCTCGCGATCATGGGGCACTACAACCACCCCGCGGAACTCTCCACCCCGCTGGCTCAAGAAGCCGTCCGCCGCATTCGCAACACCGGCGCCCAGATCCGGATGCAATCGCCGCTCATCCGCCACGTGAACGACGATCCTGCGGTATGGGTGGATCTCTGGCGGACGGGGGTTCGCCTCGGCGCCATCCCGTATTATATGTTCGTGGAACGTGACACTGGACCGCGTGCGTATTTCGAGACTCCGCTCGTGAGAGCGTGGCAGATCTTCCAACAGGCGTATTCGCAGGTCTCGGGCTTGGCCCGCAGCGTCCGAGGACCGTCGATGTCGGCGTTCCCGGGCAAGGTGCTCGTGGACGGCGTCGCCGAGGTCGCGGGCGAGAAGGTGTTCTGCCTCCAGCTGTTGCAGGCGCGCAATCCCGAGTGGGTCCGGCGCCCCTTTTTCGCAAAGTACGATCCGGCGGCGACCTGGCTCGATCAGCTCGTGCCCGCATTCGGAGCGTCCAAGTTCTTCTTCGAAGAGGCGGGCCTCGGGGTCTGCAGGGAGCCGCACCGCCTTTCGGTCGTAGGTTAGCGCCATGAACGTCGTCGTGCTGGGAGCCACGAAAGGTATGGGGCGCGCACTCGCGCGGCGGATGGCCGCCCGCGGCGATCGGTTGTTCCTCCTGGGTCGCGATGCCGAGGATCTCTCGCATAGCGCGGCCGATCTCGAGCAGCGCGCGCCATCGAGCGCCACCCGCCATTCCGTCGGTTTCGCGGTTTGTGATCTCGAGCAGCCCGCGACGTTCGACGCGGCGGTACACGCCGCGTTCGACGGGCTGGGAGGGCAGGTCGACACGGTCGTCGTGACGGCCGGCCTCTTTGGTACGCAAGAGCAGCTCGAGGCCGATCCTGGCCTCTGCCAGCGCCTCCTCACGGTCAACTTCGCCAACACGGTGATGTTCTGCGAAGCCGTACGCAAGCGAATGCTGTCGCGCGGAGGAGGCACGCTCTGCGTGTTCTCCTCGGTGGCGGGCGATCGCGGGCGGAAGCCGGTCGTCCTCTACGGCGCCGCCAAGGCGGGTCTTTCAGCCTATCTCGAAGGGCTCGATCATCGGTTCCGCGCCGCGGGACTGAAGACGATCTGCGTCAAGCCTGGCTTCGTCCGCACCTCGATGACCGAGGGCCTCAAGCCGCCCCCGTTCGCGGGCGAACCAAACGGAGTGGCGCGAGACGTGCTTGCCGCCATCGATCGGGGTAGGCCCATGGTCTACACACCGCGGATCTGGGGCCTCATCATGGCCGTCATCCGACGGCTTCCGCGGCTCCTGATGCGTCGCCTCGGGTTCTGAGGCATGCTTTCGGAACGGACGTTCCGGCATGTCGAAGGCGTCGCCTCCCAGTAGCGAAGCCGCGCGGCTGCGCGAGGGAGAGACGTACGTCTACGGCGACGGCGACGGTGAGGCCGAGGTCAGCGGCCCCTCGTTGATCCCAAGGCGTCCTTCGCGGGTCGGACGCTACGTCGTGCTCGAGGCCATCGGAGCCGGCGGCATGGGGGAGGTTTGGGCGGCCTACGATCCGAAGCTCGATCGCAAGGTCGCGCTCAAGATGCTCCGGACGCGCTTCGGCACGACGCGAGAGCAGCTCGAGATCAACAAGGAGCGGCTCCTCCGCGAAGCCAAGGCGCTCGCACAGCTCTCCCACCCCAACATCGTGACGGTCCACGATGTGGACACGTGGAACGGCGACCTCTTCATGGCCATGGAGTTCGTGGACGGGCCGACGCTCGGCGAGTGGGTGGCGGCCACGCGTCCGAGCTGGAGGTCGATTCTGCGACGTTACGAGGATGCGGGTCGCGGGCTCGCGGCCGCGCACGCCCGCAGCATCATCCACCGCGACTTCAAACCGAGCAACGTCATCATGGGACGCGACGGGCGGGTGCGCGTGCTCGACTTCGGCTTGGCGAAGACGCCCGTGACCGAAGCGGGTGATGCGGTGAGTCGCTCCAACGAGACGAGCGAAGACGACGATGGGCTCACGCAAGCCGGTCGTATCCTCGGCACGCCCGCCTACATGGCCCCCGAGCAGATCGCTGCGACCGGCCCCGTGGGTCCCGCGACCGATCAATTTTGCTTCGCAGTTTCGCTCTACGAGTCGCTCTATGGCGGTCTGCCGTTCCTCGGACGGCGCCGCAAGGAACGCTACACCGCGATCCATGCGCGCGCCGTCCGGGAGCCACCCAAGGATTCGCAGGTGCCCTACCGCGTGTTCCGCGTGGTCAAGCGGGCGCTCGATCCGGATCCGGCGCAGCGGTTCCCGAGCATGGATGCGCTGCTCGCCGCGTTGATGCGCGAGCCCTATCGCCGGCTCCGTCAGATCGGATCGATCGCCGCGCTCGTGGTCTTGGCTGCATCCGCCACCGCCGCGACGATGGCGTACACGATCCCCGCCGATGAGGAGACGTGCCAAGGCGCGTCCGAGCGTTGGTCGGAGGTTTGGAGCCCCGCGAAAGAGGCCGCGCTCCGCCAAGGCCTCATCGCCACCGAGGTCTCGTACGCCGACGATACGGCGACCCGCGTGGCCGCGGGCTTTGCCGCGTACGGCGAGCGCTGGGTCGACGAACGCACCTTGGTTTGCCGGGCGACCCGCGTCCATCACGAGCAGTCGGAAGCCCTGCTCGACGTTCGCATCGATTGTCTCGATCGTCGCCTGAGCGAAGTCGAGGCGCTGGTCCGGGTGCTCTCGGATCCCGATACCGAGGTGCTCGAGCGCGCGGTCGCAGCCGTCTACCGTCTGCAGCGCCCCGAAAGTTGCCAGCACGTCCGCGTCGACCCGGCCGAATCGATGCCGACCTCGGCGACGGAGCGCCATCGTGTGATCGCGCTGCGGAGGCAGCTCGATCGCGCGGCCGCATTGCTGATGGCCGGGCGCTATGCCGATGCGGTCATCATCGCGGCTTCGGCGCGCGACCAAGCCGAGCGCATCGATCACCCGGCCACCTTGGCCCATGCTCGCCTCGCCGAGGGCCGCGCGCTCCGCTTCGCCGGCGAGTCGCAGGCTGCCCGGCGCGCGCTCGAACAGGCGGTCGCCGCCGCGGCGGAGAACGGCCTGGACACGCTCGAAGCCCAGGCGTGGCTCAACCTCGTCTATCTCGCCGGGATCGACCTCGGCGACACCACGACCGCCGATGCGTGGCGTCTCCCCGCCCGCGCTGCGCTGCAGCGCGAAGGGGACTCGCCCGAGCTGCGTTTGGCGCTGCGGCTCAACGAAGGCGCGGTGGACCTCAAGGCGCATCGGTTCGAAGCTGCCGCCGCCGCGAACCATGAGGTCATCGAGCTCGGCCGCATGCTCGGGACCCCGCAGAGCCCCAACGTGGCCATGGCCTGGATGAACCTTGGGGTGATCGCAGCGCAGCGCAACCTCCGGGACGAAGCCGAGCAAGCGTTCCAGCGCGTGTTCGATCTCAACCGGGAGTTGCTCGGTCCGCGTCACCCCGCGGTGGCCGACGCAGCCCTCAACCTCGGCAACGCGTTGCTCCGCAACGGTCGCTACACGCGAGCGGAGGCCCTGACCCAAGAAGCGCTGCGGATCCGCGAGCAAGCCTATGGTCCCTCGGCGCGCGTCGTGGCGGAGGCGCGCAATACCCTCGCCGTCCTCTACATCCAAAACGAGCAATGGGAGCGCGCCGCCGCGCTGCTGCGCAAATCGCTGGACGACCTGCAGGGACAGCCGAGCACGGTCCTCGAGGCGATGCTGCTCAACAATCTCGGCGCCGTCGCGACCGGACGCAACGAGGCCGAGGAGGCGGCTCGATTGCACGGCGAGGCTCTGGCCGTCTTGCAGAAGATCCACGGCGATGCAGAGCAGGGCCGCTTGCCCATCGCGCGCACGCAGATGCGTCTGTGCCAGGTCGCCCCGAAAGTCGCCGATCCAGAGGCGCTCATGGCCGCATGCAACGATGCGTTGGCGGTGCTCGGACCCGTCTACGACACGCCGCCCGACGACGTCGCCGCGATGCACGAGGCGCGCGCGCGCGTCCTCGAGGGCGTCGGCGACTACGAAGGCGCGCGACGTGATCGCGCCGCGGCTCGGCAGATCCGCGACGGTCGCCGCGACTAACGCGATCCGCGACGGTCGCCGCGACCCGCGGCGTCGCGTTCAGGGTTCGGGCGGCGGCAGGTTGCCCATCAGCTCGGCGGGCACGAGGCCCACTGCACCGCACCGCGCCCCGACGAGCGCAGCAAACAAGAGCTTGCGCATGGGATCCGCGAACGCCACGTCGTCCACCGTGAAGGTCGCGAGGACATCTTTTTTCCAGTAGCCGCCGGCGAACATCTGATTCGCGGAGAGTGAATACGTGAGGCGTTCATTGAGCAGCTCGACGTAGGGAGCGGATCCCGGCGTGGGGATCTCACCGACGTAGCCGTCGAACAAGAAGGTGCCCCACAACGTGTAGAGCGCGGAGTCGCCGTCGGCGAGATAGAAGAGGGCAGGGTTTTCGTCGTTTTGGAGCCCAATGCAACGCGCCGTCCCACTCGCGTCGTAGATGACGTTCTCGACGACCGTCATGGCATGGACGAACGTGCGGTCCGGTCGCCATTCCTGCACGGTCGTGGGCACATCCCCGCCGATCGGATAACTCAAACAGCCGATCGAGGTGGCGTCCTCTCCGGCATAGATGTCGAGCGACGCGTTCGCGTCCACGACCCCCATGCCCCATTCCCAGAACTCTCCGGGTGGCGTGTACGGGCGGAATGCGGAGTCACCGGGGTCCTCGGCACAACCCAAACCGAGGCCCAAGAGCCATGTGGCGCCGACGGTGGTTACGGCGAAACGAACGGCAGCACGAGAGCGGAGCATCGCGAAAATCCTTCCGGGGAGACGATCCGCAGAAACTGTAGATCGTCTCCCGCATCCGAAGGACGCTCGCCGCGGGCACCAATGTGAACCCGTGCGCTACTTGCTCGGGGCCGGAAGCGGATCCGACACGGGGAGCACCGGATTGAGCCGCGGGGCCGCGGAAACGCGCGGCAACGAGGCCGGATCCACGACCGGAAGGGCAGGTGCAGCTTCGCCGAGACCCACTGTCCTTCGGATCGAATAGATCTCATTGCTGCGAATCGTCGTGCGCACGAGCAGCTCGCCGAGCAACCCGATGCTCACGAGCTGAATCGACGTCAAGGTCAGCAGCACGCCGAGCGGCAAGAGGGGCCGCGTTCCGATGCCTTCCCCGAGGATCCAAAGCACCGTGAGGTAGGCGAGGATCGAGACTCCGATGGCACCCGTGACCGCTCCTGGGATCCCGAAGAAGTGCACGGGGCGGGTCCGAAACCGGGTGACCATGAGGACGGTCAGCAGATCGAGGATCCCGTCGAAGAAGCGCTTGACGCCATACTTGCTGACGCCGTGCTCGCGCGCGCGGTGGTTGACGACGAGCTCTTCCACCGCGAAGCCCCGCTCTCCGGCGAGCACGGGCAGGAAGCGGTGGAACCCCCCATAAACCGACAGCTCGCGGATGCACTCGACGCGGTAGGCCTTGAACCCGCAGTTGAAGTCCCGCAATGGCACACCGCTGATGTAGCGAACCATGGCGTTGAAGATCTTCGACGGGAACGTCTTGCCGATGGGGTCGTGACGCCGTTGCTTCCAACCCGACACGAGGTCCGCGCCGGCTTCGATGCGGGCCACGAACTCCGGAATCATGGCTGGGTCGTCCTGGAGATCGGCATCGAGCGTCAACACGATGGATCCGCGAACGCGCTCGAACCCTGCCGCAAGGGCCGGAGACTTGCCGAAGTTGCGCCGGAAATGGATCACCGCGACGGTCGGATCCCTCGCGGCGAGCTCGTCGAGACGCTCGGTGGTGCCATCGCGGCTGCCGTCGTTGATGAACAAGATTTCATACGGGCGTTGTGTGCGCCGTAACCCGTCCGTCAGTTGCCGATGCATCTCGGGGAGAGAATCGACTTCGTTGTAGACGGGCACGACGACCGAGATCTCGGGACGCCCTTGCCCCTGATAGTCCATGAGCGACGAGGCTAGCGCGATTCTCGTCGGACGTCAGGTCGCAAAGCGGGGGAGAATGCCCGCGACTGGCGCAAGGGCAGCCGATCCCCCATCATCGCCCGAGTATGCCGGGCCGGTTTGCCGCACGTCGTTCCCTTCTGCAGGGTTCTCCGCTTTGGATCCTGCTCTCGAGCGCGGCATGGGCACCCTGGGCACACGGCGCGCAGGCGCGTCCCGCACCCCCTGCGTCCAAGGAGCTCCGTGCAAATCAGGACGCCAACCGCTTTACCCGCGAGCTGACGCGGCGCGTGAAGCTGCTTCGGAGTCATCCCGGTCGCGCGCCGCAGGGCGTGCTGGCGGTGCTGGGCGCCTCGTCGCTCCTCGACGGAGAGCTCGATGCTTCCGCGCTGCCCCGCTGGCTGCAGAGCCTCGCAGACGACCGCACGCGGCACCCGTTGGTGCGATCGTATGCGGCGCAGCAACGCGCAGCGCTTGCGCAGGGCCAGGGCGAGCGCGCGCAGGCCCGCGAGCAGCTCGCCGCCCAGGGCTATCTGATCGACTGGCAGGTCGTCGGGCCGTTCGACAACAGCGGACGCAAAGGGGAAGACGCTGCCTATGCGCCCGAGCAGGAGCCGTACCGCGACCAGCAAACCTTCGAAGGTGTGTTGGCCGGTGAGCCGCTCGTGTGGCGCGCCGTGGAATACGATGCCGTCCCGCGCGCGGGGTACGTCTCGCTCGACGACCTCCTGCGGCCCAACGAAGACGTGACGGGGTACGCCACCTGCTGGGTCCACGTTGCCAAGGCCACAGAGGCGGCCCTGCATCTGGGGACGGCGGGGCCGTTCCGCGCGTTTGTGGATGGCGCCGAGGTGGGTCGAGGTCGGGCCTATCGGCCGGCGCACCCGCTGCAGGAGACCTTCCCCGTGAACTTGCAGGCGGGCTGGAACCGCGTGCTCGTCAAGATCAGCGCCCTCGATCGCAGCTGGGGGTTCTATGCCCGCTTGAGCTCGCCCAGCGGCGCCCCGCTTCCCGACCTGCAGGTGGTCGCCGCTGCGCCGCAAGGTTGGTCCGACAAATCCGCGGATCGGCCGGCCGCGCAGCACCGGGTGGCTTCGCTGCGGGGGGAGCTCGAACGCCGCGCGCACGCGGGCTCGTCCGCGGCCGAGGTCGACCTGCTCGAGTTCTATCGGTACGTGCAACCGTTCGACTTCGACGACGATGCTTCGGTGACGCTCGCGCGCGCGGTGGAGGACCGCGTCGGATCGGCGCGGAGCGCCTGGTTGCATGCGATCGTCGAGAGCGATCCGAACGAAGCGTTCGCGGCCCTGCGCCGCGGCATCACGCGAGCGCAAGAAGAGGGGGAACGCAGTCGCGACCTCCTCAGCCAGATGTTGCTCGAGCTGGCGTGGCGCAATGCTTCGGTGGGTCTCCACGATCGCTACCGGCAACATCTCGATGAAGCCGAGCACGTGACGCCGGGCGATCCCGTGGTGGAGCTCGAGCAGATCGAGCGCCTCGAGCAGTCCGGCCTCGACACGCTGGCGTTCCGGCGCCTGGAGGCGCTCGCCCACGCGTTTCCGAACTCTGGCTCCGTCCATGGCGCGCTCGCGTCGCGTCTGCGGCAACGGGGACGCGGCGAGGAGGCGCTCGAGCTCCTCGAAGCGCTCGATCATCGCGGCGGCACGGCGTCCCACGTGGGACAGCGCATCGAGCTGTTGCTCGAGCTCGGACGCCCACGCGAGGCCGTCGCCCTCGCCCATGCGCTCGTCGCTGCCAGCCCCGGCCTCCCACAGGCCCACGCGACGGTGGCTCGCCTGGAGGAGGCACGAGGCAACCTCGAAGCCGCGGTCGGAGCCTGGATGCAGGCGATCACGCTCGTCCCCCACGATGCCGATCAGCACGCCGCGCTCGGCCGGATGCTCGCGCGGCACGGCGAGCGCGAGGCGGCTGCCGGCCGATTGCGTCGCTCGCTCGAGCTCCGCCCCCAGCAACCCGAGCTGCGCGATCTCCTGGCGACGCTCGAGCCCAAGACGCAAGACGATCTGTTCCGGCGGTTCGCGGCGCCGCTCGAGCCCATCGCGTCTACGCCCACCCCCGCCGCATGGAAAGGCAAGAGCGCAGGGATCTTGCGGCACGGCGTGGCGGTGCGCGTGCTCGCGAACGGCCTGACGGAGCGGCTCGATCAACGCATCGTGCGGATCCTCGACGATCGCGGCGTACGTAGCGAATCCGTGCAGGCCATGGCCTACGATCCGACGCAGAGCATCGTCGAGGTCCGTCGTGCGCGGGTGCGCCGGTCCGATGGCACGCTCGAGGAGCTTGGCGCCGTCCACGAGGCATCGCTGACCTCTGCGGGCTACCGGATGTACTACGACCAGCGCCAGGTCCAAGTGCTGTTCGACGGGTTGCGCGTGGGGGACACCCTCGAGGTCGTGTTCGTCCAGCGGGACATCGCGGCGCAGAACATGTTCGACGAATACTTCGGTGACATGATGCCGCTCCAAGGCGCCGAGCCGCGGCTCCACGTCGAATACGTGCTCGAGGCTCCCGCCAACAAGCCCATCTACTTCAACTTGCCCGGCGTGGCGCGCAGCACCGAGGGGAGCAAGACCACCTACCGCTACGAGGCCCGCGATGTCGCCGCGATCAAGCCGGAGCACGGCATGCCGGGGTGGACCGAGATCGCGAGCTTCTTGCACGCGAGCACGTACCGCACGTGGGACGAGGTCGGCACCTGGTACTGGGGTCTCGTCGCGGAACAGCTGGTCGTCGACGAGGACATCCGCGCGGCGGTCCGCGAGGCACTCCGCGCGCTGCCCCCGAACGCGAGCGAACGCGAGAAAGTGGACGCGATCTATACGTACGTGGTTCGCAACACGCGGTACGTGGGGCTCGAGTTCGGCATCCACGGGTTCAAGCCGTATCGCACCACCGAGGTGCTGAGCCGCCGGTTTGGCGACTGCAAGGACAAGGCGAGCCTGCTCAAGGTCATGCTGCGTGAAGCCGGCATCGCCTCGAACCTCGTCCTCGTGCGGACCCGCGACCAAGGCCGCGTGGAGCCCTCACCCGCGTCGCTCGCGATCTTCAACCACGCGATCACGTATGTGCCGTCGCTCGACTTGTTCCTCGACGGGACGGCCGAGTGGTCCGGTCCCAGCGAGCTCCCCACCGGGGACCAAGGCGCGACCGTCCTCGTCGTTCGCGACGGGCAGGGCGGAGAGCTGCGCACGATCCCCGTGGCGCCCGCGGACGCCAACGTCCGCGTCACGCAGCAGGAGATCACCCTGCAACGCACGGGCGCGGCTCGAGTGCAGCACCGCTTCGTCGTCGAGGGGGCTTCCGCTTCGGCGATGCGCCACGGCTTCCAGACCCAGGAACAACGCGACGAGCGGCTCGCCGCAGCGTTTGGCGAGGTCTATCCCGGCGTCACGGTCACCGCACCGCTCGCGCCCGCCATTGGCGACATCTTGAAGCCTGCCGTCATCGAGGCCACGTTGAACGTACCCAAGTGGTCCACCGCGCACGCAGCCGGCCTGCGTTTCCGCGTGCTCGGCCGCGAATCCACGCTGACCGCCTCGCTCGCCCCCCAGGCCAAGCGGACCCACGAGCTCGTGCTCGACGTCCCGTCGGTGGAGCGCTACGACCTGCACTACAAGTTGCCTGCGGGCCACCGCTTCACCAAGTTGCCGGCCTCCGCGACCTTGCGCTCGTCGGTCGGCAGCTTCGCGCTCCAGGTGGAGGCCACCCCCGAGGGCGCGCGCGTCCAGAGCGAGGTCCGCCTCGATGCCTATCGCGTCTCGGCCGAGCACTACCCAGAGTTCCGTGACTTCCTGCGCCAAGTGGATGCCTATTTGGATCAGAGCTTCGAGCTCGCCCCCGATCGCTGAAATCCCATGCCCGTTCGTCTGATTGCTACCGCCTTCGCGTGCGCGCTGGTGGCCTGCCGCCCAACGCCCGCCGCCGTGGGCCGGACCACCGATGCCCCGTCCGTCCTCGCCCAGCGCCTCGAGGCCGCGCTCGCGAAGGATCCCTCCAATCGCGCAGCCGCCCGCGATCTCGCGTTGCTGCAGTGGACGCAGCTACAGCGACCTGCGGAGGCCAAGCGCGCGTTCGCCTCGCTCGCAGCCCAAGGCGACGAGCTCTCGGCGATCGCCCTCCTCATCATGGCCGACGCCCGCCTCGATGGCGCGACGGTCCAAGACCACGCCTATGCGTTGCTCTCGAGCCTCGCGGCGACCCGAGATCCCGCGCCAGAAGCGGTCGCCATCGCGGCCTACGCCGCCCTCCGTTTGACCGGGGTGCAGGGGGCGGACCCCCGCGACGACGCGCGATTCATCGCGTTCTACGACCGACTGGAGCCGCGCTCGCTGCCGTTCGTGGTGAGCCAGCCGCTCACGAGCTACCGCGCCTCGATCGCACGCCGGCGCGGCGAGGATTTTCGCCCGTATTTCCGCGACGAAGGCTGCGTCCAGACGTGGGCGGCGACCGAGGTCCGCGGCGCGATGGGGCCCGCCGAGCTCCATCGCGAACCGTTCTCCGGTGCGTTCGAGCCCGATTCCGACGCGCAGTTGATCCCGCTTTCGTGCGTGACCCGGGTCTGGAACCCGACGCCGAGGGCGGGCGTCCGCTGGCTCCGTTCGTACGTCGAGGTCCCCGGCACCACACTTGCGCTCGAGCTCAAGACCGACGACGCGAGCGTGATCGCGGTGGATGGCCGGATCCTCGCACGAACGGACGAAAGCGAGGCGTTCCCACGCCGCCGGCATCGCCTCGAGCTCGAGCTCGAGCCAGGCTGGCATCGCCTGGATGTCGCGCTGGCGATCCCTGGCGAGCACACATGGGTGTTGGCGCGGGCGACCGACGCCCAAGGGGCGCCGATCCCAACGCGCGCCGAGCCGCCCACGGGCTACGTGGCACCGAGCGCCGATGCACCGGCTCCGGTGGTACGCGGCTTCGACCCCGTGGCTCGCGTGCATCGAACCGTCGACTCCGCGACCGCGCCGCTTTGGGATTTTCTCGCGATCGAGGAAGCCCTCGAGGCGAACGACAGCGACGAAGCCGAGACGCTCTCCCGACGGCTCGAACACTACCCGCGCTTCGCCGAGGGCCGCTGGCTCCGCGGGCGCGTGGAGCTGGCCGATCCGTCGCGCCCCAAGACGATCTCCGCCGCTCGGGAGCAACGCGCCCTCGAAGACGCACTCGCGCTCGCGCCCGATCTCGAGGGGGCCCGCCTCCGTTCGCTCGAGATCATGCTCGAACGCGGCGACGAAAAAGAGGTCTCGGTGGCCCTCGATGAAGCGCCAGCCTCCGCGCTGCGCGGCCTGGATGGGGAGCTGTTCCGGTTTCGGACCCACCGTGCCCTCGGCAACGAACACCTCTCGGTTCAGGCGCTCGATCGTGCCAAGGCGATCCACCCGGAGAGCTGCGCCGTCTTGCTCGCCGAGCTCTCGGTAGCGCGGGCCCATGATCACGTCGAACGCGAAGACGCGGTCGCAGCCAAGCTCGCCCCCTGCGCGGGCAGCCACGCCCTGCGGGCCAACCTCGCCGAAACCCGTGGGCGGCCGGAGGAAGCCCGCGCCCTCTGGACCGAGCTGCTCGAGCGCGTCCCCGATGACATCGATGCCTTGCAGGCCCTCGCGCGTCTCGCCGACGCTCGGGGCGACGCCGCAGGAGCCACCGAGCTGCTGCGCCGCATCGGAGCGCTCAATCCCCAGAGGATCGGCGCGGCGGTCAAACAAGCGGATCTCGTCGCCGCGGGCGGTGGTCTGCCTGCCGCCAAAGGAGCGCTGCACGACTTGATCGAGCGGTTCCCGCATCAGGACGCGCTGCACCAGACGGGTGAGGCGCTCGGGATCACCGACGATCTGCTGCGCTACCGCGTCGATGGCCTCGGCGTGCTCGCGGACTACGTCGCGTCCGGCGTGGCCTACGAGGGCGTCAACGAGGTGCTGGTGCTCGATCGCAGCATCGCTCGCGTCTACCCCAACGGCGGGCAGCGTCACATCGTGCACCTGCTCGTGCATCTGCTGAGCAAGGACGCGCTCGACCGCTACGGCGAGATCGAGGTCCCCGAGGAAGCACGCCTCCTGACCCTGCGTTCGATCAAACCGGACGGCACGATCCTCGAGCCGGAGGTCGTGCCCGGCAAAGATGGGCTCGAGCTGCGCCACCTCGAGATCGGCGACTACGTGGAGTATGAGTTCATCGTCGAGCAAGCGCCGACGCCCGAGCTCGGGAACGCCCTCGATGTCACGGCGTTCCACTTCCAATCGTTGGATGTGCCGTATCACCAATCCGAGCTCTTCGTGGTGTTTCCAAAGGGGATGCCGCTGCAGGTGGACCGCCGCAACGGCGCCCCGCAAGCGCAGGTCTCCACGCTCGAGCACGACGGCGCCTCGCTCACGGTGTGGCATTTCCGCGCCGAGCACGTGGCGCGCCTGGGGGTGGAGCCCGGCCATCGGTCGCTCATCGACGAGGTCCCCAACGTCCACATCTACACGACGCCCGACGCCAAACGATGGCTCGGGCGGATCTCGGCTTCGCTCGTCCCGGCGCGGCGCAGCAACCCCGCGCTACGCCGCCTCGCGCGGGCGCTCACGCGGGGGAAAGCCTCGCCTTCCGCGAGGTTCGAGGCGCTTTGGTCCTGGGTGGTCGAACACATCGAGGAAGACGGGGACCTCAGCACGCCCGCGACCGTGACGCTCGCGGGGCGTCGCGGCAACCGCACCATGCTGCTCCACGCGCTCGCGTGCAGCATCGGCATCGAGTCCGAGTTCTGGTTGGTGCGCAGCGCCTTCGCGCCGCGGGAGCTGCCCGGAGGCAATCCGCGGCTTGGCGACTACGACACGCCGATCCTCGCGGTCGACCTCGGCGAGACCCACCCGCTCATCGCCACCACCGTCTCCGAGGTGCTCCCGCCCGGCTATCTCCCGCCGGGCTACGCCACCGGTGACGCCTTGCGCGTCGTCGCCCACGACGATCCCAGCGACCCTCGTGTCGCGCTCCCACCTCCGATGCCCGAGCTCCAGGATCGGCGCGCCTGGACGCTCGCCTTCGCGGTCGACCGCGAAGGCGCGGCGGTCGTCACCGGACACGTCGAGCTGCAGGGCATGGAGGCGCTCAGCTGGCGTCAGGCGCTGCGCGACGTGGATCGCGATCGCGTCGAAGAGCTGTTCGTCACGAGCGAACTCGGGTGGTTGCGCGGCGCGGACCTCAAGCACCTCACCATCGACAACGAACGTGCGCTCCACCGCCCGCTCGTCTTGCGGTTCGAGGCGTCGGCCCCCGGCGTCGCGTTCCCCCAAGACGACGCATGGATCCTGCGCAGCACCTGGGTGCCGCTCAACACCGCGGAGAGCTACACCGCGTTGCCCGAGCGCAAGACGGGGCTCCTCATCAGCTACGCGCCGCGCCAATCGGCGGAGATCCGGATCGCCATGGAAGGGGTCGAGTTCGACGAGATCCCGCAGGAAGTCGCACTAGAGTCGCCTTGGGGCACGTTCCAGCGCAGGGTCGAGCTCCGGGGGGGCGAGCTCGTCCTCCACATGACGTCGACGCTGCAGACGGGCGTCGTGGGCCGCGAGGCCTATCCAGAGCTGGCGGCGTACGCTCACCGCGTCAACGCAGCCACCCAGGCCGTCGTGCGGGCGGTCGCTCGCTGATCTCGCGGTGCGACGGCGGCGATCCTAAGGGACGTTCGCGATGCGAACGGTCACCTGCACGGGCCGTTCGCGAGCGTCGAGGCGGAGAGGCAGCGCTTCGGCCTGGATGCATGCGCGGAAGGCCGCGACGGCTGCCCGCGGGAGCTTGGTCGGTTCGAGCAGGGCGATGTCGCCGAGCCGCCCTGCATCGAAGGTGAGTCGTAGCTCCACGCGCGCGCGGGCGATGGGATGCTCGAGCTCGGGGAGGCACGATGGCAGCTGCCGGGAGAACGCCGAGAGGCGCGCTTCGTCGTTCGCCGCGAGCTGGCCCCCGGCGTCGACTTCCGTCGCGGGGCGCTCCCACACGAGGTCGTTGCGGCGCTGCAACGTGGCCGCCGCTGCAGCGGACGGCGCGGTGGCTGGGGGTTCACCGCCCGCCCACCACGCGACGGTCCAAAGCCCGGCCTTCGCCTCGCCTGCGACCGCACCGAGGAGCTCGACGAGCTGAGGGATCGCGACGTCCCCACCGAGGGTGAGGCGCACCGCTTGCTCGCGAGGAAACGCCCTCCGCAGCCGTGCGACCAGCTCGGTTTGGTCCGCGTGCGAGGTCGGATCGGGCAGGGCACGACCGTCGAAGTAGAAACGCGGTCCCGTGCCCGCCAGGTGGACCGACAGGCGCGCCCCGAGGAACGCCGCCGCGCTCGGTCGCGGATCTGCGGACCGGGCCACGCGCAACGGCATGGCCTCGATGCGGCCCGCCGCCGATCGCACCGCGATCTCGAGCGTCGTGGCCTGGGCACGCCAGAGCGCGCGGAACAGGGTGTGGAGCGCCGGGGCGGGGGTCATCGGATCGACGACCAGCAGCAGCGTCCCGCGGCCGTCTTGGGCCAGAACCTCTTGGATTCGGCTCGCCAGGGGAACGACGTCGTCTTCGATCGCGAACCTCCGCTCGTTGGGGCGGCCCGCGTCGACGAGGACCTCGGCCGCGGACACGCGCAGCACGGGGGCCAGCGACTCGGGCGTGGCCAGACCCGCGGGGGCGTCGGGCACGGCCCAAGTCGACCCGCGAACGGCGGGCAGCGTTGCCTGGAGGGTCTCCTCGAGCGCGCGGTCGCCTGCGAGCCGCGACGCGACCACGGGCGCCCAGCGGGGATCGGACGCGAGGGCATCCCGCGGGCGCAAGACGAGCTGCCACAGATCGCCCGGGCTCGGGAGCGGGGGGCGCTGATGGTGGGGGCTCTCCGGGAGGATGAAGGCGGAGACGTCGTCGCGCTCGGTGTAGAGGGCCTGCACGGCGATCTCCATGCGCTCGCCCGCGGGGACTTCGGTGGCACGCAGCAGGGTCGCGCGGGCGTGGTCGTAGAGCCGCCAGCGGGCGTTGTCGTGCAGTCGCGGGTGGCCGAGCTCGAGGAGCTCCCGATACGCGAGGGTGCGGGTCGCCAACGCCTCGGCGTCCGCGGGATGCTCGAGATCGGCGGTGAGCAGCATGATCGCGTCCGCGAGAAACCGCGCATGGTCTTCTTCGATGAGCCCGGCCGCGAGCGCGTCCTCCAGCGCGAGGGCTTCATCGAGCATGCGAGCGAGCGCGTCCCGGGTGGCCGCGTGGCCCGAACCCGCCGAGTGCCCGCCGAGGGCTGCCCACAGCGCCTCGCGGGTGCCAGCGTCCTGCGCGAACCTGGCCGCGTCGAACTGATCGAGCCACCGGTCGAGGCGGGCGATCCGAGCCTCGAGATCGTCTTGCGGCACGTCCTTGGTGGGCTCGGGGCCGATCGGGGCCGCGTCGCTCCAAGCGGGCGCGTCCGTACCCGGCCGCGTGCTGGTGCCTCCCTTGGGCGCACAGGCGGCCGTCACCGTCGCGAGCAGCACCGCTGCGGCCCTTCGCGCCCTCGTGGTGCCCAACGGGCAGGGGGAGACCGTCCGATGGGGTGCGCGCGCGATGAAATGGAACGGTGGGGCCGACGGCATGGGGTACGGGGGCTCGGGCAGAGATCGGACACGCCCGTGGATGCAAAAGTTCCCGCTC
>Ga0315910_10000100_pt1 | contig 112041 bp, 116 predicted proteins | sample EdamamesoilMG_FD_204470 | JGI IMG/M metagenome (GOLD analysis project Ga0315910, IMG submission 204470) | Garden soil microbial communities collected in Santa Monica, California, United States - Edamame soil | ecosystem: Environmental > Terrestrial > Soil > Garden | place: USA: California...
ATTGAAAAAGGAGCAGATGAAGACATGCAAAAGATCTATCCTGAAGGGTATGTATTTATGAATGCGCTGTACGGTCTTACTTGGTGTAATTTTGCAAAGGAGCTAAACCCAGGCTCAATACTTTATCGTGAGGCCCATGACGAAGTACAGTTGGCGTATCAAAAAATTAATTCCGAGAAAGGGCGTGTTATTTTTGATGAAGACTTGCCTCTTGCGTTTGGAGCCTTTTACAATGGGTGGGTAAATTATCTTCTCGGCAAGAAGCTATTACTTGAGAAACGAGACGAAAGAAATCTAATTGAGCTTGCCGAGTTTAAAAGCCGCTGCGATCAAATAGCTTTGGCAACAAATGTATCCGTTCCGTATCCGGAGTCTTACCGTCATGCAACATGGCCTGCCGATGGTGTTGTTTGCATGGCCTCATTAGCATTGCATGACCAATTATTCAAACCACAATACAAGGATATACTTACCAATTGGCTAACAAAAGTGAAATCCACCTTAGACTCCAACGGACTCATTCCTCATGCGACAAATTACCGCTCTGGCAAAGTTGAAGAAGCAGCAAGAGGCTCTTCTCAGAGTTTGATGCTGTGCTTTTTACCTGACATTAACCGAGCATTCGCGGAGGAACAGTTCAAAATATACAAAGGACTTTTTCTTGATTATCGACTTGGCCTGCCCGCCATTCGCGAGTATCCTAAAGGAAGTTATGGAATCGGTGATGTTGATTCTGGTCCGGTGATACTCCAGATGGGTGCTGCTGCCACGATCGTTGGCATTCGAACAATGTATTTGCATCACGAAACATCCACAGCAATTGCCTTGAGAAACAGTATTGAAACGTTTGGCATACCTACACAAAACGGAGAACAGAAGAAATACTTATTTGGAAAATTACCGATGGCGGATGCATTCATCGCATGGTCTCAATCAATACATGAAATTGAAACTGGTGATTCTCTTGACTATTCCTGGAGAATTAAATTCCAATTCTATAGTGCATTGATCTCACTTGCACTGATTGGCCTGATCGCTATCACCATTAGAAAATCAAAAATGTAACCCTTTATTCCAACGCATTCACTGTAACCCAATAGCGATAAGCTACCAGGGCCTTGTCGAGTGTTGAAAGCTTGTTGATATCGCGCTTGCTGTACCGCGGAAGAATTACTTTGTTGATTTTCGCCAGGGCCTTAAAAAGAATTTTCTTCATACCCCATTACTTAAAGTGATAAAGAAAAACCAACAATCCGTTGAATGCGGGTTTCTCGTTGTCCTTAATTTCGAGCGTAACCTCTACTTCAAACTTGGTGATACCCCGCAGGTTAACAATCGAATGAAGTCTGGCTCTTAACCGAACCTCACTGTTAACCAAAACGGGTTGATTGAACTTGAATTTCTCAATCCCATAGTTGATCATCATTTTGATGTTATGAAATTCAGCAATCTGATCCCATAAGTGTGGCACCAGCGACAAGGTTAGGTACCCGTGTGCAATCGTACTTTTAAAGGTAGTTTCCGTTGCCGCTCGTTGCGGGTCGGTATGAATCCACTGATGATCCAGGGTGGCATCGGCAAACATATTAATCTGTTCCTGGGTAACTTTCAGGTAGTCAGAAACTCCCAGTTCCTTGCCAGCATATTCGGCAAACTCTGCGTGGCTGCTGATCACTAATTTACTCATTCGGGGTAGTAGGTCGTTAAGGTAGTCTTCGAAGATACTAAAATAAATTCAGGCACGACAAACATACCCTACGCAGTGGTATGAATCCAAACGATTCGTCACAAATTCAACCGTCCTTGTAAATAGCTAAACCCTGTTTATTGTAATTTCAGTTAACCTCTTAACTCAACCTCAACACCATGAAAAAACTAATCCTGTTTTCATTGTTAATACTGCCGACCCTTTCGGTAAGGGCTCAGGCACCCATCCTGGTAACTCCGCAATGGTTGAATGACCATCTCAACGATCCTGCTGTTGTTGTACTACAGGTAAGTTACTTACAGTTCGAATACGATCGCGAACACATTCCAGGCTCACAATTCCTTTGGCCCGAGTGGCTGGCACCCAACTCTCCAAAAGGAAATTTCAATGCGCCCGATGTAAAGCAAACCACAACACTCCTGGAGTCACTTGGTATTTCCAACAATTCGCACATCGTTATTTGCCACACATCCAATCAGGTGAGTGTTGCTGCCCGAATGTTTTTAACCCTTGAATACCTCGGACTCCGCAGTCATGTTTCGTTTTTAAACGGAGGTCTTGATGCGTGGAAGCAGTCGGGGTTTACCGTAACGAAAGAACCTTCCTCAGTTAAAAAAGGAAAACTCACCCTAACGCCAGATCAAACCATTGTCGATAAAGATTACGTGTTGAAAAATCTAACTTCAGCCTCCGCTATTATTGTGGATGCCCGCATGCAAAAGTATTATGACGGTGAACCTACCGGAAATCCGCGCGATGGCCACATCACCAATGCCAAAAATATTCCGTACACCGAAATGGTAGATGCCACAAATCTGTTTAAACCTGTTGACCAACTACAAGCTTACTTTACTCCGGTGTCTGCCGATAAACGTAAGGAACTTGTTACCTACTGTTTCATCGGACAAACTGCCAGCGTGGTATACATTGCCGGCCGTATACTTGGCTACAATATGAAATTGTACGATGGTTCACTGCAAGAATGGAGTCGCATTGATGAACTACCCATGGAAATGACAAAAAAATAATTGTTCGGCTGTCAAAAGAAAAAACTAACACTGACATACGATTGTCAATTGAGGGACACATCTTTATAGAAAAAACATTCATCCACGGATGAGCCTCCCTGCTTCCAGAAAATCAGTTGATGAAATTATTCTAGGTCTGCCTAAAGCAGAACAAGTAATAGTAAAACGACTTCGGGCGTTAATTCTGGAGTGCTTGCCCAAAGCAGAAGAAAAAAAATCGTACGGAGTTCCGTTCTACCGGCACCATCGGCTAATCTGTTTCATCTGGCCACCTTCCATTCGGTGGGGGCCATCAAAGCCCGATGATCGTAAGGTAGTGGTACTTGGATTTAATCAGGGCAACCTTATGGCCAACGAGGATGGCGCTTTGCTGAGTGAAGGTCGCAAGCAGGTGTACTGCATGTACATCAAGTCCTTAAACGACATTAATGAAAATCAAATACGGGCTCTATTGTTTGAAGCTAGTATGATTGATGACGCTTTCAAAACCAACAAACGAAAAAAGTAGCTGATTCAGCAATTTGCTAATTGCTTTCTTCCATCAACGAAAGCAACGCTCCTTCAAGCTGGGCATTCACGCGGATCTGACAGGCGAGTCGACTATTCGTTACCGCATTGGGCAATGTATCGATCATATCCAACTCCGTATCCGTAGGTGAATTGAGTTTTTCTATTCCCTTTTTCACGTCAATGTGACACGTAGCGCACAAGGCCATGCCCCCACAAGTTGCCAGTACCGGAAACTCGGAAGCCTTTAATACTTCCATCACGCTGAGGTTTATGTCCTCCGGGATTTCCACCGTCTGAATAATCCCGTTTCTATCTTCTACCTGAAAGCTGATCATAATTTTCGCTTGACATTAAAATGCGTTAACGCCATTTACAGTTGTATACTTGAAACTCAACTTCTGATCGGGATACACAAACTTAAATGCGCTTTGTGCCATCAACGCTCCTTCGTGAAATCCACTCAATATTAATTTCAGTTTTCCAGGATAGGTGTTGATATCGCCAATGGCGAAGATGCCCTCAACGCTTGTGGAATAATCGAACGTGTTTACATTTATTGCACTCTTATCCAACGACAATCCCCAATCGGCAATCGGTCCTAACTTCGGACTCAACCCAAACAGGGGAATGAGATAATCCGCTTCAATTTCACGTAGTTGTTTCTCCTTATCTGCATACGAAACCGATTTTAACACACCATTACCTTGTACCGTCTGCAAGTTTGAACTCAGCACAAGGTCAATCTTTCCGGCTTGCGCCAGGGCATGAACTTTCTCTGCAGAATCCGGAGCACCACGAAACGATTCGTTCCGATGGATAAGTGTTACCTTCGCTGCGATATCCGTCAGGTAGATGGTCCAGTCGAGTGCCGAGTCGCCACCTCCGGCAATTACGAGTTTTTTATTTCGAAATGCTTCCGGGTCTTTCACCATGTACAAAATACCCTTCCCTTCGAAGTGCTCAAGATTTTGCAGCTCAGGTTTTCGTGGTTCAAAACATCCAAGGCCTCCGGCAATCACTACTACTTTACAGTGAATTTCAGTTTGATCGGAAGTAGTCAGCACAAATGTTCCGTCTTCCCTGCGAATCAGACTATCTACGCGTTCACCCAGTGAAAAGGTCGGCTTAAAGGGTTCAATTTGTTTCATCAGGTTTTCCACCAACTCCTGGGCTTTTACTTCCGGAAAACCAGGAATGTCGTAGATCGGTTTCTTCGGATAAATTTCCGAGAGCTGACCACCCACCTGCGGCAACACATCAATTAAATGACAGCGCATCTTCAACAGCCCGGCTTCGAATACTGCAAATAAACCCACGGGGCCTGCCCCGATGATGCCAATGTCGGTGGTAATCATGATGTTCTTTTGTTTGTTAACTTAAAGTTAGTGTAAATATAGTTAGTATAGCAACTATTAGTATAAACTTTAACGACACATTGCGACCAGATGTTGCCGTTAGCCCAGGTTTTGGTAGATGGTATTCAGGGTTTTCTTAAACTGGTTAAAATCGCGCTCGGTAAGACCTTCCCAGGCTTTGAAGCGAACGTCTTTGATTTTAGGCTTCAACTGCTCCACCTTCTTTTTGCCCTCCTTGGTAAGCGATACCAAAAAGCTCCTGCGGTCAGCTTGGTGCATGGTACGCTGCATCAACCTCTTATCGCAGAGCAGATCGATGATGCGGGTTAGTGTGGGGTTATCTTTAAAAATCAATTCGGCTAACGCATTCTGCTTCATCTCCCCGTGCTCATAGAGATGTTTCATTACCAGCCACTGATCTACCGTAATATTAAAGCCCATTTCCTTAAACCGCTGTTGCGCATATTGCTTTACGCGCCTGGCGGTACGATCGAGCAAAAAGGAATAGGCATTGTAGGCATCTTCATTCATTATACGAATAGTTAGTGTAACAAAAGTTAAGAAAGCAAGTTTACAATATCAAAAAGAAAATGCCGCTTAGCTAACTAAACGGCATTTCAAATTTCGATAGGGTGATGGTTTTAACCTTTCACCGATGCGGGACTTCCATCGCCCCAATTCATGTGCTTTTTTATTTCCTTGTTGGCACGCTCCTGCGCTAGTTGCTTCTTGTACGCAAACCATTTTTCGTCATTGAGTTTTCGCATAATGTTGTCAATGGTGCGCTGTACAGTCAAATTCCACAATCCTTTGAATTTCAGCGGCAAGCTGTGCGCCAGCGTTCGTACGGAAAGTCCAAAACCTCCCTCCACGTATTCAATGTGGTGCCAGTATCCGCTCGGCATAAACAAGGTATCGCCATGCTCCAGTACTGTGCTCGATCCTTTTACATAGTGCAAGCCGGGGTACGTATCATAATCCGGGTGATCGATATCCACCGTAGAGTGAACATTAAACGGCAAACGATACAACAAAGTAGACTGATCAGGCGCAAACAACACTACCCGTTTCTTTCCATGAAACTGGGTGAGAAATACATTGCTCATGTCGATATCCTGATGCATGCGCGTAATTGACTTGGGTGGTCCAAAGAACATGAACGGAATCTTGATGTAGCCCTTTACAATATCCGGATAACCGAAGTCCTTCAGCAATTCTGGTTTATGCTTAAACACCGGGAATAAAAACAAACGAAGGTCTGATGGCTCGCGCTCAATCATGTTGAGATATTCATCGAAGCGCATCACTACGTTGGGTGTTTGAAGTGTTTTCGAGAGATCTTCCTTACGATTTCCGAACAACCCTACTTCAATATTCCCCATCGACTGACGGAAAAAATCCATGGTCCATTTCTCGTAAGCCGGGTATTGCTTCCATAATCCGCGAAGCACCACTGGCTTTTGAGGTTTGTAGTATTTCTTATAAAACTCCTCGCGCGTGATGGTCGAACCGTCAACAACTGGAACTGCCGCACTGTAATCAATCGCCATAATTCATTAAATGGTTAATCCACAAAATTAACGCGATTATGTAAAAACACTAAGTCGATTGCCTGGAAAATCATTCCTAAAACCCGAATCCTGATATAAATCATCGTTGCTCCTGGCCGGTGTCACAAAATTCTGTAAATCAAGCCTGTAGTTGAGTATTTTTTCTTCGTCTTAGCCTACTAAAAAGTAAAACTCCGGCACCCACCACCAGCAATGGCCACAAATACGCCAAAGCCAATGTAGCGGCGACGATACCATCCCAACCAAATTTCAATGCGTCTTTGAATTTTGTCCCCATCGTTATCGGTTCTTCGGCTTTCAGTTCCTGAACAATGGTCTGGTAGAACTCCAGGTTTAAAGTGCTGTAGCCTACTTGATCTTTCAGATAGTTAATGCGACTGATGGTGGCTTCTATTTCCTCATGAAGATCACCGATTTTATCTTCCGCCTGAAGCAGTTCATCAATGGTGCCGGCATTCTTTCGCAGAATCTCCATGTAACGTTGCTCCACTTCACGTTTGGTTTTCAATCGCGATTCCAGGTCAACAAATTCTTTTGAAACGTCATGGGTCTTTACTTCACGAACGTTGACAAACCGGGCCTGGAGATCAATCTCCTTCAGCAATTCGTAAAAGAATTCGCTCTGAACGCGAACCGTCATTTTATTCTCCAGCACAGGGTTCTCAAGATGAAATTCAGAAGAAGAAATGTAAGCCGGATACTTCCTCACAGCTACTTCGATAGCCTCGGTGTTCTTCTTAACATTGTCGACTTCAAAGCGATAGTTTACGGTCTTGATCAGTTTTGTCTTGCCGTCAGAATAAATATCGTGGGTTGGTGTACTGGCCAGTTGGGCTTTGGCACCTTCAGCTGCTGGCGCCATAGTTTTTGCCTGCACCTGATCTGCAGTTTCCATTTCGCTTTTCTGTGCGCATGAAAACAGGATTATTACCGAAAAGAAAATAGCATAGTACTTCATACAATGAATGCGTTTAGTTTTGAACCACAAAAACAAAAAGAGGTACTGTGACAGTGCAAAAAGCCTGTCGCCTGTTACTCAGAAGGAATTCTTAAAAAACTCGGAATGGTACTCGCAGGAACGGAGTACGCAAGGGTGTGAAATCAGGAACCTTCTTACTGTTGCAAGAAGGTTCCGGGCAAAGTCGTTAGAATAACGAGCTCACCAAAACATTCTTACTCAGCAACAGCAGCTGAATCGGTAGCAGGGGCTACAGCAGCAGTAGTATCTGCTTCAACAACGGCAGCTGTGGTGTCTTCAACAGGAGTAGTTTCAGTAGCTTCGGCAGCTGGCTTAGATGTACAAGCAGCGATGGCTACAGAAAGGCTCAATACAGCCAAAATGGTTTTCAATGTGTTTTTCATGCTTAGAAAAGGTTAAAATTTCACTTCATACAAAAACCGGCCGAAGGTCACCCAACTAGAAAGATATTTTTCTTTGGGTTACCTTCGGGGCACTTTTGTATAAAACCGACTTCACGAACGTGGCGTATTATTTTGACGAGCTGATCGTATCCGAAATCAGGAAAAAGAATGAAGTAGCGCTTCGGGAGCTGTATAAAACACACTACCCGATGATCGCCAACCTGATCTGCACCAACAGCGGTTCCGAACAGGAAGCCAAAGACATCTACCAGGAAGCGGTTATTGCCTTTTATGAAAAGGTGCAACAACCCGAATTCAAGCTTACCTGCAAGATCAAGACGTACCTCTATGCCGTGTGCAGGCGGCTGTGGCTGAAACGATTGGCCGAAAAAAAACGCTACCACGGCAACATTGAAGAGCACGAAACTTTTCTGGGTGTTGATGACGTGATGATGGAAATGGAAGAACTGGAAAAGCGGCTGAACCTTATCGGACAGTCGCTGGATGGCCTGGGGGAACCCTGCCGGAGCATCATCGAGGATTTTTATATCCGCGATCTGTCGATGGAAGCCATCAGCGAAAAGTTTGGGTATACCAATGCCGACAATGCTAAAAATCAAAAGTATAAATGTCTGCAGCGGCTTAAGAAATTGTTTTTTACGAAGTATAAAGAATAGACTCTCATGAATACCGATCAGGAACTTTACGAACTGCTCGACAACTACGCAAAGGGAAAACTCAGTGCCCAGGAAGTCGCGGCTGTAGAAGAACGAATTAAAACCGATGCTGACTTCCGTCAGAAAGCAGAACAACATCTTACATTAATCGACAACCTGAATTTTTATGGTCATCATAATCGGATGAAGCAACTGCTGGATGATGCCCATCTTGAACTGGAAGAACCGAAGGTCGTTCCGATCTCCAGGCCATCAGCTTTAAAGAAATATTGGCCGCTATCGGCTGTAGCTGCTTCCGTGGCGTTCATCAGTATTCTGGGAACACTCTATATGACACGTTCGCTGGAGACCAAGCAGACCGCCTACTATAAAGAGCTTCGCAGAAACGTTGACCAGATCAGAAAATCGCAAAAAATGATGATGGAAGATCTGGCCGAGACGAAAGAAAAAGTTAAACCATCGCCTGGAAAATATGCTGGTACCGGTTTTATGGTTTCTGCCAACGGGTATGTAGCAACAAGCTATCACGTAGTAAAGGAATCTGACTCCATCTACATCGAGAATGAAAAGTTCGGATCGATGAAAGCTACCATCGTGTTCAGTGATCCTAAAAACGATGTATCGATTCTAAAGATTTCATCAATCGATCAAACCGGTCTTCAAGCACTTCCGTATCAGCTATCCACCGAGGAAGCCAACCTCGCTGAAGGTGTTTATACTCTTGGCTATCCACGAGAAGATGTAGTGTTTGGCGAAGGCTCCATCAGCGCATTAACCGGTTACAAGCAAAGTACCAATGCATACCAGGTATCCGTTCCGGTTAATCCGGGTAACAGCGGTGGCCCACTGCTTAACAACAAAGGTGATCTTGTCGGCATGATCAGTGGCATTGAAACCGGCACGTTGGGAGCAGCCTTTGCTATCAAATCAACAATACTTTACACCGTTGTTACCGATTCCGTACTCGACAGCCTGAAGATTCCGGTGATGTTGCCCAAACAAAACACGATGAAAAACTCTACACGCGTTCAGCAAGTAAAGCGCTGGAAAGATTATGTGTTTATGGTTAGGGTGTACAAAAATTAAATCAGCCTAACTGATTATTGAACGTAGGCTGAAATGATCTTCCATCCTGCTTTAACGCCTTTCGCAACGTCACCATCGCGCTGGGACCTACTCCATGGAGTTGTGCAATTTCATCTTCACTGCATCTTGCGAGCTGCGCCAATGTTTTAATACCGGCTCCCGCTAAAGCACGTCTCGCTGGTGCCGACAGTAACGAAAGAAAACCAGTATCCGGTTTGCGCTGTTGCTCACAAACCGGACACGTAGGACAATCACTGCTTTTGTAATAGCGATGACCGTGCTTACAAATTCTCAGTGTACCTTTCACTGTTGCGATTCGGTGTGTTTCTTGAAGTTATCAAGTATCGCTTGCCAGCCTGCACGTTGCATCTCTACCGGATTTTCACTTTCAGCATCGAAGGTCTCTGTAACTTTTGTTTCGTTTCCTGCAGGCGTAAATACAATCTTCACTTTCCTGCCATCTTCCATGTCGTATTCAATGCGTGCATGATTCTCAACCTGGGTGTACACGCCACCAAAATCGAAACTGAAACTTCCATCCTTGGCAGCCATCGTGGTTTTAAATTTTCCGCCTGTACGCAAATCGTTCTCAGCATAGGGCGCATGCCAGTCGTCTGATGCCTGACACCACTTGGTAATGTGGTCGGGCTCGTTCCAGCACGTCCATACTTTTTCAATCGGAGCGTTAACGGTTGCTTCTACGGTAATTGATGTTCCTGATGGTGTTGTCATAGTATTCCTTGTTTGATTGGTTGTGCTTTATTTACTCTACAAACATAACGTACTGACGTTAATGGGAAACTGGTCAATACCGACAATTTCTGGGGTTGATTCCGACAACTGAATATTTCATCCATTGATGGGCGGGAAGTACGCTAAACAGGATCCCAATTCGGAGGAATAAATCTGGCCATTCATCAAGAAAAAATTACTACCCTGCAAGAAAGCGCGACTGCTCGTTCGAGTACAGCAACGTAAGCTGATGCATGGCACGCGTACAGGCAATGTACAGCATACTCCTGTCAACATCGGTGTGATAATTACGGGCTGACGCAAAGGGTACAATTACTTCATCAAACTCCAGGCCTTTCGACAGGTGAATGGTGGTTATGATCACACCTTCCTTGAAGGCCGTACTATCCGGTGTGATGAGGTTTACGTGAAGTGATTTCAGAGTATGATAAACCAGCTGCGCTTGATCACTTGTTTTGCAAAGAATACCCATTGATTGAAACCCGGAGTCGCGAAAAGCAATCACCATTTTCCTTACTTCCTCCAGCTCGGCCATGTTGCCATCAAATCCTTTCACCTGCGGAACAGCTCCGTGACGTTCCAGCGGAATAAGATTCGGATTCTTTGAAATGTGTTGACTAAACGCAGTGATCTCCATGGTTGACCGGTAACTTCTAAAAAGCTTGATGATGTCAGCTTGCGGAAATACCTGCTCAATAGTCTCCGATGAAGAAGCACTGTATGGATTTACCTGCTGGTTAACATCACCCAGAATTGTCTTTTTACATTTGAACAATCGCGACACTACAGCATACTGCACCGGAGTATAATCTTGCATTTCATCGATGAGCAAATGCTTGATGTGGTCGTAACTCTGCTTTCCTTCCAACCGGATTTTGAAATAGATTAACGGAAAAACATCGGCATACTCCAATGATCCATCCGGCTGCAGTCTGAACAACTGCGGTTGTCCGATCCACCCGTAAAAATCCTTGTAGAGATCAAACGGAGTGTTGAATTTGAACATGCGCGGAATAGCCTCCCAGATTTTTGCCTTCTCTTGTCCGGTTAGTTTTCGCTGTGTTTCTGTGCGCACATATTGCTGCACGTCTTTCACTACTTCGGCAAAACGTTTCAACAACGGAATGCGATGATAGGCTTTGAATTTTTCCAGGATAAACGGAAACGGAACAATAACACGCCCCACCTGCAATTCAGTAAACGTAAAGTAATTGTTCTCGATATGAATGAGGTACTGATTGAGCTTGCTGAGAAATTCGAATGTTGCTTTAAAGCGCATGCGCTCGATAAACGCAGCATCATGATTCTCCATCAGCACCGATACCTGCTGAAAGAAATTCTGAAATCTGAATTTATGCTCCAGCAACTCCGTAGCCAACTCCTCCAACTCCATTTCCGGAATGTGCTCCTCGCCCAATTCGGGTAGTACGTTAGAAATGTAATCGGCAAATACTTTATTGGGCGAAAGGATTAGAATGTCTTTCGATTTGATGGAATCACGAAAACGATACAACAAGAAAGCAATGCGATGCAGCGCGATGGATGTTTTACCCGAACCCGCCACACCCTGAATGATCATGACCGAAGAAGTTTCATTGCGGATAACCGCATTCTGATCGCGCTGAATGGTGGCGACAATATTTTTCATTTTATCGTCACTCGACTTGCTCAGTTCCTTCTGTAAAATATCATCGTGAATGTTAACGGAGTTTTCAATCATAAACTCCATTCTCCCCGATTTGATTTTATACTGCCGCTTTAACACCACTTCACCATTGATTTTACCGGAGGGTGTTTCATACCACGCTTCGCCCAACTCAAAATCATAAAACATCGATGCGATCGGAGCGCGCCAATCGTAAATCACATTACCGCGCTGGGTTTCATCTGCGAAAGCGTAAAGGCCAATGTAAACCGGTGCGGTTTCACCCGTATGAAAATCAATCCGGCCGAAGTACGGGGAATCGATAAGCTTCAGTAATTTTCTTTTGCGCGCCACGGCCGACTCGCCAGTAAAGGCCATCCGGTTTACCGATTGCCCGGCTGCTACCATATCCGCTTCGTCCATCCCGGACTGATGTTCGAAAATGTATTGCTTCTTTTGCCGCAGTTCTTCCGAAAACGAACGAACATTCTCATCTACACGCTGCACTGCCAACAATAACTTCTCCTTGATTACCTCGAGATATTCGCGCTCCTGTTGCTCTTCTGTGGTCATTTCCTATGCCATTAAAAAGCAAAGGTCCGAAATTCAAATCGAAATGTCATTGTGTAGAATCGTCAAATAAAATAAAAGAAAGTCTCCGGAATAAAACGCAGCGACTCTAATTTTCGTCACGCTCGCGTTTAATTTTGACTTTCGCTGCTGGGCCAACCTGTATCGGCACCTTTTCAATCTCAATATTAGCGGCTTCCAATCCATACATTTCTTCGGTTGATAAACTGATGGACTTGATCCAACGGTAACCTGTTATGATAAATTCTTCAAAGCTGGATATCTCACTATCAGCCGAAGCCCACGAATGAATAGAGATGAATTTAAAATCGCTCATCATACTATACTTATGCAGCGCTGGGTACGGACTTGTTAAATCTATCTCGCCACTGTCGGCCATCTCGTGGATGATTTTGTTAAACAAAGTATTTACGCGATGTGGCGTTTTAAAGCCCAGGCGGATACTGATGAAGAAAGCTTTCTTCGGGATAATTGTATCCACTTTGTACTTGCTTGTAAACGGACTATCAACCGTCTCCACATGAACAAACCAATACACATCGGCCCGCTTGGGTCGCTTTTTAAAAATAGAGTAGATGATGTTCGAATCAATATACCTCCGGCTATCGGCCACCGAAAGGTACACTAGGTTTGTCGCTTCCTTCGGAACGGTGGTGTCCAACTGCAGTTCATTCAACATCGCTTCGTAGTGGCGCAGGTCCACAAACTCGGTATGTCGTTGCCGCAAGCTTCGGGCTTTAAGGAGCACAAACATCAAAAAGAAAAACAGGAATGCGATGAGAAAGGTAAACCAGCCACCATGCTGAAACTTGTGAAGGTTAGAGGCCAGAAATAATCCTTCCAGCGTAAAGAACACAACACCAAGAATGGCCGATCGGTATGTTGATTTTTTTACCGTTGAAAAATAGTACACCAGCAACGAGGTAGTCATCAACATATTTACGGTAATAGCGAGGCCATATGCGCCCTCCATGGCCGATGATTCCTTGAAGACGGACACCACCATAATACTCCCAAGCATCAGGATCCAGTTCATGGCAGGGATATACATTTGCCCCATTGAAACACTAGGGTAACGAACACGTGAGGCTGGCCATAGTTTAAGTTTCATTGCTTCATTGATCAACGAGAATGTTCCGGAGATCAGCGCCTGGCTTGCTATGATGGTGGCCATCGTGGCTATGATAATACCAAAAATTAAAAACCAATCAGGCATGATCGCATAGAATGGAATGTGATCGCCCAAATGCTCGCCTTGATGCAACAACAACCATGCACCCTGGCCAAAGTAGTTCAATAACAAACAGGTCTTTACAAAAATCCAACTCACCCTGATATTGTCTTTACCACAGTGCCCCAGATCAGAGTACAGCGCCTCTGCTCCGGTGGTACAAAGAAAAACTGCACCAAGCAAAAGAAATCCTTGCGGGTAGTGAATGATCAGGTTAACTGCATACACTGGATTTATAGCTTTCAGAACTGCCGGATTCTGAATTAACTGGTGAATACCTAATGTTGCGAGCATTACAAACCAGATCGTCATGATTGGGCCAAATGTTTTGCCCACGACAGCCGAACCGAATTGTTGAAAAGTAAAGAGGCAAAGCAGAATAACAATTACAATGCTCGTTGTGGGTATAGCCGGATAAAGCAAACGCAAACCCTCCACAGCCGATGACACGCTAATGGCCGGTGTAATAAATCCGTCTGCTATGAGGGTGCAGCAACCAACTATAGCAGGATAAATCACCCACGCTGCTTTGTACCTGCGAACCAACGCGTAGAGTGCAAAGATTCCTCCTTCGCCTTTGTTGTCTGCATTAAGGGCGAGGTAAATGTATTTGATGGTTGTGATCAGCGTTAAGGTCCATACCACACACGAAAGCCCCCCGAGAATCAGATCTTCTGTAATCGGCCGGTCACCTACAATAAACATCATCGTGTAAATCGGTGATGTTCCGATATCACCAAAAATAATTCCCAATGTTACCAGAACTCCCGCAACCGAGAGTTTATGATGCTTGTTGATGATACTTTCCATTCTAATAGATTAAAGCGAATTCCCAATAAATCGATACCCGATGCCCGACTCGGTGATGATGTGAACAGGTCTGTTTGGATCGGTCTCTATTTTCTTTCTGAGTTGAGCGATAAACACGCGCAGATACTGTGATTCATTTTGATGAGACGATCCCCAAACGTGGCGAAGCAGAAATTGATGAGTAAGCACTTTACCATCATGCTGTGCCAAAAGGCTAAAGAGCGAGTACTCGGTGGATGTTAGTTTAACAAGCACATTATTTTTCTTCACAACACGATTTGCAAAATCAATCGAGAGGTTATTAAATACCATTGCCGCATTGTTAAGCGGACTACCAAGCTTTCGTAGTGTTGATCGAATCCGTGCCAGAAGTTCTCCAGTTCGAAAAGGTTTTACCAGGTAATCATTTGCCCCATTGTCTAAAGCCTTGATAATATCCTCCTCACTTTGCTGCACAGAAATAATGATAACGGGATTGGTGTACCATTCACGTATGTGACGAAGCACTTCATGCCCGCTTTCGTCAGGCAAACCCAGGTCGAGCAGTACAAGGTCGGGCATGTGACTCGATACCAGCATGATTCCTTCCTTACCCGTGGCTGCTTCAATCACTTTATATTGATTGGATTGCAGGGTGATGGCCAGCATTTTTCTGATCTGCGCTTCGTCATCAATAACCAGAATGGAATAACTATTCATCCTTAAGCTTGTTCAGGTAGGTTTTCTCTGTCAAAATTTCAATGGTAAATCTGGAGCCACACACTGGTAAATTCTCTAACCGTATTATTCCCTGATGCGCTTCCACAAATCCTTTCACAATGGAAAGTCCAAGGCCCGTTCCGCCTGTTGGCGCTCCTTTCAGTCGATAGAACTTATCAAATACTTTATGAATCTCTTCTTCGGGAAATCCCATGCCGTTATCCGCAATGATGAGAATCAACCGGTCGCGAACGCAATCAGCCTGAATGGTAATGAGCGTATCTGCTGGTGTATGCTGGGTTACATTCAAAATAAGATTGTACAACACCTGCTCCATCAAGCCAAAGTCAAGCTTGAAGAGTGGAAGTTGTTCAGGTATTTGCACGCTTAGCCTAAACCTCTGCAGATTGGGTTCCAGTCGCTGCAACGTTTTGTAGACTAAATCATTTATATCGCACCAATCTTTCTTGACTTTGAAAACGCCCGATTCCAGTCTCGACATGTTCAATAAATTTTCAACCTGCTGATTCAGGCGGATGGAAGCCACTAAAATTTCATTGATCAATTCGGTCTTGTCGTTCTCGGATAGTTTGTCTGAATTTGATTGCAGGTTATCAGTAGAACCCAGAATAGTTGTAATGGGTGTACGCAATTCATGGGAGAGGGAATTCAATAGGGTAGTATAGAATCGAACCGTTTTTTCCTTTTCGCTTTTCTCTTTAATTTTCTTCTCCATCCGTCTTATCCGGTTTGTCAATACTGCATTGATCAAGGCAATGATGAAGTACATCAATAACAATAGCCTGTCTTCGGCAGTACCCACGGTAAGCGTGAACCGTGGCGGAATAAAGAAGAAATCCCAAACCAGTGCGCTCAGGATAGCGGCTATCAAAACCGGAATAATGTCGAACGTCATGGCCAGAATAGAAACACCAACCAGCAGCATGAACGCAACGACACGATAACCTACAAACGAGTTTATTGAAAGCCCGAGCAGTAAAATACCAAGAACAACCCCAATGCTTATAACGAATTGTGAGCGGGTACCGGGCTTATGGAAAAAATACTTCTTCACATCCTTAAGATGCCCAAAGGTAGATTTTAGAGTATAAAGATTTTATAAAGATTTAAGAACGACTCAACCCGATTTTGCAATCGCGTGAGACTGCTTACCTACAATTTCGTACCATGAAATAACACCGAAGTTTTTATCGCTTGCTCCTTCAGGTGTAAAAAATTCTTTCGCTCTTCGTCTCTCAAAAAGTTTTCAAAATCCTGCTCCGTATCAAACTCCACCAGATGCACTTCGTATGGTTTCTCGATATAGTATTCAATAAAACTTGATTCATCAGGTCTGATGCGAAGCAACAAGCGGCCATTATACCTGGCAATGATGGGGATGGCAACGGCTTCAAACTGGTCAAATATTTTCTCTTGGCCTTCGTTGAGATAGATGAGTTGTGTAAGGGTAATCATACGTTCTCGTATTACCTCTCGAATAAGCCCCGGACTTCAAGCATTATTTGGTGTGGCTTATCCATGTTAACAAAACCACTGCGCGGCCGGTCGAGGTCTATAATATAGAATACAGTTGCTGACAATATGAATGAAAATCCACCAATAATAACCCAGTCGAGCTTTCCAATATGATCGTAGCCAATCAAAAGCGAAACACAGCAGCAAAGTGAAAACAGAAAATACATGATAGATTCAGGAATAGTACCTTCACCGGCCGACCGTCTGGTTGTGGCAATGTCTATCATCGCGTTAATGGAAGGAATCAGTTGAGATGCAACCGTAGTACTGTTGTTTACTTTTGCATACGTTGTTGCAATCTGCCACACCGCAGCACTCAAAGTTTCTGCTCTGCGATAGTGCTTTACCATCATCGGATAATTCATTCCTGCTTCATAAAATAAAATCCGCTCCTCCAGATATTCTTTTAGCGAAGCTCGCAACAGATCACGAATACTATCCGGATAGATGTCGGTGCGCAGAATGGTTGTGCCTATGGCATTTGCCTCTTCAACGAGTAAACTTCTTCGGGCATCATACCGCGCATTAGACATACTAAAGGTAAAAGCCAGCAACAAGCCAAGCAGGGCCATAACCATACCATTGATGGTTTTGAGCTGAGCAATTGAATCGTTTGCGTTTTTCTTCATCGCGTGCTTGCGCATGCTGTATCCAGCCAGATAAAAAAGGATCACCATTCCAAAAAGCATAAGCGCAATTTGCCAGGATGGTATAGATTGTAGAAATGTCATGAACGTGGCAATCAGTAACAACAAGGTACTGCTTCGCCTGCTATTCGCAAACAACAGCGTAATCTGTTAGCCGAAAAATATTCATATCAGCCTGCGGTTAAAGAAAAATAAACTCTTCTTCATCATACTATCGGTCGCTTTTTCCTACCTTCAACATCTCAACACCTTAATCCCTCTTTATGAAAAAAATACTTACCCTTGCCGGCTGTCTTATAGCCTTTCATGCTTTTAGTCAAAGCCAATTTCAACGCGAAACAGCAGGATCAATCGCTTTTGTTTCCGGGCATATTATGCAACTAACGCAGGCTATTCCTGCGGATAAGTATTCATGGTCACCTCAACCCGGGGTGCGCTCGGTGGCGCAGGTCTGCGCCCATATTATTTCGGCCAACTACTATTTCGGGTCCAAGCTGGGCGCCACCATCCCAACCGATGTAAAGATGGAAACGCTTGAGAAAGATTTAAAAACAAAAGATGCGATTGCTGCTGAACTGAAACGATCGTACGAGTTCGTTCTCAATGCCGTGAAGAATACTCCCGATGCTGACCTTACCAAGAAAGTGGAGTTCCCATTTCCAGGTGAGTTTACCGTGATGACGGCTATACTCATCGTTGCCGGGCATTCCAACGAACACCTGGGGCAACTTATAGCCTACGCCCGGATGAATAACATTGCGCCACCCTGGAGTGAATAATCGCTTAACCAGCGATTTGAAATTATGGAAAGTGCAACACTCAAAAAATGACAGGCATACTTCACTTCGAAACATTTCTGATCACCGGCATCTTGCTTAACCTCACACCGGGTAACGACACCATTTTTATTCTATCCAAAAGTATTGCACAAGGAAAAAAGGCAGGTGTTGTTTCGGTGCTCGGCATAGCTACGGGGTGTATTGTCCATACCGTATTTGCAGCCTGCGGCTTATCGCTTATAATTACCAACTCTGCCTTGCTGTTTAACTTGATTAAATATGCGGGGGTAGCCTACCTGATTTACGTTGGCTACACCATGCTGACGGATAAATCGTCATTAGAAACTGACACCGTAGTGTCTGGCGGTCAATCAAGCTACCCGAAAATATACCGCGATGCATTCTTAACAAACATGTTGAATCCGAAGGTGGCGCTATTTTTTATTGCCTTCCTTCCGCAGTTCATCGACCCTAACTACCAAAACACAATACTTCCGTTCTTGCTGCTCGGTGCTACATTTGTACTAACCGGAACAACCTGGTGTTTTATGCTGGCCTTTTTAGCTTCCGCCATATTCAGTAAATTAAAAAGTAACCAACGTACTGCTTCTTATATTAATAAAGTATGTGGCCTATCGCTTATCGCCCTGGGCATTAAAGTGGCATTTTCTGATCGTGTTAAAATCTGAATGTCTACCGGATCGATTCCTTGTTATACTTACTCCGGTATGCCAACGGTGATACCCCGGTTATTCTTTTGAATACTTCGCGAAATGCTTTCACATCGCTGTAACCGACTTCATACATCACTTCATTAACCGTTTTGCGGGTAGCCTCAAATGCTCTTTTTGCTACTTCAATTTTTACACGCTGCGCATATTCAATAGGAGTATTGCCGGTTGCCTTGATAAACCTGCGATCAAAATTTCTTCTGCCCAATGCGAACCGCGATGACAAATCCTCTACCGATATTTTTTCGCTGACTTTATTCTCGATATACGCCTGCGCCTGCTTTACCACTTCATCATCGTGCACTTTTTGTCCTGAAAAAATAGCAAAGGCCGACTGGCTTTGTCGATCGATTTCTACCTGAAATACTTTGGCGCAGTGAATGGCGGTTTGCCTATCGTAATACTTCTCTACCAGGTAAATCACCAGGTTTAAAAACGAGTAGGCCCCTCCATTGGTGTAAATTCCATTTTCGTCTGTGATCAATTTATCAGGCTGAAGATTTACTTTCGGAAATAACGACCGGAACGTATCGGCTGCCGACCAATGCGTTGAGCAGTTCTTTCCGTCCAGCAATCCGGCTGATGCCAACACAAATGTTCCGGTGCACATGGTGGCTATCTCCGCTCCCAGTCTGTATTGCTTTGCTATCCAATCCACCAGCACTTTGTTTCCCTTCATTGCCTGCTCATAATCGCGGGCTACCGATGGAATAACAATAAGGTTGGTCTTGTTAATAGCAGTGACGCCCACATGTGGCCTTACGGTTATCAAGCCATTATTGATATCGGATTCTTTCGATACGCCCGCCAATTCAATGGTGTACATTTCTTTTTTTCCTGCTCGCTTCCAAAACAAATTTGCACTCATCAATATTTCATACGTACCCACAACACACGCTACTGTGCTTAAGTTAGTTTGGCCATCGGGCACTACAATCGTTAGATGTTTCATACACCAAAATAAAAATACACACTGTCCAAAACAACCCCCAACAATGTCCAATTATCCACCCCTGTCAGTGCCATCCGGAAAGTAGTTTTGTCTATCATCAAACAAAACAAAAAATGAAAGCACCCGATTTTTCAACCCTCATTTTAGTGGAGCAATCACCACAGCAAGTATTCGATGCCATCCTTAATGTTCGCGGATGGTGGAGCGAAGACATTGAAGGTAACACCGACAAGCTAAACGAAACCTTCGATTACCACTTCCAGGATATTCATCGGGCCAGGATAAAAGTAACGGAATTGGTGCCTGGCCAAAAAGTTGTCTGGTTTGTTGAAGAAAACTTCTTCGAATTCACGCAGGATAAAACTGAATGGACTGGCACGAGGATAGTTTTTGAGATTACCAGGCAAGGCAACAAAACACAACTTGCTCTTACACACAAAGGCCTGGTGCCGGAGTACGAATGTTATAATGTTTGCCGTGATGCGTGGACCGATTTTACTCAGAAGAGCTTGTTTGGTCTGATCACCACAGGAAGCGGCAATCCTAATCCAAAAGATGGCGTTAATACCATCAATGCCGAAAATGTTAAGAAGTGGGATTTGAATAACGCGTAGACGCTATGAAACACAACAGCTTTAGCAAAACATTTACAACCGATCAATCACCGAAAAAGGTGTTTACGGCATTCAACAACGTACGGCAATGGTGGTCGGGACTCTACGAAGAAACCATAACGGGAAACACAGACAAGCTCAATGATGAATTTACATTTGTTGCTGGCGGAGGCGCACACTACTCCAAACAAAAACTGGTCGAGCTTGTGCCCGGAAAGAAAGTTGTATGGCGTATTATCGAAAGCAACCTGAGCTTTTTAGAAAAAACCGATGAGTGGACCGGCACGCACATCATTTTCGAAATTTCGGGAAAGGGTAATAAAACACAATTTGTGTTCACCCACGAAGGGCTGACGGCTGAATCTGAATGTTACGATTCGTGCGCACCTGCGTGGTCGCAATACCTGCTGACTAAATTTTTACCGTTAGTGCAGGCCCGGGAACTTGTTCAACAGTAACAACATCATGCAATACTAAAAAAAGGGTGAGGCCATCAAACCTCACTCTTTCCACAGAACGAAAGCAATGTTTACTGCTTAGGCAAATGATCTGCATTCCATATCTCACGGTATAGCTTCCACTTGCCGTCTTCCTTTTTCCACAAGGCTATGAATTTTCCTTTTTCAAAACTTCCACCCTGGCCATCCGGAAAATTATAGGTTCCATCCTCTACTACCAGGTCTTCATTGCCATAGACCTGGCCGATGGGAAGTTCAATTGTAACTGCCGTGCCCTCACCGTTGCCATAAAAGAAACTGCGAATGGAATCTCGTCCTACCACGGCCGGCATACCCGGAGCATAAACGGCAGCATCCACACAATAGCGTTCTTCATAAAAGGCAGCATCGTTGCTGATGAACCGTTTGCTGTAACTCGCGTTCATCTGTTCGATATGAATCCGTACGGAATCAATAGTAAACGTTGATTCCTCATGCTTTTTAGTTTTTACCTGGCAGCTCATCAGAAGCACCAGCGCCAATAAGGATAGTGTTTTCATGTGTATTGGGGGGTTGTAAAGGGTTCATTCAATTCCTTTCAGGTTGCTGCGAAGGCGTATACATTTCTGTTCTGCTGTGAGGCCACGTTCATAAGTATAGAGTGCATTTTCCCATTCACCATAGAGTGCGTTAGGAAGCACAATAAACCGTTTGCCCCACTCCGCCCTTTGGTTGTCTGTTTCTGCATTTCGATCCACAACACTTTTCTTCTCGAAGAAGGAGGCAAAGTCGTTCAGGTTATCGCCCAGCAGCATCACCACTTCATAGGTTGCCATAACCTGTTGGCGCCTCTCCTCTTTTGATGATTTTGAACTCATAAATAATAAGTGATCGGCCTGCGCATCGGGCATGTTGAATTGCTGGAGATTACGTACCGTACTCTTTACTTCGCTGGTGTCGCGATTGCTGATGTAGAAAATGGCAATGCCTTTCCTTTTAGCCTGCTGCAAAAATTCTAACGCGCCCGGAACCGGAGTAGCTGCCGCGCGGTCTGTCCACTGTTTCCAGGATGCACTCGAAAATTCTTTTCCCTCTTTGATGTTCTGCGCCTCGTAGTAACTGTTATCGAGAATGGTTTCATCAATATCGGTTATGATGGCGTAGGGTTTACTTTTTTTCGCTGGCTTCTTCAATGCCTCCAGCTTCCAGGTGGCCAGGTTGAAAGCCTGGTAACAAAGCGCCCGGTATTCAGCCGCATGCTGATGCCAGAGCACCGGAAGCAGTTTGGCCGTTGGCTCGCAGCCAGGACTTGCCACGCTACCTTGAGCCGAAGCAATGATACCCTGAAGTAAAAACAGGAAACAAAGTACAGTTCTTCTAGTCTTCATTTTAGATAAGGAGGTTACTTCATGCAAGGTAGTACAGAAATGGCAGCAGCGCCTAGCATGTAAAAAGACTCAATTCTTACTAGATTCGTATTTGTCGGGTAAATGTCGGGTCAAAATACCCCTTTGAGCGCACGGATATTTTTTAAAAGCAGCAAGATTGCCATGGTAAAACCAAAACAAGTAATTGTGAAACAGCCCGCGTTAGGACAAAAGATCCTGGAGTTGCGCAAAGCCAAAGGCCTTACCCAGGAAGATCTGGTAGAGAAATGCAACATCAATGTCCGCACCATTCAACGCATTGAAGCAGGCGAGGTAACGCCTCGTATTTACACCGTAAAAACCATATTAGAAGCACTGGGGTATGATCTGAACACCATTCAATTTCACACGCCTGGCGAAAACCCGAATGCTGAAAAACAAAACAACGGGTTTCTCAGAATTTCATTTTTTGTGGGTGTACTCTACTTCATGCTCAGCTTTATTGAGAGCTTCCTTGATTTCAAAATTTGGGGAGTGGGATTTCCGAATCCTGAATTTAATAACATCATTTCCTTCGGTGGCTACCTGGCTATAAAAGTCTCGGTGATCATAACCTTTGCAGTATTCATGCTGGGCTACTTTCGAATGACTGAATACTACCCGAATGGTCTCGTAAAAACTACTTCGGTGATACTGGCCGCCCTCACGTTTGTGTTTCTTTCCATCGATGTTTATTCCTTCTATGAACAGGAAGCCAATGCGTTTTTTCTTCCGGTTGTTGCCATTTCGTATGGAATTGTGTGCACAGTGTTTGGTTTGGGGCTGATGAAGTACCGAAATGTTTTAGGGGATCTTGCGTTCTACAGCGGACTGACTGGTATTGCTGCCGGCATCGCGTTGATGACGTTAATCCTCGCGCTTCCCGGCCTGGTGATGTTGGCCGTTTCGGAGGTGCTGCAACTAGCCCTATTGTATCGCGCCTTCGAGCGCCACAAAACAGAAAGCTTGTTGACGACTACAACCGGATAAAAGCGTAATCACATTACTTGAAAATGTTACTATCCTTCACCATCTGTTTGTAAGCCGGAAGAATTTTTTCGTAGAGCGCTTCGTCTGCTCTTTTCAGGTTGTTCATCAACCCGCCTATGCCAGAATCTTTCAGGGAAACGCGTTGCGCGCGAATGTCTTCCATTTTCTTTCGGATGGTTCCTTCCAGTTTAATAAGTTCTCGTTCTGTCATGGCTCAACATTACTTCTAAGATTAGTTGCAAATATATAATCCCGCTTCCAGGATTCTATCCCTGTTGCTCTTGAAAATCGAAGTTATTCCCATACCTTCAATCATCGATAATCCATTATTTTATTTTTTAATACTAACAACGCATGAAACGCATCAACCCTCAAGGTGCGGTCAACAATACCGTGCTGCTTCTTTTTGTTGTGTTGAGCACTACCTGCCTGGCGCAAGAGGCTGAACCGGAATCATTCAAACCCAGAATTCGCGGAGCCATTATGATGGCCAACGCACACGTACCGCAGGCAAGCGAAGGCGAAAAAAAAATAGCCATCATTCCAACCTGGGGCTTCGATGTGGATTATGTTTTTCATAAACGCTGGTCGGTGGCACTTCAGAGCGATATCAAAATCCAGAGTTTCGAAATCGAAAATGAAGATGTGATACTCGAACGTACAAACCCCGTTGCGCTTGCGGCAGTGCTGCATTTTCATTGCCAACGAAACTGGTCGTTTTACTTCGGCCCTGGATATGAATTCGAACAACACGAAAATTTTTTCCTGGTGAAAGTCGGAATGGAATACAGCTTCGAGATCACGGAGGATTTTGAAATCGCCCTGAACCTGATTTACGAAAACAAAGAAGAAGTCTACGATGGCATTACATTCGGCATTGCCTTCAACAAGAAACTGTGGGAGAAAAAATAGTCTAAGCGTTCGGTGCTACTTTGTTGTTGAAAATTTACGCTGTTATGTTAGTCTAAGACCGCAACCCACGTATTTCTGTTCTTGGCAAATCGAATTCCCTCTTCTGTCGGAGGAGAGCACAACTTTTTTCAATCGGCACGAAAAGGAATAGGGTCAGGCTTGACAATCAAAAGATAGATAAAACGTAAAGATGACAAAGTAGAACTAGTTGCCCGAACCCGATAATGTTGAAGGCTTTGACTTGTTCAGGTAAAGTTTGTACCGAAAGCGAAAAACATTATCACTGCTTTCAAACGAATCGTTGATGCCGTTTTTGGATTTCTGAAGCATAAAGAGAAACTCAAAGCGCGAGGTATAGTTAAGCCGATACCCAATTCCTGTGCGAAGCCTGAACCGGTTGGCAAATCGTTCTTCCACATCATCGTCAACAGCAAATAACAATTCTGCATCCAGTATACCATACCACAACTTATCTTCGAAGTAGGAACGCTTGCTAATAGGTATGAGGCTTTCAACCCGTAAGCGAGGGCGCCATACGTATGTCCATTCCTCCGTTTCGAGGTTTAGAAAGTTTCGCTGCTCTACCCGAATCAGGGTGCGCAACAAAACACGCTGGTTAGGCGTGATATGAATGCGGGTTCCGAGCATGGGTCTTACTTCAACCGAGTTATAGCCTTCCATTTGCTCGGTAAAAGCTGTAGTTACTGCCGCCATTAAATCGAAATGCTGTGTCAGGGAATACTCCAGAGTAGGGGTATAATCAACCGATCGCCAGCGGGGCGATTCTGCAACTGTACTAAACACAACGGCATTCTCCAGATTGAAAGAACTGGCAAACGGATAGTTAATCATCGTCTCCAACCAGAATTGGTTGTTTACAGACTGCGCACATACGGGCAGTAACGGAAACGCTGTAAGTAAAGTCAGCACCCAACGCAGCATAGTACTATGGGTACATTTCGATTGAGCGGGCAACATATTCGTTTTCAATTTCAACAGCAATCTAAAGATAGAATTTGTTAAAAAAATAGTTTAAAGTTTCGAGGTTCGGTACCTTGAAGATGAATCCACTTCTGTATGATAAACGTAAACCAAAACAACAGCATTACAGATCGAAGAACCTTTCTCAAACAAACAAGCTTATTAACTGTCTCAGCCTTGCTAGGTTTATCCTTTCGGCCAAAGGCCAGGTATAAAATGGGGTTGCAGTTGTTCACGATCCGTAATCCTCTTTCAAAAGATGTAAAAGGAACGCTTAAACAGGTCGCTGCGATGGGCTATGAAAATCTTGAAACGTATGGATTTGATGGCGCACAGAAAAAATACTATGGTCTTCCGGCAAAAGAATTTCAACAACTACTATCCGATCTCAACCTCACCGCTTCCAGTGGTCACTATGATTTTACATCATTCCTCACCAAATCACACGATGCCCTAAAACGCTATGTTGATCAGTGCATCGAAGGTGCTCAGGCGTTGAAACAACGGTACATCACCTGGCCCTGGCTTGACCCCCAATCACGCACACTCGAAAAGTTTAAATTGGTGGCCGAAAAACTTAACCTGATCGGAGAACAACTAAAAAACTCGGGAGTGTCGTTGGCCTATCATAATCATGATTTTGAATTCACCGACCAGCAGGGAGAAATCGGCTACGATATCATCATCAACGAAACTGACCCTGCACTGGTAAAACTTCAGATAGATCTTTACTGGGCTGTACATTCTTCGAAACTTACACCTCACGAATGGTTTACCAAACAACCTGGCCGGTTTGTCATGTGGCATATCAAAGACATGGACAAAATTACCCGCGACTACACCGAACTGGGCAATGGCAGCATCGACTATAAACCCATACTACCCGATGCAACACTTGCCGGCCTTGAGGAATACTTTCTCGAACAGGGCGGTAACTTTAAAAAAGACCCCATGCAAAGTATTGCCGACAGTGCCTTGTTTATGAAACAGCACCTGGAAAAATACCTTCCGTGAGTCGTTCAATTTTATCACGCCTGTAACATCGTGTCACAGAGATCGTCTGGTAAGATATGGAATACATGAACGCCATTGTCTATCACCGCTACGGACCACCGGATGTTCTTGTTTATCAAGCTGTACCCAAGCCTGTACCCTCAGCAAACGAAGTACTTGTTAAGGTGCATGCTGCGTCCATCAATTCGTGGGATTGGGATATGATTCGGGGGAAACCCTGGATTGTGAGAATGTGGGGATTGTTGCGTCCGAAGTTCACCATACCCGGTGGGGATTTCTCCGGCACTATTGAGCGTGTCGGAAAAAACATTACGAAGTTTAAAACAGGCGATGCGGTGTTTGGCGATTTGGCTGATTACAAGTGGGGAAGCTTTGCCGAGTATGTATGTGCACCTGAACATGCTATTACGATCAAACCAAAAACGATCACGCATGAAGAAGCTGCCTCACTGCCACAGGCAGGTGCTTTGGCCTTTCAAAGTCTGGTCGACTGGGGTAAGGTAACGAAAGGTATGCACGTACTGATCAACGGTGCGGGTGGTGGCGTGGGCACCTTGGCGATTCAACTCGCCAAGTACGCTGGTGCTGAGGTAACCGCAGTAGACAGTTTGGATAAACATGACCTTCTGGTAAGGCTCGGGGCCGACCATGTTATAAACTTTGCAACAGAAGATTTTACCGCTCATGAAAACCAGTATGATATTATCATGGATGTGGTAGCTAACCGAACGCTTAGCAGGTACAAGCACGCCCTTCGTGAAGGTGGCATCTTCTTAATGATTGGTGGAACAATGCGCGCTATTTTTTCCGTAATGCTTTTCGGAAGACTGATATCTACACGAAACAAAAAGCTGCAAATGATGCCGTATAAAGCCAACAAAGACATGCACTACCTCGCCCAACTTGTTGAACAGCGCATCATGATCCCCACAATCGAATCGCGCTTTTCCCTTCACGAAACAGCCGATGCATTCCGTAAGTATAGCAGCGGAAAGACAAGGGGAAAAGTAATTATCACACTACCGGTGTAACACACATTTCTCAGAGCACCAAACTGTATTACGCTATCAACATCGTAAATCGATTGCAGGGCAAGATTCTTCTTTTTTATTCAATTCCTTACGCACACCACCAAAACACGTTAAACGAAGATTGATTGCTGCCCTGTCAGTCTATTTTTACACATCGTCTAAACATGTTCGCCATGAAATATTTACAGTCAATCCTGCTTTTGTGTTTACTGTTCTTTGTATCAACTGTGTCGGCTCAATCTTTAAATCCAAACTGGAATGCAGACCTAAAAGCTTCGATGGATGAGTTTATAGCGTGTTCAACCACACCCTCAAAAGACTGTAATCGTTTTTTTGGTGAGTCGCTCGAAAAAGTTTATAAGGTAAACGACTTTTATTCTTCCAAGTCGGGCAAGTACATGAATGCTTCTGAAGCTGCCAACTTTCTGAAGACCACCAAGCAGTGGAGTTTACTGGGGCATGCTTACGAACAGGAGGTTTTAAAAAATGCTCAAGCGAATGCTAACAACAAAAAAGCCGTTGTGGCGGTATACACTAACGCGGATGGCATTGGCCATACCGTAGTGATAACACCCGGAAAACTTCAACCCTCTGGCTCATGGGGATTGCAAGTACCGAATGCCGCATCGTTTTTTCTTCCACAACCCGACAAATCATTTATTGATAAAAGCATGGCCTATGCTTTTGCCAAGCCCATGATGAAAGATGTGCTGATCTACGTGCGTAACTATTAATTCTGTCGGAGTCACCCTTCAGAATAGTCAGCCTTGCACCGTTGACGAATACCGGTAACCCATTAGATTAGCGTCCGGAAAAAAAACGGATCTATGAAAATGAAGCAAGGTGAGTTCATCGCACTGTCGGCCTGCACGATGACACTAACAGCGCTGGGTATCGACATCATGCTTCCTGCCTTTGGTGAACTTCGGGTGCACTTTGGTCTTCCCCCCGAATCAACAGCCGCTGCCCAAATCATTTCGTTCTTCTTTCTCGGACAAATTTCTCAACTCATTTTTGGCGCACTGTCCGATAGCTTCGGGCGACTGGCCACACTGCGCATTGGATTTCCACTTTACATTATCGGAGGATTATCAGCAGCATTTGCCCCAAGCCTGGAGTGGATGCTTGCCGCGCGCTTTGTTTGTGGTGCCGGAGCTTCAGCTGTATTAACCACTACCATCGCCAGTGTTCGCGACCGCTTTGTGGGCGATCAAATGGCGAGCATTATGTCGTTGGTGCTTACTATCTTTTTGTTCACACCTATCCTGGCACCGTTCCTGGGTGTAGCCATTTTATCGGTCGCATCCTGGCAACTGGTATTTCTTACACCACCGCTTATCGCAGTAGTCGTTTTTCTATGGTCGCTTCGGTTGGAAGAATCTCTGCCGCCCGAAAAACGTACCGCCTTCAACCTCACCAGTATTGGCCAATCGATCAGCATAGTTATCCGCAACCGAACCTTTATGCGCTACTCGGTTATTACTACGTTGCTGTTCACTGCACTCAGTTCGTATGTGGCCAGTTCGGAACATATTGTGGGCGAAATCTACGGCAGGCCCGAATTGTTCACCTGGATTTTTGCCAGCATCGGATTGCTCATGTCAATCTGTACGTACACCAACTCAAGGCTTTCATCACGCTATGGGGCCCGGAAAACAGTACGTTGGCTACTCTATGTCTATACAAGCATTGGCGGGTTGCTACTGGTGTTCACCCTGTTAACCAACGATCCTCCAAACATGACAATCTTCTTTGTTGTGGTGGCGTTGCTGATGGCCATTAACCTGGCCGTTGAACCCAACAGCAGTGCGCTCGCACTTGAGCCGATGGGAGACAAGGCTGGTCTTGCTTCATCCGTTTATGGAACGCTCTTCTTTGTGGTCGGCTCGTCACTTGGTTCGGTGATCAGTTACTACATGGTGGCAACCGTTTTCCCGATAGTCATCAGCTTTGTGGTGTTGGGCGTTATGGCGGTGCTGCTGGCGGCAACGGATGTCCGCAAAAAATAGCAACACAATTTTACTTCTTAAACAATTTACGGGTGAGTGTAATTGCGCCTGAACCCTGCACTTTTTTACAGCAATTGTTTTTCACCAACGCGTTGATGACATCATCGTAGTCTTCTTCTCTTCGCAGGTTAAGGCCACGGGCTAACACTCTAAGGTCTGCGCGGGTTAACTTCGATTTCCCATTGCGAAAGGACGACAACGCGTACAATACTACTTTGAATTTCTTATCCGCATTTGGAACGGTTGAAAGCGAAGACCATATCTGCCTGGTCATGAAATTCTTTTTAAAAATTCCTTCCATGATCTGATCAAACAGATTGGCAGCCTTCTTTCGTTTATTCCAGTTATAGTCGATGCGTTCAATCCCCTTGATATCGCTGGGGGCATCTTTCTTTTTGGAATTATTGTTTACGATGTAGTATTCTATTCCCAAGCCCCGGGCAAGACCAAGTTCAAGACAAACGTTGGGATTCCAGCCGGAGATATCGAAGATGGCAAAGTCGCAGGCTAATAAATCATCTGTAATCTTGGTAAGTAAATGATCGGATGTGATACGGGAATTGGCGGGGTGGATGGTCCACGGTAATTTTCGTAACTGCTCAACCAGCGTCTTCATGTGCTTATCGAAAGGACACGCTAAAAATACCTTTGGAAATCTAACAGGGGCTTTGGGCATACGGGGTTGTTATCAGCCTTTACAAAATATACTGACCTTGTAAGATAGACAAATGTAGTTGCAGTTACCAACATCTGCCTCATACTCCTTACTTGTTGCGACAGTCAGTGTCATTTCTGTTTTTACCTGCTATCGGTAAGGGCCAAATTATTTCCGGTCGCGGGCTGCAACCTTTTCAAAAAGGCGCGGTACTTGTATTTGGTTCAACACCTCATTTCCATGCTGAAAAATTACCTGATCGTTACCTTCAGAAACCTACTGAAGAACGGGTTCTACTCGTTTATAAATATTGCAGGCCTCGCCATCGGCATTACTTGTTCCATCCTTATCCTGCTCTGGGTGGCAGACGAAACTTCTTACGACAAATTCCATCCTAAAGCCGATCGCCTCTACCAGGTGTGGGTGAATGCCCATTTTGATGGACGCATAAACTCGTGGACTTCCGTGCCGCTTCCTACCGGTGATGCCATGAAACCTGCCAATGCCAACATTGTGCGGGCCGCTGTTGCCGATTGGGGTGGCGACCATCTGCTGGCTGCTTCAGAAGACAAGCGCATGAGCAAACGAGGATTTAATGTTGGCGAGGAGTTTCTCGAAATGTTTCAGTTTCCGCTTATTGCCGGCAATGCCGAGCAGGTACTGGATGATGCCAGCAACATTGTTATTACCGAATCAACGGCTAAAGCTTTTTTTGGTGAAGACGATGCCATGGGCAAGATCATCCGGGTGGATAATCAACATGATCTTAAAGTAGCCGGCATTTTAAAAGACATCCCTTCCAACTCTTCCTTTCAATTTGACTTTTTATTGCCGTACAAACACTGGCATAGTACGAATGAATGGGTAAGGCGTAATGAAACCAACTGGGGAAATTATTCCTTCCAGGTTTTTGTAGAACTCAACGATGCTAAAAATAAAGATGCTGTAGAGAACAGCATTCGCAAGATGCTGGAAGCGCACGGTGAAGACAAAGAAATGAAGCATGAGTTCTTTCTGTATCCGCTGCTGCGCTGGCGATTGCACGGTGATTTTGAAAATGGCGTGGAGGTGGGCGGCATGAGCGAGTACGTTCAACTCTTCACCATCATTGCCATCCTCATCATTGTTATCGCCTGCATCAATTTTATGAACCTGGCCACGGCACGAAGCGAACGTAGAGCGCGCGAAGTGGGCATACGCAAAAGTGTAGGCTCGCGCAGGGTTGAACTCATCTTTCAATTTGTAGGCGAATCCATGATCATTGCTTTTATCTCATTTGTAATTGCCATTGTTGCCGCCCAATTACTACTGCCTTACTACAACACACTGGTGGATAAAAAATTATTTATCGATTACACCAGTCAACTGTTCTGGACGTTCTCGCTGGGACTAATCTTGCTAACCGGTGTTATTGCGGGAAGTTATCCGGCTTTCTACTTGTCGGGATTTCAACCGGCTAAAGTGTTAAAAGGTAAACCGAAAGTCGGTAAAGGTGCCAGCCTGCCACGGAAGATACTGGTTACGCTACAGTTTGGTGTTTCCATTTTTCTGATCATCTCGATGTTTGTGATCTACAACCAGATTCAACTGGCGAAAGGACGCGAACTCGGTTACACGCAGGAAAATCTCATTACCGTGCCGCTCAACAAAGACTACCACGATAATCTAAAAACCTTAAAGCTTGAACTCCTTGCGTCTGGTGCTGTCGAATCAGCGGTGCGTGCCAACAGCGCCATTACCGACATTAACTCCAACAATTTTGTTGGCTGGCCGGGTAAGCCCGAAGATTTAAAAGTAATCTTCACCACCATTGTTACCGACTACGATTGGGCTAAAACCATGGGCGTAAAAATGATTGAAGGCCGCGATTTTTCGGAAGACTTCAAATCCGACAGTACCGCCATCGTAGTAAATAAAGCAGCCATCAAAATAATGGGCTTGAAAAATCCGATCGGAACTGAACTTGAATTGTGGGGCGAGAAACGCAAACTCATTGGTGTGTATGATGATGTGCTGATGGGATCACCGTACGATGAAGTACGGCCGATGTTTGCCGTGCTTGACGATTGGTGGGGATCGATCACCATCCGATTATCAAAGACAAACGACCTACAAGCTTCATTAAAAACGGTTGAGGGTATTTTCAAAAAGTACGGTCCGGCTTATCCATTTGAATACACCTTTGTAGATGTGGAGTTTCAGAAAAAATTCACACACATTAATCTCACCAGCAACCTCGCCAGTTTGTTTGCCATCCTCGCTATCGTGATCACCGGACTTGGGTTGTTCGGACTGGCCGCCTTTACCGCAGAGCAACGCACAAAAGAAATCGGCATACGCAAAGTGTTAGGCGCATCGGTATCAAGCCTGGTAAACCTCATCTCGCTCGACTTCTCTATTCTTGTCGTCATTGCTTTCGTAATCTGGGCACCGCTGTCGTGGTGGGCGATGAACACGTACCTCGAACGATACACCATTCGCACCGAAATTGCCTGGTGGATATTTCCAGCTACCGGAGCCATCGCGTTGATTTTCGCCTTGTTGATTGTGAGCACGCAAGCGTTACGTGCCGCGCATTCCAATCCGGTGAATTCCCTGCGCAATGAATAACTAAAGACCCAACAACGCTTTACCTATAAGCCAGAATCAGCGTCATCATGAGCGAGACGCTGTTTTATTTTTGGTTGTTGCTACCGCTGAACTCAAAAAAGTAGCACCATCCGTAAGGGCTCGCATGATGCATTCCATTTCGGAAAGCCGATGGAAATGAATCGCACAACCTGTATATTGAGTAGAATTCCTACCCCCTTGTAAAGCAACAAAGTTTTAAAGACCCATGAAATCCACACGCTATGTTTTCTGCTTGCTGCTGGCTGCAGCCTGCTCCCCTTCGGCTAACAAAGAATCTGAACTGGCCGATTCGCTTGCCCTAACCGATACTTTGGATGTGCCCGATCTTCCGGATGAAACAACAACAGTAGAGGCCGATGCTGATACAAGTCAACTGGTTTCTTACTACGAAGCAAAAGCTCAGGCCACAGCCGACCAGGAAGAAAATTTCTTCCGCGTTACGATCGAGACCAGTCAATACGAAGCTACTTCGCATGTTACCTGGTTTTTTGATAAATCTTTTTCACCCCGGCTCTTCTCGCAAAGCTGGGCCGCAGAAGGTAATGAAGGTTCGAGGGAATATTTTGTGCAAGACGGCCAGGTAGTATGTGCCTCCCAGGATGACGGCTATGAATCTTTCAAATGGTGTGCCGCCACGGGTGGCAAACGCTCGCAACTATCAGGCGATAACAACCAAACCACCACCGAACTTCTTCCCGATACCTTTGGAGCCGAATGCAATGAGAGCGTAAATGTTTTTCTGAATACACTCATTCAAATCTTAAAAGACGGCCAGATCACCAACCCGGGAGAAAACACCTACGCCATTAAAATTGAAAGACCGTTTGAGGAAGATTCTGAATTTGTAGAAACCGTTGAGGTAAGTATTGAAAAGACATTGTATGAGAAGCTTGTGGAATGATTTGATGATACGGTGATTTGATAATTTGATGATGGCTGTTATTTTTACTATCCGTCATTAAACGCTTTTAACACTAACTCAAATGCGTACACAATCAAAAGAAACCCAAAGTCATCTTACACCAGACCTGGCCATTCAAATTTTAAAAGATGGTAACGAACGGTTTGTCAACAATCTTAAAGCCAATCGGAATCTGCTGCAACAAGTTAATGAAACCTCCACAGGACAGTTTCCATTTGCCACCATATTAAGTTGTATTGACAGTCGCACCTCAGCCGAACTGATCTTTGACCAGGGTCTTGGTGATGTTTTCAGCATTCGCATTGCCGGCAACATTCTGAACGAAGATATTCTGGGAAGCATGGAATTTGCAACCAAGGTTGTGGGCACAAAAACAATTGTGGTTTTAGGGCATACCAAATGCGGAGCCATTGTTGGTGCGTGCAACCATGTGGAGATGGGAAATCTCACAACGTTGCTCAACAAAGTACAGCCTGCCATCTATGCCGAAAAGAAAACTACCGATAACCGCACCGGCTCAAACGCTTCCTTTGTTCACAATGTAACCGAACTCAATGTTCACCTAACCATTGAAAGAATCCGCAGGGAAAGTCCGATCATCGCTGAACTGGAAAGTACCGGCCAGATAAAAATCATTGGCGGACTCTACGATGTGGAGAATGGTAAAGTAAGTTTTTATGAATAGGCATACCTAGCAACCTGATTCTGTAAAATTGCTATTGTTTCGAAAGTGCGTGGCCTGTCCTGATAATCGGGGCAGGCCACGGTCTTGTTATATCCGAACGATTGGATTTCTTCATCCCCGCGATAAGTCGCTCAATAAAACATCAAAAACACACAGCACCTTACATACGCCATGCTTCGTGCGTCTGGCCGGAAATTGCTTGGTGGCCATCGTGTACTTTTAGACCGTCTAAAATCTGGCCTGTTGAAAAAGCACGAAGAAGCGCAAATTGATTCCATCCTTGACCAAGCCTATGCCAGTCGTGGAAAAGATATTCACAACAGTATTGCACTGGCCAATACCGCGCTTCAGCAATGTTCGGATACGCAATACCCCGATGGCAAAGCCAAAGCCCAGAACCTGCTTGGTTTATTCCACCTGGTTCGTGGCGAATTTGAAATTGCCCGCTCGCTTTCAGAATCTGCACTTGCTTATTTCACCGAAACACAGAACCTCAAAGGTATCGCTGACGCCAATTACAACCTGGCCAGCATTCTCTACCGAACCAACGACTACCACCAGGGACTGCGCCTAATGCTGGATTGCCTCAAGGCGTATCGTTCGCTGAATGACTTACACAACCAGGCACGCACGCTCATTCCCATCGGCACCATTTACGAATACTTTGGCGACTACCAACACGCCAGCGATGCCTACCAGCAATGCGTTGAAATCAGCAAAACACTCAACGATGGTAACCTGGAATCAAATGCGTACAACCCACTTGCCGGAATTTACCTTAAACAGCAAAAACCTGAGCAGGCTTTTGAGTTGATCCAAAAAAGCATAGCGATAAAAAAAGAAATCCAAGATAACCGCGGACTTGCCTTTGCGCACTACATACGAGGTAAAATCCACCTGCGCAAAAAGGAATATGAAAAAGCCATGAATGACTTTACCGTAGGGTTGCACATAACCTCATCGGCAAGCGATCGCCTCGGGCAGGGAATGGTCCTTAACAAAATGGGCATTACGCATTTTGAACAACATCAGTTCGATCAAGCCCGTCAATGCTTTCTGGAGGCCGAACAGGTATCGAAACAATACAACATCACCTTTGTGCTCGCCAAGGCTCATTACAACCTCTACCTGCTGGCAAAGGCCGAACAACGGTATGACGAAGCGCTTGGTTATTACGAGCAATCCAACAAGATGAAGGATGCGGTAGTGAACAAGGAAACGTTTAACATCATTAAAAGCTACGACATACTGTTAAAGGTCGAAGCACTTGAACACGAAGCCCGTTTGCAGAAAGAAAAGAACAGCATCATCGAACAGAAGAATGCCGAGCTTGATTCATTCTTTTACCGCGTGTCGCACGACCTGAAGGGGCCGATATCTTCCTTGCTGGGGTTAAACAATCTGGTAAAAATGGATATCCGCGACAACACCTCCTTACGGTTCTTCGAACTCTACCACGAACAGGTAAGACGCATGAACAATATTGTAATGGGGCTTATCAACCTCACGGAAATCAACAACACCAAAGAACTCAACATACCCATTGATTTCGATATTCTGGTAGAGGAGTGTATCCGTTCCTGCCATTATCTAGATCAGTCCTCACGGGTGATCGTTAAAAAGTGCATTGAGCCGATTACCTACACTTCAGAATGGGCCATCATTAATACCATTTTACAAAACCTGATTGAAAATGCCATCAAGTATTCGCGGCATGACATCGAGCCGGTGGTACACATTTCCATTCGCGCTGAAGGCGAAGAAATTTGTATACGGGTAGAAGACAACGGTCAGGGTATTCCCGCGCGGCACATTAACCTGATCTTCGATATGTTCTATCGTGCCAACGATCAGGTAAAAGGATCTGGCCTGGGGCTATACATTTTGAAGCGGGCTGTTGAACGATTAAAAGGTACCATTGCCGTGACAAGCACACCAGCGGTGGGTTCTGTCTTTACCGTGCGGCTGCCGTTGCATCGGTAGGAAATTTAAATCACCCTACCCTTTTCGCACGTAAATAGATTTGAGCGCCATCGCACCAAAACCATCTATCTTGCAGTCGATGTTGTGATCTCCGCTGGTAAGTTTTATGTTCTTTACTTTGGTGCCGGCCTTAATCGGTTTCGGTGCACCCTTCACCGGCAGGTCTTTAATGAGTACAACCGTATCGCCATCCTGCAACAGATTACCGTTGGCATCTTTTACGGTTAAGGTATCGCGCTCGTCAACCGGACTTGCTGTTTCACTAATTACTTCGGGGTTCCATTCGTGGCCGCACTCGGGGCACATCATAGACGTGCCAGTGGGATAGCCATACGGAGACTGGCATTGGGGGCATGGTGTTGACTCAGACATGGCGCAAAGATACCCAAGTTTGTCTTAGAACCTTACCAAAAATTCCTCAGCCGAAAGCGTGATCTCTATTGAATACGAAATCAGAGTGAACTGAGTTTTTAGAACAACCCCCAGCCAGATGCCTGGAATAAAGAAAACACAAACAAGGCTTGCGCTAAATTAAAATCACCAATCCTTACATTTTTCCTTTTCTACAGTATATGCAATAAGGGCGATCTTCCATCCTTCCCTGGTTTTCATGAACGTGAAGACATCAACACCACAATGTGAAAAAGTGTTGTTCACGTAAAAATTGTAGGGTACCCAGGCCATGGCCACACTTTCATGGACTTCAACCTTCACGCCTTTCTCGCGCATGGTTTCACGGTAGGTAGTGCCCGCCTTAAAAATAGAGCGGCCCGCTGCCACGCGCGATACAAACACCGTTGAATCTTTTACAGACCGTGCCACATACTGATGTGCATTGGGCATGAATACCTTATTGAACCCTACAGAATCACTGTTACCTATTGCAGCAAAGAATTCGCGCACTACGTTGAGCACTTGCTGTTCCTCATCCTGCGCCTGAACAGAGGCCGGGAAGTGGAGGGCAATAATAGTCACAAGGGCAATGAAGCCAAGATCAACTTTTCTGGATGTACGGTGCATAGGTGTATTTTATAGGGAAGATACATGATTTTATAGTGCTCCATTGTGCCAGACGTAAACTAGGTAGTTACATTACTTCTTCTTTGCTTGCTTTTTCTTCGCCTTCACAATTTTCTTCACCGTCTTTGCTGCCGTTTTCTTTTTTGGCTTCTTAGATGCCTTGGCTTTGCTGTTGAAAGCAAGACATAGGTTTATCCAGAAGTCAAAATCTTTTTTATTCCTAAAACCATCCGAACTCACATAGCAATATCCTTTTAGCGCACGGCCCCGCATAAGCATAGTACGATAGCCGGGCCGTTCAGCCACTGTTTCCTGCAGCGCAGGATCGAAGCGGCACATCAGGTCATCATGGCTTACGTTCACGCACATCTTGCCATTCACCAAAAAGGCAACACCACTGAACATCTTCTTTTCTTCTACGTTAGGAAGGTGGGCCAATGCTTCGCGCAGACGATCGACCAATTTCTCATTGTATGCCATACATAAAGATACCAATAAACCGCGTTGCTGTAATGTGCCACATCATCCTCATTTTTCCCTAACGAACCCGGTCTGTCAGTTTTCTATACATAGACTTATGTATATTTGATAAGAGGCTTCTGGTCGTGACTTTTGGATCGCTTCGTTGTAAAAGTTAAACTTTTGACGATATGAAAAACAAAATGACCCACTTTGCAATTCACATTGACAATCTTGAACGGGCAAAAAACTTTAACTGGGGGTTTACATCCTATGGACCCCCCGACTTTTTACAAATTAAAGCCGATACCTCTGAAAACGGAGAGCTCATTGGCGCTTTGCAGGCAAGGACATACTCGCCTGTGAAAGAAAAGGTCGTAGGATTTGAATGTACCGTGACGGTTGAAAACGTTGATGAGATAATTAAACGGGTTCATGACAACGGTGGACAAATAGTAATGCCTAAGACCGCCATCCCTTACGTGGGTTGGATTACAAAGTTCCTGGACACCGAAGGGAATCTTGTTTGCGCCCGGAGAACTGGAATCCAGGAAATGAAGTACAGCAGAAAGTTGAAGTTCCAATCTCTCGTGCGGCAATGATCATTCGCTCTTTAGGGAATGGTCAGCAGATCACTACGAGTAATAACATCTCTATCTTCAAACAGTATGATAAATTCAAAATCATAGTATCATCCTCGAAGCAACGTGCCAGAGATGTTTATCTGGATGAAGATATTCTGAAACTGGTGGATGGTCATAATTTTGAAAAGGTATCTGATCGCATGGCTGCAACATTAAATGAAAGCAAGATCGATGCGTTCATTACAATCCTTCAGGAGAAATTCAATGCGAGTGTTTCACTTAATGCACAGCAGTTTGAGGTAATTAAGAATGAAATACCGAAGCGGCCTGTGAGGGAAAAACCCGTTTTAAAGATCGAACCTAGACCAAGAATACCAATCCGGCCCGAAGCACCTCAAACGGACGAACTGGAACTGGAGGCGATGGCGTTGGAGATTGAATTGGAGTTGATGGAATTTGCAGCTTAGATGTCTCCAGATTTTGCAATTGAATAAGTTTCCACTGCTAACTTCTTTAATTTTGAGATTATCGAACTTTTAGGAGTGATATCATTGTAAATATTATGAGCAACCTCTATACACAGAAATCTGGGTTTTTCGCCCTGAAATCTTTGTCTTTATAAAATATATGACTTCTACTGGTATAGTGGTGGAATAATGCAAAGTAGGTATAGACAATCGCCATATCATTTTTATTTACATCAGTAATAAAGGCTAACTTCCCGCTTTCTTTTTCAGTTTGCACGTCTCTAGAAATTCCGTTTTTGTTTCGGTAGTTTTCTATTTTGTTTATTATCGCTTTGTTACTATTTCTAAATTCTTTCGGTGATTTTACCTTTCCATTGTTTAAAAAATCAACAAAATTGTTTTGATAAAAAGTATCTAACTGACTAGCTGTTTTAGGATTATTCATGTTTAAAGAGTTAAATATTTTCCTGATAGATTTCACATACTCAATCTCTAAAACATTCATTTCCATCGCAAAACCCTTTAGTCCTGCGATTTTCTTTATTTGTCGAAAGTATTTATAGATAATAATGTCCGTAACAACGGTTCTTAAAATTAGCCCGAGTGACAAGACCATGATCGGTTGATGCATGGAGAACTCAATTAATGAATTACAAGTAATTAGATTTGTTCGTATTTTTTCTAACAAAGTGAAACTTGTGTTCTGATATGAGTTCTTAACCTTCCATCTCTTTAAAGATTTCTTAGAATGCTCGCGCATAAGAGCCTCCAGTTTCCTTAATTGAACAAGATTATCCTTCCAAGTTATCATAGCATTTGTACATATCTCTTTCGGAAGTTAGTCAAGAATTCTGACTTACAGATGGGCGCATCCTAGTACCCCCATACAATTTGGAAGTGGAATTGTAATTTGGAGATTGAATTGGAGGCGATGGAGTTTGCTGCCCGATAAATTGGAAAATCAACACTTACTATTGATACAACTCGGTATCATCTTCTCAAACTCACAGTTGTCTGCCTGGCATTTGGATAACGAGGTCGTGAGTTTGGTCTTGATGCCTTGAAGAAGCCTGATCTGGTCATCAACACGGTTAATCTTGTCAGTTAGATGGCTCGTAAGATTACTGCACGAGGCATCCTCATCTCCCCATGCCTGAATGAACTCGTCAATTTCATTCAAGGTAAAACCAAGTTCCTTTACAGTCTTGATAAGCACGAGCTTTTCATAGACAGCTTCAGGGTATTCCTTGTAGTTATTGTCACGTCTTTCCTTTCGGTTCACTTCAATCAATCCCTTCTTTTCATAGAAACGGATGGTGTCGTGCGAAAAGCCTGTGCGTTTAGAAAGTTCTCCGATCAGCATACTCTAAAAGTTTTTGAAAATTTTCCTTGACCGTGGACTATAGTCCATGTCGTATCATTGAAATATAAACGAAAACACAAAGAAAACGAATATGGAAACTGCATCAAAAAAACCCGGAAGACTCGCTAAAAACGTTGGTTTATTGGGAATTGGGCTGTGTGCGCTTTGTTGCGCATTACCTATCATTGGTATTGTGGGTGGCGCTGGTATCCTGGCTACCGTAGCCCTGTATGCCGAGAAGATCGCGATTGTCCTCCTTATTATTTCGGCTGCCTCTTTTGCCATCTGGCAATACAAGAAGAAGCAGGCGCCTCCGGCCTGTTCCATCGACTGCGATTGCAAAACCGAAACTGTTGAATCTAAGGCTGGCATTGATTTAAAAACAAAGTGAAATGGGAAGGTTATTAATGGTTTGGATAATAGTGATTGGATTACCACTCACGCTATTGGCCCAAGAGGAAACAAAAAATATGAAAACCGCAGTGAACGAAGCTAAACTAAGTTGTAAATTAACTACTCCTGAATTGAGGCAACGCAAGGAGACAGTGATTGCAGAACTTAAAAATCAGTTGCTGGAGAAAATGGAAACAGAAAAGGGATTCAAATACAAGTTCAACGGTTCGGATAAGATGCTTGACCTTCTTAATAGTTTTATAAAGACAGAACGTTTGTGTTGTAGCTTCTTTGTTTTTAATCTTACTGTTTCCAGCGATGATAGTTTCGCGTGGCTCGAACTATCCGGGCCGGAAGGAACAAAGGATTTTATAAAACACGAGATAGATTTTTAACTAACACAATGGAGATATTCAGGTCAGTAATCATTTTTGTTCTTGCGGGTGTATGTGAAATAGGGGGAGGTTATTTGATTTGGCTATACCTGAAGGAAGATAAATCCTATTGGTATGGGGTGGCGGGCGCAGTAGTTATGGTATTGTACGGTGTAATCGCCACTTTCCAGACATCCAATTTTGGAAGAGTGTATGCAACTTACGGAGGTTTTTTTGTAGTGATGTCACTTCTCTGGGCTTATCGATTTGATAACTATAGCCCCGATAGGTATGACATTGTAGGAGCAATTGTTGTACTGGTTGGAGTGTGTATTATTTATTATGCACCCAGATCATAGACTTCAATTTTTATCTGAAGTGTATTCTTGCCAAAAAACTTTCTGAAAGGAACGTCAGGCTGACAAAAGTTATTTGACACGCTTCAGAACAGCTTTCGCATACAATTCAAATTCTTTTCCAGGCTCGGCCAGTTCAAATGTCTCAATGAATTCATTTTCATTCACGATCTGATAAGACTCCTTTGCCCTATATCCGGCTGGAATATTTTCAATGCTTTCAGATATGAATACAATTGTCTTTCCATCCGGTGAGATAGATTCTATTTTGAATTGGTTAACAAATCCTTCGATGTGAAATTGTCTTAGCACGAAAGTCTTACGTGCCTTGTCGTAGCTGATGAATCCACGATCTTCATGCACCTCGCCTTTTGGGTTACTTGCCGATGGCGGGTAGGAGGATTTGTTTTTTACTTCAATGAATTTCTTGTTGAGCACGATTTCATAGCTACGCTCATACATACCTTTTCCAGGTTGCCCTTCCGATGTTCCTGACCATTTGCCGATCATGTTTTTGAACGGTAGCCAGACACTGTCTTGCCTTGTCATTTGTCCAAATGATAACAGTGGCGATATAATCAGCAAGACAACAATGGCTTTCATATTGTTTGAGTTTACCTACTCTAAGATACGATTTCTTATTGAGTCCGCTTCCACACCTGCGACCGATAGAACGGCCCCAGGTATCCACGCACTTTTAATGTATCAGAATCAATAAGCCAGATTGAGGAGGCATAGACGCTCCCGTTTCCCGGATCAAGTATTTTTCCATCTACCCATTTGTCGCCTTCTTTTTTGAAGTCCCAAATGATCTTCATACCCACCACCTTTGTATTCTTTAAATCACCATCACATTCTGTGCATACCGGATCGGTTCCTTCATGCGGCAGCAGGAATATTTTGCGAACATGACCTTTCAGTTCCCCATTTACCTCTTTGATTTCTACTACTGACTTTACCTTGTTCCAATGATCATCAATAGTCTGCCATGTGCCTACGGGTGAGTTGCTAGTAGAGATTCCCTCACGTTTCCAGGTCTGTGTTCGGTAGAACAAGTCGAGAGGCCCGGCATAACCTCTCACTTGTAGCGTGTTTGCATCGTCTAACCAGAGCTTGCTTGCGTATACTTCGCCACTGGCAGGATCGAGAATTCTTCCTGTTGTCCAAGAGTCTCCATCCTTCTTGAATCCCCAAAGGAAGTTCATGCCAATAACTTTCTTGTCCTTCCTTTCACCGGAGCACTTTGTGCAGATAGGATCTTCGCCCTGATATGGTTCGAGAAGGATTTGCGAGACCTTGCCTTCAATCGAATTTCCGGACTTCACAATTTCAATCACCGATAACGCAGAGCCTGTTTGTTCGTTGTAAGTAGTCCATTTCCCTTCAACGGATTGACCCAGAAGAGTTGTTGAACTTAACATGATCAGGATTACAGTCGCGATGGATTTTTTAGGTCGCACTTTCAATTCACATGCTTTAGGTCTTGATTTCACTTCATCAAAAGCTTCGTGATATTTAGCGTTTTCGGTTTTCATCAATTTATCCCACCAGGTAAAGTATAGTCCGTAGTTGCTATGGAACTGTTCATGGTGCATGTTGTGATGTGTGACTGCTGTATTCCAATTCAACCACCTGTTTTTGGTAAAGCCCTTCGGCAGGATTTCAAATCCCAAATGACCGATCACGTTGCGAATGATCATATAAGCCAGGAACAAGGAGGCCGTAAGCGGATGCAGTGGTAAGGTGAAGACCAGGATTGGCATCACCAGTGCCTGGACAAGTGCTTCCCACGGATGAAACGAGTAAGCTGCCCAGGGTGAAGGATTGGTTGATTCGTGGTGAACACGATGTACATACTTGAAGAGTTTTTTATGATGCATTAAACGGTGTGTCCAGTAGAAATAGAAGTCGTGAAATACAACGGCAACTGCGAAACTGAAAAACATATACGCAACACCATAGTCGCTCATGTTGTGATAGATTTGAGTAAGTCCGGCATGTTCGGCAGAATAGATTCCAAAGCCCACCAGCGAGAAGATCACAACCGTACTCATCGAATAGGCGAACTCTTTCCAGAGCTGTACTGATTTAGGCATGGTTCGTTGAATAAAAAGATGCATCAGTCCTTTTCTGGCAATTACCCAAAAGATCAAAAAGAACAGGCTGGCCGGGATCAGGTACCGTAGTAAGTCAAACAGGTAAATGTGGGGCCATACATCGCTAAAGGTTTTCGCTTCCATAGTTTTAAAATTTATGGAGGCAAACCTATCTGAGGAGGTTACAAAGGTCTCTCTGATACTGAAAAATGCTTGCTGATTTTGAAATCAGCATCAAAAAGTCAGTTAACCTGGCTTTTGCGATAGGCTGTTGGGGTGGTTCCTTTCAAATCTTTGAACGCTTTATTGAAAGGACCAATGGACTGATAGCCCAAATCATAGGCAATCTCAAGAATGGTTTTTCTGGTTTGGGCAGGGTCAGACAGAATTTCACAGGCTTCGTTTACGCGATACTGGTTCACATAGTCACTGAAATTGCGAAAACCGAGTTGACCATTGATCAACCTTCTTAACCGATACTCCTGCTCGTTCATTAACTCAGCCAACTCACCAATGGTAAGCCCCTCTTTTTTATAAACTTTTTGCTGCTCCATCAAAGCCTGAAGCTTTGTACTAAGCTGAGGATCGTCAACTACAGGTGTTTTTGGTTTTGGAATCTCTTTAAAGAAGAACCCTGAACGTATTCCAAAATTGCTTATCAAAAAATAGAATGTAATTCCGAAGATAGCGGATCGTTGCAGAACCTGTAAGCCAATGAGGGTATCCTGATGAATAGGTATTAACTCGACAATCAATGTTACTCCAATCAACGCGGCAGTTCCTGACAAAAAGATATTTCGGAATCTGATCCGTGAGTCCACCAAATCTCCTTTCCTTGTTCGCAACGCGGTGTAGAGTCCGGCTAATACAAATCCGAGTGACGTTAAATGTGCCACGATGCCCGACAGTTGGCGAAAGCCCAACCACGGGACGAGGTCACCAATAAAGAAATTTAAATGTGGAATGATCAGAACCAGAAACCAGATCAGTAAAGACCAACGGAATGTGAAGTGATCGTCAAAAATTGCCCGCGCCAGCAGCCAGAACAAAACGGGAATAGAAATAGCACCGATAGCCACAATGATCCGGAGAATCACAGTGGATTGAATCACATCTGACTCAACTATAATATAACACAGAATGCTGAGGGTAAATCCAATACCCGTCCAGGTGTTCAATCCGCTTCGGGCGTGTTTCGCAAGAAGCACACAAACCAATCCCAGCAAGGTGGCGGTGGCAATCTGAATGATGAAATGAATCTCTTGCATGAAATCGTTGAATACAGACTAAAAATAGCTCTTTTAAACGGCTTTTAAACTATTCAATAAATTTATTGAATAGATGGAACTATACTATTTCCTTTGTGGTTGAAGTGTTATTCAAAAGAAAACCATGAACAAACGGCAATTCAAGGACAAGGTGTACAACGAGCTATCCCGGATCACCAAATCGATGGCTAATCCGCACCGGATGGAGATCATCGAGCTACTCGCGCAGGGCGAATTCTCAGTGGAACAGATTGCAGAACAAACCCACCTCCCCATCGCCAATGCATCCCAGCATTTGCAAGTATTAAAGAATGCGCAACTCGTGGAGGTCAATCGCCAGGGAAATTTCATTTTCTATCGCCTGTCGAACAACAACGTGTTCAAAGCATGGAAGGCACTACGTGAGTTAGGTGTTGAGCGTATCGCATCCATTGAAAAGGCCGTGAAGGAATTCAGAAAATCAAAGTTCGATTTTGAAACTGTTACCATCGATGAACTAATTGACAAGCTGGAGTCGGGCAAGGTTACGATTCTTGATGTGAGACCGGAGTCAGAATACAAACAAGGTCACATTGCCACCGCCATCTCCATTCCCATCGATGAACTATCGAAAAGATTGAAGGAACTACCCAAGCGTACCGAGATCATTGCCTATTGTCGCGGTCCTTTCTGTGTGTATGCTGACGAGGCTGTTGCATTGCTAATCAAGTCCGGTTACAAAGCCAATCGATTGGAAGAAGGTTTCCCCGACTGGAAGCTGCAAGAGCTACCGGTAGAAGTTTCAATGAACTAACAGCCTTACCATGACAACCGAAGATTTAAAAATGAGCGTCTCCACTTTGGCCACATGGCTTGAAAGCAAAACGCCTGTTACAGTATTGGACGTAAGACCAAAGGCCGAACGTGAAGAATGGTCTATTCCCGGAAGCATCCATGCTGATGTGTATGACAAGTTGAAGTCGGGCGATCCAAGTGCTCTTGATGAAATTGAATTGGATAAACGTACGCCAGTTGTAACAGTATGTGCAGCGGGCAAGACAAGTATGAAAGCAGCGGAACTGTTGAAAGACAAGGGATATGATGTCTACTCTCTCGAAGGAGGTATGAAGGCATGGAACTTTGCCTGGAGTACCGCTGAGATTGTGTTGGACAATGTAAAGATCATCCAGGTGAGACGTTCATCGAAGGGTGTACTTTCTTATGTAATCGGCTCAAAAGATGAGGCCATCGTAATTGATGCAGCACTTGATCCGCAAGTTTATCTTGACATTGCCAGCAGAAACGGGTGGATGATCAAGTATGTCACGGATACACACATTCACGCTGATTATCTTTCACGCACCAGAGAACTGGCAAAGGCGAGCATTGCAACACACGTATTGATCGACTCAGCCGATGTTGCATATTCGTATTCACCCGTTAGTGACGGAGAACACTTGCAATTCGGCAATGCCTCACTTGAGGTTATTCATACACCAGGACACACAATGGAAAGCACTTCATTCCGGCTTGGGGATACTGCGGTTTTTACAGGAGACACATTATTTGCAGATGGTGTTGGCAGACCAGATCTGAAAGCCGATCAGGATGAAGCCATCAAGAGGTCAAAACTTTTGTACATATCGCTTCAGCGTTTGCTTAAGCTTAATCCGAAAACACTTGTGCTTCCGGCTCACCTCGCAACGGCTGTACCGTTTGATGGTAAACTGATCTCAGCAACTATCGAAAACCTGAAGGACAAATTAGGGATGCTCAAGTTGTCGGAGAGTGAATTTGTAAAATATACCACTTCACGAATTCCGCCAACTCCACCAAACTATATGACAATTGCCGGACTTAACAAGCAAGGCTCATATGAGGGTCACGTTCCGGCTGATCTTGAAGCTGGAGCAAATCGTTGTGCCATCGCATAACCACTAATTATGCAAGTAGCGCTTGGACTTAAACAAAACTGGAAACAATTCACACTACTGGTGATCGTCAATGCTTTTGTTGGTGGTATGATCGGGCTTGAAAGAACTATCATTCCACAAATAGCAGAAGCTGATTTCGGGTTGGCCGCAAAAACGGCAATTCTCTCTTTCATTGTTGTGTTTGGTGTTACGAAAGCTGTCACCAACTACTACACCGGTGCATTGGCCAATCGTTTCGGAAGGAAGAATTTACTTGTAGCGGGCTGGATACTCGCGCTACCTGTGCCTTTATTGCTGATCTATGCACCAGGCTGGAATTGGATCATAGCTGCCAATATTTTCCTGGGTATCAGTCAAGGCCTTACCTGGTCAAGCACAGTAGTGATGAAAATTGATTTAGTCGGTGAAAAAGATAGAGGCTTTGCAATGGGGTTAAATGAATTTTCCGGATACATTGCGCTCGCTGCTGTTGCTTTCACTACCGGATGGATTGCAAGTAACTATGGATTACGACCCTATCCATTTTATGTTGGAATTGCCCTTGGCATTGTCGGACTATTGTTGAGTTGGCTGTTTGTAAAAGACACTCAACATCACGTCAAGCTTGAATCCAGTTCGAGTACCATTCCAAAACTTAACAAAGTATTCTGGGAGACCACCTGGAAACATAAGAACCTCGGCTCCATCACGCAGGCAGGATTAGTAAACAATCTTAACGATGGCATGGTGTGGGGACTTTTCCCACTGCTTCTTGTATCGAAGGGCTTTGATCTACATCAAACAGGAATCATCGTAGCGACTTATCCAGCCATTTGGGGTTTTGGTCAACTGTACACAGGAAAGCTGGCCGATAAGTATTGTAAAAAAACCTTGTTGTTCCTGGGTATGCTCATGCAAGGTCTTGCATTGCTGGCCATGCTGTGGGCTAATTCATTTATGTGGTTTATTATTCTGTCTTCTATTCTGGGAATTGGAACCGCTATTGTTTATCCAACATTCCTTGCAGCCATTTCCGACTATACACACCCTGATCAACGACCAAAGAGCCTTGGCATTTTTCGTCTGTGGCGTGATCTCGGTTATGCCATTGGAGCTGTGCTAACCGGACTCATCGCTGATCGGTTTGGACTTGTTGCTCCCATACTTGCAATTGGATTGCTAACAGTAGCCTCTTCTTTAATTGTAAAATTAAGAATGAGTTGTGCGCCAAAGCAAACCGTTATCCCCGATCTCAAACTTCAACTTTCACCTTACCATTAATCAACCAAACCATGAAAATTCTTTTCCTGCTTAACGATGCTCCCTACGGAAGTGACAAAAATTACAACGCGCTCCGAACCGCCATTCAGCTTCAGAAGCAAGATGCAACTATCAAAATTTGGGTTTACCTCATGAGTGATTCCGTTACGGGCGCACTGCCTGGTCAGAAGGAAAAAACAGGACAGTACAACATTGGTGAAATGTTAGCGAACATTATTCATCATGGTGGTGAAGTAAAGCTTTGTACTTCTTGTGCAGAATCGCGAGGAGTTAGCTCAGTAATTCCGGGTGCGGTACTTGGTACGCTTCCTGACCTGACGAAGTGGATTGTGGAGTCAGATAAGGCTCTTACATTTTAGCTAGAAATCGTTTAAAGTCATTTCAAGTTCTTCCGAATCGTTCAGATTCGTTTAAAATCATTAACCCTATTGTCGTGGGTCTAATACCTTCATCTGCACAATGCGGAAGGTATGATCACGGACAAAAATTACTTCATAGAAATAGAGAGGATAGGAATTTCTTCCCTGCCAGATACGCTGCGTAAAAGTCATGAGTTTGTCGTGAAGAGTACGAACAACGGAAGTTCATGGGATACATACCAGAACAATGACACGATCCGGAAAGTAATCAACCTGTACTTCGAAAAACTGAATCAGTATCTCGGTCCTCAACCCACCTACAAAACACAAGTTCCAAAAACTGAGTCGAAACCTGAGCCAGTTCGAAAAGCCTCTTCAGCAGCAAGACCGAAATCTGCCAAGACTAAAACCTCATACAAACCAACGAAGGCAACGCGAAAGCCAGGTAAGAAAGTCGAACACATCCGCGAGGAAGTCAAGTTCATCAAACGTTTCGTTGCGCTTCACAATAAAGTGAAATCACCCAATAGCATCCTCTCGTTACTGAAAGGATTACAAAAAGCTATCGTTCAAAAGCTGATAAAGAAAACATCTCCCTTAGCCAAAGAGATTCAAGGTATCCAGGACAAACTGGTAAGTCTTTACAATTCAATGAAAGGTGATCTTCGAATAGAGATCAATGACAAGGAGCTGGCGAAGCTGGTAGTGATTGCAGGTGGTGAAGAAGTGTATCCTTCTATTAATATCATTAAGCGGTACATCAGCTTGCAGGGAAAGGAGGCCGAGCAGAAAAAACTCGATTCATTTATCAAACAAATTGAAGGCGCCCTGCAAAAGAAGAAAGTTGGTGAAGACGATCCTTACCTGGATAAAGTCAGAACAATTCTGAATACACTAAAGAAAGCGAAAGCTGGAACCGTTCTTAGCATGGCTAAAGCCGAACTAAACGGATTGGAGGGAATTGTGAAAGCCTGTGGGTGCAAACCTCCTTCTTCACTCGGGAAAATCTACAACACCGGTGGCCGTGTTCTTCGAAGATGTAAATCGGGAACATACTCCGATGCGAAAAAGGGAGCGTGTTCACATCACAAAGGTTTAAGCGGAGTGCTTACCGCTGAAGAAATTGCCAACCGGAAGTTTGAGTATCTGAGTTTCTCTCCCCCTTGGAGTACATTGATCGGAAGACCAGCCACAAACTTTACCTTGATGTTGCACGGTGAGCCTGGAGCGGGTAAGACTACACTGCTTTTGAAGTTTGCCAAGTACCTTGCTAATACTTTCGGCAAAGTACTTTATGTGTCATCGGAGGAATTCGCAGCCTCAACCATGACTGAGAAAGTAAACACACTTCTCAATCCTTTTCCCGCTAACCTTGAGTTTGCAGAAAATCTGAAAGATCCTCAACTCTCGAATTACGACTTCATCATTCTCGACTCCGTGAATGACCTGGGCTTGCAGCTTCAGGACTACAAAGACTTGAGAGCAAAATACCCGAACACTGCTTTCATCATCATCCTTCAGCACACCAAAGCCGGTCACTATCGCGGAGGCAAGGATTGGGAACATGAAATCGAAATAGGCGGAGAGGTTGTGAATGGTGTGATCACCATTTATCGCAATCGCTATGGAGTAAAAGGCTCCATGAATTTCTTCACCGATACACCAGTAACTAATTATTCGATACCAAAATCATACTGACTATGCCCGGATTTATCAAAGCCCTCTTGAATGGCGGGAAGCTATTAGATGGCGCAAAAAACATCATCGATGAAATTGTAACAACGAAGGAAGAAAAGATTCAGCTTCAGGCCAAGTTCCAGGAGCTGATCAACGAACACGAACAAGCGCTGATCAACGCGGAAGTAGATGATCGTAAATCTGCGCGGCAACGTGAAGTCGATGCGCTGAAAAACGGATCAAAGAACTGGACTCAAAACGTTCTCGCCTACCTTGGCGTAGGCAGCTTTTTCGGAATCACTGCATACATGATTTCGCACGGCTTGGGCGATCTGAACTCAGAGGCTTCGTTCATCATTGGCAATGTTACTGGTATGGTTGCCGCTATTGCTAAAGATGTATATGGATATTACTTCGGTAGCAGCAAGGGAGAAAGTGATATGAAGACAAAAACCAAATGAAGTCATTTTGCCTTTCCGATTGCAAACACTTCTTCACGCAGTTTAAAATGTTCTGACAGTTTACGAACCATCCCTGAAGGCATAGTTCTTTTACCATTTAAAATTTCAGAGATGAGACGAGGGCCTACAGCAAGGATGTCCGCGAGGTCATTGTGCCTTAATCCATGTTCTTGCATCAGGAAGCGGAGTAGAGTGACGTTATCAACCTCGCCAACAGTGTCGTGTTCATGATCCCAGGACTCAATTAGCAGAGTGATCAACTCAATTTCGTCTGCTTTTGAGTTTGGGACAAGTAGTTGCTCCAGAATAGCACAATACTGATCATACTGTTCCTTCGACTTGATTACCTTGTATTTCATTAATCTGAATATGCCGGATCAAAAAATGAACTCGATTGGGGTGAAAGAAATATCCGCAGGTGATTGTGATGTTGGATTTAGGGATTTCAAACTTCACCTCGCGTTCTGCCTTTGAAATAATTGGAAGGCCAAAAGTTTGGTCAATATCCGAAAGGCGGTTCCAGTCCGCATGATTCATAATTGTTATCCAAAGCGATAAGCCCTTCCTGGCTTTCGGATTGTCTTTTAGATACTGCGTGACCAATCCTTTGTTGATGAGATGAACTTTCATAGTTAATTCGTCTCGGCAGCACTCACCCGACCAGCTTCACTCTTTCTGTATTTGGATTTGAGAATCATCATATCCTCGCTCACCTTTTTATCAAGAATCTTGGCATAATGCTGAGTGGTCTTGAGGTTCCTGTGACCGAGCATTTTGCTAACTGTCTCGATCGGTACTCCATTAGTTAGCGTAACGGTCGTGGCGAACGTGTGACGTGCAGTATGGAAGGTCATTTTCTTGGTGATGTCACACGCGTCAGCTATTTCCTTTAGGTAGTTATTCATCTTCTGGTTGGACAATGCGGGCAAAAGCTTGCCTTTATCGGCACACTCCGGATGATCAGCATATCGCTCAATGATTTCAAGAGCCTGAGGTAGCAACGGAATTCGTGATCGTGTATCAGTCTTCTGGCGGTTCGTCCAAATCCATTTCTCACCATCAATACCAATAGTCACCTCTTCTCTTGTGAGCTTGGTCACGTCTGCATAAGCAAGTCCGGTAAAGCAACTGAACAGAAAAATGTCTCTGACCTGGTTTAGTCGCGGAGCAACAAACTCCTTCAGGCTGATCCTGGTCAACTCTTCTTCGACAAGGAATGGGCGGTCGATCTCACGCTTTACCATCTTATACCCGAAGAACGGATCTTTTGCAATCTTGCCGCTCTTCACACAGATGTTTACGATCTTCCGGAAATTCGACAGGTACTTCACTGTTGTGTTATGATCGCAGTTCCTTACGGATCTGAACCAAAAATCATATTCTGAGATAAAGTCGTAATCCAGCTTTTTGATGTCGTAGTCATCTTGCTGGTACTTATACCGGATGAATTCCTGGGTATGCTTCTTTGAAGTAACGTAACGTTCATAGGTTAATGGTGAGAATTCCTTCCCGATGAGTTGCTTCATCTTGTCATTGTGATCTTCGAAGATGGGCATGAGCCATATCGGCTTTTCGCTGCTGTGCCCATACCACTTGCGTTTCATGGCATCGATGGTTATGTCTTCACCCGCAGTCATCAACTGCCGTTGCATGTCCAGCGCTTTGAACATGAATCCCTCCAACACCTTGTTCGTTTTTCTGGCATCATCGTCAACTGTCTTTAACCTTCCTTGGCTTCCATCCCACAGTTGAGCATGTGCGAACACTTTGGTTTGAACATCAAAATAGTCCGGGTCAAGTTTTATTCTCATGTAAATCGGAGATTTACCGTTCGCCCTTCTGCGATTCTTTCGCATGTAGAATGAAGTTGAAATTACGGCCATACTGTTCTTTGTTATAATACAAAGGTCAGTGAGTGTACAACCGAATTCAAGATGTCCATTTAATGGTATGGTCGCCGTTGCTTTTCAGTGACAAGGTTGTTGGCCATTATTTTTCAGTGAAATTACTGTCACTGGAAAGTCGAGGAGTGAGGGTTCAAGTCCATGCATTTTGGAAGGGAGTCGAACCTAAAACTGGTGACGGTGTGAGTTCATGATGCGATGCGAGTCGAACCCTCACTCGCTGCAATTTTGATCAGTCTCTCCAGTGACACTGTTTTCGCACTTTCGCCTTGTCACCAATAGCGTCACTGAGATTGTTCAAAAATAGAGGTTTTTGTGGGGTGGCTAAAAAGCAAAAACCACGAAATCAGCGAGATTTCGAGGTTTTGTATGCCTTTGGAGGGCTATTGGCAGAGGAGGAGGTAAATGAATGTGACGCCTACCCTTCTGCATGTCAATATCTTAGAAGCGGCATTAACAACTGCTCACCAGTTTGCTCACCACTTTCTTGACTGCAATTCTTATATCAAATATACGAATTTGTTCATGACTAGTTGTGTCTAGCTGACGCAGCGAAGTCATTGAAAATGCTTCATTCTACCGACTTAGTTTCTGGTAGAAAGTGCTCATTTGCAACCCAATTGCATGGTTAAAAAGCATAAATTTGTACCTGTGACACAAGTCCTTAACATATTGATGGCCGCTTATATAGCATTCGTTGCATGTTATCCATGCAATGATTCGGACATTTGTGTTGACGACAAAAAGAGTGCTTCAATCGAAGTCTCAATCTCAAACCATGAGCACTCACAGGACGAGTTAGATCTTTGCTCACCGTTCTGTATCTGCAACTGTTGCAGTTCCTCAATCAATCAGCCAAAGTATTTTTATTTTACATTCTATTGTCCCAAACCAAAAGGACGTAATTTTCCCGTAAAGCCTAGTACGGTTACAACTATCTCGCATTCTATCTGGCAACCACCCAGGTTAGCTTAGTATTCATTTCTTCTTAAGCAATTCCTTTCACAAATTAAATCATTGCGCTATGCGCAGGAACAAGAAACGTTCTGGCTTCAGAGCGACCTTGGATATTATAGGTTATGTCTTTGCCTTCATCATCGCTATCGGTTTGATCGCATTGATCAGGCATTGGATACTTCACCATTTTTAATATGCTAGATAAGATCATTCACTATTCAATAAAAAATAAGCTGGTGGTTGGGCTATTCACACTGGCCCTTGTTATTTGGGGAGTCTATTCGCTAACCAGGCTACCGATTGATGCCGTCCCTGATATCACTAACAATCAGGTACAGATCATCACTGCCGCGCCATCGCAGTCCGCACTTGACATTGAAAGGTTGGTAACATTTCCAGTCGAACAGACCATGGCAACCATTCCTGATATTCAGGAGATAAGAAGCTTTTCGCGCTTCGGGTTATCGGTCGTTACCATCGTCTTTAAAGACAACGTTGATGTCTATTGGGCTCGCCAACAAGTTAACGAACGTTTGACCACTGCAACATCTCAGATTCCACCTGGTGTCGGTAGTCCTGAAATGTCTCCGGTCACAACAGGCCTCGGTGAGATTTACCAATACTTAGTGCGTCCCGAGAAGGGCTTCGAGGAAAAGTACGATGCCATGGAGCTTCGAAGCATTCAGGATTGGATTATCCGAAGGCAATTATTGGGAACCGAAGGAGTTGCAGACGTTGCTAGTTTCGGAGGTTATCTCAAGCAATATGAAATTTCCATCAACCCAGACAAGCTTCGTAGCTACAACCTGGGAGTTGACAATGTGTTCGAAGCACTTGAAAAGAACAATCAAAACACAGGAGGAGCTTATATCGATAAAAAACCAACTGCTTACTTCATTCGAAGTGTGGGATTAATTGGGTCAATTGATGACATCGGAAAAATTGTGGTCTCAAATACTGAGGGCGGGATTCCGATCCTGGTAAGGAACATCGCTGATGTTCAATATGGCCACGCTACTCGCTATGGTGCGATGACCTACAATGCTGAGGGTGAAGTCGTAGGTGCAATTGTGCTGATGTTGAAGGGCGAAAATTCAAGTGCAGTTGTCAGTCGTGTCAAAGCGAGAATGGAACAGATCAAGAAGACGCTGCCAGAGGGTGTAACTATTGATGTCTTTCTTGACAGGAGTGATCTAGTTGGAAGAGCAATTGGCACCGTGGAAAAGAACCTGCTTGAAGGAGCACTGATTGTTATTTTAGTTCTCGTACTCTTCCTTGGCAATTTGCGAGCCGGCCTGATTGTGGCTTCTGTAATCCCCCTTGCAATGCTTTTTGCAGTATCGCTGATGCATTTGTTTGGCGTTTCAGGAAACTTGATGAGTCTTGGTGCTATTGATTTCGGTTTGATCGTAGATGGCGCTGTTATCATTGTTGAGGCCACCATGCATCATTTGGGACTGAGGACAATTACAAAGCGTCTCACACAGGAGGAAATGGACTTGGAAGTGTATGATTCTGCATCGAAAATACGATCATCAGCCGCATTTGGTGAGATCATCATTTTGATCGTGTACTTGCCAATACTCGCACTTGTTGGTATTGAAGGAAAGATGTTCAAGCCAATGGCGCAGACCGTAAGCTTCGCGATCCTTGGTGCATTTATTCTTTCACTGACTTACGTGCCAATGATGTCTGCATTATTCTTAAGCAAGAATCCTGTACATAAGAGAAATTTTTCGGACAGAATGATGGATTATTTCCATCGCAAATATACACCAGTGATTAAGGGAGCATTAAGACATCGTTTGATCATTGTAGTCTCCTCCGTTTTGCTATTCGTGACGAGCTTGGTTCTGTTTATGCGAATGGGTGGAGAGTTTCTGCCGACACTCGAAGAAGGAGACTTCGCGGTTGAGACAAGAGTATTGACCGGGAGTAGCTTATCATATACCGTTGAAGCTAGTACGAAGGCAGCGGAAGTCCTGTTGAAGGAGTTTCCTGATGAGGTAAGAGAGGTGGTTGGGAAAATTGGCTCTTCGGAAATTCCAACTGATCCAATGCCTATTGAAGCTTGCGATCTGATGGTGATATTGAAACCAAAGAAGGAATGGACTAAAGCAGATAACAGAGAGGAACTAGCAGAAAAAATGGGCGAAGCACTTGAAGTTGTTCCCGGTGTGACGTTTGGCTTCCAGCAACCGATTCAAATGCGTTTTAATGAGTTAATCAGTGGTGTTAGACAGGATGTCGCCATCAAGATTTTCGGTGAAGATTTGAATGTGCTTACGGACCTTTCGCAAGAAGTAGCAAAGGTAGTAAGATCAGTTGAAGGAGCCCGTGATTTATACGTGGAAGAAGTTACGGGATTGCCACAAATTGTTATCGATATTAATCGCGATGAAGTTGCCAAATATGGTTTGGATGTGGAAGCAATCAATCAGGCGATTAACACGGCCTTCGCTGGCCAGTCTGCCGGATTGGTATTTGAAGGAGAAAGAAGATATGATCTGACTGTTAGACTTGCTTCACAGAACAGGCAAAGTATTGAAGACGTCAGAAATCTTTTCATAACGGCTCCATCAGGCGCACAGATTCCTCTCAAGCAACTTGCCGCAGTAGAATTCAAGATCGGCCCGAATCAGATTCAACGCGAGGATGCACAAAGACGGATAACTGTTGCGTTCAACGTTCGGGGACGAGATGTCGCGAGCATTGTTGAAGAGATTCAAGGCAAGGTTTCAAACCGTGTGAAATTTCCGCCAGGATACTATACCACCTATGGAGGACAGTTCGAAAATCTCCAGGAGGCGCAGGCGCGTTTAGCCATAGCAGTTCCGGCAGCGCTCTTGTTGATATTCATGCTCCTATTCTTCACGTTTCATTCAATCAAACAGGCTCTTCTCATTTTCACTGCAATTCCTATGGCCGCGATAGGAGGAGTACTTGCCTTACTCCTGAGAGGGATGCCGTTCAGTATCTCCGCAGGTGTTGGATTCATTGCCTTATTCGGGGTAGCTGTGTTGAATGGCATCGTACTGATAGCTGAATTCAATAGGCTTCGTAAAGAAGGCATGAACGATCTGAATGAAGTAATCTTACGCGCTACACAAATCAGATTAAGACCAGTGCTGATGACTGCAGCAGTAGCGTCATTGGGATTTCTTCCTATGGCGCTTGCAACCAGTGCCGGAGCGGAAGTGCAAAAACCACTGGCAACAGTCGTGATTGGTGGCTTGATAAGTTCAACAATACTCACACTCATTGTACTTCCGTGCCTATACATCTATTTTGAAAAGATTGGTAAAAAAGCCATTAAATCTTCTGGACTATGAAAACGAAAGTGATTTTAATATTGATGCTTTTGTCGGCAAGGTTACTTGCCCAGCAGAACGCGTTTTCCCTTCAGGATGCTATGGACTATGCGCTGAAAAACAATGCAAGTATACAGGCTGTCTTGTATGAAGTGGAATCACAACGTCAAATGAAAAAGACAGGGTTCGACCTTCCTAAAACTGATGTTACGCTTATGTATGGCCAGTATAACAGCTACGCGGATAATGATAATAACATTACTGTGACGCAGTCAATTCCTTTTTCGGCTTTTGGAAGTCAGGGTAAGCTGAACAGAGCCCTGATAGCATCATCCGAACTAAGGAAGACTTATTCTGAGAATGAACTTGTCTATCAGGTTAAGCAAACATATAACAGTCTTGCTTACGCCTATTCAATTCGCAATTTATTGCTTCAGCAGGATAGCATCTTCGAGGGATTCTTTAAAGCAGCTTCTTTAAGATACAAAGCGGGAGAAACTAATTTACTTGAGCAGACCACGGCAGATGCGCAGAGAAACCAGGCGAAGATCCGCTTGAGGGAGAATGAGACTGAGCTTGCAGCGCTTCATTCACAGTTGAAAGGGTTGCTGAATACAACAAATACACCGGACATCGAAGACAAGCTTCTAAAAGAGCAATCTTTCGCTCTTACCATTGACAATACCCTCATATCGTCCAATCCGTCACTCGCATACATGCGCCAACAAATTGACGTGGCAGAAAAGGAAAAGAAGGTTCAGTCAGCCAAGGCCGCTCCCGATCTATTACTTGGGTTTTTCAATCAAACATTAATTGGAACTACCAACCCGGAAACAGGATCAGTCGCTACTAGCAGCGATCGTTTTAGTGGATTTCAGATTGGAATTTCGCTTCCCTTGTGGTTTGGTCCGCATCAAGGCCGAGTGAGGGCCGCGGAATACAATAAGAGAGCCGCGGAAAGTAATTTTAAGTCTTTTCAACAAAATATGTCGGCACAGTTTGACCAGGCTGTCCAGAAACATCAAACTACCAAGGCTGGTTTGGATTACTATAAATCATCTGCCCTTCCAAATGCTAATCTCATTCTAAAGCAATCTCAGGCTGCCTTTAAGGGAGGTGAAATCGGTTATAGTGAATTTTTGCTTGGATTGCGGAATGCAATCGAGATACGCGAAAGCTATCTGCAAACCCTGCGTGATTACAATCAAAGTATAATTGAAATAGAATTCCTTTCTGGAAACAAATAGACAAATATGAAAATCTTACAATATTTTATTTACACGGTTCTATCGCTCTTCATAAGTGCATGCAACAATGGAGCAGAAAAAGCAGTGACAGAAAAGGACCACCATGAGGATGAAGAAAACGTTGTGGAACTTACCGAAGCACAAATGAAAAATGCCGGAGTTGCCTTGGGGGCAATTGAAAACAAACAAATCAGCGGAACGATCAAAGTCAATGGGGTTCTCGATGTTCCCCCACAACAACTGGTTAGCATCTCTGCACCATTGGGAGGATTTCTTAAGAACACCGAATTACTTGAAGGCTCACGTGTGAAGAAAGGTCAGGCTATTGCGACAATAGAGAACCTTGACTTTATTCAAATGCAGCAAGATTACCTTGAAGCCAAAAGCAGCTTTGAATTTGCGAAAGCAGATTACGAACGCCAGCAGGAGCTGGCTAAAGAAAATGTCAATTCTGAGAAGACATTGCAACAAGCCAAAGCAAACTTTACTACATGGCAGGCAAAGTTCAACGGACTGAAGGAGAAGCTGAAGGTACTTAATCTCAGCGCTGCATCAATTGAAGAAGGTAATCTGAGGAGCACAATAAATCTGTATTCGCCAATCAACGGATATGTCACTGAAGTGAACGTTAACGTTGGGAAGTACGTGAACTCCACAGACGTCCTGTTCGAAATAGTTGACACGGAGCATTTGCACGCAGAGTTGATTGTTTTCGAGAAGGATGTTCCAAAACTAAAGATCGGACAGAAAGTTCGCTTTACACTTGCTAATGAAACTAAAGAAAGAATGGCAGCTGTATACCTGATAGGCCGCGAGATCAGTGAGGATCGGACTGTTCAGATTCACTGTCATATCGATAAAGAAGACAAAGAACTTCTTCCTGGGATGTATTTAAATGCTTTGGTAGAAGCAGGGGGATCGATGGTGCCAGCTTTGCCTGATGAAGCAATTGTTGATTATCAGGGTAAGAAGTATGTTTTCATAGCTGCTGAGGGTAATGAAGAAGCCGAAGGGCATGAAGAGGCTGAAGGTGAAGAAGAGCACCACGAGGAAGGTAAACATTTTACTATGGTACCGGTGGAAATTGGAAACAGTGAGCTCGGATATACCGAGATTGTGTCTCTTGACTCGATTAATAAGGATAGTCCGGTAGTAATTAAAGGTGCCTACGCTCTTCTATCAAAAATGAAAAACAGCGAAGAAGAAGGAGGACATGCACATTAGTATGGATAAGAATTTAGAAAAACAACTTGAACGAAGAAAGGTAAAACCGACAGCTATGCGCTTGTTAGTACTTGACTTTCTGCAAAAACATAATCACGCCATTAGTTTAAAAGATCTAGAAAATGGACTTGAGCAAACTGATCGTGTAACACTATTTCGAACGCTAAAGACTTTTGAAGATCACAAGATCATTCATAGTATCGATGATGGATCGGGTTCAGTGAAATATGCGATTTGCCAAGATACCTGCGAATGTCATTTTCCGCAGGATATTCATGTTCATTTTAACTGCAAGGTGTGTAACGAAACTCAGTGCATGCCCAAAGTAAAAGTTCCAGCGATTAGTCTACCTGATGGCTTTGCACCGGAGGAAGCCAACGTGGTGGTGAAGGGTATTTGTAATAAATGTGTTGCTTAGAATGCAATTTACTTGCATTCTGTGCCTGTCTAAATTTGCGTACGATTTAACGTTAACGGATATGAAAGTTTATTGGAAGATGCCAAGCGGATTGCATACAAGCTACTCCAAAGAGTTGTTGTTATACGGTAAGTATCTAAAAGAGAATAACCTTCAACTTGCATGGAGGCAATTAGAACGTGCGCACGTTTTAGGTCAGCCGTGGGCAGTGGAGCATACGCAGGTACATTGGATCATGTTGAAATTCGGGTTCAGAATCAAGAACTGGCATGAGATACTTGGACAGATTCCACGTCTACTAGTAGGTGGCGTGAAATCATTTGTAGGTAAGATTCCGGTTGGTAACACTGGTGGGGCAAATGTGCCGCCTTTGCGGCCCATGGAAATACCGGATGACTTGAAAGAGATGATGAAACCATACCTAGGAGTTTGACATGGTAACCCTTATCACAGGAAGTTTAGTCTTAAGCATTTTACATGCACTTATACCAAATCATTGGCTTCCTGTGCTAGCCATTAGCAAAAAGGAAAACTGGACAATTGGGCAAACCACTTCTGTTACTTTTATTTCAGGGATGGCTCATGCTTTAAGTACAGTTCTTATCGGTGTGGTTGTCGGGTTACTGGGAGTTACTCTAGCGGAGCACGTTGAAAGCTTTGCTCGCATTATTGCACCGATTGTATTGGTTGCTTTAGGATTATTTTACATCTATCAACACCATCGCCACAAGCACTTTCATTTACATGCAGAAATGAAGCCTTTATCGAAAAGCAAGATCATAATTGGACTTGCTGTCGCGATGTTTTTCTCACCGTGTTTCGAGATTGAAGCATACTTCCTAATCGCGGGCGCACATGGCTGGGAACAAGTGGCCTTGCTTGCAATTTTGTATACAGTTGTCACAGTTACGGGAATGGTGGTTTGGGTAAGACTTACGTATCAAGGCTTGTTTAAACTAAACTGGCACTCACTAGAACATAACGCAGGAATAATTACTGGAGTGACCCTGGTTTTAACCGGAGTCGCGTCCTTTTTCATCCATTAACAGAATTATCAATGAAAGAAGAAATTAAGAATATCAATCACTCAACTGCCAACGCGGCTGATGACAGTGTGGAGCAGGTCGCGGAAAAAGCTGGCGGTCATGATCACAAGCATGGCAACAAAAATGACAAGGTTGAAAGCTGGGTCAACAATGAATGGCTTGCAGCAATTGCTAGTTTTATTCTACTGGGCGTTGGCCTCACGTTAGACACATGGGTCCAGCCTGACTGGTTCAATAACACAGTTAGATTCATTTGGTACGCAGTCGCATACATTCCCGTTGGCGCTCCTGTTGTAATCAAAGGTATTAAACTTGCTTTCAAAGGTGAAGTATTCACAGAGTTCCTGCTAATGGGAATAGCTACAATCGGAGCTTTCTACATCGGTGAATATCCTGAAGGTGTAGCAGTAATGTTATTCTATGCGGTAGGCGAATTATTTCAAGGTGCTGCTGTTAACAGGGCAAAGAGAAGTATCAAAGCATTGTTAGACGTGCGTCCGGACAGCGCATCAGTTTTGCGTAATGGCAACTATGTATCCGTTGATCCAACTCAAGTAAAAGTTAACGAGACAATACAGATAAAGGTTGGTGAACGGGTGCCTCTTGATGGAGAAATGTTGAGTGAAGGAAGCTCGTTCAATACTGCAGCGCTTACAGGCGAAAGCAAGCCGTCCTCGATAGACAAGGGAGAAACTGTGCTGGCCGGAATGATTAACGAGGCTAAGGTAGTTGAACTGAAAGTGACAAAGCTTTTCAACGACAGTTCACTAGCTCGTATCCTTACACTTGTACAAAATGCGCAAGGCAGAAAAGCAAAGACCGAATTATTTATCAGACGTTTCGCAAAAGTTTACACCCCAATAGTTGTCTTCCTTGCATTGGGCTTAACTTTCATTCCCTACTTTTTTGTTGAGGACTACAACTTCAATCAATGGTTATACCGGGCCTTGATCTTCCTCGTAATCTCTTGTCCTTGCGCGTTGGTTGTCGCAATTCCACTTGGATATTTTGGAGGTATTGGCGCGGGATCGAGAAACGGTATTTTATTCAAAGGGTCAAGCTATCTCGATAGAATGACGCGTGTCGACACTGTGGTGATGGATAAGACAGGAACACTTACAAAGGGTGTATTTAAAGTTCAGCAGGTTGTTGACAAGGCATTAAGTAAGAATGAATGGCTTCCGCTTTTAGAAGCGATCGAAGCCCAGTCTACGCATCCAATTGCAAGTGCTGTTGTGGAGTACGTTGCAAGCAAACAAAAGCTAGCAGTTTCAAGTCTTGAAGAAATTAAGGGACATGGTCTAAAGGGTGTAGTTAATGGACGAGAAGTGCTTGCAGGAAATACCAAGCTATTGAAGAAATTTAATATTTCTGTTGATGCAGATATTGATCAGATTGTGGACACAGTTGTCGTGGTCGCAGTAGACAAGAAACTTGCAGGATATATAACCATCGCAGATGAGATTAAGGAAGATGCGCACCAGGCAATTCAACACATGCATGCATTGAATATAAAGACTGTGATGCTAAGTGGCGATAAACAAGCCGTTGTCGATAAGGTGGCGAAAGCACTTAGCATTGACAAAGCCTATGGCGACTTGCTTCCAGAAAACAAAGTCGAAAAAGTTGAAGAGATCAAAAAGGGCAAGAAAGAAGCGCTGGCGTTTGTAGGGGATGGTATCAATGATGCTCCAGTGCTTGCAATCAGCGATGTTGGTATAGCAATGGGGGGCTTAGGAAGTGATGCAGCAATCGAAACCGCGGACGTTGTGATACAAACCGATCAACCTTCCAAAATTGTTACCGCCATCCAAATAGGAAAAGCAACAAACAATATCGTCTGGCAAAACATTGCATTTGCTTTCGGTGTAAAGATCATCGTAATGGCACTAGGTGCGTGGGGAATCGCTTCAATGTGGGAGGCGGTGTTTGCGGATGTAGGAGTCGCATTGTTGGCCATACTTAACGCTGTGAGGATTCAGAGGATGAATTTCGCTAGCATTAGTGTTAATCCTAACGACTTCTGAGTACCCCATCCAAAGCGGTGAGCAAAAAAGGAACACAAAAAGTGCTCACCAGTTTGCTCACCACTTTGTGATTTTTCAGCCCTTTCCAGCGGCAATATCTGCGCAACGAAGCTAAAAACGCATGGGTTCGAATCCCTCCGAGGACAGGTGTGTTTTTAGGTGTATTTAATTGTTTATCAATTCATTGCGAATGAATACGCTTAAAAAAGCGGAAAAGCATGGATTCGAATGTTGTCTCAGCACAAACCATTCAAATTCAACCATTTAAAAAGCAAAAATCCATCACTCAAATTTAGAATGATGGATTTTGATTCGTTTTGATTTGATTTTTTCGCAGAGGAGGAGGTACTTGAACCTACTTCAACCGCGTTGATTTACAATATCTTAGAAGTGGAGTTTTTCCTGACTCACCAGTTTACTCACCACTTTTTTGACTGCAATTTCCAGAAATAAATATAGCAAGAATTTGGCGGAATCAGTCCTTAGCTCGTATCAAATCAAATCCAATGCGAATGTTAAACCTATTTTCATAAGGGACTGGGTGATCCTTTCCTGCCAGGTTAACTAAAAACTGCATATTTCCTTGAACCGATTTCGATAATCTAAAACCTCTTTTCATCCCAACAAAGTAACCAGAAACCCAAGAATCTAGCGAAATCTCTTTATTGACCAAAGTAGGTTTTGTTACTGTGTGCATTATTTCATACTCAGTCTTCAAACTGATTTTCTCCCTTACCTTAAATTCAACGCCTACTCTAGGGCCATACACTCGTTCCCATTTGTCCCAAACCCTGGTTTCTGGATTAATAGCAAGCCGTTCATTCCATCCAAGTGTAACCGACCATCTCCTCCTAACTAAGAACTCCATGTGTGGATTAACATCCAGCCAGATTGAATTCTCTCGCTGCACTTGCATGGAAAGTCCCAGAATCAGTCGTTGCAGAAACGGCTTGGATGCAACCGGATCAGCCGGTCTCCGAAACATATCTATAGTATCTTTTACATCTTTAAACTTTGTCTTCACTTTGGACATCTTGTCCATTGCAGCGACCAATTCTTTTTCATACCCGGCAAAATGGTTGGTCGCCTGCTCTTTCAGCGTATTGAGTGCCAACTCCTTTGCATATTCCGGATCTGAATTCCACTTTTTTATCAAATCCGCATACTGTTCAGTCGAAAGTGCACCTGACTCTAGCTCTTTCACAGCATCTAGCTGTTTAATCATCTGCTCTGCCTGATCGCCTACTTTACCCAAATCATAATTTCCCAAATTTTCAATTGATTTAGAGTAATCCAAAGCAACCTCGTCTATTTGCTCCTTCAGTTGCAGAATTCCATCTCCGTTAATGTTCTCAATGCCCACATTAGGAATATCAAGATTAAGATTAAGTTCTGGATTTATGCTTACTCCATCAATCTTGCTTAAATGTTCAAGGGATGAGATAAGGCGATTGTCCGCCAATTGACCAGATACGTTTTCGATTTTTTCAAACCTTTCATTTACCTCGTCCCCTAACCCTACCGCAGCCGATTCAACACGATCCAACTTTTGTCGAAATCGTGACTTAACACTATCAACGCTAACTGTGATACTATCAACCTGACTTTTGATACTGTCACAGGACCCAACAGTTCGACTACGCAATTCAATTATTGCACTATCAACCAAGGCATCTTTTCTAAAATTACTGACCGCACCTATTCGCTGACCTAGTTCATCTGAAGGACTTTGTGCCTGCAACGTATACGGAAGAGCAAAGAAAAATATCGGAAACAGTATTTTAAATCCTTGAACCATTATTCGAAAAATACTTGGCAATTATTAGAACTTGTTTTTTACCTCTGAACTTAGTGCAATCGAAGTCAGTCACTACACAAGACATTGTACATCAAATATTGTGAATGGTTACTTTTGATCGCTAGAGTACATCCCATTTTTCATGTTAAATCAACTATGTTAATTTGTTTGTCACCTTGGCCATCAATATCCAATCTTCCTTGATTTCCTGAAACATTCTTGCCCTTTTCAAACTTCACCGAAAATGAAAGCCCCACATTTCCTAACAAGTTTGTTCCATCCTTGAACAAATTATTTTCTACAATTACAGGTTCCAGAAACCAACAGTCAAAAAAATTAACAAATTTCTCAAATGTATTTGATCTCAGTATGAATTCACCATTCTTATTGTGCCCACCTGCCTCAAAGTCAAGATATTCGCTGACAGTACAGTCTATCAATCTTAATCCACTAAAAAAATAGGTATAGTTGAATACAAACTTTTTTATTTCACAAGACTCAAACACAACATTACCATAGAACTCTGTTGATGGTGAAATAAATTGACCTAAAGAACAATTCCGAAATATTACATCCTTCTTAAAGGACACACTTTGATCTAAGAGATTGATATCACCCAGAACAAGGACATCTTCAATAACTTGACCTCTTTTCAATTTATTGACTACCTCCTCTGTTGTCAAAATTTCACGCATCTCATTCATTGGCTGAATATATAAATGTTCCCCCCATTCGTGTAGTGGTACCCGTGAAAATGTTCCCCCCTATAACAGTTCCATTCTGAACAAAGGCCGTAATTGTCACAACTTGACCTCCAACTCTTGTAATGATGTAATTATTTCCTTCCATAAGCAGAGGTAAATTGCGCTCGATTTGAAGTATTGCATCTAAGGCAGTGACGTTCTTATTTCCTTGATTCAATTCTAAAATTCCAGATTTAACGTGGTCTTTAGAGAAAGAATGCTCCATCATCTTATTGTATACACGTTCATAGTCTAGTCTTACCGGAGGATTGTTACCAAATTGTGTCGTGACAGCCTGTTCTACTACAATTTCTCCCCGTGGTATATTATTGATAGCAAATCTACCGCGACCTTGAGCTATATCCTTTCCTGTCCAAAAGTTCTTAGGATCGGAACCAGAATTCCTTCCCGGAAATGAAGACCTTATGCCACCCACAATGCCACCGCCTATTCCCCCAAGCAAGGCACCATATGCTCCTGTCACCAAGCCTGATCTAGCACCTTGCTGAAGACTTCCCGTATTGGCAACACCCCACATAAACCCAGCTGTAAATCCACCCGCGGCCCCACCGACAGCGCCTTGCACAAATCCTTGTGTGAATCCACCAAGTCCATTTCCAACACTCCCAGCAGCCATTCCACCAATCCCTCCGGCAAACGCACCGATTCCAGCTCCCAAAACGATCTGGTCAGCACTTCCTCCTTGAAGGTAAGCATTACCTCCTCCGATTATTGCTCCAGCCAATGCGTAGTTTCCAGTGGCCGCACCAGCCGCACCACCTGCAAGACCAACCCCCAAATATCCAAAGAAATCTCCGGCATCATTTATATTACCAGCATTCGCTACAACATTATAAATTCCACCGACCACAGCGCCAACTAAAATATGAACCCACTTTCCATCGGGATCAACTCCAATTATCGGGTTATTACCCATGGCCAGATAAGGACTGCTAAATTGGCTCCTTGGGTCAACAACAAACCATCGCGCTAAAGTTGGGTCATACTGTCTTGCCTGGAAGTCGTACCATTGTGTCTTCGTCTCATATTCCTTACCCTGATATTTGGAACGACTTTCAGTCTCACCTTCTCTCACCCAACTGAATGCCGGAAGGCCAAACGGATAATAGCTGTTAATCTGGACTACCGGACTCTCTCGATAGATAATCTTGAACTCATCAAAATAAACATCTTGTCCAGAATCGTTATCATAACTTAAATAGACATATACATACCCTGTTTGCTTGACATATATTGAAGGCAAAGTTATCGATTGAAGCACGCCAGCAGAACTCCCAACGGGGGTGCTCTTCGCTTCGATTGGAGTGTAGGTCTCGTCAAACAAGATATAGTTAATGAATGCTGAAGGACGGCTACTACCTTGGTTGGGGCTCAACAACAACAACGGACTTGCCCCTGTCGAATTAGTGTAAGATACGTTTGCTACACCGTCAATATTCCCAGCTAATCCACCGCTTAAAGCCGTAGCGACATAGGATGCCATTGACGCTAAACCTGTCTTCGTGTACGTTCCTCCTGATGCATAGTAGGCCATAACACTGGCATCTATTACGTCACCTGGTAGAACTCGAAAACTGCGACCTGGTCCAACATGGGATGTACTATTCAAGACGTACGCCCTCGTGCCTCCCATCGTACCATTAGCCGAACTCAATACTACTTCCCGGTTACTCTGCAAATTTAGAAATTGTGCCCCCTCACCCGTGTCAACTCCATTCCCCTGAGGCTGACTGAAATTCTCAGACTCCATAGTAGCGTTAAATGTAGAAATAGTAGGGACAGTCTGAAGTACAACCCTTGGACTACCTAAATGATCAGTTAAAAAGTATTGATACTCCCAATCCGTCTTGTATAGTGCTACTCTATTTATGTAGAGTGTATTACCGCTACCTCCTCCATTCCATTGAATCCCCACTTTTATTTGATTCACACCAATTGGCACAGTAAACGTTGAAGTAGCCCACCCCTCATTCAATTGCCCTACGGGAAGTTGTGCGCCCATCCAGACAACATCCCCGGTATTACTCCATACATAGAGATATGCGTTTGTACCCGTAGATTGGTAGCCCTGTATTTTGAATGAATAACTCTCACCCGGCTTAACGTTTATCTGCCCTCCTATCGGCCAGACACCAACATTGCCAGATTGACCACTCACAGCTCTTACATATGTCTGACCACTTTGGGACACTTTAGAGATCGACACCGTACCACTTGTACTGTATCCTTCAAGGCTATTTGCCTCCCTAGTAGAAACATTACTAATCAGGTTCGCATATGATGGACTAACTATTCGGCCTTCACTTGTTGATATTACCTGAGGCTGGCCATCCACATAAACAACTCCACTAACGTAATCGATCTTGCTCTGCTGATTTGTTACATGATCGTAAAACACCTGACTTAATTTTGACCCCGTAGCATCATAGGTGTATAAAAAGTAGTCTCCATTGTTGAGATTGATGCGTTCGGGAAGGTTCAGTAAATTGTAAACAATACCTGCACCTCCAGATGTTGTAATAATGCCCTTATTTCGATCAATAGTTAAATTCCCATTGGCATCATATACATAATCGTCCCCTACCGTATTACCGTCTTTAAAACCATTGACTGTAGCTCCATCCGAAACACTCCTCAATTGATTGCCCCCATTCGAACCATAGTTGTAAGTAAGTTGATCTATCGGTGTGGCAGTTGAACCACCCGAATTCCGACTCAATGAAATAATGTTCCCGTTTTTATCATAACTACTAATGCGCTCATTAAAAACCCCTATTTGTGTATTAACATCTCCGTCGACCTTATAATTTGATTGTGTTAAAGATCCTTTGTCAAAAGTGTAATTGTATATCCGACGTTTGTCACTCAAATCGTGAGTCCAACGAATCGCGGAAATTTGACCATCATAACGAACACTGTTACCTGATTGTGCCTCATTGTACGCCAACTCCATCCCAAAATAATCCACAGGATCGCCAGCGTCGGCGGTTGTTTGGTTTATGTTTGTTAGTGAGCCCTTGATGTTGTATCTAAAGTCAATGGCCTGCAGATAACTTGACCCACTATCATCGCTATGAATCCTCTTCTTTATCATCTGTCCAAGTTCATTGTACTCCAATGATGAGAGGAGTACCTCTGACTGGTTATTTATTTTATGATACACCTGTAGAGGGCGATTCGCCAGATCGTAAGAATATCGCTCCTGAATTACAATTGTCTGCGTACTATTATTATGACGTAATAAAGATTGAGTTATGTTACCTGGAAAATCATATTCATTTGTAACCCTGTCGATTTTTCCAAAATGATTCTCGTCTATAACCTGCAGGGTGCGATAGTGATCATCGTAATACTGAACACTGTTCAACCAAGTGTTGGTATTCAATACTTTTACTTTTCTTCCAGTTGAAAATCCTTTGACTGAATTAAACACCAAGCCAGTATACCCAGACTCAGCCAAAAACAAATACGCGTTCCCCTCCTGATCCCATCCTGAGTTTGACAAATATCCATAGTCGTCGTAATACTCAATCGACAACAAATCAGATTCAGAAACAGAATTCGGATAGGTTTGATTTAGAGTATACCCAACAGCGGTAGTGTTCCGAATCTCATAACGTCCCGAAAAAGTTGACACACTAGAAGTCAACTCACTCCTTGTACTCGTTGTAGCATAAATCCCTGTAACGACTACTCGATTCAAATCGTCATACTTCGCAAAACTCCATTCAGGAACAGCCCTTGTCCGCTGATTTGCATCTTGTGTTAAAACTGGTCTGTCCCATTGATCATATATAGTGTACACCCAACCTGAGCCGGGAGACTTAAATCCAATCTGCCGTTGATTATTATCGTACTCGTACTGGAAATACCAGCGATCTACAAATGCAGCATCTGGTGCGAGGTTTTCTGCCGCCTCCGGTGGTATCATGTACAACAGTTTCCCATAAATATTATACACGTAGTATGTCTGAGCCCAACGACTTTCAGAGATCTGGACCTCATTCAAAATTACTTGGCCCCGAAAATCACTATACGTTCGCGACACTCTACCCTCCTCATCAGTAGACTCTTTGATCGCCAGCATATTGGATGGATAAGTCGATGTTGACACAGGAAGGTTACCAACAACGGTCCAGATCCTTATCATACCGGCAACGTTTAGCGCATAGTTCTGTGTAGAGGACTTTGTGGTCCAGGCTGAACCAACTCCGTTACTCTGCAAAACACTACCAAGTGGTGAGTTATCAAAGATAACTTCACTATATGGTCTATTGTCCGACTTGATCTTGTCACTGACCGGTGATGCATAAAATGAACCCTGCTTTACAAAAGCCTGATCCTCAAAACCACCCATCAAAACTCTGTCGTTGGTATAACCAAGATATGACCGAGAACTACGACCATACGAATCGTAATAATATGGCCTAACGATGTTATTCAGCATCGGGCTACGGCCTGTCAACACACTCTGGAGTGGTCGTCCAACTCCATCAAAATACTCAAATGATGTTACCTTTTCTCCTAGAGCCAGTGACCGCACTTGAGACTCTGTCGTAACTCCACTTCTGAGTATTGTCTCCTCGCGCACGTAATTTCTATCACTACTCGGCGACAATGCGACATTTCCGCCCGCAGTAGCAAACCATGCCCCCCCTTGTGCACTAACCGAAAAGCCCGGTTTCAAAGACAAACCCTGGCCAACATAATAGGACTTGCCCGTGTATTGACTACGTTGTTCGGTACCTTGCACCACTTCAACCTGTTGCCCATTCGCAAACGGCATAGCCAAAATCACTATGCCCAATACAATTAAATTAGTGTAAAAAAATTTCATAGAATTTTAATTATGTACACAACCCGTGCTGCTTTCGTAATATGAAATGTACGTGGAAGAACTACTAGAATTAAAACAACCATCCGTAACAGTGCAACGAATCTGGTACGATCCTACCGCAGAAGACCGATCAAAGGAAATTGATGCCCCTGTACCCAAACTAGCCCAATACCCATTTGTGTAGTACTCCCAACTGTAAGTATATCCAGGACAACCGCCCGACACAACAACTGTTAGTTGCGTTGGGTGCCCAGTAGGCAGAGCGACCATAGGCTGTACGATGGATTCAATTCCACCCCCTCCCCCACCGCCACAGGTTGAGGTCTGCGGAGGATCTACACCGCATAAATCCAAATAAGTTGGGCCATTAATACATAAAGAAACACTCAATGGGTTATATATATTGACAGTTGTAGATCGGGTAACAGTCCCATACTCTGGGTTGGTTGCCGTTAACTTAACAACGTAAGTACCAGCCCTAGAGTAGGCGTGAGTGATTGACGTGCCGCTATGAACTGCCGATATTCCGTCTCCAAAATTCCATGTTAATTGAGGTGTTCCTCCGATAGAAGCAATGATGTCTTTTACTGAAAATGTGATATCCTCATTGACAAGTACGCTCGTTGAGCTGGTAGAAATTTTATAACCGGGAGTCTCTCCTTTATAATGATATCTAAACATTTTCAAAATGTTGTCATTATTGTCTTTGACTAATTGCAACCGGTTGAATGCATCATACTCGTATTTCTTTGATATTCCATTTGCATCGGTAACCGTTTTGATACCTACCAATTGCTTGAACGTAGTTGAATTCGTCAGTGCATTAACACCTCCATTAATCGTGTTCGACACGACAAAAAACTTGAGGAACTATTTCGGGAAGTGAACAAGTCAGCGGAGTCGCAAATCGATCTCACCGCACCCAACCGATCATCGGAATTCACATCATCACAGCATGATCCGCAGTTCACGCAAGACGTTGACCGTCTCGGGCAAATGATGGAGATGATGAAGGACTCACCGGAGAGCGATCCGGAGATGCAACAGATCGAAAGCGTGCTCGAAAAGATACTCGACATCCAGCATCCCGATCGCGTGAAGGAAAAACTGCAGGCATTCTCCGATAAGCAAAAAGCCAATGCCCTTCCTGTTAAGACAACAGAAACAGATGACAACATCGCATGGCTGGGAGCACGCGAGAATGCTTTCGTGATGACGATGGATAGTACGGCTTTTCTTGAATTGCTCTCCACCCAATCCACATCAAACGGTTTCTTCGGACTCGATGATGAAGGCATCATCGACGAGGGAATCGCCAATGGCATACGTGCAGTCATCCATGATACGCAGGAACTCGTTGACGGTGCCACCATAAAGATGCGTCTCGTCGATGCGGTCACCATACAGGGAAGGGATATTTCGGCGGGGCAATTTCTGTTCGGCACCTGCGCAATCAAGGGTGAACGTCTGACTATCGAGATCAATTCCATCCGGGCCGGCAACGCTCTTCTGCCGGTGGCGCTATCCGTCTTCGATCTTGATGGACTGGAAGGTATTTACATTCCGGGAGCGATCACGCGTGATGCAGCCAAACAAGCTTCGGGGAACGCTTTGCAGAATGTTCAACTCATGTCACTTGATACCTCTATCGGGGCACAGGCCGCAGCAGCTGGTGTCGAGGCGGCCAAGGGTTTACTTGGAAAAAAAGCCAAACTCATCAAGGTGACTGTGAAGGCGGGATATCAGATCCTGCTGAAAGATAATAACACGGCTACACGTTAATTTTTTCGTGACCATAAACAACAAAACAATGGGACTCATCTCCAGGATCATCCTGTGCGGACTGCTTGTGCTGATGTTGAAAGACACCAGCGCGTAATCCTGCATCCCGCAGGAGAACGAGCCATTGGCTCACGCATTTGACAGCGCACACTAGTTGTGTGCCGGTGACTTCAGCAAGTGGTGAAGCTGACCCTTGCGAAGTAATACAGCTACTACCGGATCGCTTGATAAAAGCTTAAATCAACAGACATGAAATTTCTGAACAACCTGTTCATCAAAATCTTCCTGGGCGGCATGCTCTCGTACTTCTTCTGGTAAGGGAAAGAAATGAAGATTGGGAAGAGATCGACTGTCGCGATTTCTTTTGTGGGCTAACGACAGCTGAGTCGATGCGCAAGACTCACATGAAGTACCGGCGATGATCCGCTACATCTTTGCCGGTGTACATTCCTTAATGAAAGGAAGTAAATCAAAATCAGTTCAATCAAACAAAAATCAACATACTATGCTGTTGCTGCTTGGTGCTCTTGGCGCTTTCATAACACATCACTGGCCGGTACTGCTCCTGCTATTGCTATTACTCTGATGTAGACGGGACAGTTTACGCTGTCCCTCTTTTCATGCTACAGCATGTTCGATCTTAAAAATATAATTTATGCACTTTATCAATAAACTCATTATCCTGATCTCGGTCAGATTCCCGCTGGCGTTGCTCCTGCTAGAAGTGAATGCACAAGGAATGAAGGAGCCACATGTGGTGGAAGTCACGTATAACAAAACGACAAGTATAATCTTCCCGGCAACGATCAGTTCGGTTGACCGCGGAAGTCGTGACCTGCTCGCACAGAAAGCCAGTGGAGTGGGTAATGTCTTGCAGGTGAAAGCCGCGCGGACTTCCTTTCCCGAAACCAACCTCACGGTCATCACCTCCGATGGTGTCATTCACCAGTTCGGCGTAACATTCACGAAACAACCGTCGACACTGGTTGTTCTTATTGGAGATTCATTGCAGGAAGAAGTCAAGCCTAAGCTCATATTCCAATCGGATATGACCGAGTTCGGAATGAAGCGCATCGCACACCACATCGTCCAATCGAAACGGGGAGTCCGCTTCATAGGCGATTCCAATCATAAGATCGGCATGTCGCTGTGTAACATCTTTATCAAGGACGACATCATCTTCTATCATTTCCGGGTGCGAAACAGGTCGAACATCAACTGCGATGTGGACGTTCTCCGCTTTTACATACGGGACAAAACGAAGGTGAAACGCACAGCCTCCCAGGATGTGGATGTCGTGCCGGTATACACTTACGGAAATGATGACGTGATCGCGGCTAACTCGGAAACCGATATCGTGTACGCGTTGAACAAGTTCACGATACCCGATGCGAAATACCTGGCCGTGGAGATGTTTGAGCGGAATGGCGGAAGGCATATCAATCTACGGATCAGGAACAGGACAATCGTCAACGCCAAACTGATCAAATAGTACCTCATTGTATCACAACACTTAATCAGGAATTTTATGAACGAGAAAAATCTGAATTATCTAAAGGAGGGTCTCAAGTATCTTGGCTTCGGAGAGAAGTTGAACAAAGAACTTGAGGATAATATCAAGCAACAGCCCACAGCATTCAAACTGGAACTCATCGGCGAGTTCAACACCGCAGATCGAAAGGACAAGGTCAACTACGCCATTGACTTCAAAAAGTCCGATCAGTCCGACATGTATTTCCTCAACCGCTATCAGGCGACGTTGCGGGATGATGATCCGCAGAAAGAACGCACGCATACATTTTACATCACAAAGAATTCAGGCATCACCGCGAAGGAGGCCTACAACCTCTTAAGTGGGCGCGCTGTCAACAAGGACCTTAATAATAAGGAGGGCCAGCCGTTCAATGCGTGGCTTCAACTTGATCTCCAGGAGAAGGACAAGAACAACAATTTCAAAGTCAAACAATACCACCAGGGATACGGTTTCGATGTGGAAATGGCGCTGTCAAAATATCCAATCAAGGAGATGCTGGGCGAAGAAGATAGAAGCAAACTGATCAAGTCATTAGAGAAAGGTAACATCACGCAGGTCACGTTTTCTCGGGAGGGTGGAGAAGATAAAATGTTTGTCGCCGCTAACCCGCAATACAAAACACTTGACCTCTATGATCACCGCATGGAGAAAGTCTTTCAGGGAGTCGACCAGAAGGAGAAACAAGGCGCGGACAAGTCCTCTGAGAAAAAGGAGAGCGTTAAACAGGATGTCGATGATGATGGTCCCGGTAAACAGGATAAGAAACAGTCGCGCAAGAAAGGCGTCGGTATCTGATTCCATTCAGTTTGTGATGCGCTTTCATGGCAAGGCCATTGATTTATCTTCATGCAACATCATCCGTGAAAGTAGTATGAGGCGCTAACCGGTTGTCAAGGGCAAGGCAAGGATCGATGTGTTGAATCATTTATTAATGGAATCGATCCCCTTGACAACCGGCGCACCTCATACTGGCTTGACGTAGATGTTCCATTTGACAGCGCAAGGCAAAATCAAAAAGCCTTGCCATGAAAACGATCAGGATTAAAACACACAACTTGAATTTTCCACACGACACCAATCATTTCTTCATCCTGTCCAAAGGATACAACGCCGGTAAGCCGATGGATAAACCATGTCCTAACTGTTTCATTGTTACGGCGGAGAATGAAGAACATAAGTATCAGCTGTTTTGGGTTTGTTATAGCTTATGGATGTCGGGTGCGTATCTGCCGCTACTGCGTGGATCAGTAATACCCTTCCTTAATATTCGTGACACCGAAAAAGAAATAACAGAAGCGCTTAACATCATTAGCGCAAGAAGATCATCATTTGACAAAGACGTATCGCAACTTCGACAACTGATACATACAGAACGATTGCTTGAGATGCAGTTAAAGCTTATAGGTGAAATCAAAAACCTGATTTCCAAAAGACTCATCCGATCGCATCCTTGACGCAATCTGAGTAACTTTTCTACGCTTCCTTCAACTTGTCCAGAAGAACTCCGAGGTAATGATATTTAGGATTAGTTTAGTAATGTTTGCAAGTTCCTTCAGCGTGGTCGTCGGTAGCTTTGGACCGCGTTTCCTATCAGGAAGGACAGAGTATCATCCACCTTACTTGCCCATATTTGACGTATTGTATTCATACCGTTGATTGTATTCAAAAAGACAGAACTAAAAATACCGTTTTTAAACCCATTAATCGCTGTCACTCAAGTTTCTTTCTGAAATCGACGAGAAACCTGTCGAGTCCACTCGCACGGTAAGTTGTCCACCCTACCCCTTGCGGAGACTGACTATAGTAATCAGGAAGATCAATGCCGCCCCGATGAATAACAAGATGGAAATAATTATCAAGGAATAATGCTTCTACTTTTCTTTTGAAGTATGCCCGGTCAGTGGCAACAAGCACAGACTGATTTATTTCATCCAGGAAATATTCGATCAGGTCATATTTGAAAGTTGGGACTGTCGCAAAAGCGAGAACAAACCTCAAGTCGTCGAAGTAAGATCTTCCATTTAAATAACCGCGTTGAACGATGATTGCGCGATTATTCAAAAAAGCAGTATGATCCTCGATGTAATCTGCATTGCTACAAATACGGTCAAGGGCTGAACCGATGGCAGTCGTATAATCGAGTGAATTTATCTCTGGGATTATGTAGGCCTGTGAGCCACCCCTGTTACCAACGATCATGGTCACTCTATCCGTGATTGATTCTTCGAGTTTTTCCTTAAGGTGATTGAAGTGATGATCCAAATTTTGTTTCAGATTACTGGACGCCTGGATTTCTAACTGGCGAAATGTCAGGTAAGCAAACAAACCGACTGAGATGATTGCCGCTACCGGTGTTGTGATATTATTAAACTTTACCTCATCAAAACGTCCGTCAGATCTAAGATCGATGTCTACGATTACCAAAATGATAAGCAAGGTCAATAACAGACTCGTAAGTATCCAATAGTTTTTGCTCAGCCACTTCATGGGACCTTCCGTTTTTTTATTCGAAATTACAAAAGCAAACTGCAACATTTAAATAAAACCGAGGGGACAAGGTGATAAATACTTAAATTGTAATGTCACATTTAAAACACGTTAGTTATGGAAAAGGCTATAAAAACTCGCTTTAGTATTTGGTCCAAGGGCGGCACCGTTCTTTTCGATACCGAAGACTACAACGAAGCCAAGTAATTTATTGATCTCAAATCTACTCGCTTATTGATAACGCCTGGTGCAACGATAAATTTTGAAGGACGAGACCGAGAAGTGGCAGAGATTAGCTTTTTGCTTTCACCTTACGAGGCGGATCCACAATGCCAAGTCGTGGTGTCACTAGATGAATAGCTCCTCTATTATAGATCAAAGCCCTGACTTCTCAACGTGACGAAGGTGTGAGAATATTACATTATGATTGCGCTGGCCGTACAGTACTGGAACAGGATGTGAAAATAACAGCATTGGCACAATTCCAATGTCGGTTGAAAAATGACAATGCTTAGCAAGATAAATTTTTCCTTTCGCCGCGATTTCAATTCGATTCAAGTGTTTCTTGAGTTGATCATCGGTGCCATTCCGATTAACACCTTTGAACTCCTGCAATTGTTCCGCCATATCACGAAAAGTTTTGGCGAAGAACAGCTTTTTACATTCAATGAGGAACACTTTTGGCTCGCTTGGCTTCCAAGCAATCAAGTCGAAATCACCATAATTTTTATCAAGCATTTCTTTCGGAAAAATTGCAGTCAATTTCGTTTCAATAGAAACGGAATACCCCAGGCGCTGCAAAACTTCTGCTGCCTTCAAAACAAAACGGTGGCCGCGTCTGTCGGATTCGTCTCCAATCCACTTTTTCATTAGGTCACTACGGCATCTTTCTGCCTCGATTTCAGGACCTCTATAAAGATTCAGTAAATATTGAAATGACATGAGGGAAAAGCCTGGAGCAATTATATACTCCGGATCATTTGTCTCGTCCAGTTGTAAAACCGGTTTCATCATTAGCGAAAGCCTTCTGCGATAAAGCCAGGGATAAAGATCTCGGCCCACATATCCATCTGGAAGAACGTCCCAACGAGTACGTGGTTGTAGGGAAAATTTATCTAAGATTGTTTTTAGAGATTGTTCTTTAATAGTTGCTTTTGCATGCGCGAGGAATTCGCTTTGCTTAATGCTGTAGACCAACAATCCTTTTTCATATCCAATGTCTTCGGTTGCTTCAAGAAACAACCTCATCTCTTCGACCTCAATTCCAAATTCTGCCTTAATCGCATGAAGGAATTGGTCCTCTAACTGGTTCTTGGCATCTTCGCTTCGCTTAGTCACATTAAAAGACTCTTCGTATGAATCGATAGCTTCTCGAGTACTCAGATCTTCATATTGACGGATCACTCGATGAAAGATTTCCATGCGGAATGATTGGTCTGTTTGGACATCACCATTCGGCTGGATCAACACCGACGGGGCAATTTCATCTTTTGAAATTCCATCAGAGATGTTACCGAACTCGAACATCATTTGCGCCTTTGCCATCAGGGGACTCAAATCAAATTTGGAGATCTCTACTTCCCCAACCAATGGACATTCACAGATTGCCATTTCTATTAACATTCTGCACGTGATGTCGGCCAAGGAAAGATTGCTAAAATGCTTTGCTTTCTCGTCGAAAACTGACTGACTATCCTTGCGCAAATTGACTACCGCCTTCATTGTTCTATTCCACTGCCCACGTTCAGCGGCGATCCCTTCAATGTTCCAAAAGAGTGCATTAAGAAGATCTTTTCTACCGAATCGTTTCAGTTCATTTTTCAATAACATATAGAGATGATCCACCAGACTGTTTAGGTATTGAGTGCACTGTGTCTTACCATCAATCCTTCGTTCGCTGGTTGAAGAGAAATGCCCAAGTCCAATCCAGAGTAAACTTCGGTCGGATTTGTCGACTACTTCATAGTCTGACTTTATAGATACCCGCAGAGTCTCGCGAAAATCCTGTACTTGAAAAGCATGAATATATCGCGCATCATCGTTGGGAATAATTTTAGCCAAAAACCTTTGTGCGACTGCTGCGCTCTTTGGGGTAGCTGCCCAAGACAAAAAGCCAAGAACAAACGCTTGAATAACGGCAGTTTCGCTTACATTTTTTGGATTGCTAAGTTCATAGAGAAATCGCTGAAGTAGCACAACTTTAATAACAGATCCAGAAACTGTATATGTAGCAATGGGTCCCTCACGCCATTCCAACGGATAATCATTTGTTGTCGGGTAAGATTTTAGTTGAGACATATCTATCTCAAATAGCACAGGACCTTCTTTGCTTACTTGCACTGAGTGATCCACAACCTTGGCTATTTTACCGAGCCAGTTGTGTATGGCGTCCCAGTTTCTGTATTCCATTTCATGATCTGAAGATGAACGTTCGGAAACGGTAATCCACCATGCGCGTCTCTTCGTGAGAACACATCCGAGTAATCGCCCTTGTAATGCGTCTAACAGACTAACATGAAGACTTGACCTGTAGTCTTCCTTAAAATAAGGGGATAGATTTTTTCTGCGTACTTGTTTGAATGTTCCATCCACGTATTGCGCACTTCGAGCATCAACCCTTGCCCACGCCTTACGCCTCACCTCTGCAATACAATTTGTTGGAACGGCTATTCCATTTCGTGTTTCAGATCCCACCTGTACGCTTGATGGTACCAACATGTGATCACACTCCTCCCACCAACCAAACAGATTGAGATGTCCGTTGATGTTAAAAAGCTCGATATTAAGTTCTTCCAATCGGCGTTCATGTTTTAGGAACCTCCAAATCGTTTTGTCGTTCGACCCTGCCATCCAAGACATTGTTTCCAAGTCGCCCGCGCCGATCGCACAAACATCCCAGTTGTTTCCTGGTGCGTCCATCCCAAGAAAACGTCCTCTACCATATCCACACATAATGACTAAAGAAAGAGCCTCGCGAAATCCGGCACGTGTTGATACCTCTTCGTGCATTCTCTTCATTCGATTCTCAACCTCTTTTGATTGCTTCCCAGATTTTTTTGGTGGCTTATTGATGCCGAATTCTTTCAGGCCAGCTAATGTATCGACGACCAATACGAAATGTAGATATCGACCTTTGTCGATCATCACACAGAAGTCAGAAAAATACGCGTCATGTATTTTAATTACCGGAGGCTGCTTCCGTAGTTTTATGTATTTTCCGTATGCTGGCAAACTCCAGATTAATCTTTGATACTCTAGCATCAAATTCTCATGAAACTTCTCGATCAATGAACGCTCACGAAGCCATCTGAAAAAATATAACCGGATTGCCCAACTAATCGCAGTTGGAAGTACAACAAAGATGCGATTCCCATTCTTTATCAAAGGCTGTGAAACTAACGCAGTCATGCCATGGTCATGATCCTTTACATTCTTATGAACTGAATCGGGCAACATAAATGGTTGAACATCGGCGATGCTGCAACCAAGATCATTCAATTCTTCTTCATTGAAATACAGAGTCTGTAATCGTTGTTCAAGTTCAGCACGACTTGGAGGGTAAATGTTGGACTTATCTCGACTGACAGCGACAAAGTTTAGCCTTGCTTTATTTCTTTTAGCAATCGCTTCGCTTATAGATAACAACGCATGAATTGGTTTGATCAGAGATGGTCCAGCTAAAGAATCCGGCATGGTTTGGATGACGTTCAAGATTCTCTGAAGGAAGAAAGCATGACTTTCCCAAAGCCCACCATAAACCCTGTAGTCACCACGAGGTGTTGTAACCTTTCCGATGAAAGTATCTTCAGGCGGATCTTCCAGCATTTTACGACTCGCCACTGGCTTATATTCATTTAACCACCGACGCACATCTTTTGTAGTAGGAATTTGCGTTCCGCGACAATCGGCTATTAGAAGGTGAAGGAGTCGCTCGATCCGAAAGTTATTTGCATGGAATTTCGGCAATATGAGCATGGCGCTAACTAGACCCGAAGACCTTATTTTATCGAAACTTTTCAGCGATTGCATTGGCGAAATAATTATAGCTGGAATGCCGAAGTCAATGCATCCAGCATTTTCTTGTGCTTGTGTGGATTCTTTTTTTTCAGTGCATTAATGTTCTGCAGTTTCCATTTTATCGCGGGTAGATGTTGAACGGGCAATGGAAACAAACTCCAGTTTGGTTCACCGGTCATGAACGACATCAGGAATTCTCGGTCTTGTGGAGTCAAAGTTTTCTGAATGTCGTCGACCAACCTAATTCTCGTTTCTTCGAACATCTCGTAAGAAAATGGAATTGCTGTCATCCCAGCAAACTGTTTCTCAAATGTGTCTCTTTGATCCAGAAAGTGCGGAGAAATAAGTTCATGTATGGGTCTCGCATGACTTAATAGAAACATGAGAAAGCCTAGCTTGATCTCATCCGATATGGAGTCAGCCAGGTAGAATATATGCATATCAAAAATGTCGCGAGGATGTTGCCTATCCAGCGAAGCACAAATCTTACCCCCATAAAGTTCAGAATGCGAGACTACGTTCATCGCAGCAAATTTCTTAAACTCAGCTTGAACTGTATCAGCTACTGGCAGTTCACGAACAGGGAACAATATTCCGCGCGTTGTCGTGTTAACTTCAATCTTAATATGCGCGGAATTTGTCTGGCAGTTCAATTTGACATCTTCACCCTGTCCCTCAGGAACGCGCGTAATAGAAATACCGGGTATCGCCTTCTTGATACTTATTTCAATTCTGTCAAGCGCATCTGATATTTTAGCCAATGAAGTTGCGCGATCATCTTCCACAGTGACATAGGTCAAGTCAATATCAACGGATAACCTCGGCATGTCGTGCACAAACAAGTTGATGGCCGTTCCGCCTTTAAGTGCGAATATTTTCTCCTGTGCTACAACTGGAAGTATCGATAACAGAAGATCGACCTGTGAACGATATTTATCATCGATCATTCTACCAGTTGTTTTGGTACACTGATATGAAACTTGGCGTTGAATACTCCACCAGGCAGGATACTGCGGTCACCTTTTCCCAAGTCTATTTTGGTGTGGTCGACATAGTTTAACCACTGATGCTTTGCCCTTGTCGCCATGAAGAGGAATAATCTCTTGACTTTTACCGATGTGCATTTCTCAAGAAGTTCCTGCACCACCTTTGGGCGAAGATTTGAAAGCCCTTCCATCAAATGATAACACTCGATAATATCCATCTTCTTCGGTGTAAGATACAAGCACTCCATGATCGCTCGTTCAGGAGTTGATACCGTTATCGAAAAACCTTTGTCTTGATATTCAGTGAGTGCCATGTTCTCGTGGAAGAGCGTTGTTTTCACATGAAGTAATGATTGACCCCATGAATACTCGACGAACCATCTGGGAAGTTTTACACCGCGCGGAGAGAAGAGCAGTATTTGTTCCTGGGAGAAACGCACATAGTGACTTAAGCCTTGCAGGGAAAGTGACGAAACCGCACCAACATGCACGGACAGCCCAGCCTGTTTTTGGATCGTAAATAATGCACCGCGCCAAGATACATCATCGTCAGGTTTTATGAACGCACCGGTACCTAGCGAAGCCAACCATCCGTTTCGTTTATATACTTTTTGAAGGTCGCGTGATATCCCAATCTCCTCCAACCATTTCGGTAACACCACGGTTCCGGGCTTATGGAGGGATAAAAGATTCTTTAATTTTGATCTATTTTGGGTATTCATAGTACCAATAATACAATATTTTTAATGAAAAAATTCCAAGTTCATTAAAAATGTTATTAAAAAGGTATTTGTAATACCTAAAATTTTACATTTTTAATGGAATTAAAACTAGTGTTTTTTGCTGCTATTCCTACGGCTGTAAAGGCTTAACTGTTACCGCTCCGATTGTATCAAAATTCGCTATCGCCAGCAACAGAGAAAAGTGATCGTTCTCATCGATTCTTAATACCCGACATTGTAATTCTTTATTCGATCCCTCAGAAAGCATGTTAAAGAAGAACGGGAACAGGAAATTGCTTCGATACTCCTGCTGCGTTTTAGGCAAGGTGAGGCTGATTGCTTTCTTTTCGGGATTAACAAAACAGTCGTCATAGTAACGGAAGAGGAACGTCTTATCTCTCATTTTTGTCAAGACTCCGGCAGGCTCTTTATTTACATATACCTCAGCTTCTTTCATGTTTATACGATTCTATATATCCAGCATATATGCTAGATATATGCCCAAGAAATACGAAAACTCATATTCACTGACAGCATTTATATCAATAACTTCCAGCGAACTGTCATATCATTGGCTTTCGCATTTCGCGAAATGCAAAAAGTAGTTAGGCTATCTTTTGAGTGCCACGTGTAATGTCAACATTGCCAGATGCCTCTCCTTGGCGAAGATACTTCTTCACATATCTGTGAGTTTTGGCTACTTGACCATCCAAAGAACGCTTACTCGGGAATGGCCCCATATCACTTTCGGAGTACCAATGCTCGACAACCTTTTCCTTATCTGCTCTGACACGCCTGAAGGACAGATCACTCAATTGCCAGATCGCCCGGTGAATGCATGAAAAACGTAATTATGCAGTCGCCAGTTTGAAAAATTACTGGCGTTTGCTCATCTGTGTTGAGAATATTAGTTAGATAAGTCACCCATTAAAGTATTCTCAATTGAAGTATGCAATAGCATCTTCATTCCAAACTAGGAAATTTGTAGCCAAACTCATGAACAATTCCTGATCAATCTCATCATCGATTAGAAAAAGTTTAACCCGCTTTCCAATTTTTCTTACCTCTGGTTGTCGAACATGAAATTTCTGCCTGATTTCGATTTCCGTTTGATCGTAGATCCGTAGGGCTCCATCACAATGCGTGATGTTACCGGTGCGCTTGTCAAAAATTGCGTGCAAATATCTGCTCCCTCTCATAGCAATACACTCTGGTTTAGGTATCTCTTCGCATGTAAAATGTACCTCGTGTTTTTCCGGGCGCCACACATAGTCTGTCGTCAATATACTTGAAGTTGAAAGCCCGTCGCCTAACCATTGGCCAAAATCTTCCGATTGGAGCGACTTGAGTCTGTTCCAGTCAAGTTTCTTCCCATATAACTGCATCAATGCCAGATATGGCCGGAAAGTCTCGTCCGGTTCTCTCATTAGCGGGTCAAGTCGGATTTTAAAGTTTCTACCATTTGAGAATGTCTCCTTTAGGATAAGAAGACCCAGCCAGTGGCTGGAATTGAATTGATCAAGACAAGGTAAAAGTTGATATGCATAACCATTTTTATGAAGACTGAAGTGATCAGACTCTAGTTCCTTCACGGACACTAGTCCGTGTTCATCGATACTGACACCCGAGAAATCTTCAAGATCGTAGGGTGATTGCCGCACAACTTTCTCAGTGGACTCTAAAATTTTTAATCGTTTTTTTGCGACAGTCCGTGCAATCTCATATTCAAAAAACATCTTTCGTATATCCATATCACGGTCTTCGTCTGATGACCTTTCAAATAAATAATGATATCTGGCTGCAAAATCTTCTATATCGGCTGCACTGATTGATTTCAAATCACTAATCAATTGATCATGGATTGCATGATAAGTATCATCATAAATCTCACTGACTTTATGAAAGGCCAACATCTGTTGTTTCTCAAAGTATGTGAGAGTTTGATACATGTTATTCCTAGACAATTATATTCTATCATTAATCATTGTACAAATTTAGGCTTATGCCGGAACATGCTCGCAAGGAACTACGGCATAAACGGTTTCCCCCTTTCAGCTATCGCTTCCAGGAACCCCCATTTATTCCGTTCCTCCTTGCGCATGATCTTGTCCCGCATGCTAACACGCCTTCCGTCATAAGCCTGTGTATGCACCATAATTAATTCTAACGATTATGGAAAATACAAATGAAAAAAGAATCTACCAGGTGGCAGAGATTCAACTTGTCTATAAGACAAACGTCAAACCATCGCTGCGGCCCAAGATTGCATGTTCCAAAGATGCTTACGAACTCTTGCAGGACAGTTGGGACCGTTCAAAACTTGAACTTGTTGAACAGTTCAAAGTGTTGTTAACAAACCGAGCTAACAAAGTATTGGGCATTTTCGAAGTGTCAACGGGAGGAATTACCGGTACAGTGGCTGATCCGAAATTGATTTTTGCGGCAGCTCTTAAAGCAGGTGCATCTGGAATAATTCTTTCACACAATCATCCTTCCGGAAATCTTCAACCTAGCCAGGCCGACATTGAACTTACAAGAAAACTAAAAAATGGAGGTACGTTCCTTGAAATTCAAGTGCTAGACCACCTCATCATAACCACAGAAGGCTACTATTCTTTCGCTGATGAGGGTATTGGTTAGTCCTTAAATTACGTTGCTTGTTCTGTTCGAAAATCCTTTTGATGTCATCATAGTCGTAATAGTTTGTTTGCCCGATCCTTGTAAAAGGAAGTATCCCGTTTTGTCGTAAAGTGTAGAGTGTGCCCGTGGAGATCGACAGTATTTTTCGAACTTCGTTGCCACGTAGCCACCTCTTGAGTTCGTGCGTTTCTTTATGGACGAGCAGTTTCTTGATCTCTTCCAATAATTCTTTTTTAAAGATCTGCAGATCTTCTGGCGTTATGATGTGGGCAGGCATTGCGTGATTATTTTTTCAGGATGAGTGAGACGGTGCTTCCGTATACCGGGTTATACGAAGGTGCATAGGTGATCAGTCCCCATGCCTGAAGATCGTGGATGTTTTTGTGATAGGTACCCGTAGATCGGATCGCTGCAAGTTGCATAACCTTTCTTCGGGAGACATTGAAAACATTTCTGCCATCCTGTGAAATTGAGATAATCCAGAGCGCGGCGCACATGCTTACGTGCGAAGCATTCATGTTGTTTTGATCGGTTGCCCTTTCGAGGAATTCACGAAGTTGATGTAACATTGGTCAAAATGCTAAATGACCAAAGCCGCTAAATGTCACAGTCTCTTGAATGAAAATACTATCAATATGGAAAATTCAAAAAATCCAGCGGTCAAGATCCATACTTAATCCAGTTCAGGCGACTCCTTGTGCGCCATTGCAATATCGCCGGACCATCTCCGCCCCAGCGAGATTAATTTACACACAAACGCTTCCATTCTCTTATTATCAGTTTTCAACTTTTGTAAACCATTTTATTATTAGTATTTTAGAAACTGTATGGAGCCCATCAATACATCCTGAACGGATGATTGATGGGCTATGTTTTTTTGCACCAAGATGAAATAAAACTATGGCTGAACACGAAGTAGAGATTCTCATTATAGAAGATAACCCGTATGACGCAGATCTTGCGATACGGGCTCTGAAAAAACAAAAACTTGCCAACAAATTAGTGCATCTCACCGATGGCGCGGAAGCACTCGATTTTATTTTCGGAACCGGCGAATATGCCGGACGAAATGTTGAGAATACCCCCAAGGTAATTTTTCTGGATCTTAAAATGCCTAAAGTCGATGGGTTGGAGGTCCTACGTCAAATCAAAGCAGATGCCCGAACCAAAATCATTCCCATTGTTATTCTGACTTCATCCGCAGAGGATCCCGATATCAAGCGCTGCTACGAATTGGGAGCCAATAGCTATATCGTGAAGCCCGTTGAGTTTGAAAATTTCGCCAAAACAATTTCAGAACTCGGATTGTATTGGATGATTATTAACAAAACACAATAACGTGATAATCACTGCAGCACATACGCAGAAAGTCTTTTGGTTTTCAAATCCGAAGACATGGGTTCTCATCGTTCTCTCAATGGTCGCAGAATCCACTACCGGGTTGGCACAAAATGTATTGCCTCCTTCCAGCGAATTAAAAAAATTGAGCATGGAAGAACTGATGAATATTGAAGTGACATCCGTTTCAAGACGACAAGAAAAATTATCGGAAGCTGCTTCGGCCATTCAGGTCATTACACAAGAAGATATCAAACGTTCCGGGGCTACGAGTCTTCCCGAGGCCCTGCGACTGGCGGGAAATCTTCACATCGCGCAGAAGAACTCACACGACTGGGCGATCAGTGCCCGAGGGTTCAATACCGACCTGGCAAACAAACTTCTTGTTCTGATTGACGGACGAACTGTCTACACGCCACTCTTTTCAGGGGTATTCTGGGACAGACAGGATTATTTATTGGAAGACATTGAACGCATTGAGGTGATCAGTGGCCCCGGGAGCACGCTCTGGGGTTCCAACGCCGTCAACGGAATAATCAACGTCATCACCAAGGACTCTCATGACACGCAGGGACTTTATGTGGAGGCCGGCGGTGGCACGCAGTTTCGCGATTTCATCGGAGCGCGCTACGGTGGTATGCTGGATTCAACAGTCTCTTTCCGTGTCTATGCAAAATATTTCGACCGAGATGATTCCGTTTTTCCAAATGGCGAGGATGCCTCAGACTCCTGGCGAATGGGGCAATCCGGCTTTCGAATGGAAGCCAAACCATCCCAGAAGAATATTTACACGTTGCAGGGTGACTATTATGAAGGCCGCGAGAACTTATCCACAGGTGGCAAATCAACGGCTCGGGGAATGAATATCCTCGGACGCTGGACGCATACCTTTTCTGATAACTCCGCAATGATTCTCCAATTATATTATGACCGTACGAACCTTGTACTGCCTGTTCCCGAATCCACGACAGATGACAATTCCACTGTACTGGCTCCGGCTGGTACATTGAAAGATGCGCTGGACACTTATGACCTGGATTTTCAACATAGTTTTCATTTGGGCAAACGAAACAACGTCGTATGGGGTCTCGGCTATCGGCGCACACATGACGAAGTCGATAACGCACCTGCTCTTGCATTCGAACCAATGGTCTTGAACCGAAATCTGTACAGCAGTTTTGTACAGGATGAATTCATGATTGCACGAAACTGCTTCTTCACGTTAGGTACTAAAATCGAACACAATGATTATACGGGATTTGAATATGAGCCAAGCACAAGAATTCAATTCAATATAACAAACAGACAAACTCTTTGGGCTGCGGCTTCACGTGCTGTCAGAATACCATCGCGCGTAGATCGCCACATTCGTCTCCCCACTCCAGCTTTCTCTCCCGTCATGGAAAATCTTCTAATCGGCGGTTCGAATTTCAAATCAGAAACGGTGATCGCGTACGAACTAGGATATCGAGCTCAATTTGGTTCGAAAATTTCCGGATCACTTTCCCTATTTTACAACATATACGATAGAGTACGAAGCACAAGCCTGAGTCCTCCGGATCCTGTCTTCGGTCTCCCCTTTCCTCTCTTCTACGAAAACAATCTTGAAGGTGAAACCTCCGGATTCGAACTGGCCCTCACGATCCAGGCATTTGATTGGTGGCGATTGAAGTGCGATTATACTCTTTTCCACAGTGACATCCGTGTAAAACATGATCAAACGGATTTCAATAATGCGCTCAATGAGACCGCCGACCCCACCCATCGGGCGTCTCTGCATTCTTTCATCAACCTATCCCGGAAAATAGAATTCGACATGAACCTGCGCTATGTAGGTTCTTTCACGTTCAATGTCAGCGGAACACCCGATACCGTCCACGATTACACGGAATTGGACGTCCGCCTGACTTGGCTTCTCTCGGAGAATTTCGAACTCTCCTTTACCGGACAAAATCTGTTGCACAATCATCATCTCGAATATGTCATTTCCAATCCCAACCCGCGGGTTGAAATTGAGCGAAGCGTTTATGGAAAGATCGCGTGGAAATTCTGAGGACTATCAAGTCCAAGTCCCTTTAACGACCGGGGCAGCATCACCCTGCTTCTGGATAGCCCTTGCTACAACGGTTATACTCCTGCAAACACAGTTACTTCCCGCACAAACTCCGGAGTACCAGGTAAAGGCTGTTTTCTTATTCAACTTCACACAATTTGTTGAGTGGCCCTCAACGGCATTCGAAAAACCAAATGCCCCATTGGTAATCGGTATTCTGGGGAAAGATCCATTTGGATCTTATCTGGATGAAACCGTCAAGGGTGAGCAGGTCAATGGACACCCGCTAATTATCCAGCGCTATAACAAAGTGGAGGATGTAAAAACCTGCCACATCCTTTTCATCAACCCTGTCGAGAAAGAACAGTTAAAAACCATTTTGCAAAAGTTAGCGCATCAGCCAACACTCACCGTAGGTGATATCACCAACTTTACCAAAACCGGAGGCATGATTCGATTTTTCACTGAAAACCATAAGATCCATATTCGAATTAATCTCGATGTCGTAAAAGATGCGGAGTTGACCATTAGCTCGAAATTATTAAGGATGGCAGAAATTGTTTCACCAAAATGAAATTGCCTATGGCCCTGAAAGAAACACCTATCCGTCAAAAGCTAATAAGGGCTATCTTACTGACAAGCAGCGCCGTGTTGCTACTCACCTGCGTGTCCTTTTTTGCCTATGAGTTCATTACGTTTCGCAAAACCATCGCGCGTGAATTAGCCACCCTTGGTGAAATTATTGCAACCAACAGTACGGCTGCACTTGTTTTTGATAGTCCCGAAGATGCGACAGAAATACTGGGTGCGCTGAAAGCCCAGAAACATATTGTGGCCGCAGGATTATATGATGACTCGGGCAAGCTCTTTGCACACTACCCGCCCGACATTTCAGTATCCACTCTTCCCAAAACTCCGGAACAAGATGGTTATCGATTTGAACAATCACAGCTGAACGGATTTCAGCCGGTCATCCTTGGCGGAAAGCGCGCAGGAACTTTGTACCTGAGATCCGACATGGGTGCGATGCAGGAACGCTTTAAGCTGTACGCGATGATTGTCTTACTGGTCGTCTGTCTTTCATTCCTATTAGCATACATTCTCTCTCTCAATTTACAGAGAAGGATATCGAAGCCTATCCTGGCGCTCGCAGAATTGGCTCGGGTAATCTCAAACCGGAAAGACTATTCGGTCCGAGCATCGAAAACCAGCGATGACGAATTAGGGGACCTCACCGATGCATTTAATCAGATGCTCACTCAGATTCACGAACAGAACCATGCGCTACGCAATCACAAAGAAAAACTGGAAGACATAGTCGAAAGTATGGGTGATGCTTATGTCAGTCTCGACCGACAATGGAGATATACTTTTGTAAACAGCAAGGCTCTTACGCTCATGGGAAAACAAAAAGATGAACTGATTGGCAAGACACTTTGGGAGATTTTCCCCGATACAACAGAAACTATTTTTGAAACGGAATATCGATGTGTCATGGAAGAACGTGTACAACGGACATTTGAAATCCATTATCCATCGTACGCCATGTGGCTGGAAGTTCGGGCATATCCCCACGAAGAGGGTATTGCTATTTTTTACACCGACATCACCAAGTACAGAAAAGCGGAAGAAGAGATTTTGAATCTCAACTCAAATCTCGAGCAAAAAGTCCATGAAAGAACCAGCGAATTGAAAGCTTCGAATGAGGAACTCGAATCGTTTTCCTATTCGGTTTCCCATGACTTACGGGCTCCGCTTCGTTCAATCCACGGGTATATGAAGATTTTTGCAGAAGACTACGCAGGCAACTTGGATGAAGAAGCCCGTCGACTTATTTACATCGTTATTGAGAATGCCAAGCGGATGGGACAACTCATCGATGACCTGTTAGAATTTTCAAGATTGGGAAGACGCGAACTCCTGAAAGCCAATATCTCCATGCGAGAAATAGTAACTCTGATTTTGGCAGAACTCAATGACACAGAAAACAAAAGACAAATTGAGTTCCACCTGAGTGATCTCCCCACGGCCTATGTGGATAGTGCTACCATCCGCCAGGTTTGGATTAACCTGATCTCGAATGCAATCAAGTATACAAGTATTAGATCCACGGCGATAGTTGAAATAGGATTTCAGGTACTCGAAAATGAAACGATATATTTTGTCAAAGACAACGGTGTCGGGTTTGATATGCGATATTATGACAAATTGTTTGGTGTCTTTCAACGCTTGCACAAGTCTGCAGAATTTGAAGGTACTGGGGTAGGGCTTGCCATTGTTCATCGAATCGTTTCAAAACATGGCGGACGAGTTTGGGCAGAAGCTATACCCAACAAGGGGGCTACATTCTATTTTTCCCTAAGCAACAGAGAAAGTTGATCACGTGTATCATCTCCATCATCCGTGTCTGGTGTAACCCATGGAACTATCCTTGAAATTTCCAGCTTAAATGCTTATACTTAGTTGCGTAAAAATAAGGAGCCCATCCAAAAAATAGCTGTTGTACATCATTTTGAGCGATTGCAATCCGCATGAATCGGATTTATTTTGAGTGCTATTTAAATTTTGGATGATATGATTGTTTTAAAGAGAAGAATTGTTGCAACACTAGTTGGATTTGCCTGGTCCTTTTCCACATCCGACATTCCGGCCCGTCTGCGCATTGATCAACTACCTTCAAGATTTGAAGAATTATGAAACAAGTCCCCGTCAGAATGGACCTGAAGTTAACTTTCTATCGAAAATGATAAATGATTTAGTTATGGCAAATGGTCTTAAAATTTTGCTCCTTGAAGATGTGCCAGATGATGCAGGCCTGGTCAACCGTGTCCTGCAAAAAGAAAAATTGCAGTTTACTTCACAGCGGGTTGACTCAAGAGAGGAATTCATTGATGCATTAATCCACTTCCGTCCTGACGTGGTACTTTCAGATCATGGACTGCCAGAATTCAATTCCATCGAGGCGTTGAAACTGTGCCAGGAGCACCAAATGAAAGGACCATTCATCCTGGTTACCGGAACTGTATCCGAAGAATTTGCAGTGAACTGCCTAAAACAGGGAGCAGACGATTATGTGCTCAAGTCTAATTTAACCCGATTACCATCTGCGATTATCCACGCACTCAATCAACGGAATGCAGAACAAATGAAACAGGCAGCCGAGGCGAAACTTAAGGCTCAAAATGATGAACTCATTCAAACCAACCAGACACTTATTAAGACCAAGGCGGAACTGGATAATTTCGTGTACAGTGTTTCGCATAATCTGAAAGGACCCTTGTCGTCAATACTGGGACTTATTAATCTCACACGGCATGAGGACGCCATTGGGGCCAATCCTTTTAGCGCTTATATGAGCATGATCGAGAAGAACATATTCCGGTTGAATGAGACGCTGGATGAAATCCTCGATTACTCCCGGAATGCAAGTGGAGATCTGAAAATAGAACTTTTGTCACTCGTGAGGTTAACGCACCTTAGCGTTGAGCGTTTTAAATTTATAGAAGGGTCCCACGACATCCGGATTATTGTTGAGGAGGATTTCACCTCGGATTTCTACTCGGATGCATACCGGGTGAGTATAATTTTGAACAATGTGATCGCGAATGCACTAAAATATCACGATCCCCATAAACACAATCGGTTTGTTCGAATCACCCTACGGGTAGGTGCGGATGCCGTGATCCAGATTGAGGACAATGGAATGGGCATTCAGCCCGAGTACCTGCCATTGATATTCAATATGTTCTATCGGGCTTCTGAGGAAAGTGAGGGTGCAGGACTGGGCCTGTACATTGCCCGGGAGGCTGTGCACAAATTAGGAGGAACTATTTCTGTCAAATCCCAGTATCGCATTGGCTCAATATTTAGGATCGTTCTACCTAATCAGCAACCAACATGAAAACTTTAAATGGATCGGGACTTAAAACCATCCTGGACCAAATGTTGGATGTCATTGTCGTTGTTGATCCAGAAGGTGAAATTCTGTTCTACAATAACGTGGCTAGCCGGAATGGTGAATTGGCAGCCAAGCCATTGCACCGAGGAATGTCTGTTCTTGAAACCATTTCGCCAGAAAGGGTTGAAGCCGTTCGCAACCTTCTGGACTCAGTGCGGACTAGTAAAATCGCACAGCGCACAATAGCCGAATATAAACACCCCCTGGGATATTCCTTTTTTTTCGATGTCATCTATAACCCAATCCTGAATGATCAGGATCAGGTGGAGCAAATTTGCATTGTGGGTCATGATATTACGGCGCAAAGGTCTGTTGAGAAAAAAAATCTGGAACTGTTTCAGGACTTATCATCGCTAATAGAAAATGCAAACGCAGTTATCTTCGGGGTGGACAGCCGAGGCTATATTACAGAATGGAACAGGGAGTGTATTCGGCTAGGTGGCTATGAGAAGAATGATGTATTGACCAATCGTGTCGAGATGCTGGTAGATACCGAGGACAGTGACAGGCTCGGCTCAGTGTTGGACCGAACAACACGAGGGGAAAGAATTACCAACTTCGAACTTAAATTGATCACCAAATCAGGAAATGTCCTGGTTGTCTTATTCAACGTTACACCGAAGGCAAATTCCTCAGGCAAGGTCATCGGCGCATTGTTTGTTGGCCAGGATATCACTGAACTTTCTCAATACAAGTCCGCTTTGGAAAAAAAAGTGGAAGATCGTACCCGCGCATTAACCGAAGCGTTGGAAAAGGAGCGGGAGTTGGTCGAAATCCGGAATAAATTTGTTTTCATGGCATCTCATGAATTCAAAGTCCCCCTGGCTTCCATTAGTTCTTCCGTGAATACCCTGCTCAAAGGCAAGAAAATTAGCCAAGGGCTCAAACAGAAATTGGTCGGAATCAATGACCAGGTCAGCAATCTAAAAAGCCTGTTGGATGATATGTTAGCTGTCGGAAAAAATTCGGTCACGAAAATTAAGCCCAATCTTCAACGCATCGAGTTTATTCCCTTCCTTCAACACATTATTACGGAAGTCACCGTAAGTAGAGATAACAGTCATGTTGTGACCACTAATTTTTCTGTGCCCAGTATTATTCTGCTAAGTGATGAAAAACTTCTCCGTAATATTTTTGTCAACCTGCTTAGTAATGCAATCAAATTCTCACCCTTAAAAAAAGAAGTTCAGGTGACCGTCACTCTGGAGGCTTCCTACATTCACGTTGAAGTAACTGACTTTGGCATCGGCATCCGCCCCGAGGAACTGGAAACCATTTTTGAACCCTTTAATCGTGGCACCAATGTCACAAACATTGAAGGCACAGGGCTAGGGTTGTCAATCGTAAAGAAGGCTGTCTCACTATTGGGTGGAGAACTAAATGTTAAAAGTAAGTTTTCCGAGATGACAAAGTTTACAGTTCGTCTCAACCGTCTTTCATAGCAGATGATCGGTTAATGGTGAATACCGAAGCTAGCGCCAATGGTGATGCCGGAAAATTTGCCTAGGGATGTGTCCGACGAAAGCTCCCTGAAGGACACAAGCAGTGGATATCCAAATTTAATCTCGGTAAACAGGTGCATGAAGTTGGATATATACGGAACGTGATACTCAACCCCTAGACCGAGTGATGCACTATACTGTGTTACCTTACCAAGGTACGGCTCATCGGGGTTGCTGTAGTTAACACGAGTGTTGTTATGCTGATCATGACCATAGAATTTAACGACATCCAAACTCACCCCACCCAACAGGTACACATCAATAATTTGCTGGTGTGTACGTATGTATTGGAATGGATAGAAATTGACTTGACCCTCGGATCTAAAAAGTTTGACAGTGCGGGCATAGCTCGCGGCAGCGTAATCTGACAAACCCATTCTCAATTTCGCTCGAATAAATTCATTCCCGTAAACAGCACCAAGACTTCCACTCTCTTCAGTGACACTCAATTGACCGATTTCAGGAATATCGCTTGAGATCCTTAGCAATCGAACGCCGTACGTACACTCTACACCCAGATAGATTCCCGTATTCTGAATCTGAGCTTCTGCCTTATTAAGGCAAATTGACACAAGGCACATCCATGAGATTAAGATAACCTTGACAGGCCTGGATAACATATAGTCTGCATTTATCATGACGTAAAGGTCCGCAGGCTCATGGTATCCAAAATCAGCTCATTACTGAATTGAAGAAATCAGGATTTCACGCACGTGAAGGGACAATCAAACCTCTCACCGCCTCCCCATAAAATCACGTGAGGGAAATTCAACGACAGCATCAGGAAAACACTGAGAATTCATTCCCGTATCCTGGCGTCAACCGATGATTGAATTATGTTTAGCGTGTGGCCCTGGAGAAAAATAGCTTTTGCATTTTATCAGACTCAGCAAAATACTGACTTTTCAAAATCAGGTACTGTCTGAAGGATCGGGTTCATAGCCGACCGACCTTTGACAAAAAAAAAACAACTATGAAATCAATAATCATCAATCAATCAAAAAGAGTTAAGGGGATCTTGATTCTTTTGATACTTGTAATTCTGTCTTCAAGTATGGTGCATGCTCAACGATATAATCGTCCTGCCCGAAGACTCTTTCTTGGCGCTGAAGGTTTTTATGGTTCACGATCGCTTCAGTTGACAAGCAATATTGAAGAGATCAACAAACTCGTCCTTATAGGAGATGGACTAGGTGTAGGGCTGCTCGCCGGAGGCAGAGCATTTCGAGTCCGTGTGCAGCAAGCCTTTTTTTCTTCAAATTCATTTGTCCGAGAAAAAGCAAAATTGAATGAAACAAGTGGAGGAATCAACATCTATCCCCTGCAGTTCGCTCCCAAAAAATCGAGTATGCTTTCGCCTTATTTGGTAACAGGAATCCAGATGAGCAGCACAAAACTTTATGGTTCCTATGTTGTAGAGTCGCCGATGCCCTCCAAGACAAAGAAGGAATGCACCTGTACCTGTGAGTCCGGCACAGGTGGAGGAGGACCTCCGGCAAATCCGGATGCTTTGCCAGGAGCTACGACCTCATCAATTCCTAGCGGGCCGACCGATCCTCCGACAGCCAATCCAGATGATGCATCATCGACCAATTCAAGCGTAACTGAGTCTGAAAGTTTGCCTGCTCAAGACCGCTATTTGGGAAGAATCTCAACCGCTCGTGCAACCTTTGGCATTGGTTTAGAAATTAAGATTCCTGCACAAACTCGCTTTTTAAACTTCTTCGGAGAGATAAAATACGGTCAACCCCTGTCATCCAAAACAACCAATACCGGTTTTCGTGACACAACCGTTTCCGGTTTATTGTCCTTCGACGTTGGCATCAGTGTAGGTATCTCCAAGTAACAAAATTCTGAAGACGTTTTCGAAAGACAAAGGGGAAGGGAGATCGGAAAGGTCTCCCTTTTTCCATTGATGACCTGTTAAACCTACAAAGGTATTATACCGAGGACTTATTTTGCATTTACACCAAGTCGATGGCGGTCTGGTCTGAGAGACCGCCAAAATTTTCAGCCGGCTTCAAAGTACACATTGCCATTTTATAAGAATCCTCGAGCACTATTCCGGAGATCAGTAGACACAGGGCCTTTCTGAAATGGAAACATGCCTTTCACAGAGCTTTTTCTGTTGATTCTTTGTAAATTTATCGAAGGTCATTTTACGTCACAGGTCGTAGCATGGATCGATAGCTTAAAATCATTGGTGTTTTAAATCCAATTTCGTTATGGATATGAGCAAAGGAATTAGAGTTCTGATAGTGGATGACCATGGACTGATGCGACAAGGCCTGATCTCCATGTTGAACGGCGAACGTGACATTGAAATTGTTGGCACCGGAGAAAGTGGAGAAAGTGCAGTTAACCAGGCAAGCGAATTGACACCTGACGTCATCCTGATGGACATTGTCATGAAAGGAATGACGGGAATTGAAGCTACACGATGGATTAAAGAGCAGAACCCGAAGATTAAGATCATTCTAATCTCCAGTGAGGTCAGTAAGGATTTTATTACTGCAGGAATTAAGTCTGGCATTGACGGCTATTTACCTAAAGACTCTGACAAAGAAACACTTCTCCGGACCATTCATACAGTCATGCGCGGTGAGCGCCATTTTAGCCCTGAAGTAACCGCACTCGTATTTGAAGATTTCTATTTGAAGGAAAAAGATGGCAAAGGCCTTCCTACCAAAAAAACCACAGCGTTAACAAAGCGAGAAGAAGAGGTGCTGATTCAGATCGCACATGGCAAGAGTCTAAAAGAAATTGCCGAGCTTCTTTTTATAAGTGTTAAAACAGTGGAAACACATAAGATGCACATTCTTGATAAATTGGGGCTAACGAATTCCGCTCAGTTAGTGAAATATGCTTTTGAACATGATCTTGTTGAATTGAAAAAGAAAAAGTCTTAGTCGTTTCTTTCGCTCGTCTTCAACCCTGGTTTCCCCCTGCCTCATCTGCGATAGGCTATCAGGTAATTCCTGATATTTTACGAAGTTCCTGATTTTTCAGAATCCGTACTCGCCTGATTTTCGAGGATGGAAGAAGATGCAATTTTGCCTCATCAAACAGCATAAGATCATGAGGAGGCAATCTGAAAATTGGAAAAAACAAAACCAACCAGGCACAGCAACCGGGCTTGAGTTGATCAAAGCCAAGAGCACAATTGAGCAGTTTATTTATAGTTGCTCACACACCCTACGGGCTCCCCTTAAATCCATTGCCGGACTTGTTTACCTACTGAAGAATTCCGGGACCAACGAAGACATCGATCCCAATTTCTTCCTGGAGTCCATTGAGAAAACTGTCGAGAAAATGGAATCGGTTCTGAATGATCTTGAGCTATTTCTTTCTAACTCAAGACATGCCTTAACCACGCAGTCTATTGACGTAAAGTCAATGACGAATGAAGTTGTTGCTGAAGCCCAACTTCTGCCCGACAGAAATAAAATCGATTTTTCGATCGTATGCAACCAAGAGATTCCATTCTTTTCAGATAAGAACAGAATCAAAGTGATCGTGTCTCAACTGATCTCAAATGCGATTCAGTTTCAGGACGATTCCAAAAGCAAAAACAAGGTCGATATCCATGTTAAAGTCACTCCATTCAATTGTTTAATCCAAATCCGTGACAACGGCATTGGAATTGAGTCCTCCGTATTGCCACATATTTTTCAGCTCTTCTATCGAGGGTCAGACAAATCCACCGGATCAGGTGTTGGTCTCTACATTGTCCAAGAAGTTCTGAATAAAATGGCCGGAAACATCAGCGTACGTTCGGTCAATTCCAAAGGATCAACCTTTCAAATTTCAATCCCCAACCTACTGCCATGAAAAAGACTGCACTATTGGTTGCCCTCATATCCGTGATTGTATTATTCCAAAAGGTCTGCGCGCAAAACTTATTCATTGCCCCGATGGCAGAAAGCACCATTGTTGGTCTTCAATACGGAGGTTACTCCGGATATATAACCAAAAAGTCGTTTTCAATCGCCGCATTCTATTTGAGATGTAAAACACAATCCGAAATCTGGCCATCACAGCAAGTTTTGTTCTATGGCATTCAAAGTTCCTTGCCAATAGTACGTAATCAAAAACTGATATTCTCCGGAACTCTACGAGCAGGGCTGGCCAATAATCAATTCATGGTAGTCGTTCCCGGAGTCGAAACGCGCATCAGAATTACGACAAGGTTCCATTCTGTTTTGGGTGCCAGCTGGCGATACGGTCATGCCGCCATTAATACTTCCCTGATGATCAAACTATAGTTCAAAATGAAAAAGATTCTCGTAGCGCTTTTTGTAGCCACCTTACTTATGGCTTGCGAGCCTGTCATCGATAACATCTTTGACGTTTACACAATCAAAGCCGGGGAGCACTACACCTCCATACGTCACACGGAATTTCTTCAAACAACCATCCTCCAGTTTGATGCGCGCTTTGGTGAATCCGCGATCTACACATTTGCCGACCCAGGTTTTCAGGACTCCAAAAACAAACTGATGGGTTTTTCCGATTGCAATTCTCTGCACCATGAGAATAGTGCCCGTTTCGCTTGGCAATGGTATAATAACAAAATTGAAATCTACGCGTATTGTTATCACAACGGAGACAGGGTAGAAGAATTCCTGGGAGTTGTCGAACCCGGTGAAACGGCCCGTTACCAGATTGAATTAACTGCCAAAGCCTATGTCTTTCGCTTTAAAGGTAAAGAAGTCACGATAGACAGAGGCGCCAACTGCTCCACAGGAACATACCTGATGTTATGGCCATACTTTGGTGGGCAATTGCCCGCACCACACGACATCTCCATTTATATCCGTCGATTCTAGGACTGATATAGCAATGCTTCGTGGTCATGATCTCGAATTACCAGGTATCCCCAGGTAATCCTTCACATCCGCCCTTTCTGTTTGGATGCACTGAGTTTCTCCTGTCTTTCTTCTTCATCCCAGCAGTTCATTCCGCAGCAGGCACATCCGTACCCCATTGTCCTTAGGGAGTGACCTCTCCTCTCAGGTAACTCCTGATAAATAAGGAGAGTTCCTGATTTTTTCAAATCCGTTTCTCACTGATTTCTGGCCGTGCTAGTTGGTGCAATTTTGAATCAACAAAACAAACAACTCAACATGAAAACAAAAGTCAATTCAAAAAAACTGGCATCCTTCGCGTTCGTGGCCATCACCATGCTTATCACCACATCTGTTTGCCTTGCGCAATGCGATAGTATCCAATACAAACGTATTGAAAATCCAAAATACTTCGGATATGAAATAGGCGTTGGAATCGAGCACCAAACTTTATCAAGTTCCATTTCGCAACTCAAGAATCTACAGGTAGCCATGCATGGAGCAACCGTAGGCGTGAAATTGGCAAATACCAGGGGTGCGGTTCGTGCGACAGGTGGTTTGTACTATTCCGGCGAAAATGTTCCCTACACTATAGACATGATTAAAGGTGGTTTGTCGGGCAGTGTTTACTTGCTCCGATTGAAGAAAGTAGTATATCGAAGTTTCGAGCCATACGCACTGATGTCGTTCACGTATCAGCAGACAAAATTTCTCGGAACTTATTTAAACGATGACAATAAAAACAGGAGCGTTAGCGAAGAACCTGAATTGGGGAGGATAAATTGGTGTGCAGCGTCCATTGGGGCAGGAGTCGAGTTTCAACTCGAAAATCAGGCTTATCAGTTCATCCATTTTTTTGCAGAAGCTAAATATGGTGTTCCATTGAGCATGACCAGCTCTAACGTTGATTTCGCAAAAACCCAGATCAACGCTCCCCTCACGATCACCGTGGGCATGAGTTTTGGAAAATTCAAATAACATGTGGGCCTCCTCACCGCTGAAGGTTTGTTGAGTTGTTCCTCGTTGTTATCGCATGTCTTGTAATCCCAGGTGTGTGCGTGCTACCGATTGCTACGACAACTTCAAAAAGGAATTAATGCCTGTAAGTCATTTCGAGCCCGACTGCAATTGGAGCTTTGTATTTTGGCTGTGGCTTGCGCTGCCGCGTGGCTGATTGATCTATGGGAAGAGAATAATATCGAAACCCTAAGGATCAGCTGCGATAATTTGATCTGGTTTTTGCAGGCCTGTTTGTATTGGCATTTTTGCTAAGCTGCAAATTTTAATATCCTTAAAACAAATTGTCTATGGTGCCCTGGCACTTTCTAAAGATCGATATTGCCTGTATCGTATTGGCTTGCACCAGAGGTGTCTTTGCCTCAGTCACGGAAATCCGAAGCATAACAATCATGTTGATGATGAACTTACTCACATCGTGTGATTTACTTTCCTTAAAACGAGCAAACGCGTTGCGAATGATTTCGTCTACTTCTTTCGGATCATTAGCTAACTGGATCTCCTCGACTATTCCTTCACAAAACTGAACCATTGCACGTCAATTATATTTTTTTTTGAACAGTCAGTCCCTTTTGACTGTCAGGATATTTTTCTCCGATGTCTCCACATGGAAAATTGTGTTTGACCGCTACGAGTTGCTTACAAATACGGTCGTAGTATCTTGCTCCTGTAATTGCTTCGTAATCTTCGCAGAGCATTCTCTTTTATCTGTCGTACCCGTTCAGTCGATATTCCAAGTTTCAGTCCGATATCTTCCAGCATCAGCGGACTCCCTCCACCCAGACCATAGCAATAAATGATAACGTCCGATTCCCGTTGCGGGAGCGTTGAGAGAGATCGCATGACTTCCTGTTGCAAGGATCCCGAAAGAAGAACAGCATCAGGGGTTTGTTCACTTTCATCCCGCAAAGTGTCCAATAACGTACCTTCTTCATCATTTGCAAACGGTGAATTTAAGGAAACCTCCCGCCCACTCCATTTCAACGTGTCAGTAATTTGCTCAATGGGTTCATCCATGATGCTGGCCAGTTCCTCACGTGTAGGCTCACGTTGAAATTTCTGTTCGAGAGACGAAAAAGTTCGGTTAATCCTTTTCAAATCACCCATTCGATTCAACGGAAGACGCACAACCCGGGATTGTTCAGCCAGTGCCTGCATTATGGTTTGCCGAATCCACCATACTGCATACGAAATGAACTTGAACCCGCGCGTTTCATCAAAGCGCTGAGCAGCTTTGATTAAGCCCAAGTTACCCTCATTAATTAAATCGCCTAACGAAAGCCCCTGATTCTGGAATTGCTTGGCAACAGAAACCACAAATCTCAAATTAGCGCTGGTTAAACGTTCGAGAGCAATCTGATCGCCTTGCTTGATGCGCTGGGCCAGTTCAACCTCCATCTCGGCATTGATCATCGGGATCTTCCCTATTTCCTGTAAATAACGGTCAACCGCCAGGGTCTCACGATTGGTGATTTGCTTGATGATTTTAAGTTGCCTCATGAATGCAAAACTATTTTTCCAGGCAATTTAAAGGCTTTAGAAAAGAAATCCGGATGAAAACAGTCAATGCTACTATTGACCTAAATCAATATACACGTTGATTGATGTTTCCTAACTTGCCCTTAACTCCTGATCCATGTTAAACAACTTCCTTTCTGAAAACTTCAGGCTCAAATCAGACCAGATATTTGAAGGTCTCACCAGCACCGAACAAGAGATACTAGCTGCATCGGGGGTCACACATCTGTATAAAAAAGGAGAAATAATTTTCCGAGAAAGTGGAATCCCCACGGGAATATTTTACATCAAAAGCGGTCGGGTCAAGAAATACAAGTCTACTGTGAAAGGGGGAGAACAAATATTTTACGTATGCAGTGAAGGTGAACTGCTGGGATACCATGCCCTATTGGGAGAAGACTACTACCCCGACTCTGCCGCAACCATTGAAGATTCTGAGATCACGTTCATTCCGAAGGAGAGTTTTTTGCAAGTCCTGCGGAATTCAACAGTCCTTTCCAACCGGCTATTGAAAGCATTGGGCCATGAGTTCAGTCTATTTATCAACAGCATTACAAATCTTGCAACAAAAACAGTCAGGGAGAGACTTGCATTTAATCTTTTAGTCCTAGAGGAGAAATTCAAAAAGCCAGGATGTAAGTCAAGCACTCCGGTTGAAATCAAGATGTCCAGAACAGACCTTGCCAATATGGTGGGTACAGCCAAGGAAACACTGGTTCGACTTCTTCAGGAATTTAAGAGTAACCAGCTGGTAGAAACCACCCGCAAAACTATCCGCATTATTAATCGAAAAGGTTTAATAACCGAAGCAAACATGATAGGACATAATTTAAAAAAGTAACAATTTGAATTCAAACTGGTGTGATGCTCTGATGATCATGATCTATATCGTGCTGATGCTCCTCAACATCGTTTGAATGTTCAACCATATCAGCATTAACGAAGACATTGCAACGAACAATAAAACTGCTGTGAACCAATTCATTTGCTCTTCGAAACGTCACTGAAAAAACGTTAAGTCCCGTTTTGCGAATAAAACGATTCTGGTCATATCGTTGTGAACCTGGAACATGCTGTCAACCTAGATCCGTTGTGCAATCCATCCGAAATGACTTCAATTCGACAGTCCGAATGGAGTTAGTCAATAGCTTTCAATCCTTTGGCAGTGGAAACGAAAATGCCTGGCTCCAGATCGTAAACACATGCTGCCATCCCTTTCATTTTTTCTCCTTCAATACATCACACAACTGTCAATCCCTTTTATTGAAGCAAACTTCATCACGCTATAAAACAGGTCCTGAATTAAGTGATCCGACTGATAGGGTATTCAGAATTTAGCTAACTTTAATGTGAACCCATCACACTGGTCGAGTCTCATCTGATGGGTCTAACCTTTTGTATGGAGGTACAACACACCATACGTCTTGTCCAGGCCGTGCAGGAGCTATCGCTTGCGCGAAGTATGGAACGTATCATGGAAATCGTGCGCACCGTGGCCCGCGAACTTACCGGTGCGGACGGTACCAGCTTCGTGCTGAAGGAGGGAGACTTATGCTACTACGCCGAGGAAGATGCGATCAGTCCGCTTTGGAAGGGCTGCCGCTTTCCCATGGACACCTGCATCAGCGGATGGGCTATGCTCAATCGGAGAACTGCCGTAATTGAAGACATTTATCAGGACGACCGGATTCCCCATGATGCCTATCGCCCCACTTTTGTCCGGAGTCTTGCTATGGTTCCAATCCGTACGATAGACCCGATTGGGGCCATTGGTAGCTACTGGGCCAATAAATATTTGCCGACCGAGGAACAACTAACTCTCCTCCAATCGCTGGCCGACATTACTGCAGTGAGCATCGAAAATATTAATGTTTACAATGAACTGGAAACGCGTGTGGCGAAGAGAACTGCACAACTTGATGAGGCTTACCGGGAACTGGAGGCTTTTTCTTATTCCGTGTCGCATGACCTTAGAGCACCACTGCGCTCTATCATTGGCTATTCTGGTGTGCTAAAGGAAGATCATCAGGACGTGTTAAACGAGAGTGGTATGAATTCGCTGGAGATCATCATTAAGAATGCCACCATGATGAACCTGTTGATCGATGACCTGCTTCGCTTTTCAAAACTCATGCAGCACGGACTGGAACTTACCCTCACGGACACAAATCAAATGGTAAGCAATTGTATTAAAAGCCAGGATTCAGGCTCGCACAAAGTGCAATTCAATATCGGGAATTTCCCAGTCGTCTATGCTGACGCCAATCTCCTTTCGCAAGTATGGACCAACCTCATTTCAAATGCAATAAAGTATTCGTCAAAGAAGCAACTTCCAACGATAACCATCAGTTGTTACCAAACAGATGATGAAGTGGTATTCTGCGTGAAAGACAATGGAGCAGGGTTTGACATGGCGTATGCCGACAAACTGTTCGGTGTGTTTCAACGACTTCATCATAACCGGGAATTCGAGGGCACTGGCATTGGGCTTGCCCTCGTCAAGAGGATCATCAGCCGTCATGGTGGACGCGTGTGGGCGGAAGGCAAAAAAGATGTAGGGGCCTCATTCTATTTTTCACTTCCCATGCACAAGGCCTAACACCGTATTGGTCTTCATCTGGTGTAAATCAGACCGAAGTAGTGAAATGAAAAATACTGATTCAGCTTTCCGAGGTACAGGTTGATTACTCCCCAGATCGTGTCATAGGTTGGGTAGGTATCCCACGAACTTCCGTTGTTCGGACTCTTAACCACAAAATTATGCGCAGTGTATCCGGTAGAGGGGAAGTCCCAATCCGTTCAATTTCTGTAAAGTAGTTCTTGACTGTAATCATTCCTTTCCGCTTGTATGGAAGATAGGTATGAGGGGACAGAATTTCAGGTTAACGATTTTGAACGATTACAAACGAATGTGATGGACTTAACAATAATTTAATCGATCTGGAATGATTTGGGGTTGGTGCGATTAACAAAGTATCGTAATATTGCGTTATACCGGTATTATGGGAATTACCAAATCAGAACTATTCAAGAGACGCCAGAATAAGATTGCTACACTGGCTAAAGCCTTTGACCATCCTGCCCGGGTTGCTATTCTTGAATATATCATTGACAATAAGACCTGCATCTGCAACGATCTTGTAGGTGTGTTACCGTTATCTCAATCCACCATTACGCAACATTTAAAAGAGCTGAAACAGATTGGAATTATCAAAGGAGAGATAGAGGGCCCAAAAGTTAACTACTGCATTGACGAAAAGGTTTGGGATGAAGCCAAGGACATCTTCATCAACATGTTCTCCAGGTTCGTTCCGAAGAACGACTGCTGCTGATTTTTTTTAGCCGTATATAACGTAATATTACGATACGACAACAGTTAAATTCTAATACTTATATATAACTGATTCATGTCAACCAAAAACAAAACTTTACTCGCACCCCTTCTACCCACAGTAGAGCAACTCACAAAAGAATTTGACCAAATACCTTCTGGACGAAAGGAAATACTTCAACAGTTAGTTTCCTTTGTCGAAGGCAAAGCGAGGGCCGGGCAGATAGTGTACCTGAATTTTATCTGTACCCACAACTCCCGAAGAAGCCACCTTTCTCAAATCTGGGCGCAGGCCGCGGCACATTATTATAATGTGCCCAATGTGGTCTGCTTTTCCGGAGGAACAGAGGCAACGGCATTTAATCCAAGGGCGGTGAAGGCCATGCAAGATGCAGGCTTTAACATTGTCAAATTCAAGGGAGGTGAAAACCCGATTTACAAGGTCACTTATGCGGAGAATACTGAACCTGTTGTTGCCTTCTCAAAGAAGTACGATGATCCGTTCAATCAAAACAAAGATTTTGCAGCCGTAATGACGTGCTCACATGCCGATGAAAACTGTCCGCTGGTTTTAGGTGCTTCTGCTCGAATAGCACTTACCTACGATGATCCTAAAAATTTCGATGGCACTCCCTTGGAAGAAGCCAAGTACGCAGAACGCGTTCGTGAAATCGGGAGAGAAATTCTGTTTGCGTTTTCACAGGTAAAAGTATAGCAACATGAGCAGTCAAAAGAAATTGGGTTTTCTGGATCGTTACCTCACACTCTGGATTTTCCTTGCCATGATCATTGGAGTTGCTCTAGGCAACTTCTTTCCGGTAGAAAGTTTCATGAGTCACTTCCAGGTGGGCACTACCAATCTGCTCATTGCAGCAGGTCTTATTATCATGATGTACCCTCCACTGGCCAAAGTTCGTTACGAGCATCTTGGCAAAGTATTCAAGAATGTGAAGGTGATCAGTTTGTCGTTGATCCTGAACTGGATTATCGGTCCTATTCTGATGTTTGTGCTGGCCATCATCTTTCTCCGCGACAAACCCGAGTACATGATCGGATTGATCCTTATTGGCCTTGCGCGTTGCATTGCTATGGTGTTGGTATGGAACGATCTGGCCAAAGGTGATAAGGAATATGCAGCCGGACTGGTTGCACTGAACAGTATTTTTCAAGTATTGTTCTACAGCGTGTTTGCGTGGCTCTTTATTACAGTGTTACCTCCATACTTTGGCATTAAAGGAACGGTGGTGGATGTGAGTATGCGCGATGTTGCTGAAAGTGTTTTCGTTTACCTGGGTGTTCCTTTCATTGCCGGATTCCTTACCCGATACTTTTTCAAGAAAGCAAAAGGTGAAGAATGGTATGTGCAGAATGTAGTTCCCAAAATCAGTCCGCTGACACTGATTGCTTTGCTATTCATTATTGTGACAATGTTCAGCTTCAAAGGAAAAATGATCGTTGATATTCCCTTGGATGTGGTTCGCATCGCCATTCCATTGGTAATCTATTTCATCACTATTTTTTCACTGAGTTTCATTCTCTCAAAAAGACTGGGTGCCAACTACGCGGAAAACGCATCGGTTTCCTTCACTGCTACCGGCAACAATTTTGAATTGGCCATTGCCGTAGCGGTGGGTGTATTTGGAATAAATTCCGGTCAGGCATTTGCCGGTGTGATCGGCCCACTCATTGAAGTTCCGGCATTGATACTGCTGGTAAATCTTGCCTTCTGGTTTCAAGGTAAATTGTACGCAAAAGCAGCATAATGCAAAACAGGTTCGATGTGATTGTGATTGGCGGAGGGCAAAGCGGCCTGGCGATGGGATATTATCTCAGACGTTCCGGCTTGAGCTACATTATTCTCGACAATCAGGAAGAGCCTGGGGGTGCGTGGCTGCACACCTGGAAATCGTTGCGCCTATTTTCGCCTGCTCAGTGGAGTTCTCTGCCAGGAATGATCATGACCGGAGGCAGCGACTACTACCCAACCCGCGATGTCACCATTGAATATCTGAAATTTTACGAGGAAAAATACAAGTTGCTTGTCAGGCGACCCGTTGATGTAAAACGTGTAACTAAACAGGCTGATGATTTTGAGTTGAATACTTCGGATGGCATCTACTATTCAAAAGCAGTTGTCAGCGCAACCGGTTCCTTCGGCAACCCATACATTCCGAAGTTTGAAGGAATGAATTTGTTTCAAGGACAGATACTTCACTCCAGTCAATACCAGTCTCCGGAAGAATTTGTCGGCAAACGTGTGGCGATAGTAGGTGAGGGAAATTCAGGGGCGCAGATACTGGCCGAGATTTCAAAAGTTACAGGCACATTGTGGATCACACAAAAGGAGCCTCGTTTCCTTCCCGATCATGTCGATGGACGATTTCTTTTCGATGCCGCTACACAAATGTACGAAGCTCAGAAAATGGGTAAGCAATACAAGCCCCCATCACTGGGCGACATTGTAATGGTTGACTCCGTGAAGGACGCCAGGGCAAGAAAAGTATTGAAAAGTGGAAGACCCTTTGAAAGATTTACAGAAGACTCCATCATTTGGACCAATGGTCACGAAGAGAAAATTGATGTGATCATTTTCTGCACTGGCTTCAATCCATCTTTAAAACACTTTGACACCATGAAACTAGTAAATGATGACGGCAAAGTTGATACGATAGGAACCATGTCGAAGCAAGTCGAAGGCCTTTGGTTTGTTGGCTATGGCAACTGGACAGGCTTTGCGTCAGCAACTTTGATCGGGGTTGGGCGAAGCGCACGACAAACAGTACAAGAAATAAAGGCCTACACATCGGTCAGTCAAATCAATAATGCAGAATGACCTGTGAGAATCGATACGCTTAAAATCGCGAAAGGAATCTAACCCCTCCATTACTGGAAGAAAATCTGTGTGAAAATCTTCATGCAGAATTTTGAGGAAGGTGTGATGCTTATTAAAGATTAGGGCTTTTAAATCACTCATATCGACTTCCAACTCATCAAGAGCTTGAACTAGGTTCTGATAATTCTCGATTGTCGGGTTATACCAGAAATCCAGATCAGCTTTTAGTTTTGAGTTATGTTGACCTATTCCGGAAGGGCGATTGAAGCTGTGGTGACTTACTGCCGCCCCTCCGACTACTAGATAGTCTACCTTATCTTATTTGAATTGTGAATCCCGCATACCTTATTGAGGTATTGCTTTATCTCTTCGACCATCATTTGATTTACCGTTTGTTTCGAGACTTCTTCACCGAACTCTTCTGTCTCGAATGAAAGAAAATGTTCATCAAAGCCTTTGAAGCAGACGCACGTTTCTTTTCAGGAACAGCAGCCACTAGCTCCTTTTCCAATGCCTCCTTTTCCTCAATTTTATGATATACAATTGCTTTGATCATAAGGCCATCTAACTGGTACTGACATTAGTTGCCGTAGTTACATTCGGACGGAGTAGGTGGAGGTTTCCTTGCCCTCGATATGAACTTCACATGGACGCCATACCGCGATTACGCTGACAACCAATGAAACCGATGCTATGATAGATCTGTTTGGTCCATAAATCCCATATGCTTAGTTCTTGGGTGTACTAAATATGTTGCAAAATAAATTCGGCATCAATGTTTAGCTCCCTATGAACCGCCTTTAAAAAGATAATATCCGGCTCCCGCTTACCAGACATTATCTGAGAAAATTTTGGCGCACCAATACCTAGCTTCTTCGCAAGTTTAGCCCTGGTCAGTCGTTTCTCTGCTCTTTTAAACTCAACTGCCTCTTGAATTGTCTTTGGTTTTATCGGCATAAGCTGTAATCCTTTGTCTTCGTAATCTTCCGCCAGCTTAGAAAGCTTTGCCAGAACTACCGCTTCCGATTTTGCCAGTTTATGGAAGCCACCTTTTTTTGTTGCCATGTCAAGCAATCCTTCAATGCTTTTCATAACAATCTTATACTCTCGGAGTGTTCTAATCTTGGTTATCATAAACTATCCCTAAACCGTCTTACAATCAATTTTATTATATTCCGCATGCGTCCCGATAAATCGAATATAGATTGTTCTGATGTCAAAAAAGATCATCACGACCAATCTGTACTTATTTCCCTTTATGTTAAAAACATATCTATCGTTACCGACATAGTCCACAGAAGCAAAATCCTTTTTTATGTCACGGAATGACTTCCATTGTCTCTCCTTCGTGATATGCCACCAGTCGTTTAAAGGCTCTCCTGCATCGGCATGTAATTTTCCAAAGCCGGCAATAATTGCTTTTGATATAACAACCATTATTCACAATCGTTTCAAATTTAGAAAAATTATTTCATTTTTTGAAATACCACTTTTTTACCGGCTGGTCCTTTATGCTGGCCGTTTGTACTCATCAAACTTCTGTACTTATGAGCCCTTGAGATATGCCCATCCAGGGATCTCTTACTAGGGAATGGTCCCATATTACATTCAGTACACCAGTGCTCGATTACTTTTTCTTTGTCAGCTTTCATACGTTTGAAAAACAGGTCGCTTAATTGCCAGATGGCAAGGGAATGCATGAAGCAAATCAGAAAACTGGTGGCAGTAAGTTTAATATTCAGGATACTTGGTTCTTGAAAAGCCAAGAACCAGTAATCATAGTAAAGGGCATTGATGAAGAAACTCACCAAGGCATATGCCTTGCCAGCACGTTGATACCCATTAATGATAAATACAAGAATCAGAATTTCGATGACTGCAGCAAGGGCAATGCCGTATATCCAGTTCATGAACGAGAATCCAAGAATGGCCATGTCGATATGTTCAATCTGCTTGAACAAATGACCAGCATGAGGGACATATAGCACTATCAATGCGAGAGCGCAGTGGAATACAACCTCTTTGCTTTCCAGGTATGTGACTAATTTATTCATAGGGGTAGGTGTTATTCTGTTATGGTTTTTTCGATTGTTTCTTTAGGGGTCCTGGCATTCAACTTGTGACGGAGTTTCATCATGTCGTCACTTACCTTCTTATCGAGGATCTTTGCATAATGCTGAGTTGTTTTAAGATTCCGGTGCCCGAGCATTTTACCAACTGTTTCAATAGGCACACCATTAGTCAAGGTGATCGTGGTGGCGAAGGTGTGGCGAGCAGTGTGGAAGGTCATCTTTTTGCTTAGACCACAGAGATCAGCGATCTCTTTGAGGTAGGCGTTCATCTTTTGATTGCTTGGCATTGGAAGCAAAACACCTTTATTTAAGCAAAGGGGACTATTTTCATACTTCTGCAAAATCTTTAAAGCCTCTGGAAGTAAAGGAATGCGCGAAGGTGAATCGGTTTTTTTTCGTTGAGTAAAGATCCATTGCTCACCGTCCATGCCTTTTGCGATTTCATTCCGCTTTAACTTTTTTACGTCGGCATACGCAAGACCAGTGTAGCAACTAAAAAGAAACAGGTCACGGACGACCGCAAGGCGATCAGTGGCAAAGATTTTGGTGCTAATAGTATTGATCTCTTCTTCCGAGAGAATCTCGCGCACCACTTCCCGCTTATTCATTTTGTATCCGAGGAAGGGATCTTTGTTAAGCCAGCCGTTTTTCAGGCAGATATTAATAATCTTCTTGACGTTGCTAATGTATTTGACCGCGGTGTTGTGACTGACGTTCCTGACTGATTTCAGCCAGAATTCCATTTCGGTTACGAATTCATAGTTGAGATCGTGGATGTCTATGTCCGAGACTTGGAATTTCCATTGGAGAAAAGATATAGTATGCGTCAGAGCGGTCTCATAACGTTCTAATGTCCCTTCCGAGAAATCTTTGTTGACTAGTTGCTTCAGCTTTTCGTTGTGTTCTTTGAAAACTCCAACGAGCATCTTAGTTCTGGCGCGTTTGCCTTCCAGTTTCATTTTTAAGTTGTCGATCGTTACGTCTTCCCTCTCAGCGATGAGTTGACGTTGCGCCTCGTAGACTTTTGATTGAAGTGTGTCAAGATGCGCATTCAGTGCACGTGCATCTTCTTTTGTACCGATGGCTCTACCTGCATCAGCGTTCCATCGAGTAGGATCCCATTTACGTTGGGTTGAAATTTCTGTTCGCTCACAATCAGCACTAATGCGCATGTAGATTGGCAGCATGCTCTTGGTGTACTTCTTTGGTTTCTTGAAGTAGAAGAGCAGATTGAATCTGTTGTTCATAACGAAAGTATTTAGCGTTTATAAATCTATAAGCGCAGTCACCGATTTTCAAGATGTTCAACGGTTGAACACCTTGAATTTCAATTCGTTATGAGAAATCTGGTGAGTACTTTTCTTCTAAAAGGACTACTCACCATTTCACTCACCAAAATCTTGATTAATGGTGAATGTTTTGACTAGTCCTAAAACAAAAAAACCTGCAAATCATTCGAATTTGCAGGTTTTTCATGTTTTGATACTGTACTTCGCAGAGGAGGAGGGATTCGAACCCCCGGACGCTTTCACGTCTCCGGTTTTCAAGACCGGTGCAATAAACCGCTCTACCACTCCTCTGTAAAACTCTTGGGTTTAGAGACTGGTGTTCCATTAGCCCTTAGGAAAACCACCCTATCACCCTCAGTATCCCAAAATCGCGTTTTGGGAGTGCAAATGTATAGGTTTCCTTCTTTTCACCAAAACCTGAATCACAACTTTCTAGCGACTATCGTCACCATAATCCAGAAAAGTCTTTTTGATGTCTTTGTCATCGTACTTGGGTGCATTCTTGGCATAAGCGTCAAGTTCCAGGAGCACAATGCGCTGGTCGTTTAATATCGTTCGCAGCTTTTCGATGTCCTTATCAAATTCAGCCGTCCGTCTTGCCGACTTCAACGCATACTTCCGCGCAAAATCATCGCCTGCCGATTGCGCCCTGTTGCGGATGTCGATGCCGATCTTGATCTTTTCCAGGATTCCTTCTTTAGACCGACCAATAACTTCTGTCGCCTCCAACGTACCCATGGTCAGCACGGTGGTTCCGCCAATTCCCGAAACCACTTTGGATTGATCAGGGTTGTCTATAACAACCGGTGCAAATCCGGTAACCGCTCCCAACGAAGCGTTGACAATGGACCGGTTCTTCTTTCCGCGCTTGGCCTTCTTATAATCTTCGTTCAGCTTCTTCTGATTTGCATCCAGTTGATGGATCAGCATCATGGCGTCCATCAGGTTAGTGCGGTACTTCTGAAACAGGTGCGCATCTTTTTTGGCCAGGTTCTCAGCATCGGCCACTTTAATTTTTACTCTTCGCTGGGTGCGGTTGTTCGATTTGTCCAGAACGAAAAAAGTGATCTCGGTGGTAATGGCTGTCTGGGTGTCGTCTACAAATTCATAGCCGGGGGTCCAGATAAATTCATACTGAAGCTGTGTGTTTTCTTTTAGACAGTTGGCGGGCACTCTGCGATCACTGGCAATGAAGCCGGCATTACGCACATTCTCATCACCATTAGGGTCGGAGATGTATATTTTGAGATTCAATGTTTCATCCTCCTTGATCGAGAACAGCGTATCGCCTGGTACCACCAAAATTTCAGAGGGTAAATCTTGTTGCGTCTGCGCAATGCGCAGTTTCCCGGTGGTTTCGGCTTTATCGGGTTGATCTTGAACCGTAAACCCGATAGTCAGGGGGTTATTCTTCAAGGTAGCAAACTGACTGCGCGATGGAGTCCAGGTAAATTGACCGATGGAAGACAGTGCAGAACCTTCGGGCATAACAGATGGAATTGCCTTAAACACCAACGGATCGCCATCAAGATCATACACGTAATCCGCTTGAACCTGATAAGTATTCAAATTCGATTGCTTCACATAGAAGATGGGAAGGTCTTCAATGATGGGTGGTCGGTTTACATGATGCACCTGAAACGTAACAGCCTTTCGCTCGCGCTTGCCATCCGCAAAAGCAACCTGAAAAATTACCGTGATATCGCGCACACGGGCTACACGATCAACCAGGTCGAAAGAGGGCTTCCATTCGAAGTTACCCAATGTATCGAAGCGAACGCCTAATCCTTCAATCCCTTCAATGGAAAAACTAACCGGGTCGGGATAACTGGATCTGACCTGGAAAGCCAGCTCCTGATTTTCTTTCAGAATATTCCAGCCTACAGAATCGGGAAAGATTAACGCCTGATTATTCTGGCCAAATGACCAAAATGAGACAAGACAAAGAAGAATTAAAGAGAATAAATGCTTCACGTGTATTTCAGGTCTGTTTCGATAGAAATTAAGCGTGTAAATTTAGCAACAGGATCGGTGAACGAAGATGCCACGTACTAAAAAGAACCAATCAGATACTAATTTCTTCAGCGATGTTCATGAAGTTGCACGGTTAATTCCCAGAGGACGGGTTACCAGCTATGGCGCAATTGCTAATTACCTGGGCACAAAATCGAGTGCCCGGATGGTGGGATGGGCTATGAACAGCTGCCCGAAAGACGTACCAGCCCACCGGGTGGTTAACAGCCAGGGTCTTCTTACCGGAAAACACCAATTTAAAACCCCTTACACCATGGAGAACCGTCTGCGAAAAGAGGGAGTAAAGGTGGTTAACGATAAAATACAGCACTTCAACGATGTTTTCTGGGACCCGATGAAGGAATTGTCGTTAGACGAACCCAAATAGAGAAAAATCCTTCCCAGAATAGGACAATTCTGGGGTGACTATCCCCCTAATCTTCAAAATTTCGCACTTTCCTTACGTGGCACAGGGTTTGGCATTAGTGGTTCAAAACAACGACTAATGAAGACCCTTATCAAAGTTATTGTTGTAGTTGGACTTTTTGCTTCATCAACCACTTGGGCAAAACCCTTTG
>Ga0315910_10000101_pt1 | contig 111903 bp, 109 predicted proteins | sample EdamamesoilMG_FD_204470 | JGI IMG/M metagenome (GOLD analysis project Ga0315910, IMG submission 204470) | Garden soil microbial communities collected in Santa Monica, California, United States - Edamame soil | ecosystem: Environmental > Terrestrial > Soil > Garden | place: USA: California...
GCTCTCGTTGCAGAGGTCGCAGAAGTAGATCTTCATGGCTCGCTTCGCTCCACGGTCGTGCGCCCCGGGCTCGGCCGGCGTGGCGCGCCGTCCTGCCTCCTCAAGCGACGATCTCGGCCAGGGCAACGGCCAGCGTCACGATTCCCGCGGCGAACGCCACGCCACCGACGACGCCCGGCACCCGGTCGCCCCACGCTGCGCGCGTCTCGAGGTCGACGTCGGGCGGGATCGAGTCGGTCGCGATCGCGATCGAGAGCTCGCGGCAGCGCGGGCAGTAGAGGGCCGTGAAGGCGATCACCTCGCCGCAGGCGACGCACGGCTTCGCGCGGTCCGCGTCGTCCTCCGCTTTCGCGCGCGCGCCGCATTGCGGGCAGGGATCCTGGTCGAAGCGCAGGATCACGCCGCACTGGAGGCAGGGGCGGACGCGCTCGTCGACCGGGCCGCCCGCGGACGGCGCGCCGCACGCGCCGCAACGCAGCGACGAGAAGCTCATCAGCGCGCCGCAGCGCAGGCAGGGGCGGATCCGTTCCAGGCGCGGCGCCGTCATCCGGTCGCTCCGTCGTCACCGTCGCGCGGCGGGCGCAGGGCAGTCCCGTCGCGGGGCCGGATGATACGCCGCAGCGGCGGCCGGGCGGCGCGCGGCGGGATCAGCCGCTCGTCTTCTCCCAGCGGGCGTACCAGTCGCGCCAGCGCGAGACCGAGGCGTGGCGCAGCGCGAGGTCGTCGTCGACCGAGAAGCCGAAGTCCTGCGACGTCGTCGCGAGCAGCTGCTGGTGGCAGCGGTAGCGGACGCCGGGGTCCTCGTTGTCGAGGCCGTCGATCAGCACCGGCAGCACGTCCCACTCGCCGCGCGACGCGAGGCCCGTCGCCGCCTCGTAGCGGACGGTCGAGTCGGGATCGTCGAGGCCGTCGCGCAGCGCGTCCTCGATCCGCTCCATGCGGCTCGCCTGCTCCGTGTCCTTGATCTGCGCGAGCACGAAGAGCGCGTTGCTGCGCAGCCGCGCGTTGTCGTCCTTCGCCAGCACCAGCACCTGGTCGACCGCGAAGACGTCGTAGGCGACGAGGCGGCGCAGGTTCGCGTAGAGCGACGCGCCGCTGTCGTTGCGCACCGCCTGCATGATCGTCGCGATCTGCCGCTGGATCTCCGGGTTCGCCGGATGGGTGTCGATCGCGTCGCTCGCGCATGCGGCGAGCAGGGCCAGCGCAGGGACGAGGAGGGATCGGCGCAGGTTCATCGGGCGACTCCAGGCGGAAAAGTGTTCCGGTGGAGTGATCGGCTGGCCGGCCCGGTCCCCTTGAGCCGCGCTTCTCAGGGAGGCGGAGCGGGGGCGACGAGGGTGCCGGCCGCGAGGACCCGCTCGCCGTCGTAGAGGACCCCCACCTGGCCCGGGGTCAGCGCCTCGCCGGGAGGCGCGAGGTCGAGGGCGAGCGTCGTCGCGTCGCTGCGCCGCAACGTCGCGGCGACCGGCTCGTGGTGGGCGCGCACCTGCAGCGCGACTTCGCGGCCAGGAACGAGCTCCGCTTCCGGCGCGACGTGGTTGGGGGCGCGCAGCGTCGCGGCGAGCTGGCGCAGCTCCTCGCGCCGCGCGACGACCACTTCGTTGCGCGCCGGATCGGTGCGCAGCACGTAATGCGGCTCGCCGAGCGCGAGGTCGAGGCCGCGCCGCTGACCGACGGTGAAGCCGGCCGCGCCGCCATGGACGCCGAGCTCGCGGCCGTCCGGCGCGCGCACGACGCCGGGACGGAAGAGGTCGGGACGCCGCTCGCGCAGGAGGTCGCGGTAGTCGCCGGTCGGGACGAAGCAGATCTCCTGGCTCTCCGCCTTCGCATGGACCGGCAGTCCCGCGCGGCGCGCGTGGTCGCGCACCTCGGGCTTCGCCATGCCGCCGACCGGGAAGAGCGCGCGGGCGAGCGCGGCACGCGGGACCGTCGCCAGCACGTACGACTGGTCCTTCGCGCGGTCGCGCGCGCGCCGCAGTTCGACGCGGCCGCCGTCGTGGTCGACGCGCGCGTAGTGGCCGGTGGCGAGCGCGTCGGCGCCGAGCCGCTGCGCCAGCTCGAGCAGCGCGCCGAACTTGATCTCGCGGTTGCACTGCACGCACGGATTGGGCGTCTCGCCGCGCGCGTACGCCGCGACGAAGTCGTCGATCACGCGGCGGAACGGCGCCGCGTGGTCGAGCGCGTAGAAGGGGATCCGCAGCGTCGCGGCGACCTCCTCGGCGTCGCGCGCGTCGGTCGCGCCGCAGCAGCCCTGCCCCTGCCCGCGCGCGCCCGCCTCGATGCCGTTGCGCAGGAAGACGCCCACCACGTCGTGCCCCTGCTCCCGGAGCAACAGGGCGCTCACCGACGAGTCGACTCCGCCCGACATCGCGACCACGACACGCACGAGACCGCCTCCGCCCCCCGCGCGGCTTGCCCCGCCCATCGGGCGCCGCGATGATGCTCCGCCTTTCTATCCACCACCCAAGGACCGTCGCATGACCCTCGTCGCGCTGATCTCGTTCCTGCAGGAGACCGCGGCGCCCGGCGGCCCCGCCGCTCCCGCCAAGCCGGCCCCGAACCTGCTCAGCGAGATGATGGTGCCGTTGCTGCTGTTCGTCGTCGTCTTCTACTTCCTGATGTGGCGGCCGCAGTCGAAGGAGCGCAAGGTGCGCGCGGCGATGCTGGCCGCGCTGAAGAAGGGCGACAAGGTGGTGCTCACCTGCGGCCTCGTCGGCGAGATCGCGGCGCTGACCGAGCAGGAGGTGATGATCCGCTTCGACGACAAGGACCAGCGCCGGCTGCGCTTCAAGCGCTACGCGATCCACTCGGCGCTCGTCGAGGGCGACGCGCCGGCCGAGGGCGAGTCGAAGTCGGAGCCGGCCGGCGACGCGAAGGCGAAGTGATCCTGCGCGCCGCGGCGAACCGGTCACCGTCGCGTCCGTACGGCGTCGTGCGTCCGCGCCTCCGCGGGTGGAGGCGCGGGAGCGACGGCGATGGACCGGAAGCAGATCGGGAGCGCGGCCGAAACGGCGGTCGCGCGCTGGCTCGCGGAACACGGCTACTCGGTCGTCGACCGCAACGTGCGGCTGCAGCGCGGGGAACTCGACCTCGTCGCGGCGAGAGCCGGGATCCTCTGGTTCGTGGAGTCGAAATGCCGGACGCGCGACGACGTCGGTCCGCCCCATCGCGCCGTGGACCGGCGCAAGCGGTTCGCCCTCTACGCGGCGGCGCAGGAGTATCGCTGGCGGCGGCGGCGGCGCGGGCCGTTCGGCTTCCTGGTCGCCTCGGTCGTTTGGGTGGCCGGGCGCCATCGTCCGATCATCACCGTCGCCCGGCTCCCCGTGGCGCCGCCGGGCGGCGGACGAGGAGCGTGACGCCGGTCCGCGCCAGCGGCTGTGCAAGCGGGGTCGATTGAGCATCTCCAGCGGCAACGCACTGTCGACGCGACGCCTCGCCCTCATCCTGGGCGAGAGCGTGCTGCTGCTGCTCGTCTGCGCGGCGGTCACGAGCTTCCGCGACGTGCTCGACGTCCTCACGCGGCCCGAGGGCGGCACGCTCGCCGACGTCGACTGGGCGCGCTACCTCTGGCGCGGCGGCGCGCTGGCGCTGCTCTGCCAGGTCTGCTTCATGCTGCAGGACCTCTACGACTGGCGCGTGACCAGCAACGCGAACCAGACCAGCGTGAAGCTGCTCGAGTCGATCTTCTACGCCGCGATCCTGGTCACGACCGTCCATTACGCGATCCACGCGGGCGCGTCGCTGATCCCGCCGGAGGCGGTCGCGCCCTACACCAGCCGCCCGTGGACGTCGCTGGCGGCGCTGGTGGCGGTGCTGCCGGTCGCGCACTTCTACCGCGTCTTCTTCCACTGGGTCTTCGCGACGTGGCAGCTGCACGACCGCGTGCTGCTGGTCGGCTCCGGCAGCATGGCGCGCACGCTCGTCGAGGAGATCCGGCGGCTGAAGGATCCCGCCTACGAGATCCTCGGCTACGTGCGGTGCGACGACGAGACGTCGCCCGGGTTCGACGTGCCGTGCCTCGGCACCGCCGACCAGCTCGAGACGATCTCGAACAAGGAGCGCGCCGACCGCGTCGTCGTCGCGCTCGACGAGCGGCGCGGCAAGCTGCCGGTGATCGAGCTCCTCAACTGCCGTCTCTCCGGCCTGCGCGTGCAGGAGGCGGAGCTCCTCTACGAGAAGCTCACCGGCAAGATCGCGGTGCAGCGCCTGCGGCCGAGCTACCTCGTCTTCTCCGACGGCTTCACGCAGGGGCGGATCACCTTCGCGGTGAAGCGGGCGCTCGACGTCGTGCTGGCGGTCGTCGGCCTCGTGCTGTCGGCGCCGATCGCGCTGCTCACGGCGCTCGCGATCCGGCTCGAGTCGCGCGGGCCGGTCTTCTACGGCCAGACGCGCGTCGGCAAGGACGGCCGCATCTTCACGGTCTACAAGTTCCGCTCGATGCGGACCGACGCCGAGACGGGCGGGCCGCAGTGGGCCGCGAAGAACGACCGCCGCGTGACGCGAGTCGGCGCGATCATCCGCATGACGCGGATCGACGAGATCCCGCAGATGTGGAACATCCTGCGCAACGAGATGTCGTTCGTCGGCCCGCGGCCCGAACGCCCCTTCTTCGTCGACGAGCTCCGCAAGCAGATCCCCTACTACATGGAGCGCCTGATCGTGAAGCCGGGGCTCACCGGCTGGGCGCAGATCAACTACCAGTACGGCTCGTCGGTCGAGGACGCGCTGACGAAGCTCCAGTACGACCTCTGGTACATCAAGAACCTGTCGATCTTCGTCGACCTGCTGATCCTGCTGCGCACGATCAAGGTGATCGTGCTGCGCCGCGGCGCCAACTGACCGCCGCCGCGCGGACGAGCGGCGCGCGCGGCGCTCGTCGGGACGACTCTCGTTCGGACGTCACTCGTCGGGCCTCACTCTTCCGGGAGGTCGAGCTCCTCGAGCAGGCGGCGCGCGGCGCGGCGCAGCTCGTCGGCGGTGAGGCGGTCGAGTTGCTGGACGAGCACGCCGCCGCGGTCGAGGCTGCGGAAGTCGCCGGGCGCCTCGTCGAGCACCTCGACGAGGCGCGCGAGGAGCTCGCGGTAGCCCTCGCCGTGCGGCGTGAGGCCGTCGTCGCCGACGAGCTGCGAGGCGCAGTCGGCGAGCACCAGCCACGGATTGCGCGCGCGGGAGAGCGCGCGGCACTGCGCCCGCAGCTCGAGCCACTCCTCGATCCGGCGCGGCGAGAAACGGAGGCGCGCCAGCGTCAGCAGCTGGCCCCACACCTTGGTCGAGAGCGGGAGGAAGCGCTCCACGTCGGCGAGGTGGGTGCTCTCGTGCTGGAGCACGGCGTCGAGCGAGTCGACCAGCAGCGTCGCCGGGTCGCCCGAGGGGTCGCGCGCCCGCCACTCGCGCAGCGCGCGCAGCTCGAGCTTGAGCGCCACCTCGGCCGGCTCCTCGACCCGGCAGCGCTCCGCGCGCGACGCCGCCGGCTCGACGGGGTCGGCGACGATGCGCGCCGTCTCGCCCGCGAGGCGCCGCTCGCGCTGCAGCATCAGCGCGACCTGCTCCTCCACGGCCCCGACGTCGATCCACGCGAAGCGGCCGAGCGCCGCGCCGGCGAAGCGCGCGCCGCGGTGCTCGAGCCAGCCCGGGATCAGCGTGCCCTCGATCCAGGAGAGCTGCGCGCGCTGCGGCCCCGCCTCGCCGCGCGCCAGCACCGGCGCGAGGAAGAGCTCGGCCGGCTGCCCGTTGCGCCGTCCGGCGATCAGGAGCCGGCCGCCGTCGGCGAACCAGCGCGGCAGGCCGCCCTGCGTCGGGTCGAGCAGTTCGCCGAGCGGCCAGACCGACCAGGTCGGCGCCTGCGACGCCGGCGGCGCGCCGCGCGTGCGCGCCGCGGCGCCGTCGAGCGCCGCGCGCAGCTCGTCGAACGATGGTGTCGCGCGGGACTCGTCGGCCGAGCGGTAGCCGTCGATCGCCAGCACCTTGAGCTCCGCCTCGAGGTGGCGCTGCGACAGCAGGCGGCCGCGCAACGGCTCGGCCGCCGTCTCGCCGACCGGCCGCAGGATCGCCAGCGCCTCCTCGACGAAGCCGAGCCGGACGAACTCGCGCGCGAGCGCCGGCCGCGCGACCGCCACGTCGACGTCACGGTCGGCGACGATCCGGCAGGCGGCGTGCCACGCCGAGACGTCGGCGCCGAGCTCCTCGAGCGCGCGGAAGCGCGGCGCCTCGAGCTCGAGCGCGCGCGCCACGTCGCCGCGCAGGACCAGCAGCAGGCGGCGCCCCGCGTGCGTCGGCGCATCGAGCGCGGGCGCGACGTCCCACGCCGCCAGCGCCGCCGCCGCGTCGCCGTGGAGCGCGTGGCAGCGGGCGACGACCGCGGCCGCCTCGGGCACGTCGGCCACCAGCGCCAGCTCGCGCGCGAGCCAGTCGATCTCGTCGACCGTCGCGCTCGACTCGAGCCGCGCGAGGAGGCGGCGCGCCACCTCGCGCTGCCACGGCGCGCGCGCCAGCAGGCGGCCGAGCAGCTCGAGCGCCTCGCGCGAACGGCCCGATCGTTCGCGGCAGTCGGCGAGCAGGAGCACGCGCTCGACGTCCCACGGCTCCTCGAGCAGCACGCCTTCGAGCAGCGTCGCCGCCTGCTCGCGCTGCACCGGATCGGCGATCCAGCCGCGCAGCACGCCGAGCTCGAGGTCGGGGACGTCGGGCGCGAGCGCCCGCCCCGCCTCGAAGAGGCGGCACGCGCCGGCGACGTCGCCGGCGCCGAGCGTCAGCGCTCCGAGTCCGAGGAGCGGCCACGGCGACCACGGGTCGAGCTCGTTGGCCCGCTCGAACGCGGCGCGCTGCGCCTCGGGGCTCGCCTGCAGGCGACCCCAGAGGTACCACCCCTCCGCCGAATCGGGATCGCGGTCGCGCAACGCGCGGTAGGCGCAGAGCAGCTCGCCGCGACGATGGTCGGCGATGGCGACGTTCTGGTAGGCGCGGTGGGCCGAGATGAAGCCGGGATGTTCGTGCACGAGGTCGCGCAGGAGGTCGAGCGCCGGCTTGCGCTCGCCGGCGTCGTCGAGGCGGCGCGCCTGCGCGAGACGGCGCCACTCGGTCTCGGGGATCGGCGGCGCGGCGGGCCGGCGCGGCGCCGCGCACGCCGCGACGACGGAGAGCAGCAGGAGCGCGAGGTATCGTCGCGCGGCAAGCGTTCCGTCGCCCGGCCGCGGTCGACCCCGGAGATCGTTCGCCATGCTCTCGGCCCTGCTCCTCGCCGCGGCCGTCGCGGACGGCGCCGATGCGCCGAAGCTGCCGTTCGTCGCCAAGTACGACGCCGCCTGGACGGAAGCGAAGGCGCGCAACGTACCCGTCCTGATCGTCAACTTCGATGGCTGGACGGAAGACCTCAAGCAGGGGCAGCCGACGCAGTTCTACGAGGACAAGGACTTCCTCGCGCAGGCCGACCTCGCCGTCGTGGTGATGTGCAGCCAGGGCGATCACGGCGTCCGCAAGGAACGGATCGACGGCGAGGAGCGCGACGTCTGCGGCCGCTTCGGCGGCGTGACCTGCGTCGCGCACCGCGACCTGATGCCGAAGGTCTTCGGCGACTTCGGGCGCGACGGACTGCTGCCTTCGCCGCTCTTCGTGATCGCGTCGCCCGACCGCAAGGAGCTGGCGCGCCTCGAGCACGAGCACCAGGCGCCGGAGCTGATCGTCGAGCTCAAGGCGGCGGTGAAGAAGCTCGGCCCGGGGATGAGCCGGACGCACTGGCTGCAGATCGAGCAGGGGTTGAAGCGCGTGCGGCGCGCGATCGACGAGAGCGACTTCGCGGCCGCGACGGGCGCGCTCGAACCGCTGAAGAAGATCCCGGGCAGCTTCTCGCCCAACAGCGAGGTGAAGGCGGTCGAGCAGTCGCTCGATGCGACCGGCCGCGAGCAGCTGGTGCGGGCGCAGGTGCACTGGAACAACGACCGCCGCCTCGAAGCGCTGATCGCCGCCGACGACATCAAGGCGAACTTCGGGAAGCTCCCCGTCGCGCAGTCGGCCGCCGCGCTGGTGGCCGAGTGGGAGAAGAACCCGGCCGCCAAGCCGGCGCTCGCCGAGCTCAAGCTCCACCGCAGCGCGCGCCAGCTCTACCTCCAGGCGGTCGAGCTCGAACGGCTCGGCGACGCGAAGAAGGCGGCCCAGACGATCGACAAGTTGATGAAGCAGTTCCCCGAGTCGCGCTTCACCCCGAAAGCGCGGATCCTGCGCGACAGCTTGAAACTCCCCGGGAAGGGGTGAGTGAGCGCGCGGTCGGAATCTGAACTGCACGATCGATCACGCTCGTAGTACTTTGTATTTCAAGTAGTTACGACAACTTCACTTTGGTTCGTATCTAGTTCGCGTGCCGAAGTCATGCACTTAAGTGCAGTCATCATTCCGAGCATGAGTCGCCTCAAGTTTTCGTAACTATCTTTCATATAACGTCTTATGGATATTGCCTCACCGGGATCACGAAGCGGCACCAGCCTTGCCTAGTACGCTTCACGCAAGCGGTTCTCGGGGCTTGGCTCATCCTCTCAGGCACCAAGAGAAGGCGAGCAGAGCACCAAACGCGTGCGGGGAAGAACGAACGATCGTGCGGGAATCGTGATCCCTGGCTGAAACGATTCTTGCGGAAAGTTGTGGGCGGCTTCCGGGGGGAGGCCGCCCGCTTTCTTTTTCCAGGGACCGCTCGTGGGCGGTCGCAAGGGCTCGGACCGCTACGCCGCGCCGGTGGCGCAGGCTCGCTCCCCATCGCGTCGGATGGCGGGAGCGCATGGGAATTGAACCCACCTAGGACCTTTGTAGGGCCCCACAACGGATTTGAAGTCCGTGCGGCACACCAGCACCGATCCGCTCCCGATCGAGGCGCCGCATGATACGGCGATTCTTCCGAACGCCGACGGGTCAGGATCCGCTGCGGATGATCTACCTCGACAACGCCGCCACGACGCGCCCGCTCCCGGCGGTCGTCGCCGCGATGACGGCGGCCCTGACCGACCGCTGGGCGAACCCGTCGTCGAGCCACGGCGCCGGCCTCGAAGCGCGGGCCGCGGTCGAGCGGGCGCGCGAGTCGATCGCCCGTTGGTGCTCCCTTCCCGTCAGCGGCGTCGTCTTCACGTCCGGGGGGACCGAGGCGAACCACCTCGCGGTCCTCGGCCTGCCGCTGCGCTCCGGCACCACCCGCATCGTCTCGACCAACGCGGAGCACCCCTCGCTCGGCCGCGCGCTCCAGCGGCGGCGCGCCGCGCAGGTGGTCCTCGTCCCGATCACGCGGCAGGGGGCGATCGACCTCGAGCAGCTCGACGCGGCGCTCGACGCGACGGTCGGGCTCGTGGCGCTCTTCGAGGGTCACAACGAGACGGGCGCCTGCAATCCGATCGGCGAGATCGTGGCGCGCGTCCGCCGCCGCTCGCCGCGCGCGCTGATCCACGTCGACGCGGTGCAGTCGTTCGGCAAGCCGGCGCCGCCGCCCTTCGCGCTCGGCGTCGACAGCGCGGCGATCTCGGCGCACAAGGTCCACGGCCCCAAGGGCGTCGGTGCGCTGCTGCTGCAGACGCGCTCGCAGCTCGAGGCGCAGCAGGCGGGCGGCGGCCAGGAGGCCGACCGCCGCAGCGGCACCGAGAACGTGCCGGGCATCGTCGGCTTCGGCGCGGCGGTCGACGCGCTCGCCGCGACGCCGCCCGCCGTCTTCGACGCGATGCGCCAGCGCCGCGACCGGCTCGCGCGCGAGCTCGTCGCGCGCATCTCCGGCACGCGCGTCCTCGCGGACGGCGGCGCCTCGCTGCCGCACGTCGTCGCGGCCGTGCTGCCGGGCGCTCGCGCCGAGGTCGTCCTCCACCATCTCGAGCGCGAGGGCATCACCGCGTCGGCCGGCGCCGCCTGCCACGCCGGCAGCCACTCGCTCTCGCCCGCGCTGCGCGCCGCGGGCCTCGCGGACGACGAGATCCGCTCGACGCTCCGGCTCAGCCTCGCGCGCGACACCAGCGACGCCGAGATCGACGCGCTCCTCGCCGTCCTGCCGCGCATCGTCGCGCAGCTCCGGTCGCTCGGGGCGGCGCGATGAGCGGCGACGCGCTGCTGGTGCGCTGGGGCGAGATCGGGCTCAAGGGCGGCAATCGCCACGAGTTCCTCGCGCGCCTCGGAAAGAACCTGCGCCACGCGTTGCAGCCGTGGCCCGGCTGCGAGGTGACCGAGCTGCAGGGCCGTTTCCTCGCGACGATCGGCGCCCACGGCCGCCCCGCCCTCGACGCCGTCGCGCGCGTCTTCGGCGTGACCTCGGTCTCGCCCGCGCGCCGCGTCGAGCCGACGATCGCGGCGCTCTCGGCCGCCGCCGCGGACGCCGCCGCCACCGCGGTCGCGCAGCGCCCCGTCGCGACCTTCCGCATCAAGACCAACCGCGCCGACAAGCGCATCCCGCTGCCTTCGATCGAGGTCGACCGCACGCTCGGCGGCGCCGTCCTCGCGCGCGTCCCGTCGCTGCGCGTCGCGCTCGACGACCCCGACCTCGTCATCGGCGTCGAGCTGCGCGAGGAGGGCTCGTTCCTCTACCACGAGCGCTTCGCCGGCCCCGGCGGCCTGCCGGTCGGCTCGATCGGGCGCGCGCTCGCGCTCCTCTCCGGCGGCATCGACAGCCCGGTCGCGGCGTGGCTGGCGATGAAGCGCGGCCTCGCCCTCGAGGCGCTCTTCCTCCACTCCGAGGAGTTCACCGGCCTCGCGGCGACCGCGAAGGTGAAGGAGCTCGCGCGCCATCTCTCGCGCAGCGCGCCGCGCTTCGCGCTCCACCTCGTCCCGTTCGCGCCGGTCCAGGTCGCGATCAAGGAGGCGTGCGACGCGAGCGACCGCACGCTGCTCTACCGCCGCATGATGCACCGCATCGCGGTCGCGATCGCGCGGCGCGAGCGGCAGGAGGCGCTCGTCGCGGGCGACAACCTCGGCCAGGTCGCGTCGCAGACGCTCGAGAACCTCGCGCTGACGGCGGCCGCGTCGGAGCTGCCGCTGCTGCGGCCGCTGCTCACGTTCGACAAGGAGGAGACGATCGCGCTCGCGAAGCGGATCGGCACCTTCGAGATCTCGATCCGGCCGGCGCTCGACTGCTGCACCGTCTTCCAGCCGCCGCGCCCGCGCATCCGCGGCGACGCGGCGGACCTCCTGCGGCAGGAGGCGCGTCTCGACGTCGCGGGTCTCGTCGCGCGCGCGCTCGAAGGGCAGGAGACGTGGGTCTTCCACCACGGCGAGGCGGGCAAGCGGGTCGAGCGCCGCGACGCGTCCGTCGAGGGCGGCAGCGCGGCCTGATCCGCCGCGCTCCTCCCGCCGCGCGCGCTCAGCCGTCCTTGCGCGTCTCGACCGGCTTCGCCACGTCGCGCAGCAGCACGTGGAGGCGCGTCAGCAGCCGCTGCGCCTCGAATTCGTCGTCGTCGGCCGGCTCCCAGTCGTCGACGTCGCGCAGCGCCATCCGGCCCGCCGACTGGCTCGTCTCCTGCTTCACGCGCAGGAAGATCGTCACGACGCCGTCCTCGACGTCGGTCTCGGCCAGCACGCGCTGGCGCAGCGCCTGGTGGGTCACTTCCGAGTAGGCGCCGTAGATCCAGCCCGACTCGAACGTCCCCTCGTTGAAGTTGACGCTCTGCGGCGGGTAGCGCCCCTCGACGACCGTCTGCAGCAGCTGGAGCACGGCGGCGACCGAGACGTCGGTGTAGCGCCGCTCGGACCACTTCGCGTCGTCGCCGCCGAGCCCGAGCTCGCGCAGCAACCCGCAGCCGGACGGCGCGACCGCCAGCGACGCGACGAGCGCGACGCGCGCGGCGACGCGGCGCAGGCGCGGGCTCATGCGCAGGACGGCGAGGCGGCTTCCCATCGGACGGCTCCTTCGCGCCCGGCTCCCGAGCGCGCGACCAAGCTACCGCGGCTCGTTCTTCATGCGCTCGCGCACGAGGAAGCGGATCGGCACCTCCTCGAAGTGGCCCGCGTCGCGCAGCACGTTGCCGAGCCAGCGCTGGTAGGGCGCGCTCACGAGGCGCGCCTCGTTGACGAAGAGGACGATCGTCGGCGGGCGCACGTCGACCTGCGACGCGTAGAAGATCTTCCCGGTCCGTCCGCCCTTCACCGGCGGGGCCTTCCGCTCCATCGCGTCCTTCACCAGGCGCATCACCTCGCCGGTGCCGAGCCGCTTGCCCGCCTCGTCGTGCAGCCCGATCACGAGGTCGAGCGTCTCGGCCACGCGGTCGCCCTGCTGCGCGGCGATGCAGGTGATCGGCGCGAACGCGAGGAAGTCGAGGCGGTCGCGCACGTAGGCGCCGAACTGCCCGAAGTCCTTCTTCCCCTCGACGAGGTCCCACTTCGTCAGCACGATCACGAACGGCTTCGCCGAGTCGAGCAGGAGCTTCGCGATCGAGTGCTCGATCCGGCCGATCTCCTGCATCGCGTCGATCAGGAAGAGCGCGACGTCGCAGCGGCGGACCGCCCGCTCGGAGCGCGCCTGCCCGTAGAAGTCGGGCGAGCCGGTCACGGCGTGCGCGCGGCGCAGGCCGGCCGTGTCGACGACGACGCACTTGCGGCCGCCGTGCTCGAAGCGCAGGTCGACCGCGTCGCGCGTCGTGCCCGGCACCTCGCTCACGATCATCCGCTCGGATCCGACGATCTGGTTCACCAGCGTCGACTTGCCCGCGTTGGTGCGCCCCACCACCGCGATGCGGATCAGCTCGTCGTCGCTCTCGACCGCGGGCGCGTCGGGCAGCAGGTCGAAGATCCGCTCGCGCAGCTCGCCGACGTTGCGGTTGGCCACGGTCGAGACGACGAACGGCTCGCCGAAGCCCAGCTCGTGGAGCTCCGCGGCGGCGCGCTCGATCCCCTGGTGGTCGGCCTTGTTCGCGACCAGCAGCAGCGGCTTGCCGAGCTTGCGCAGGCGCGCGGCGATCCCCCGCTCGGCCGGCGTCACCCCCTCCTGCGCGTCGATCACGAAGAGCAGCAGGTCGGCGCTGCGCATCGCGGTCTCGATCTGCGCCTCGACGTACTCCTCGAGCCCCTGCTTGTCGACGACGCCGATGCCGCCGGTGTCGACCAGTTCGCAGCGCCGCTCGCCGTGGCGCAGCTCGATCGAGACGCGGTCGCGCGTCACGCCCGGCGTCGGATCGACGATCGCGACGCGCGAGTGGACGAGGGCGTTGAAGAGCGACGACTTGCCGACGTTGGGACGGCCGACGATCGCGACGACGGGGAGCTGCATCAGCGGCACCTTCGCGGCTGCCTCACGGCAGGCGCAGGAACTTGTGGGTCTGGGGGATCACGCGGACGTCGCGCAGCCAGCGCGCCGCCGCGTCGTAGGAGGCTTCGAGCAGCGGACGCGGCAGCTCCGGCGGGCCGCCCTGGCGCGGCGTCTCGGGCTGGAGGATCACGACGATCGACGGATCCTCCTCGGCGACGAGCCGCGCGAGCGACCCGACCTCGGCGACGTCGGTCGCCGGCCCGACGATCATCTTGCCGAACCGCTCGACGCCGCGGCACGCGGCGAGGAAGGCGCGGTGGTCGGCCCGGCGGTCGCCCTCCTTCGCGACGCTGTCGAGCTTGAGGTCGAACGCGACGAGGTCGACGTGCGGCCGGAGCAGCGCCATCTCGAGAGCGTTCACGCCCGCCGTCTCGAGGTGGCGCTTGCGCGGCCGCAGTCGCGGCGAGAGCGCGGCGAGGAACTCCGCCTGCTCGAGCGGCTCGCCGCCCGTGAAGGAGACCCACGCGCGCGCGCCCGGATCGAGCGCCTCGACCTCGGCGGCGACCTGCTCCGGCGTCAGCGGATTGCGCAGCCGCAAGACGCCGTCGCTCCGCTGCACCTCGCACTCGTCGGTCCGCACCAGCGCCTTCGGCGTGTCGCAGAAGCGGCAGCGGAGCGCGCAGCCGGCGGTCCGCACGAAGACGGTCCGCGTGCCGACGGTCGTCCCCTCGCCCTGGAACGAGGCGAAGAGCTCCTGGAGGTAGCCGACGGCACGGTCCACGACGATCGACTTCCGGCGGCTGGAACGCGACGGCGAGGCGCGGCGGCTGCGCGCCGCCACGACCCCGACGGTCGCTTACTTCGCGGCCTTCGCGGCCGGCTTGGCGGCCGGAGCCGCCGCCGCCGGCTTCGCGCCCGCGGCCGGCTTGGCGCCCGCCGCGGCCGGAGCCGCCGCTGCCGCCGCGCCCGGCGCCGCACCCTCGGCCGTCGCCGCGGCCTCCTTCTTGGGGGCCTTGGTGCCCTTCACCTTGAGGCGCGTCTTGACCTTCACGAGACCGAAGACGGACGCCCCATCGGCGAACTTCCCGTCCTCCTCGAGCTTGATCACGCGCTCGACGCGCTTCCAGACGTTGCGCGCGCGGGTCATCGTCGACTTCACGCGCAGGCTCTTGTGGATCGTCACCCGGGCTCTCCCATCTGCAGCGCTACGGCTTGCGGAACTTCTTGATGAACGCGTCCGAGAAGCTGCCGCCGAGCGCGCGCACCTTGGTCAGCGCGCGCAGGAGCGCCGGATCGTCCGCGGCGGTGGCCGGTCCGATCCGCAGCAGCGCTTCGCTGGCTTGCGCGTCGGAGGTGCAGAGCTGGATCCGGAGTCCGGGGAACTCGTCCCCCAGCGCCTTCACCACCCGCTGCTTGTCCTGGCCGAACCGCTGCTTCCAGTCCTTGCGCCTCTGCTCGGTGTTCAGCTTCTCGCTGGCGGCGAGCAGCCAGTACTCGACGTTCGCCGCGGCTGTCGCCGCCTCGCGCGCCGCACCGGCCGTCGGGCTGGCAGCGCCGCCGTCGTCCGGCGTCCCCTTCCGACCCGCGTTGCCCTCCGGCGGCGTCCCTCCCGTCAGCTCGCTGGAGCGTTCGTTCGGATTGAGCCATTCCGGGAGGAAGCGCGAGTTCTTGAGGGCTCGGCTGCCATCCCCTTCCACGCCGTTTCGCGCGAAAGGCCAAAGGCCGAGAGCATAGGTCGATGCCCCGATCAGCACCAGTCCGGCGAGGAGCAGCCCCCCGACGCGTGCGAGCGGAAGCGATTCGCTCCCCTCGTCGCCCGGACGATTGGCCGGCACGGGCCGGACCCGCCAGGTGCGGCGCGGAGCCGCGGCGGGCGCCTCGCGCGGGACGGGCGGGGTTTCCCCGGTCTCGTCGCCCTCGGAGGCCGCCGCCACGGGCATCGGCATCGGCCGGCGCCGGAAGCGGTCGGGATCGAGCTCCCGCGCCCGTTCCAGATAGGCGCCCTTGACCTCGCGCCGCATCTCCGCGGCCACCGCTTCGGACGGCACCTCGTCGGTCGAGACGAAGGTGCGACCATTCTGCCGGAAGATCTCGAGCGGGTGCTTGCGAGCCCCCATGGTGTGGCTCCCCACCACAAACGACGCGGACGGCTCCGCGCGATGCGACCGCCAAGACGCAGTCGCGCGGGTTCGATGACGGCGCGGATGATCGCGCCGCGCGACGCGCACGTCAACGTGCGAGTTCGCCGACCCGGCGCACGAAGGGCGAGTAGCGGTAGTCGGTCGCGGTCGCGTCGTGGAGCTGCTTCAGGCGCGCGTGGTAGCGGAGCGACAGCTCCTCCAGTTCCGCCGCCTTCGAGGCGTCGCAGAAGTAGAGCCGGCAGCCGAGCGGCCGGCCCTCGCGCGCGGTGCAGAGCCCCCCCTTCCACCACGAGCAGAGCTCCGGGTCGGCCGGCGCGACGAGGGGCGTCGTCGCCGCCAGCGCGGCGAGCTCGAGGTCGCTCGCGAAGAGCGTCATGCCGCTCTTCTTGAAGTCGCAGCAGCGGCCCGACAGCTCGCAGCGCGGCCCGATCTTGCGCAGCTCCTCCGCCAGCTCGTCGTAGAGCCGGCGCAGTCCGGCGAGCGCGTCCGGCGACGGCCCGCTCACCGAGGCCGCTTGCGCCGCGCGAACGGCGACGCGGGCCGCTTGTCGGGCGGCGTCTCGTCGAACGGCTTCTGCAGCAGGTCGCCCCCTCCGGCGGCCCCGCCCGGCCGGAATTCCGCGCTCTTCTTGCCGCGGATCTGCTCCTCGATGTCGGCGATCAGTTCGTCGGGCGTCTGGTACCGGACCTCGCGCTCCTTGGCCATCATCTTCTCGATGAAGTAGTGGAGGTGCGGGGAGATCTTCCGGCTCTTCAGCACCTCGGAGGAGAGCGACGCGAGGATCTGCGCCGCCAGCACCTCCTGGTTGTCCTGGCCGCTGAACGGCAGCTCGCCGACGACGAGCTGGTAGAGCGTCGCGCCGAGCGAGTAGATGTCGCTGCGGACGTCGAGGTCGCCCTGACCGCGCGCCTGCTCGGGCGAGATGTAGGCGACCGTCCCGACCGTGGTGGCCGCCCCCTCCTCCGGCGCCGCCGCGCCCCCGGAGCCGTCCCCGACGCTCGACGCGAAGCCGAGGTCGATCAGCTTCACCTCGTTGCTGCCCGTGATCAGCACGTTGGCCGGCTTCACGTCGCGATGGACCACGCCGTTCTGCGAGAGGTAGCGCAGCGCGCGCGCCACCTGCAGCACGATGTAGAGCGCGGCGTCCTCGCTGAACGACTGCCCGTCCTTCAGCAGGTCTTGGAGCGAGCGGCCCGGCACGTACTCCTGGAGGAAGACGAGCCGCCCCTGGAACGTGCCGACCTTCTCGCCGGCGACGACGTTCTCGTGCTTGAGCCCGATCAGGAGCTTCGCCTCGCGCAGGAAGGCCGCCTTCGCCTTCTCGTCGCCCTCGAGCTCGCGGCGCATGACCTTGATGGCGACGGCGCGCCGGCTCTTCTTCTCCTCCGCGTGCAGCACGACCGCGGTGCCGCCGCGACCGGCGACGCCGACGACTTCGTAGCCCGGCAGCTCGGGCACGTCCTCGCCCTCGACGCGCCGCAGGAAGTCGAGCCGCTCGCGGGTGAAGAGCCCCTTGGCGACCGCCAGCTCCAGCGGGTGCTTCCGGCTCGCCTGGCTCTCGGCCAGCAGCGCCTGCGCGGCGCCACGATCGAGCGCGCCGCGATGGACCAGCAGCGCGAGGAGCTTCAAGTCGTCGATGTCAGCCATGGCACCCGGGGCGGGGCGGCGATCGATGCGGAAGAAAAGTGCGGCGGGAGTCTACCACCGCGCTCCGAGCCCCCGGCCCGAGCCGAGCGGGACGTCCTCCTTTTTCCCCTTCGATCCGTTCCGCGCGCGACCCCTCAACTCCGGCTTCGCCCGCGCCCGACGAAGGGCACCGACGCGAGAGCGGTGGAGGGGTCGCGAGGCTGCCTGCGAGGAGCCGCGATCCGGACCCGGCCCCCTGGCCAGGACGGGAGCTGACAGTGGCGCGCAGCGTGATCAGCAACGTGATCCTGAAGTACTGCGAGATCCTCGACGAATTCGTCAAGGTCCGCGTCTTCACGGACGACGACATCGCGGAGCTGCTGAAGATCCGCGAGATCCCGAACCGCGGCGCCTACCAGCAGCTCGTCGTGAACGCCTGCATCGTCAACTACCTCGACGAGGTGGTGCCGCTCTTCAAGAAGCAGAACCGCGTCTACAAGACGACCGCGCTCGAGGAGCTCCTGTACCAGATCTGCGTCGAGGTCAACCCGCAGCTCGAGATCCACCAGGTCGCGCTGCCGATGAACGGCGACGGCCTCCAGAGCGGGCAGCTCCACCTCCTGGCGCAGCCGGGGCTGCGCAACCAGAAGGCGTCGAAGCGCGACCTCGACCGCGTCGAGCAGGAGCTGCGCCGCGCGATCATCGGCCAGGACGCGGCGGTCGACGCCGTGGTGAAGTCGTTCCGCAAGGCGGCCGCCGGCCTCAAGGATCCGCGCCGCCCGCTCGGCGTCTTCCTGCTGGTCGGCTCGACCGGCACCGGCAAGACCGAGCTCGCGAAGATGACCGCGCGCCACCTCTTCGGCGACGCGACCCGCCTCGTCCGCATCGACTGCAGCGAGTACGCGCTGCCGCACGAGTACGCGAAGCTCATCGGCGCGCCTCCCGGCTACGTCGGCCACAACGAGGGCGGCCACCTCACCGAGCAGATGAAGGACAAGAAGGCGGGCGTCGTCCTCTTCGACGAGATCGAGAAGGCGCACAAGAAGGTCCACAACCTGCTGCTGCAGATCATGGACGAGGGCTTCCTCACCGACAGCAAGGGGCAGGTCGTCCCGTTCAACAAGAGCTTCATCCTGCTCACGTCGAACGTCGGCGTCGACGAGGTCCACGCGATCCGCGACCGGGTCGGCTTCGACTGGCGCCAGCGCGAGCACGTCGACCACGAGCAGACGAAGGACGCGACGATCGAGGCGATGAAGCACACGTTCCGGCCCGAGTTCATCAACCGCCTCGACGGCGTGCTGGTCTTCAACGCGCTCACCGAGAACGACTGCGTCCGCATCGCGCGCAACCAGCTGGCGCTCGTCGCGAGCTGGCTCGAGGAGAGCGGCATCCACCTCGAGTTCGCGCCGAGCGTCGCGCGCGCCGTGGCCCGCAAGGGGTTCAACCCCGAGTACGGCGCCCGCGAGCTGCGCCGCATCCTCCAGACCGAGATCGAGGAGACGCTCTCCGAGCGCATCCTGCGCGGCGACTTCCGGACCGGCGACCGCGTGCGCGTCGTCGCCCGCGGCGACCGCTTCACCGCCGAGCGCGTCGCGCGGCCGCGCTCCGTGCGCCACGCCGCCGCCGCCGAGGCGCCGATCGAGCCGGCCCCGCCCGACTCGAGCTCCGATCACGGCCACGCGCCCGCCTGACCGGGCGGGCGCCTGCCCGGGGCTATGCTCCGCCGTCCGCCGCCGCGCCGACCCCGGTGCGCGCCGCGGCCCCCAGGAGCGCCCCTTGCTGCGCGTCGCCCTCGCCGCCTCGATCCTCGCGCTCGCCCCGCTGACCGCCGCGCCGCCGCTCCGCGCGCAGGGACAGCCGCCCGCCGGGATCGACCCGACCGCGAGCGACCCGGTCGCCGTCGGCTTCCTCACGACCGTCGTCGACGCGCGCGTCTACTCGCTCGAGAGCGCCGGCGCGGCCCGCATGAAGTCGCGCGTCGCGGCGATCCTCGAGGTGAACGACCCGCGCGCGAAGGTCGAGTCGACCCGCATCGACCTCGACGTCGCCTTCGACTACGCCACCGGCGCCGCGAGCGTCACGCCGGTCGCGAAGCCGGCGCCCGGCCAGCAGAACGTCCTCACCTGGGCGACGGCCGCCGCGCAGAACGCCTTCTCGGTGAAGCCGTCGCGCATGGCGGTCCAGTGGCGCGTCGCCTACCAGCAGGAGGGCGAGCAGGTCCGCCTCGACTACCTGCCGCGCACGACCAACATGATCGAGTCGTTCTCCGAGTGGCACAAGGCCGACGGCACGCCGCTCAAGCGCCGCATGGCGCAGCGCGTCCCGAAGGAGGGCGTGCTCGTGACCGTGCAGCAGGAGATGGTGCTCGACTACGAGGAGGTCGACCGGAAGCTGCTGCTCAAGGAGCTGAAGCCGGTCGAGGCGGAGGGCGCCCAGTTCGCCTACCGCTTCGAGTACGCCGACGTCGACGGCTTCCACGTGCTGAAGAAGCTGGTGCAGGAGAACGTGGCCTGGCGCCTCACGCTCGACTTCGACACGAAGGTCGAGAAGCCGGCGAAGAAGTGAGCGGCGGGCGAGGCAGGAGGACGATCGTGGCCGGCTGGATCGCGCGCCTCGTCGCGTGCATGGTGGCGGTGGCGGCCGCGCCGTCCCGCGAGCAAGAGATCGGGACGATCGACGGCCGCCCGATCGCCGTCGACTCCTTCGCCCGCTTCGTCCTCTCCGAGCAGGAGGCCGGCGCCGCGACCGACGCGCTCGACCACCTGATCCAGGAGCGCATCGTCGAGCTTGAGTCGCGCCGGCGCGGCATCGTCGTGACCGACGGCGACGTCGCCGCGCGCCTCGCCGAGCTCGAGCAGCGGGCGCGCAAGGAGTCGCAGGGGAAGGTCGGCCTCGACGAGCAGCTCGCCGCCACCAAGGTCGACCGCGCCGAGTTCCAGCGGCTGATGCGCAAGATGATCGCGTGCGAGCGGATGATGGCCGCGGACTTCGGGACGCGCGAAGAGGTGACGCCCGCCAAGCAGAGCCTCTGGTTCCAGGAGCAGCGCGCGCGCGCCGGCGTGCGCACCGAGAAGCTGCCCGACGGCGTCGCGGCCGTCGTCGGCGAAGAGGAGCAGATCGCCACGGTCGACTGGGCGCTGATGCTCTTCCGCCGCCTCCCCGAGGCCGACGCGGCCAAGCTCTTCGACGAGTACGTCGGGATCGACCTGCTCTTCGCGGCGGCGAAGGCGAAGGGGCTCGTCGTCACGCCGCAGCACGTCGCGCGCGAGGTGCAGGAGCGCAACGAGGCGCTCGCCGCCCGGCTGCGCGACGCCCACATGCCGACCGAGGGGGTCGACTACCTCGCGACGCTCAAGGCGCGCGGCGACGATCCCGACGCGGTCCTCGCCAGCGACCGCTTCCGCGCCGAGATCCTGCTGAAGGAGCTCACCCGCCAGCGCCACGGCGCCGACGGCTGGCGCGCGTACTACGACGCCCATCGCGCCGAGTTCGACCAGGCGTTCGGGCGGCGCGTGCGGCTCGCGACGATCTACCTGCGCGCCGAGCCGCAGAAGGTCGGCAAGGGGCGCACGTGGGCCGAGGCGGTCGCCGAGCTCGAGCCGCTGAAGGCGCGCGCGCAGCAGGGCGACGTGCCGGTGGCAGAGGCGTTCGCCAGCTTCGCGCGGCTGAAGTCGGAGCACGAGTCGGCGAAGCGCGGCGGCGACCTCGGCTTCCTCTCGGAGGCGCAGCTGCAGCAGATCGGCCTGCCGGCGACGCTGCTCGACGAGAAGCCCGCCTCGCTGCTCGGCCCGATGCCGGCGCCGCACGGCGTCCACCTGCTCCGCGTCCTCGAGCAGCGCGCGGCGTCGCCCTTCGACGAGATCGTCGGCGAGGTGGAGAAGGCGGCGCGCCGCGCGCTCTTGCAGGAGCTGCGCGGATCGGCCAAGGTCGAGCGCAAGATCTAGGGAACGGAGGAGCGCCGCGATGCAGCTCGCGCGAGTGGTCGGCACGGTCGTCGCGACCGTGAAGGAGGCGCGCATGCGCGACCTCAAGCTCCAGGTCGTCGCGCTGCTCGACGAGCGCGGCCGGGCCACCGGCGGCTACCAGGTCGCGGTCGACGCGGTCGGCGCGGGCCACGGCGACGTCGTCCTCTTCGCGGGCGGCTCCTCCGCGCGCCAGACCGCGCTCACCGACGGCAAGCCGACCGACGCGACGATCATGGCGATCGTCGACTCGTGGGATGTCGAGGGGAAGGTCGTCTGGTCGGCGCACGGCGAGGAGGTCGAGGCGTGAGGCTCGGCCGCGTCGTCGGCCGCGTGGTCGCGACGGTGCGCGCCGCCGACCTCGACGGCGAAAAGCTGCTCGTCGTGCAGCCGCTCGACTCGGCGCGCCGCCCGATGGGCGCGACCGTCGTCGCCTGCGACGTCGCGCAGAGCGGACCGGGCGACCTCGTGCTCTGGGTCGGCGGACGCGAGGCGGCGCTGGCGCTGCCGCGCACCTTCGTGCCGGTCGACGCGACGATCGTCGGCCACGTCGAGCAGGCGGCCAGCGCGCCGGCGGGGAGCTGACGATGCAGCTCGCGCGCGTGATCGGTCCGGTGGTCGCCCCGATCGCCCACCCCTTCCTCGTCGGCCGGAAGCTGCTGCTCGTCGAGCGGTTGCGCCCCGACGGGACGCGCGACCCGTCGGCCCACCACCGCGTCGCGATCGACACGGTCGGCGCGGGCGAAGGGGACGTCGTGCTGATGCTCGAGGAGGGCAACTCGGCGCGGCAGCTGTTCGACGACGCGCAGGCGCCGGTGCGGAGCGTCCTCGTCGGCTTCGTCGACGAGGTCGAGCTCGGCGGCGCGATCACGCTGCGGAACGAGGCGCGCAGGACCGGACGCACGGAGGCGACCCGATGATCCGGAGCTACCCCTACGGCGAGGCCGAGCTGCGCCAGCAGATGTGCGACATCGGCCGGATGATGTACGAGCGCGGCTTCATCGGCGCGGCCGACGGCAACCTCGCCGTCCGCCTCGACGACGAGCGCCTCCTCGTGACGCCGGCCGGCGTGCTGAAGGGCTTCATGACGCCCGACATGCTGGTCGTGACCGACCTCGACGGCGAACCGCTCGACGGCGGCAAGCCGTCGACCGAGATCATGATGCACGTCACGCTGCTGAAGGAGCGGCCCGACGTGTCGGCGGCGCTCCACGCCCACCCGCCCTACACCGTCTCCTTCTCGCTCGCCGGCATCCCGCTCTCGCGCTGCGTCATCCCCGAGATCGTCGTGACGATCGGCATGGTGCCGACGGTCCCCTACGCGACGCCGGGCACGCAGGAGCTGCCCGACTCGCTGAAACACCCGATCCACGAGTCCGACGTGCTGCTGCTCGAGCGCCACGGCATCGTGACGGTCGCCGACGAGATCTGGAACTGCTTCAAGCTCCTCGACATGGTCGAGCACTCGGCCAAGATCACCCACCTCGCGATGCAGCTCGGCGGCGCGAAGGTGCTCGACCAGGAGCAGGTCGCGAAGCTGGTGAACTCGCGCTACGACCTCGGCATCGGCCAGAAGAGCACCATCGCCGAGGACCTGCGCGCGCGCCTCGCCTGCTCGCAGCCGTTCGGCCGGAAGCAGGCGTAGCGGCGCCGCGCCGCGTGCGGATCGTCGTCGACGCGACCGCGGGCGCGCGACCGGAGCGGTCGGGCATCGGCCGCTACGTCCACGGGCTGCTCGAGGCGCTGGCGCTGGAGCGCGAGCTGCCGTCGCTCGAGCTCGGCGTGCGCGGCGCGAAGTGGGGCGAGCGCGGCCGCCTGCCGCTCGCCGCGTTCGCCGCGCCGCCGCCGCTGCGCAAGCTCGCCGACTGGCGCGACCGCTTCGGGCTGCGCGGCGTCGACCTCGTCCACGGCCTCGACGTCCGGCTGCCGCCGAACCGCCGCGTCGCGCGCGTCGCGACGCTCCACGACACCTTCTCCCTCGACCGCGACGACCTCGCCGACCCGTCGTTCCGCGCGATGCGGGCGGCGCAATACCGCGAGCTGGCCGACCGCGCGCAGCGCGTCGTCTGCGTCTCCGCCGCCACCGAGGCGCGCTTCCTCGACCACTTCCCGCAGGCGCGCGGCCGCACCTGCGTCGTCCACCACGGCGTCGACGCCCGCTTCGCGCGCCCCGCCGAACGCGAGGTGGAGGCGTTCCGCGCGCGCCGCGGCCTGCCGCCGCGCTTCCTCCTCTTCGTCGGCCTCCTCTCGACGCGCAAGAACCTGCTGCTCCTGCTCGAGGCGTTCCGCGCGCTGGCGGAGCGGCAGGCCGACGTCGCGCTGGTGCTGGCCGGCGCCGAGAGCCACGGCTTCGACGCGATCGCGTCGGCGCTCTCGGTCCACCCGTTCCGCCACCGCATCGTGCGGCCGGGCTTCCTCCCCGACGCCGAGCTCCCCCACCTCTACGCCGCCGCGAGCTGCTTCGCCTTCCCGTCGCTGCTCGAAGGGTTCGGCCTGCCGCTGCTCGAGTCGCTGGCGTGCGGCACGCCCGCCGTCGCGAGCGAATTGCCGGTGGTGCGCGAGATCGGCGGCGGCGAGATCGCGACCGCGCCGGGCGACGCCGCCGAGCCGCTCGCCGCCGCGCTGCTGCGCGAGCTCGCCGACCCCCCCGACGCCCTGCGCCGCGCGCGGCTGGTCGCGCACGCGCGCGGCTTCACCTGGGCGAAGGCGGCGCGCGCGACGATCGCCGCGTGGCACGCCGCGCTAGAACAGCCGCGATGATCCTCCCCTTCGCGCTCGTCGCGCTGGCGTCGGCGGCCGCAGCCTGCCCGCAGGAGGCGACGAGCGAGTCGTCGCTCACGCGCGAGGCGGCCGCCGCCGCGACGCTGCCCGACGCGATGCGGCGCGAGCTCGAGTGCCGGCTGCGCATCCTCGACGTCGCCGCCCATCCCGACGACGAGGACGGCGCGCTGCTGCGCCTCTTCGCCGCGCAGGGCGCCGAGACCTTCACGCTCTTCTCGACGCGCGGCGAGGGCGGGCAGAACGCGATCGGCGACGACCTCTCGCGCGCGCTCGGCTCGCGCCGCGAGGCGGAGACGATCGCGGCCAGCCGCGCGGTCGGCTCGACGCCGTGGTTCCTCGGCTTCCCCGACTTCGGTTTCAGCAAGCGACCCGAGGAGACCTTCGCGCGCTGGGGCGGCCGCGAGGAGGTCGTGCGCCGGCTCACGTGGGCGATCCGCCGGCTGCGCCCCCATCGCGTCTGGACGAACCATCCGCAGACGGGCGGCCACGGCCACCACCAGGCGACCTCGATCGCGCTCCACGAGGCGGTCGTGGCCGCCGCCGATCCGGCGCGCTTCCCCGAGCAGCTCGCCGACGGCCTCGAACCGTGGAGCGCCGACGCGCTCTTCGTCCGGCTGCCGCGCGAGCAGGAGCCGACCGAGCAGACGCTCGTGCTCGACTACGACGTCGCGCCGCAGGACGACCCGAACGGCAAGACGGTGGCCGAGCGCGCCCACGACGCGCTGCTCCTCCACGCGAGCCAGGGACCGTGGGGCGCGTTCGATCCGAAGACGAAGCACCAGGGGAAGTACGCGCTCACGTGGAGCCGCGACGCGCTCCGCTCGCCGCTCGAGGTCGCGGCGCACGTCGCGCCGCTGCCGCCGCGCGCCGCCGACGCGGCCTTCACGCTGCCCGACCTGCTCGCGCTCCTGGCGACCGACGCCTTCGCCGGCCCGCGCGCGCCGAGCCGCGAGCGCGTCGACGGCTGGATCACGGCGCTGGCGGGAGCGGAGCTCGTCGAGCCGGGCGCTGCCGAGGGGGCGCCGCGCGAGGCGCTGCTGACCGGCGAGCCGCTGCGCACGCTCGTGCTGCTGCACGGCCGCGATCCGCTCTACCGCGGCGTCGAGTGCGCCGCCGCGCTGCGCCGCTTCGACGTCACGCTCGACGTCGAGGGGCCGGCGACGGTGGGCGCGCGCGCAGGGACGGCCGAGATCGCCGCACGGCCCGAGCTCGCGGCGACGTGGCGCGACGCGCTCGCCGGCGTCGTCACGCTCGCGGTCGCGGGCGACGCGCCGTGGAGCTGGCCGGCCCCCGACGCGACGCGCGAGCCGTTCCCCGGCACGCGCGCCCATCCGCTCGCGGTGCGCGTCGACCTCGCGCGCGACGGTCGGCGCCTCGCGTCGCTGCGCCTGCCGGTGGCGAAGGCGATCGCGCCCGCCGTCGTCGGCGAACTCGCGCGCGATCCGCTGCCGCTGGTGCGCCCGCCCGGCACGGCGCGCGCGCAAGGCTCGCTGAAGCTCCGTTTCCCGAGCGGCCGGGTGCCGCAGGGAACGCTCAAGCTGCGCGCGCCGGCCGGCTGCGACTTCGAGTCGCTCGGCGCGCGGCTCGATGCGCTGCCCGTCGTGCTGGACGCCGGTCGGCAGCTCGGCGAGGACGGCGCGCCGCTCTTCGAGCTCCCGTTCACGCTGCTGCTGCGCGAGCTGCCGCCGGCCGATCCGGAGCGCGCGACGGCGAAGCTGCCGCTCGCGTTCGCGCTCGAGTTCGAGGACGGCGTCGCGATCACGACGGTCCGCGGCACGCTCGCCGTCATCGACGCGGCGCCGCCGAAGGGGAGCCGCGTCGCCTTCGTCGAGGGGGCCGACGGGACCGCCGGCCTCGCGCTCGACCTGCTGGGCGTGCACTGCACGCGCCTCTCCGGCGAGGCGCTCGCGCGCGCCGACCTCGGCGACTTCACCCACGTGCTGCTCGACGCGCGGACGCTCGGCGCGAGCGCGGCGCTGCGCGAGCAGTCGGCGCGGCTGCGCGACTTCGTCGCGCGCGGCGGCCACGTCGTCGCGCTCTACCACAAGAGCGGCGAGTGGAACGCGGCGGCGAAGGAGGAGAAGACGCCGTCGCCGGCGAAGCTCGAGCTCTCCGACGTCCGCGTCTGCGAGGAGGAGGCGGCGGTCACGATCCTGGCCCACGGCCATCCGCGGCTGATCCGGCCGAACGTGATCCTGGCGCGCGACTTCGACGGCTGGGTGCAGGAGCGCGGCCTCTACTTCCCCGAGCGCGGCGAGAAGACGACCTACGACCCGGCGTTCACCGAGCTGCTCGCCTGCGCCGACCAAGGCGAGGAGCCGCACAAGGGCGGCCTGATCGAGTGGCGGAGCCCCGCCGGCGGCACCTTCCTCTTCTGCGCCTACGCGCTGCACCGGCAGCTGCGCGAAGGTCACGGCGGCGCCTGGCGCCTCTTCGCGAACCTGCTCGCCGACGCCGACTGACCCGCCCGCGCGGCGCTACCATCGCGCGCCGTCGTGACCGCGGCCCATCGGCCGTCGGGGAAGGGGATGCGCGCGGAGCCGTGTCGGCCGCGCGCGAGGGAGCTCCGCGATGAAGCTGCGCCTCTCCGTGATGATGTTCCTCCAGTACGCGATCTGGGGGGCGTGGCTGCCCATCCTCTTCAGCTACCTCGGCTACCTGAAGTTCGACGGGACGCAGTGCTTCCAGATCTTCGCGGCGGGCGCCGCGGGCGCGATCGCCGGCCCCTTCATCGCGGGCCAGATCGCCGACCGCTTCTTCGCCACCGAGAAGTTCCTCGGGTTGAGCCACCTCGTCGGCGCGCAACTGGTCTGGCTCCTCTCCGAGACGACCAGCTTCAACGCCTACCTCGCGTTGTCGGCGCTCTACGGCCTCGTCTACGCGCCGACGCTCGCGCTCACCAACTCGATCTGCTTCCACCACCTCCCCGACCGCGACCGCGACTTCGGCCGCGTGCGGCTCTGGGGCACGATCGGCTGGATCGTCGCCGGCATCGCGGTCGGCCACTGGCTCGCGCAGTACACGCCGGCCGGCGACGGCGTGACCGAGAAGATGCGCGAGGAGGCGTGGAACGCCCACCGCAACGACGCGTTCAAGCTGAGCGCGTTCCTCGGCATCGCGCTCGGCCTCTTCTCGTTCCTGCTGCCCCACACGCCGCCGAAACGCGACATGGCGGGCGGGGAGACCGCGCTCGCCCGCGCGCTCGGCTACTGCCTGAAGCAGCCGCTGCTGCTGCTCTTCGCCCTGGCGATCCCGATGAGCTGCGTCCACCAGTTCTATTTCGTGCACGCCAGCAACTACCTCTCGGCCTACCAGGCGCGCGGCGGCGCCGCAGAGTCGTTCACGAACGGGATCAACGCGCTCCTCGGCGTCGGGGGCGGCGGCCTGATGACGATCGGCCAGATGTCGGAGATCGCCGTGCTGGCGCTGGTCACCGTGATGGCCAAGAAGATGTCGCGCAAGTCGCTGCTCGCGATCGGGCTGACCGCCTACGCCGCCCGCATGGCGCTCTTCACCTTCACCGACAGCCTCCCCACCGCGCTGCTCGGCGTCGCGCTCCACGGCTTCTGCTTCGGCTGCTTCATCTTCGTCGCGTTCATGGTCGTCGACGAGGAGACCCCCGCCGACGTCCGCGCCACCGCGCAGAACCTCTTCAACGTCGTGATCATCGGCATCGGCATCGTCGTCGGCAGCTGGTTCGCCGCCCAGGTCGTCGACCCGTGGGCCAAGGAGCGCATCGGCCTCTCCGCCGCCACCGGCTTCAAGGACATCCCGACCGTCCAGCTCCACCACTATTTCGGCGGCCTCTTCAGCGTCCCGATGTGGATCGCGCTGGGTTGCCTGCTCGTGCTGCTGGTGGCGTATCCGGGGAAGAAGAAGGAGACGGCGGCGCCCGCGAGCTGATCGTCCGCGCCACGACCAAGACGTGGAGGATCAGCCGGCCGCCTTGCGGCGCTGCAGGAAGATCAGGTCGCGGTGGTACTCGAGGAAGCGGCGCTGCCCGGGTCGGAAGGGCCCGACGTCGAACTTGCGATCGACGACGACGCCCATCTTCACGAGCGACGGCTGGTCGGCCACCGGAGAGACGAGCAATTCGCCGTCGTCGGCGAACGAGATGAAGCCACGGTCGAAGAGGTGGTCGATCGACGGCGTGAGGAGCAGGCCGTTGTCGCCGGCGAGGCGCTCGTCGTTGGTCGAGTCGCGCCACGGCTTGCAGTGGCTCGCGCGCAGGTGTTCGGCTCGGTCGACGCGCGTGATGCGGCAGTGCGTCTCGATGCGCTGCACGTTCTCGCGGAAGCGGCCCTGGCCGCGGCGTGACAGGACGAGCGCGCGCTTCTCCGTCTCGTCGAGCGTAGATGCTCTGCACGCCGCGACCGTCGGCCAGCAGCGGCGAGTAGCGATTCGGCAGCAACGGGCCGAGCCGCGCCATCCAGCGGCTCGGTTGGAAGGTCGTCGTGATCTCCTCGAACTTCACGTCGACGCGCCAACCGATCGCTTCCCAGTTGCGGCCCGCCGCGCCGAACTCGAGGGGCTTCGGCGCTTCGTAGGCGTGCGACCGCGCGATGCCGAAGGCGCGGATGCAGGTGTCGGCGAACGAGAAGATCAGGTCGCCGGGCGCGACCTCGCGCATCGTCTCGTAGAAGGGATTGAGGCTCCCGTCCTTCTTGCGCTTGGGCGACCAGAGGTACCCGCCCGGCACCTCGTGCCGGTAGGTCTGGTTCTGGTTCACCCACCAGTAGCGCATCGCGCGGCCGCGACTCCCCAGCTCAGTGCTTGTGGTGCTTCTCGTGGTCGGCGCCGCCGCACGGAGGACCGGGGTGGCTCGCGTTCGCGGCTGCGGCCGCTCCCGCGGGCTTCGCCATCTTCCGCTTGCGCAGCGTCAGCATCTCGGGCGCTTCCATCAGGCAGGTGCCGAGCAGCTTCCAGCTCCGGAAGAAGACCGACGCGCTCGAGCGCTTGAGCTCGGGCGCGGCGGCGCCGACGTCGGGGTAGCCCTTCGCGTCGGGCTTCACCTGTTCCCAGTTCGAGAAGAGGCGGCCCCACTCGCTGTGGAGGACGTCCTTCATCCGCGTCTTCGCGAAGCGCGGGTACCAGAAGGTGTCGTGGTAGGCGACGCTCGCGAGGTAGGCCCACGGCGCCAGCACGGTCTTGAGCGACCACTCGATCGGCTTCTTGAGCGGGCCCCAGTAGATCTTGTGCTGCATGCGCGAGGCGAAGGTCATCTTCTTGAAGGGGCCGGCGAACTGCCAGTTCTGCTTCGCGGCCTCGAGGTCGCCGACGATCTCGATCTTGCTCGGGTCGCCGCAGCCGAGTCCCTGCTCGTGCGCGAGCCGGATGAACTTGATCGACATCGGGTCCATGCCCATCAGCTTCGCGGCGACCGCGTCGATCGCGACCTGGTCGGCGGAGGCGAGCAGCACGTTCTTCACGTGCGGCACCATGCAGCGCGGGCCGGGGCCGTCGCCCGCGAAGGTGCCGTCCATCACCGCGAAGACGCCGCGGTGGATCTTCTTCTGGATCATCAGCAGGTCGACGAGCGTCTCGTGGATCGTCGGATGGGTCCAGTGGCGCCGCTCGTTCAGCAGCCCGCCGAACGCGTTCTTCATCGCGCCCGTCGTCGTCGTGAAGATGTGCGTCTTCACCGTCGGCAGGTGGACGATGTTCTCGCCGATGAAGCGCTTCGGGATCGAGAAGCCCTGCGGGTAGACCTCGTTCAGCGTGAGGAACTTCTTCGTCAGGTCCCCCACCGCGTCGCGGACGGGGATCCACTCCTCGCCCTCGTAGAGGTGGACGTTGCGCAATCCATGCGCCTCCACCACGTTGAGCTGCTTGTTCTCGCGCTCGCCGAGGTGGGCGTCGATCACGACGGTCCGGTTGTGGCAGGCGTGGAGCAGCTTCGGGTCGAAGCCGTCCTGCTTCATCGACCGGATCACCCCTTCGAGCTGCCACGGCGTGGTCGAGCTGCCGGGATAGAAGAAGTGCCAGCTGATGTTGACCTTGAGCGCGGTGTCGGCCGTCTTGTCGAGGTGCTGCTGGTAACCGGCGAGGTTCAGCAGCTCGTGGTAGTCGGAGAGGACCGTGCCGGGCTTCGTGCGCAGGATCGCGACCGGGGTCTTCGCAGGCATCGTTCGTTCCAGGGGCCGTCGTCGGAGGAGCGTCGTGGCGCGTGATCGTAAGCGAGGCGCGCCGCGGAGCCGCGCGCCCGACCGCTACCGCAGGAGCGCGGCCCAGCGGCGCGCGAGCTCGTCGCCCGCGGCCGCGGGCGGCAGCGCCGCGACCCTCCCGTCGCCGTCGGTCGCGACGAGACCGAGGCGGCGCAGCTTCGCCAGCGCGTCCTCCTCCTCGAAGTCGACCGCGAGGCCGAGCCGGTCGCCGAGCCACGCCTCGACGCGCGCGTCGAGCTCGGCGGCGGTCAGCGGCGCGCCCGAGCGGCGCAGCAGCACGTAGGCCAGCACCGCCTCGGCCGTCTCCTGCGCCTCCGTCTCCTCCAGCAGGTGGAGCAGCACGCCGAAGCCGTGGTCGAGCGTGCAGCCCTGCAGGTGCTCGGCGAGCTGGCGATGGAGCAGGTTCTTGCGGCCGAGGAAGCGCGCCCACTGGCGGAACGCGAAGGTGACCAGCACCGCGAGACCGGCGCACTGGCCGAGCGACCGCGCGCCGAAGTCGGGCTCCTCCGTGCGCAGCCCGAGGAAGACCAGCAGCGCGAGGAAGAGCGTCCAGAGCGAGGCGAGCAGCTTGAGGTTCAGGATCTGGATCGCGCCCGCCGCCGCCGGCAGGCCCAGCAGCGCGCGATCGAAGATGCGCATCCGGATCCGGACGCCGGGGAAGAGCGCCTCGACGTCGTGCTTCGGCACGTCGCGATAGAGGCGCAGCGTCACGCCGCCCGGCCGCGCGCCGAGCTTCCCCTCGAGCCGCTTCGGGTCGGCGAAGTGGTGCGCCCCCTTGAATCGGGCGAAGACGACGAAGCGGTCGTAGAAGATCGCCGGCACCTTCCGTTTCCGCAGGCCGTAGAGCCAGCGGCGCACCACCGTGCGGGTCGACTCGCGCCGCCGCCACGTCGCCAGCACGTCGTAGTCGTCGAGGTCGAGGTCGATCCGCAGCCCGAAGGTCGACTCGCGCCGCAGCGCCTCGTGCAGCTCGCCCACCGGCACCGCGACGTAGTTGGCGCGCGCGAGCAGCCGCCCCACCGTCCGGTGGAGGTCCTTCGCCAGCTCGCTCTGGTCGTTCGACGTCGCGCGCGCGGCGCCATCCTGCTCGAGCTCGCTCCACGCCGCGCGCAGCCGCGACTTGACCGGCAGCAGCTCGTGGTGGAAGTGGGACTGGAGCGAGCGCGCGATGCGGCCGAGCGCCGCTGTCTCGTCGGCCGCGACGAGCCCCTCCTCCGCCATCAGCGCGACGAGTCGCGCCGGGTCGAGCGCCAGCGCGGCGTCGCGGCGCGGCGCCTCCATCAGCCGCCCGCCGCGACCGGCAGCGCGCCGAGCGGGCCGGCGTCGTCGCGCGCCGGCGTGTCGGCCGCGAGGCGGTAGTCGCGCCGCGCGCGGTCGACGAAGCGCGGGTCGCCGCCGACGAAGCAGCCGACCGTCTCGGCCGCCTCGATCTTCACGAGGTCGGCCGCGTTGCCGCAGGCGATCGAGCGCGCCAGCCGGACCGTCCCCGAGCCGAACTTCCGGTTCTTCCGCTCGAAGCCGGAGCCGCGGTTGTCGACTGCGGTGCACTGCTCGATCACGACCTCCATCCCTTCGGGCCGCTCGCAGATCGCGAAGAGGCCGGCCGCGCCGTTGCGCGCGAAGAGGCAGCGCGTCGCCGCGAGGCGCGCGTGCTCGCCGGTGAAGGTGCCGAACTCGAGGCCGATGCCGATCGAGTCCTCGAAGCGGCAGTCGCGCAGCGTCGTCGTCCGGCCGGTGGCAAGGAGCTGCGCGCCGACGCCGTTCCAGCGGAAGTCGCAGCGCTCGAAGAGGAGCTCGCCCGGCAGCAGCGCGCCGCTGCCGACGAGCGACGCGCCGAAGTTGGCGTTCTCGCGGAAGAGGCAGTCGCGCACGGCCAGCGGCACGTCGCCGCCCGGGATCTCCAGCGCGAGGCCGATCCGCGCGCCGCGGAACTCGCAGCGGTCGAGGCGCCACGGCGGGGCCGCCGGCTCGCCGCCGAGCACGCCGCGGCGCACGAAGCCGGCGCTCTCGTTGCCGTCGAAGCGGCAGCCGTCGAGCCGCACCGCGCGCGCCGGCCAGTCGCCCTTCGCGCGGCCGTCGTCGATCAGCAGCCCCTGCTCGCCGCCGCGGAAGGTCGAGCGCGCGAGGTCGAGCTCGAGGCGCGCGCCGGCGTCGGCATGGAGCCCGATCGAGGTGGCCGCCGTGCGCACGCCGTCGCCGCGGACGACGAGCGTCCCCTCCGCCGCGGTGAGGTCGATCGCCACCGCCGACTTCTCGATCACGACGTCGACCAGCGCGACCTCGAGCGTCCCCTTCCCGCCCGCTTGCGTCGCGATCCCGGTCGCGCCGCCGCGGACGACGACGCTCTCGAGCGCGACGCGCCCCTCCTTCGGCAGCACGACGACCGGTTGCCCCTCGTTGCCGACCAGCTCGCTCACCTGCGAGCCCCAGCCGACGAGCCGCACGCCCGCCGGCAGGAGCAGCGGGAAGGGCTCGCCGCCGGCCGCCAGCGCGGCGCCGACGTGGAGCCGCACCTCGACCCACGCCTCTTCCATCCGCTCGCGCGTCGCGAACGCCTTCGCCAGCGTCTTCCACGGCCGGTCGGCGCTGCCATCCCCCGCCGCGTCGTCGCCGCGCCGCGCGTCGACCCAGAGCTGCGGCGTCGCGCGCGCCACGACGGGCGTCGCGGGCGGCGCCTGCGCCGGCAGGAGCATCGAGTACGAGGCGAGGAGCAGTGCAGCGAGCGCCATGGCGAGTCGCGTCCTCACGGCGCGCCGCGGCGCGCGCGACGCGGCAGGAACGCCTCGCGCGGCGGATTCACGTAGCCGTGGCGCAGCCGCGGCCAACGCGCGCGCAGGTGATCGAGCAGTCGCCGCATGCCGCGCGCCTTCGTGCCGGGCGCGAGGCCGACGACCTCGACGTACGCCTCGGGATCGATGTTCAAGTTGCGCCACTGGATCAGGTCGAGGCCGGTCCGCTCGATCAGCGCCTCGAGCGCGGCCACCTCGGCGTCGCTGTCGGTGAAGCCGGGGAAGGCGAGGTAGTTGATCGAGACGAAGCCGCCGTGGCGCTTCACCACCTCGAGCGACCGGACGACCGCCTCGAAGCCGTAGGAGAGCGGCCGGTAGTAGGCGCGGTAGGCGGCCGGCTGCGCGCTGTTGAGGGAGACGCGGATCGAGTCGAGTCCGGCGGCGCAGAGGCGCTCGACCGCGTCGGGCCGGCTGCCGTTCGTGTTGAGATGGAGCGTGCCGCGCGGCGTCGCGGCGCGCAGCGCGCGGCAGATCGCCTCGATGCGCTCGGAGTGGAGCAGCGGCTCGCCCTCGCACCCCTGGCCGAAGGAGAGCATCGCGCGCTTCGCCGACTTCAGGTGCGGCAGCGCGAACTCGACGACCTCGGCGACCTCCGGCACGAAGGCGAGGCGGTCCTGCGGCGACGGGATCGGCGCGTCGGGCTGCGCCGAGATGCAGCCGACGCACGCCGCGTTGCACGCCGGCGCCAACGGGACGGGGCACTCCCACCGCTCGTAGAAGAGGTTCTTCGCGTTGGCGCAGCCGTAGGTGAGCGCGCAGTTGGAGGCGAGGTGCTCGACGAGGCGGTTCCGCGGCCAGCGCTTCCGCATGCGCGCGACGCGGCGCGCCAGCTCGCGTTCGCTGAACTGGTCGGGGTCGTGCTTCTTGTCGGCCTCGATGCGGGCGGCCGGCACGTGGAAGCGCCCCTTCCACCAGCAGAGCGCCGCATAGCTGAACAACGGGAGCAGCGGCGCGCCGCGCTCGCTGCGATAGGCGGCGAGGCCGTGGACCGCGAAGCCGGGCGGCAGGAACGCGGCCGACGCGCCGTGGCCCGCGAGCGTCTCGATGCCGCCCGGCCCGAACGCGACCGCGGTGCGCCCCGGCAACGCGTAGAGCGAGCTCCCTTCGGGCAGCGGCACCAGCTCGTCCGGATCGATCGGCAGGAAGTCGCGCCCGCTGCGCCACGCCGGCGCGACGCCGGGCAGCTCGCGCAGGTTGCCCGCCTCGTCGGCCACCACGACGCACGGCGGCGCCGCGCGCCGGCGCGCCACCGCGCCCCGCTTCCGACCGCTCCGCTGCGTGCGGGAAGGGGCGCTCAAGGCAGCAGCGAGATCACCGTCGCGTTCGACCCGTAGTCGAGGCCCGCGCCCCAGACGTACGCCGCCCAGAAGGTGTCGATCCCGGCCAGCGCCGGATCGAACGGTCCGCCCGTGTCGAGCGTGATCGCCGCGCTGCCGGTGGCGTCGAGGATCCCGAGCGAGTTGACCAGCAGCGACGTGTTGGCGAGGTCGATCGAGAGCTGGAACAGTTCGTCGTAATCGATCGGGACATGGACCGAACCGAGGTTCGTGCCGGTCGTCGTCGACAGGCTGCCGAGCAGCCAGTAGGCCTGGCTGCGGTGGTTCGGCCCGACGTTCAGGTCGAACTTCACGACGCCGCCGGTCGCCGCCGACAACGTGTCGACGTCGGTGTGGAGGTCGAGGTGGAGCTCGTCGGAGACCTGGTCGAGGCTCCCGGTCGAGCCGTCGGGGAAGAAGGGGCGCGTGAAGTGCTCCGAACTGTCGAGCCCGATGTAGTCGCCGAGGTACCAGCCGTCGGTCGCGCCGAAGTCGAAGCCCTGGTCGGAGACGACGAACTCGCGGAACTTCGTGCCGCCGTTGCTGCTGCGCGCGACCCAGTTCCAGAGGAGGTAGTTGTTCGGGTCGAGCCGCCAGTCCCAGAAGGCGATGTTCAAGTTGCCGTTCGCGTCGACCTGCGCCCACGGCATCACCTGGTGGGCGTTCGTCGTGTCGCCGACGTTGACGTTGTTCCTCGCCCAGGTCGCGCCGCCGTCGTGCGAGTGGAGCACGTAGACGTCGGCGTGCTTCGGCGTGCCGCCCCACCGGTGGTAGGCGATGTAGATCGAGCCCGACCACGGGCCGGTGGTCCAGTCGACGGCGATGCTGAAGATGTCGAAGAGGCGGAAGAAGTTGTTCGGCAGCGTCGAGGGGACCTGCACGTAGGTCCCCGCGAGGATGTCGGTGCCCCACGTGGCGCCGCCGTCGAGCGACTTGTCGACCATGATCCGCCTGGCCGAGCTGCGGTCGGCCCACATCACGTAGAGCTCTCGCTGTTCGGGCCGTACGCCACGTCGGGCGAGATCGCCGACTGCGCGACGTCGTCGACGCGCTGCACGTGCTGCCACGTCGCGCCGTTGTCGTCGGAGGTGGCGACGAAGACGGTGTCGCCCTGCGCCGTGCCGAAGCGGTCCCACGCGATCGCGATCTGCCCGCGATGCGGCCCCTGCGAGAGGTCGACCGCGGCGTTCACCTTGTCGTTCGAGCCGTCCAGGTCGACCAGCACCGGCGCCTGCCAGGTGAGGCCGCCGTCGAGCGAGCGATAGGCGTAGACGCCGCTCCCGCCCGCGCCGAAGTACTGCAGCAGCGTGATCACCGGCGTCCCGTCGGGCGTGATCACGACGGTGCAGTCGCCGTTCAGCGAGTAGCCCGGCTCGTTCAGGAAGACGCCGCTGGTCCAGGTGCGGCCGCCGTCGAACGACGTGTACCAGGTGGTCAGCGCGGAGCCGGTCGCGAAGTCGATCGCGGCGCCGACGACGTGGAGCTCGTCGCCGGGATCGATCGCGATGGCGCACTCGCACTGCGCGCCGCCGCGGCCGGCGTCGGGCGTCTGGTCGGGACCGTCGGGCGGCGAGGGACGGCGCGACTGCGCGTCCTGCCGCACGTGGCTCCGCAGCCGCTCGATGTAGGTCGCGTCGCGCGCGCCGATCGAGGGACCGAGCGGCTCGTCCACGGCCTGCGGCGCGCCCTGTGGCGGCGCCAGCAGCGGGGACAGCAGCGGGGACAGCGGCGCCATCGCGGCCGCGAGCGACACGATCCATGCGGCGCCGGCAGCCTGCGTCGCGAGGCGGAACAACGCTCGGATCGCCATGGCACCACTCCGCGACGGCGGGAACGGATGGTGCGTCCGAGAGGATTCGAACCTCTGACCTTCGGCTTCGGAGGCCAACGCTCTATCCAGCTGAGCTACGGACGCGCGGGGGGCCCATGCTGCCGGGAGGCCCCCGCGAGTCAAGGGCGGCGCCGCCTCAGCGGCCGCCGCTCGGCGCCGCGCCGCCGACGGAGTAGCCGAGCGCCTCCATCTGCGCCTTCTGCTCCGCCGTCATCTCGAGCGGCTCCGTCGCGAGCCCCTGCTCCTCGAGCCGCTGCCGCCGCCACGCGAGGAGCGCGCGCAGCCGCGCGGCGCGGTCGGGATCGGCGGCGAGGAGGTCGTGCTGCTCGCGCGGATCGGCGACGAGCTCGAAGAGCTCGGCGACGTCGCGCCGGCCCGCATAGTCGAAGCGCGTCTCGATCAATCGCAGCGAGCCGCTCTGCAGCAGGAACGCGCTCCCCTGCTTGCCGCGCTCGAGGTGGGAGATCAATGGCGCGTCGCGCTCGAACTCCTTCCCCTGCAGCAGCGGCGCGAGCGAGCGGCCGTCCCCCACCGCGCCCGCCGCGTCGGCCGGCAGCAACCCCGCGAGGTCGAGCAGCGTCGCCGGCACGTCGACCAGCGACACCGGCACGTCGATCCGCCGCTGCGCCGCCACGCGGCCGGTCGGCAGCCGCAGCAGGAGCGGCACGTCGACCACCTCGTGCTGGAGCGTGAAGCCGTGGCCGAAGCCGCCGTGGTCGAAGAGCTCCTCGCCATGGTCGGCCGTGACCAGCACGATCTCGTCGGCGCCCGCCACCGTCGCGCGCCGCCGCTCCAGGAAGCGGCCGACCACGTCGTCGGTCCAAGCGACCGCCGCGTCGTAGCGCGACGCGAGGTCGAGGAGGCGTTCGGGCGTGACCTCCTTGCGCCGCTCGAGCGCGCCGTCGCGCATCACGGCGCGCCACACGTCGTTCTGGAACGGGAAGTCGACCGCGCCGCTGCGGCGGAAGCGGTCGCGCCAGGCGTCGGGAGAGAGATAGGGACCGTGGACGTTCATCACGTGGAGGTAGAGGAAGGTCGGCCGGCCGTCGTCCTGCGCCAGCAGCGCCTCGGCGTGGCCGACGAGCTCGCTCACGTCGGGGTAGTCGCGCGCGTGGTCGCTCGCGTCGAACCAGAAGGCGTCGAAACCCTGGTCGAAGGCGAACTGCGGCGAGGCGTTCGGGTTGCCCGAGACGCCGACGGTCCGGTAGCCGGCGGCGCCGAAGCGCTCCGAGAGGAGCTCGAGCTCGGGCGGCAGCACGGCGTACTCGTGGCAGCCGTGGCGCGTCGGGTAGAGGCCGGTCAGCAACGACGCCGTCGACGGCTCCGTCCAGGAGCTCGGCGCGAGGCAGCGCTCGAAGACGGTCGCCTCGGCGGCCAGCGCGTCGAGGTGCGGCGAGAGGCCGCGCGTGCCGCCGTAGCAGCCGAGTCGGTCGCGCCGGAGCGTGTCGATCACGACGACGACGACGTTCGGCGGCCGGCGCGGCGCCGCGGCCGGCGCGGCGCTCGGCGCCTCCTGCGTGGCGGCCGGGACGCAGCCGACGGACGTCGCGCCCCACGCGGCGAGGAGCGCTCGCTTGGCAAGGCCCTTCACGGTCTGGAGAATCTCCCGCCCTCGATCGCCACGGACACCTCGCGAATGGTACGCATCGTCTCCCAACCTGGAATCCGCGCGTCGCTCCGCCTCGCGCTGGTGCGCGCGCGCTTCAACGAGGAGGTCACGCAACGCCTCCTCGACGGCGCGCGGAAGGCGGCGCTCGGGGCGGGCGTGACCGAGGAGCACACCTTCGTGATCGAGGTGCCGGGCGCCGTCGAGCTCGGCTTCGCGGCCGACCGCGCGATCCGCGTGCTCGGCGTCGACGCCGTCGTCTGCCTCGGCGCCGTGATCCGCGGCGAGACGAGCCACTTCGACCATGTCTGCAGCATCGCGGCCGACTCGATCGCGCGCGTCATGCTCGACCGCGGCGTCCCGGTCGCGTTCGGCGTCCTCACCTGCGACACCGAGGAGCAGGCGCTCGCTCGCGCGGGCGGCGCGGCCGGCGACAAGGGAGCCGACGCGGTCGCGACCGCGCTCGAGATGGTCGACCTCGCGCGCGCGCTCGCCGCGAAGGGGGGCTGAGCGATGCGCCGGCGCACGCGCGCCCGCGAGCTCGCGCTCCAGTTCCTCTACACCCTCGACGTCAAGGGCGTCGCCGCCCGCGACGAGCTCGACGACTTCCTCACCGCGTCGGGCGCGTCGCGCGTCGCGCGGACCTTCGCGACCGAGCTCGTCGACGGCGTGCTGGCCCATCGCGACGACCTCGACGCGCGCATCAGCGCGCTCGCGTCGCGCTGGTCGCTGCAGCGCATCGCGGCGGTCGACCGCAACATCCTGCGGCTCGGCGGCTTCGAGCTGCTCCACTCGCGCGACGTGCCGGTGCGCGTCGCGCTGAACGAGGCGATCGAGCTCGGCAAGCGCTACTCGACCGCGCAGAGCGGCGCCTTCATCAACGGCATCCTCGACCAGATCCGCTCCGGCCGCTCGTTCGCCGCCGATCCGTCCGGCGCGCCCGACGACCGCGACGAGGAGGAGCCGGCCGGCGCGCCCGATCCGGGCGAGGAGCGGTCGTGATCTTCGCGCGGCTGCGCGAGAGCCTGCGGCGCACGCGCGAGAAGCTCGCGGGCGGCTTCTCGAAGCTCTTCGGCCTGAAGCGGGAGCTCGACGAAGCCTTCCTGGCCGAGCTCGAGGCGCTCCTCTTCGCCGGCGACCTCGGCCCCGCCGCGCTCGACGTGCTGGCGAAGCTGCGCGCCGAGTACCGCGAGCGGCAGCTGAAGACCACCGACGACGTGCGCACGCGGCTGCGCGCGCTCCTGCGCGAGAAGCTCGGCGCGCCCGACGCGGAGCTGGCGCGCGCGGCGAGCGGGCCGACCGTCGTGCTGATCGTCGGCGTCAACGGCTCGGGCAAGACGACGTCGGTCGCGAAGCTCGCGCGCCGCTGCCAGCTCGCCGGCCGGAAGGTGATGGTCGCGGCGTGCGACACCTTCCGCGCCGCCGCGGTCGAGCAGCTCGCGACGTGGGCGCAGCGGGTCGGCGTGGCGATCGTGCGCAAGGAGCAGGGCGCCGACCCGGCGGCGGTCGCCTTCGACGGCGCCGTTGCGGCGGTCGCGCAGGGCGTCGACGTGCTGATCGTCGACACGGCGGGCCGGCTCCACACGCGCGACGACCTGATGCAGGAGCTCGGCAAGGTGCGCCGCGTGATCGAGAAGAAGATCCCGGGCGCGCCGCACGAGACGCTGCTGGTGCTCGACGCGACGACCGGCCAGAACGCGATCCGCCAGGCGGAGGTCTTCACCCAGGTGGTGCCGCTGACCGGCGTGATCCTCGCGAAGCTCGACGGCACGGCGAAGGGCGGCGCGGTCCTCGCGATCCGCGAGCGGCTCGGGATCCCGGTCCGCTTCGCCGGCATCGGCGAGAAGGCCGACGACTTCGAGCCGTTCGATCCGGAGCGCTTCCTCGACGCGCTGCTCGAGGAGACGCAAGGCGGCGGCGAGTCGGAGGGATGACCGCCGCGCTGCTGCTCGGCGCGTTGGCGGCCGTCGCGCTGGCGACGCAACCGCTCGCGTTCGACCTGCACGCGCTGAAACGGGCGGCGCTCCTCCTCGCGGTCGTGCCGGCGCTGGTCACGCGACCGACGCAGGACCTCCTGCAGCGGCCGTTGCGCGGCGCGCTGCGGCCGCTGGCCGCCGCGCTCTTCGTGCTGCTCCTCTCGTGGTCGTTCGACGCGAAGTCGGGACGGGTGCCGCCGCTCCTCCAGTTCGAGGCGCTCTTCGAGCTGCTGCTCTTCCTGCTGCTGGCCGTGCTGGCGCGCGACGTCGCGTGGGAGCGCGGCCCCTTCCTGCTGCGCGGCGTCGCGGCGCTCGGCGGCGCGCTCGGAGCGATCGCGCTGTTCCAGGTTTGCGGCCTCGACCCGATCTACGGCGCCGAGTCGCGGCGCGTCGCGGTCGCCACCTTCGGCAACAGCAACGCCTTCGCCGCGTTCGCGGCGCCCGCGTTCGCGGTCGCGCTCGGCCTCGCCTGCGGCGAGAAGTCGGGCGGCGCGCGCCTCGCGGCCGCGCTCCTCGCCGCTGCGCTGGTCGTCGCGCGCGGGCGCGGCGGCTGGCTCGCGGCAGGCTGCGGCGCCGCCGTCGCGCTCGCCTTCGCGGCGCGCGCGGGCCGGCCGTGGCGCGGCGCGCTGGCCTGCGCGGCCGCCGGCACGCTCGGCGGCGTCGCGCTGACCTTCGCGCTCGCCGGCGGCGACGAGACGGCGAGCAAGCCGCTCGGCCTCGGGCTCGAGCGCCGCTCCAACCTCGTCCGCCTCGACGTCGCGCGCGCGACGCTCGACGTGATCGCCGAGCGGCCGTGGCTCGGCCACGGTCCGGGCACGTTCCGCGACGAGTACCCGCGCCATCGCCGCGCGGAGGAGGCGGCCGTCCCCACGCGCGGCGGCGCCCCGTCCGAGGTCGACCATCCGCACGACGAGTGGCTGCGGCTCGCCGCGGAGGGTGGCTGGCCCGCCGCGTTGCTGGTCGCGCTGGCGCTCGGCGGCGCGTGGTGGGCCGCCGCGCGCGCGCCGAAGCTCGCGCGCGACGACGACGGCCGCGCGCGCGGCGCGACGCTCGCCGGCCTCGCCGCGTGGCTGGCCTGCTCGCTGACGTGGTCGACGCTCTGGGATCCCGCGACGGCGCTGCTGGGCGCGCTGCTGGCCGGCGCCGCGTGCGCCGGCGCGGTCGAGTGCACCGGCGGCGAGAAGCGCGGCCGCCTCGTCGCGCGTCTCTTCACTGCGGCGATCGTCCTCTTCGCGGGCTGGCGCGCGGGCCCGACCGCGTTGGCGGAGTGGCGCGAGTGGCGTGCGGCGCGCGCCGGCACGGTCGAGCCCGAGGAGCTCGCGGCCATCGCCGCGCTCGACTCCGGCAACGCGACCCGCCAGTACGCGACGGGGTCGCTCTTCCTCCTCCACGCGCGCGGCGCGCCCGAAGCGGCGGCCGAGCCGCTCCTGATCCACGCGGCCGAGTGCTTCGAGCGGGCGCTGCGGCTGCTGCCCCACCACGCGCCGTCGCTCTTCGGCCTCGCCGAGACGCGCGCGCGCCGCGGCGACGGCGCGGGCGCGCGCGCGCAGCTGCTGCGGTTGCGCCGGCTCGAGCCGTGGCGCGACGCGCCCGACGCGACGCTCCTCGTCTGGAGCGAGGAGCTCCGGAACGGCGGCAAGGCACGGCGCGCGGCGGAGCTGCTCGGCCAGCTCGCCGCGATGAAGCCGGACGACGCGGAGACGTGGCGCGCCAGCGCGCAGGCGCTCGAAGCGATCGACGACCGGCCGGGCGCGCTGCGCGCGACGGCTTCGTCGCAGATCGCCTACGCGCTCGGCGCGCTGCGCGAGGGCGAGAGCGAGGCGGCGCGCGAGAACCTCGGCCGGGCGCGCCGCGCGCTCGAAGGGCTCGGCGCCGGCGAGGACGACCGTGCCGCGCAGGCGACGCTCGTGCTGACCGAGCTGCTGGAGGCGTGCGTCGACCTGCAGCGCAACCGGATGGACGCCGCGAAGGAGCGGCTCGCCCGCGTCGGCGTCGCGGAAGCCGACGCGGCCTGGGAGCGCGCGACCCCGACGGCGCGCCGCTGGCTCGCGCTGCTGGCCGCCGCCCCGCCGTTGGCCGACGAGGCGAAGCGGCTGCGCCTCAAGCGTTGATCGACTGCCCCGCCTCGCCCGCCGCGCACCGCTTGCACTGGCCGAAGATGCGCAGCGAGTGCGACGTGATGCGGAAGCCGTGGCGCTGCGCGACCTGCTCCTGCAGCTCCTCGATGCGCGCCTCCTGGAACTCGACGACGGCGCCGCAGCGGATGCACAGCAGGTGGTCGTGGTGCTCGCGGCCGAGGATGTGCTCGTAGCGCTTGGTGTCGCCGCCGAGCTCGAGCATGTCGAGGAAGCCCCCCTCGACCAGGAGCGAGAGGGTGCGGTAGACGGTGGCGCGCGAGAGGTCGTCGCGGCCGCGGCGGAACGACTCGTGGATCTCCTCCGCCGTGAAGTGGCGGTTGGTCGCGAAGACGCGCTTCAGGATCCGGCGGCGCTGCGACGTGAGCTTCAGCCCCTTGCGGCGGATGAAGCGCTCGAACTCGCGCTCCACGCGCTCGAAGGCGGCGTTCGACGCGGCGCGTCGGGTCGGGACGGGGTCGTGGACGCCCGTTGCGTCGTTCGGCTCGGTCATGCGAGCGATCCCCCTCGATCCCCGTCGCGGTCGTCCACTTTGGCCCGCTCCGCCGCGACGCGGAAGGGCTCACCGGTCTCACCAGCCCCGCGCCTCCCGCGCGACGCCGATGTCGCGCCGGAAGTGGATTCCCTCGAACGTGATGCGTTCGGCCGCCAGGTAGGCGCGCTGCCGCGCCTCGTCCATCGTGCGGCCGACTCCGGTCACTCCCAGCACGCGGCCGCCGGCGGTGAGCCAGTGGCCGAGCTCCTTGCGCGTCCCGGCGTGGAAGAGGCTCACGCCCTCCACCGCTGCCGCGACTTCGAGCCCGCCGATGCGGCGCCCCTTCACGTAGGTTCCCGGATAGCCGCCCGATGCGAGCACGACCACGAGCGCGGCGTCCGCCTTGAACGCGAGGCCGCCGAGTTCCTCGAGCCGACCCTGCGCGGTCTTCAGCGCGATCTCGACGAAGTCGCTCTCGAGGCGCGGCAGGATCACCTGCGTCTCGGGATCGCCGAAGCGGCAATTGAACTCGAGGACCTTCGGCCCGTCCTTGGTCAGCATGAGGCCGGCGTAGAGGACGCCGCGGTACTCGATCCCCTCGCGGTTGAGCGCGTGGAGCATCGGGACCAGCACGCGCGCCTCGATGTCGGCCTGCAGCTCCGGCGTCCAGAGCGGCGACGGCGAGTAGGCGCCCATGCCGCCCGTGTTCGGGCCCGCATCGCCGTCGAAGACGCGCTTGTGGTCGCGCGCCGGCTCGAGCGTGCAGAGCGTCTTGCCGTCGGTGATCGCGAGGACCGAGATCTCCTCGCCGACCAGGCACTCCTCGACCAGCAGCTTGTCGCCCGCGTCGCCGAACTCGCGCCGCACCATGATCCGCTGCACCGCCTCGTTGGCGGCGCGGCGATCCTCGGCGATCACGACCCCCTTGCCGGCGGCGAGGCCGTCGGCCTTCAGCACCACCGGCCAGCTCGCCTGCTGCTCCGCGAACCAGAGCTCGGCGTGGCGCGCGTCGTCGAAGACGCGCCAGTCGGCCGTCGGGATGTGGTACTTCCGCAGCAGCTGCTTCGTGAAGATCTTGCTCCCTTCGAGCTGCGCGCCCGCGCGCTTCGGCCCGAAGACGAGGAGCCCCTCCGCCGCGAACGCGTCGGCGAGGCCGGCGACGAGCGGCGCCTCGGGCCCGACGATCGTGAGGTCGATCGCGTGCTGCTTGGCGACGCGGACGAGGCCGGCCACGTCCTCGGCCGCGACGTCGAGGCGCGTCGCGACGGTCGCGAGCGCGTCGGAGCCGGGCGCCACGAAGAGCTGCGCGGTGCGCGGCGAGCGGAGGATCGCCTCGGCGATCGCGTGCTCGCGACCGCCCGACCCGATGAGGAGGATCTTCATGCCCGCCATGCCGTCGCTGTCGCGCCTCCCGCCGATGAGGGGCGGGGACCATAGCAACGGGCCGCGGCGACGACCACGCGCGCGTCAGCCGTCGAGCGCGACGGTCGCGACGGCGGTCAGCGTCGCCGTCGGGATCTCCTTCGCCCGCGTCGCGAGCCCCTGGAAATGGACCGCGGCGAACGGGGCGAGCGGCTCCGCTTCGATCGCGAACTCGGTGCGCCATCGGCCGTCGTCGCCGAAGACGCCAAACCAGCACGGCAGCGTGAGCTGCTCGAACCGGAAGGGCAGCTCGGGCCGCTCCGCCGGGCGGCCATCGGGTTCGGCGGCGAGGGCGAAGTCGCCCGCCTCGGTGGCCGCCAGAGCGCGCCGCAGTCCGGTCGCGCCCCAGACGCGGAAGCGGAAGCCGGGCGGCCCCTCCGCCTCCAGCGCGAAGCGGACCATCGACTTGCTGCGCCGGACGACGCGCGCCGACAGCGGCAGCGGCACGACGTCGACTTGCGGACCGCGCCAGCGCCCGCCGTCGCCGCTGCGCGCCTCGACCGCGACGCGCCCGGCGACCTGGATCGACGGGATCGCGAGGAGGGCGCTGCCGTCCTCCTCGAAGACGACGCGGTCGACGAACGTCTCGCCGATCCAGAAGCGATCGGCGCGGTCGGGGCCGGACCACGGCCCGCGCTCGAGCCGCAGCGTCGCGTCAGACAGGACCGGGAGCGACGGCGTCGCCACGGACGGCGAAGCCGCGATCTCCGCCGCTTCGGGCGCCGCGCGCGCGAGGAGCGTCGCGAGCTTCGTCGGCGGCGCGGCCAGCAGCAGGTCGAGCAGCGCCGCAGCGATCCGCTCGTGGCCGAGAGCCGAGGGGTGGACCCAGTCGGAGAAGAGCGGGTAGCCCGACTCGCGCTCCTCCACGGTGCACCAGCCGTCGGGGCAATGGTCGATGAACGAGTCGAAGAGCGCCGCCGCGTCGAGGCACGGCGCGCCGGTCTCGGCGGCGACGCTTGCGACCGCGGCCCGATAGTCGAGGGCGATCGCGTGGCTGCGCACCGTCTTGCACGGGAGCGGCGGGACGACCAGCAGCGCGAGGCCGCCGTCCTGCCGCGCGAGCGCGACCAGCTCGCGCAGCCCCGCGCGGAAGTCGTCGAGCGCCACGCGCCGGCCGAAGGGCGCCTCGTCATGACGGAAGCCGGCGCGCACGTCGTCGCGATCGGCCGCCTCCGCGCCGAAGGACTTCCGCCAGAGCCGCGCGATCGGCGGGAGCCCTCGCACGGCCGCGTCCGACGCGGCGCGCGCCGCGTCGCTCGCCCCCACCGCCGCGACGTAGTCGTTCCACGCGCCGCAGTAGACGATCGTCACGTCGGGCCGCAGCGCCGCGCGCTCGCGCGCGTACCAGCGCGCGCACTGGAACAACGAGTAGCCCGGGCAGGCGAGCAGCACCGGCTCCGCCGCGGCCGGCGCGAGCCGCGCGTCGAGCTTCCGCGCGAGCCGGACGCCCCACGCCTGCTCGTAGCGGACGCCCGCGCCGAAGGTGCACGAGTCGCCGACGCACGCGATGCGGAAGCGCGCGTCGCTCGGCGCGCCGTCGGGGCAGGGGCCGCGGGTCGACCTTCCGCTCGTCCGCCACTTCTCGTTGTCGGGCGCGAGGCGCCAGAAGAGGTCGCGGTCGGCCAGGAACGAGTCGGGCGTCTCGAGCTCGGCGCCGAGGAAGTCGGAGCCGCCGACCTCCGCCGCGCCGCTCCACCGCGCGACGGCGTCGGCGAGCGCGAGGTTCACGCCGATCGCCGCGACGGAGAGGAGGAGCCGCTGGAGCGTGCGCCGGTTCGCCATGGAGTGCCGGCGCTCACGCTACCGCCGCGCCGCTGCGCCCGCCGGAAGCTTGAAGTTCCCCGCGCTCCACCGTGTCATGGCGCCGCGATCCACGGCCACGCGCCCGTAGCTCAACCGGCTAGAGCAGCGGTTTTCTAAACCGCAGGTTCCAGGTTCGATTCCTGGCGGGCGTGCCGCTCAGGCCCGCGTCCGTGCGGCCCGGATCGCCGCGGTGCGGCGGGAGCGAAGCCGCCGCTCCGCCGTCAACGACGGGAGCGCGCCGTCGGCGAGGAGTCCGAGCAGGTCCGAGATCGTGACGATCCCGACGAGCACGTCGCGATCGACCACCGGCAGGCAGCCGATGCCGCGGCCGCGCATCACTCCGGCCGCCGTCCGCAGCGTCGTGTCGGACGCGACGGTGATCGCCAGCGGTGTCATGCACTCCTCGACCTTGGCGCGCGGACCCGAGCCGAGGCCGCCGCGGCCGCCGACGTCGCGCGCCGAGAGCACGCCGCACGGGTGGCCGCGGCGCGTCACGACGAGGTGGTGGATGTCGCGGCCGCGCATCCTGGCCCGCGCTTCCGCACTCGACGCGTCGGGTTCGATCGTCACGACCGGGCTCGTCATCACGTCGCGGATGCGCATGGGAGGTCCTCCTGCTGGAGGCCACTGCAAATCTCGCGCACCGCCGAGAGCGTCGGCGGAAGCGCGCGGCGGCGACCGGCTCAGGCAACGCTTCCCATCCGTTCGGGCGTCGTTCCCCGCGGCGGCCGCATCGCTCTGGCGAAGGCGCTCGCTGCCGGAGGATGCGGACGAGGCACCGCGGTTGCCAAGGAGCCCGCAGCCCGTCCCATTCGAGGAGGACGCCATGGTCCGCCCGTTCGCCCCGCGCCTCGGTTTCGCCGCGCTGTTTGCCCTCGTCCCGTGCGCTCCCGCGGCCGCGCAGGTCTACGTCGTCGACCCCGCCGGCGGCGGCGACTTCACCGACCTGCAGGTGGCGCTCGACTCGGTGCCGGACGGCGCCGCGCTGCGCGTGCGGGGCCACTGGCACGACGCGCCGATCGTGATCCGCAAGAGCGTGGCGATCGCGGGGCTGCAGCTCGAGACCGCATTCGGCCCCTCGATTCCCAGCGTGAACGCCGCGATCTCGATCGACGCCGGCCCCGACGCGACGGTCACCCTCGCCGACGTCGCGATCGAACTCGGCGCTGCGATCGAGCTCGACGGCACCGACGGCATCGTCGTGCACAGCGCCGGCGACGTCGTCCTCTCGAACGTCACGATCGTCTGCAACGGGGTGATGCTGGGCGCCGACGAGTTCTACGGGCGCAACGGCATCGGCGTCTCCGTCGACCACGCGCGCAGCCTCCTGATCGACGGCTGCGACATCACGGGCGGCGGCGGCTACGGATTCGTCCGCCTCTCCTACTGCGATCCCAACCCGCGGCCGCCGGACGGAGGCGCCGCGGTCTCCATCGGCCTGCTCGACGAGCCGCTGCGCGTGAGCGACAGCCGGCTCGAGGGCGGCGCCGGCAGCGGCGTCGACTACTGGTGCGGCGAGGGGTGCGAGTGGGACGCGATCGTCCCGGGCGGCGATGGCGGCGCCGCGCTCGACCATTCCGGCGGCCTCACCATCACCTCCAACGTGAAGCTCCTCGGCGGCGCGCCCGGCCGCGCGCGCACCTGGGACTGCCGGCCGCCGCTGTCGCTCGACGGGAAGCCGGGCGGCACCCTCCACGGCACGCGGCGCAAGTTGACCGAGTTGATCGACGTCGACCAGGGCCGGATCGGCCAGTCGGTCACGGTCTCGGGCCACCGCTTCGCGCCTCGCACCCTGGTCTGGGTCTGGGTCTCCGAGTCGCTCCTGACGACGCCGATCGAGCTCGATCTCGGGCCGTGGTTCCTGGCGCCGCCCGCGTCGCTCGGGATGACGACGACGACCGACGCGACCGGTTTCTTCTGGCGCATGCCCGACCTGCCCGACGACCCGGCGATCGTCGGGCTCCCCTTCTTCGTGCAGGCGACCGACTTCGTGCGCCTGAGCGAACCGGAGCTGGTGCTGCCGCGTCCGCACGGCTGAACGCGCGCCTACTCCTTCCCCGCCGCACCGCCCTGCACTGCGAATCGCATGGGTGCCGCGCTGCCCGAGGTCGCGATCTCGACGGTCGCTCGCTGCACGCCGGGCGCCTTCGGCTGGAAGCGGAGCACGAGTCGCGTGCTGCCGCCCCCATCGACCATCCCGCGCGGCGGTCTCGCGATCGTGAACGACGCGGCGCCTTCGCCCTCGAGCTTCACGTTGGCGCGGCCGAGCGGGAGCGGCGCGTCGCCCATGACGTGGAGCAGGAAGGCGTGCTCGACCGCCGGCTGGCCCGATAGCGGGACGCCGAAGTCGGTCGCGTCGAAGGGGCAGGGCGTCGCGTCGCCGTCGGCGATGAAGGCGCCGTTCCCCTCGACGATCAGCGTGGACGGTCTTCCGCTCGGCAGCGGTTGCGCCGTCACGAGGACGGCCATGCGCGTGACGTCCTCGTCGCTGCCCGACTTCAGCTTGAACCACGCTTCGTAGACGCCGGGCTGGTCGAACGTCTTCGTCGCGCTCGCGCCGCTGGATTCGACGGCGGGCATCGCGCCGCGGCCGGGACCGCGCGGCGCGAAGGCCCACTCGCCCTTCCCGCTGCCCGTGAACTTCACGGTCAGCGGCGCGGCGCCGGCGACGACGTCGGCCTTGATCGTCGCGGCGACCTTCGGCTTCACTTGCAGCGCGATCGTCTGCGCCTCGTAGCTGTTGCCGGCGGTCCCGTCGGAGCAGAGCAGGGTGAGCGAGCGCGCGCCCGCCGGCTCGCGGCTCGGCACCTTCCAGGTGAAGAGGTTGCCGTCGAGCTCGCCCGGATCGCCGGCGCGCTTGGTGAAGCGCAGCGGTTGCCCTTCGGGATCGAGCGCGCGGATCGGCAGCGTGACGACTTCGCCCGGCTTCACGACGAGATCCTGCAGCCCGACGATCGTCGGCCGGCGGTTCGCGAACTTCGTGTCGTAGTTGAAGTCGTTGTAGCCCTGCCCGCTCGGCGGCAGGTCGCCGCGCTGCCGGTAGATCGTGACGGCGGCGGGGTTGCCGTCGTGGACGCCGTTGTTCGCGACCAGCAGCAGCGTGGTGCGCCCTTCCGGCAGCGCCTCGTCCCACGGCACCGTGATCGTCCAGGTCGGCGGACGACTCGCGTCGGGCTGCGCGGCGTCGCCCTCGCGCTCCACCTGCGTGCGACGGTTGCCGTGGAGCAGCCGCCAGCGGAACGTGAGCGGCCGGGTCGCGAGGTCGTAGCTCGCCGCCGCCGAGACGCGCAGCTTCACCTCGCTGCCGGCCGGCTGCAGCACGGCGATCGTCTTCTTCAGCGAGACGCGCGTCGTCCCGCCCTGCTGCTCGAGCAGGTCGACCACCGCCTCCGGCGGCGCGACGGTCAGCGCGCGCGCGGCCGCGACCATCCGCCGCTCGTGCTCGCCGTCGTCGTACTCGTGGAAGGCGAGGCACTGGTCGCCGCGCGCGAGGCCGGTCGCGTCGTAGCCGCCGGGGAACGCGAAGCGATCGCCGACCGCGGCGTAGACGAGGCGGTGGCGCCACTCCTCGTCGTAGTCCGACTCGACCGGCAGGCACGATTTCCAGAGCCAGAGCATCGTCGAGGCGTAGAGACCGCTCTGCTTGAGCTCGAGCTTCATCTCCGGCGCGAGGTGGGCGCCGGCGATCACCCACTTCGTGATCGCCATCGTCTCGCTGTCGGACGAGCCGAGCGAGTGGAAGAGCGTCGGCATGAGCGCGAGGTAGAGGTCGGTCGTGCACGCGGCGTTGGCCGGCCCCTCCTCGACCCACGAGAGGTGGCACGGCGCGCAGATCAGGCCCGACGCGAAGTAGAGCTTCTCGTACTCGAGCGTGTTCGACGGCACGACCGCGTTCGTGATCGTGTGTCCCATGCCGGTCGTCGACTGGTGGTAGAAGTTGACGCCGAGCTTCGCGTGGGTCGCGCCGGGCGCCGCGTCGACCACCGCGATCACCGCTTTCGCGAGCCCCGCCGCCTCGTCGCCGCCGGGCGCGGCCCAACGATCGCGCATCCAGCCGTGCGTGCCCGACCAGCTCGCGTAGACGTCGTCCCACGTGCCGGCGCACTCGCGCGACGGCTTCGCCTCGAGCGCGATCGCGCGCCCCTTCGCCAGCTTCGCGGCCGGCCAGAGTCGCAGCTCTTGCAACGGCGGCGCGAGCGTCGAGGGCGGCGCGGTCGCGGGCGGGACGAAGGCGCGCGCGTCGGTCACGGGCGCGTCGTCGCGGCGCCACACCTTCCAGGTGCAGCGCGGGAAGTAGGGATTGGCGAGCGGCGCGCCGTCGTCGCGGCCGCCCGCCGCGGCTGATCCCGCGAGCGTGGCGAGCGTCACGAGCAGGATCCGGCGGACCATCGTGGCGCGCAGGGTAACCCCCAAGAGGCTTCGGGATCACGCGCCGCGGCCCTACGATCCCGCGTTTTCCGCCAGCTCCCGCCGGAACCTCCGCCGATGCGCCCGACCGTTCCCGCCCGCCCGCCCGCCCACCGTCTCCTCGCGGGCGCGCTCGCGCTGGCGGCCCTCGGCGCGCTCTCCCGCCGCGCCGACGCGCAGCAGTGGCTCGACCGCTTCCGCAGCGAGGAGGTCGGGCCGCGCGAGATGGACCTCGACGAGGAGACGTTCATGAACGTCCTCTCGTTCGAGCAGCCGCTCGAGACGGTGCAGCCCTTCCTCGCCGCGGACCAGGGGTGGCAGCTCGCGCTCGGCAGCCTGCGCGCCGACACGCTCTGGGTCGAGCACGACCTCAAGCTCCACGCGCCCGTCACGAACCACTTCTCGGTCCGCGTGCACGCGCGCCAGGCGGTCGACTTCGACACCGACTACACCGAGTTCCTCCTCACGCCCGAGTTCGCGCTGCCGGGCGGATGGGCGATCGGGATGCCGGTCGCCCTCGCGGTCGACAAGGGCGACATCGACGGCGGCCTCGCGCTCACCTGGCGCGACGCGGCGCGCCAGGTCGACTTCCTCCAGCTCTCGTGGATGCGCTCCGACCTGCTGATCGAGGAGCGTTCCGACGAGCTGCCGGAGACGACGGTGAAGCGCCCCGCCGACAACTTCGTCGGCCAGGTCCAAGCCGACCTCTTCGGCTTCGGACGCTCGACGCTCTACCTGTCGCAGGAGGTCCCCTCCGACACCGTCTACGAGGATCGCGGCGAGCGCGAGAAGTTCGCCCGCGTCCACGCCCGCCTGCTGCAGGAGATCCGGTTCGGCGACGCGCAGCGCGCCTTCCTCGACGCCGAGTGGGAGATCGCGAACGAGCAGTCGACGCCGGTCGCCACGACGGGACTCGCCGAGGCGTTCGAGGGCGACCGCGACTACTGGAAGGTGCGCGGCGAGTGGCAGCGCGACCTCGATCCGAAGGAGAGCCCGAAGAAGCGGATCCGTGCCGGCGCCGCGTGGATCTCCTACCGCGAGGACGCCGAGTCGCCCGCCAACGGCGTCAACGTCGCCGTCGACGACACCGAGGTGCGCCACGAGACGGTCGGCTACGCCGGCTGGCGCACGCCGCTCGCCGACTCGAAGCGGGTCGACCTCGAGACCGTGCTCTGGGTCGAGCGCCTCGTCGGCAGCCATCGCGCGCGCGTCACGGCGAAGGAGAACGTCAACTACCCCCACTTCCAGGGGAAGCTCAGCTTCTACTTCCGCTGGCAGGCGACCGAGAACGCCGACTTCGTGCTGAGCCCCAGCTTCGAGCTCGACGAGTTCGGCTGGGGCGGCGGCTCGATCATGCTGCGCTGCCGGATCTGAGCGTCCGCGTCGCGCGCCGCACGATCCACGCCGTCTCCGCGACGGGCGACTCGCGCGTCCAGCGCTTCGCGAGCGCGGCGACCCACTCGGGGCGGCTCTTGCTCGCGTCGTTCAGCCAGTTCGCGACGGCGCGGCGGACGTAGTCGCTCGGATCGGCGCGGCACGGCTCGAGCAGCGGGAGGCCGGCCGCCGGATCGGCCTTGAGCGGCTCGAGGTGGCGGGTCCAGACGCCGCGCGGCCGGCTGCTCTCGACGGCGCAGCGGCGCACGTTCGGATCGGCGTCGGCGACCCAGGCGCGCAGCAGCACGAGGCCGCGCGGGAGCTCCGCGGCGAGCGCGGGCCGGTAGCTGTCCCACGCGCACTCGCGCACCGACATCGCGCCGTCGGCGGCGAAGCGGCGCGCGGCGGCGAGACGCTCCTCGAGCGCGAGACGCGGATCGGCGGCGACCGCGTAGCAGGCGAAGGCGCGCACCATGTCGGAGCGGTGGCTCGCGAGCGCCTCGAACGTCGCGCGCCGCTTCGCCGCCGGCAGCTCGCCGAGCAGCGCGTGGACGCCGCCGCCCGCCTCGCGCACGCGCACGAGGATCCCCGCGCCCGCGAACGACCGCTGCCGCGCGACGGCCGCCGCGACCGGCGCCTTCGCGACGCCCGCGTCGGCGAGCGCGTGGCGCAGCAGGGCGGCCTGGTCGATCGCGAGCCACTCGACCAGCGTCCGCGTCTCCTCGCGCCCCGCGTCGAGCGCGCGGCGGAGCGCCGGCGGGATCTCCGCGATCGTGCGCGCCCCCTTCCGCTCGCCCATCGCGGCGCTCAGACGATGCGGACGCGCTTGCCGTCGTCGGGCAGCGCGCGGCCGATGCGATGGACCGGCACGGCGCGCGCGCCGAGCTCGCTCTCGAGCTTCGCGGCGCGCTCCGGCGGCAGCGCGATCAGCAGCCCGCCCGACGTCTCCGCGTCGAAGAGCAGGTCGGCCAGCGGCTTGTCGACGCCGCGGCCGAAGTCGACCTCGTCGCCGAGGAAGTCGCGCGTGCGCGCCGAGCCGCCCGAGACGATCCCCTTCGCCGCGAGGTCGAGCGCGCCGGGGAACAGCGGCAGCCGGCTCGCCTCGAACTCGAGCGTCACCTTGCTCTGGCGCGCGACCGACGCGCTGTGGCCGAGGAAGCCGAAGCCGGTGATGTCGGTCGCCGCGTGCGGACCGGCGGCCAGCATCGCCTCCGCCGCCGCCTTGTTGAGCGTCCCCATCACGCGGCACGCCGCCTCCATCGTGTCGGCCGCCACCTTCTGCTTCTTGCCACCCGTCGTGATCGGCCCCATGCCGAGCGGCTTCGTGAGGTAGACGACGTCGCCCGGCTTCGCGCCCGAGTTGGGGACGATCTTCGCGGGATCGATGCGGCCCGTGACCGAGAGGCCGAACTTGATCTCGGCGTCCTTCACCGAGTGGCCGCCCAGCACGACGGCGCCCGCCTCGCGGATCACCTCGGCCGCGCCGGCGAGGATGTCGTGCAGCACCTCGAGCGGCAGCTGGTCCTTCGGGAAGCCGACGATCTGCAGCACGGTGAGCGGGATGCCGCCCTTCGCGTAGACGTCGGAGAAGGAGTTGGCCGCCGCGATGCGGCCGTAGTGGCGCGCGTCGTCGACGACGGGCGGGAAGAAGTCGACGGTCTGCACCAGGCCGAGGCCCGGCGCGACCAGGTACACCCCCGCGTCGTCGTACCCCTCGGGACCGAGGAGCACGGCGTCGTTGGTCGGCATGTCGAGATCGGACAGGACCTGCACCAGGTCCTTGGGCGAGAGCTTCGCCGCTCAGCCGGCGCAGCTCGACCAGTCGGTCAGCCGCAGCGCGTCCTTCTTTCCGAACATGGATCCCTCACTTGGAAGCGAGCAATGCCGCCAGCGCCGCGCTCGTGTCGCCGTCCTCCGACGGGAAGATCGTGCGCACGTCGAGCAGCACGCGCCCGTCGGCGACGCGCGCGAAGAGGCGCGCGATGCCGTCGCGCGGCGCGCCGACGCGCAGCTTGCGAGCCAGGGCATCGGCCATCCCGCCCTCCGCCTGGAGCGCGATCGCGACCGAATCGAATTCGCGTCCCGGCACCGAGCCGCTGCCGACCTGCGCCTTCGAGTCGACGACCGCGACGCGCCCGGCCGCGCCGTTCGATCCTTCGAGCCCCGCCTTCGCGACGATCGCGCGCGCGCGCTTGCGCAGCTCGTCCTGGGTCGCGGCCATCATCGCGAAGAAGGGGATCCCGAGCGGCAGCTCGCCGTCGCCCGCCTTGCGCCATTCGAGCAGCGTCGCCTCGAGCGCGGCGAGCGTCAGCTTGTCGGGCCGCACCGCGCGGAAGAGCGGGTGGCGGCGCAGCGCGAGGATCGCGTCCTTGCGGCCGACCAGCAGGCCGCACTGCGGGCCGCCCAGCATCTTGTCGCCGCTGAAGGTGACGACGTCGAGGCCGCTCGCCACCGCGTCCTGCACGATCGGCTCGTCGTGGAACGGCAGCGACGGGAAGCGGCGCAGGCAGCCCGAGCCGAGGTCGGAGGCGACCGCGACGCCGCGCTCCTTGCCCAGCGCCACGAGCTGCGCCCAGGTGGGCGCCTCGGTGAAGCCGACGACGCGGAAGTTGCTGGTGTGGACGTGGAGCAGGAGGCCGGTCTCGGGCCCGATCGCGGCGGCGTAGTCCTCGACGCGCGTGCGGTTGGTCGTCCCGACCTCGCGCATCCGCGCGCCGCTCTGCGCCATCACCTCGGGCACGCGGAAGCCGCCGCCGATCTCGACGAGCTCGCCGCGCGAGACGACGCAGTCGCGCCCGTGCGCCATGCCGCGCAGCAGCAGCATCACCGCCGCGGCGTTGTTGTTGACGACGGTCGCCTCCTCGGCGCCGGTCAGCTCGCAGAGGAGGTCGCGGACGAAGAGCTCGCGACGGCCGCGCTCGCCGCTCTCCGGGTCGATCTCGACGAGGCCGTAGCGGGCGATGCGGTGGAGCGCGTCGCGCGCCGCGTCGCACAGCGGCGCGCGGCCGAGCCCGGTGTGGAGCAGCACGCCGGTCGCGTTGATCACGCGGTCGTGACGCGGCTCGACCAGCCCGACCAGCGCCGCGGCCAGCTCGCGCTGGAACCCGCCGCCGTCGAAGTGGCGACGGATCGCGCCCGGCGGCGGCGGCTGGGCGCGCACCTGGGCGCGGAGCGCGTCGGTCAGCTGCCGCAGCGCCGTCCGCAGGAGCGGGCGCGGCGCGTCGGCGAAGGCGTCGCCGAACTGCTGCAGGAGGCGATCGACGGGCGGGATGTCGCGCAGCTCGCTGCTCACGGTTTGACGGCTCCGCGTGACCCCGCTTGACTCTCGCGGCTCCGCCACCGCGGTCGGTGCGTCGCCTCATCAACGCCGGGCACTTTAATGCCGTCTCCCCGCATCTGGTCGTTCCGGCCCGCCGACCCCGACCTCGAGCGCGAGCTCGAGCAGCGCCTCTCGCTCTCGCCGCTGGCGGCGCGCGTGCTGGCGCGGCGCGGGGTGAAGTCGGGCGACGAGGGGCGCACCTGGCTCGACGCGAGCCTGAAGGACCTCACTCCGCCCTCCGACCTCGGCGGCATGGCGGTCGCCGTCGAGCGACTCACGCGCGCGATCGCCGGCCGCGAGCGGATCCTCGTCTTCGGCGACTCCGACGTCGACGGCCTCACCGGCGCGAGCCTGCTCGCGCGGCTGCTGAAGGCGCTCGGCGCCGACGTGGACGTCCATGTCGCCGAGCGGACGGTCGACGGCTACGGCCTCTCCGAGGCGGGCGAGGCGACGGTGCGCGCGCGCGCGCCCGCGGTCCTGGTCACGGTCGACCACGGCGTCACGGCGCACGCGGCGGTCGGGCGGCTGCAGCAGGGCGGCATCGACGTGATCGTGACGGACCACCACCAGAAGCCGGAGCAGCTGCCGCCCGGCCTCGCGGTGTTGAACCCGCTGTTCCTCGATCCGGCCCATCCCGCCGCGAAGCTCTCGGGCGCCGGCGTCGCCTTCAAGCTGGCGTGCGGGCTGTTCGAGACGCTGCCGGCCGAGAAGAAGCAGGATCCGCGGCTGCGCCTGCTGCTGCGCGAGGGTCTCGCCTTCGCGGCGCTCGGCACGGTCGCCGACGTCGTGTCGCTCACGGGCGAGAACCGGCTGCTGGTGCGCCACGGCCTGAAGCAGCTGGCGCAGACGACGATCCCCGGCCTCAAGGCGCTGCGCCGCTTCGCGAAGCTCGACGACCGCGAGCTCGACGCCGAGGACGTCTCGTACGGCTTCGCGCCGCGCATCAACGCGGCGGGCCGCCTCGGCAAGGTCGATCTCGCGCGCCGCCTGCTCCTCGCCGACCACGACGGCGAGGCGATGGGGCTCGCCGCCGACCTCGACCGGCTGAACCAGGAGCGGCGCGCCCTCGAGGCGCGCGTCTGGCAGCGGGCGCAGGTGAAGCTGCGCGAGTCGCCGCACGGCGACGCGGCGATCGTCGTGCTCCACGACGCGGCCTTCCACGCCGGCGTCATCGGCATCGTCGCGGCGAAGCTCGTGTCGCAGACCGGCAAGCCGGTGGTGCTCCTCTCCACGGAGGGACCGGTCGTGCGCGGCTCGGGCCGCAGCGTGCCGGGCTTCGACCTCGCGGCCGCGCTCCACCTCGCGCGCGCCCACGTGACGAGCTGCGGCGGCCACGCCGCGGCGGCCGGCCTCGAGATGGAGCGCGCGAAGGTCGACGCCTTCTCCGACGACCTGCGCCGGGTCGCGCACGAGCTCGAGCGGCCGCCGCCGCCCGCGACGCTCGAGGTCGACGCCGAGACGATGCTCCACCAGGTCACGCGCGCGCTGGTCGAGGAGCTGCGCCGCCTCGGCCCCTTCGGCCAGGGCAACCCGCGCCCGCTCTTCTCCGCCAGCTCGGTCGAGCTCGCGGCCGCGCCGCGCCGCGTCGGCCAGGACGGCTCCCACCTCCAGCTCCGCGTGAAGGTCGGCACGCGCGTCCTCTCCGGCATCGCCTTCGGCCAGGGCGCCCGCGCCGACGAGATCGCCGGCCGGCGCCTCTCGATCGCCTTCACGCCGCGCCCCTCGACCTTCGCCGGCAGCGGCGGCGTCGAGCTCCAGGTCGCCGACGTCAAGGTCGAGGAAGCGGCGGCGCTGCGCGGCGCGTGACGCGCGGCGCGCCGCTCAGTTCCAGACCTCGACCTCGTTCTCGAGCGTGACGCCGTGCACGTCGCGCACGCGCGCGCGCACCAGCTCCATCAGCGCGAGGAAGTCGGAGCCGGTGGCGCCGCCCGCGTTGACGATGTAGTTGGCGTGGACGGGCGAGACGAGCGCGCCGCCGATGCGCGTCCCCTTGAGGCCGGCTTGGTCGATCAGGCGGCCGGCGGGGCGGTCGGGCGCGGGGTTGCGGAAGATGCAGCCGGCGGAGGGGAAGGCGAGCGGCTGCGTCGTCTTCTTGTGCTCCATCACGCCGTCGATGCGCGCCTTCGTCGAGGCGGCGTCGCTCGGCGCGAACTCGAGCGTCGCGTCGAGGACGAGGTCGTACCACCACGCCGTCTTGCGGTAGGCGACGTCGCGCGCCTCGACGGCGCGGCGCACCACCTCGCCGCGCGGCGTGAGCAGCGTCACCTCGCGCAGCACGGCGGCGATCGTCCCCCACTTGCCGCCCGCGTTGATCCGCACCGCGGCGCCGAGCGAGCCGGGCACGCCGGCGCAGCATTCGAGGCCGGCGAGGCCGCTGCGCGCCGAGCGGGCGACCATCTCGCCGAGCGGCACGCCGGCGTCGGCGCGCCAGAGCCGGTCGCTGCGCTTCTCCCAGCGCCGCAGCGCGCGCAGCGACACCACCGCGCTGTCGAGCGGCCCGTCGCCCGCGACGATGTTGCTGCCGCCGGCCAGCACGCGGAAGGCGCGGCCGCGCGAACGGAGCCGGTCGACCAGCGCGACGAGCTCGTCGATCGCGGCGGGCTCGTGCGTCTCCGCGACCGCGCCGCCGATCCGCGCCGTCAACCGCTGGCGCAGCTCAAGCAACGGGGAGCTCCGGCGGCGGCGGCACGGCGCGCAGCTCCTCGGCGAGGTCGTCGATGTCGCCCGCGCCCATCAGCACGACGACGTCGCCACGCCGCGCGACGCGGCCGACGGTCGCGAAGACGCCGCGCAGCCCCGCCGTGCGGTGCGGCGCGCGGCCGTGGGCGGCGATCGCGGCGAGGAGCGCCTCGGTCTCCCGCTCGACCCCCTGCTCGCTCTCGCGCACCGAGAAGATGTTGGGGACGACGACCTCGTCGAACGCGGCGAGTTCCTCCGCGAAGCCGTCGCGGAAGTCGCGGGTGCGGCTCGCCTGGTGCGGCTGGAAGACGACGACGAGCCGCTCGCCCGGCCGCGCGGCGCGCAGCGCCTCGCGCACCGCGCGGATCTCGGTCGGATGGTGCGCGTAGTCGGAGACGAACTCGACGCCGTCGCGCGCGCCGACCGCCTCGAGGCGGCGCCGCACGCCGCGGAACGCCGCGACGGCGCGCTCGATCGCGCGCGGCGCGACGCCGAGCTCGAGCGCGGCCGCGGCCGCCAGCGCCGCGTCGACCAGCACGTGGTCGCCCGGCACGGTCGGCGCGAGCTCGACCTCGCGGCCGTCGCGCGCGACGAGGCGGCCGCGCCCGCAGCCGCGCTCCGCCGCGCGCCGCGCGAGCGTCGCGTCGCAGCCCGCCGCCTCGCCCACCACCAGCAGCGGCGTCGTCGTCCGCGTCGCCAGCGCCGGCGCGGCCGGCTCGTGGACGACCGCGACGCCGCCCGGCACGACGCCCGCCAGGAAGTCGGCGAACGCGGCCAGCACGCGCTCGTGCGTCCCGAAGAAGTCGAGGTGGTCGGGCTCGACGTTGGTCACGATCGCGAGGCGCGGCGCGAAGTTGAGGAAGGAGAGGTCGTACTCGCACGCCTCGACGACGAACGGGGCGCCGGCGCCGGCGCGGCCGGGCAGCGGCCAGCTCACCGGGAAGCCGCCGACGACCGCCGACGGATCGAGGCCGGCGGCGACGAGGATCTCGGCCAGCAGCGTCGTCGTCGTCGTCTTGCCGTGCGTGCCGGCGACCGCGATGCAGTCGCGGCCGCGCGTCTCCTCGCCGAGGAACTGCGCGTACTTGCGGGTCCGCACGCCGCGCGCGGCGGCGGCGGCGAGCTCGGGATGGTCGGGCCGCGCGGCGGCGGTGTGGACCAGCAGGTCGAGCGGCTCGTCGCAGTGGGCCGCGTCGTGGCGCGGCTCGATCGTCGCGCCGTGCGCGCGCAGCAGCCGCAGCATCGCGCCGTCCTTCAGGTCGCAGCCGCTGACGCGGTCGCCGCGCTGCAGCAGGCAGGCGGCGAGCGACGCGAGGCCGCTCCCGCCGATGCCGACGAGATGGATCCTCCGGCCCGTTCCCGTCGTTCCCGCCACGCCGCTCTCCCCTGTTGCGTCGCGCCCCGATCGTCCGGATCGCCGCCCCGCGCTCAAGCCCCTTGCAGCTCCGCCGTCGCGCCCACCGGCGCCTCGAGGTCGAGGAGCTGCTCGATCTCCTGCACGATGCGCCGCCCGCCGTCGCGCCGGCCGACCGCGAACGCCTTGCGGCCGCGATGGTCGAGCTCGTCGGGATCGGCGAGGCGCGGCACGACGTGGCGGCGCACGAAGTCGTCGCCCGCCTCCGCCTCGCGCACCATCCACGCCGCGCCGGCGTCGACCAGCGCGCGGGCGTTCCACTCCTGGTGGCGGTCGGCGTGATGCGGGTAGGGCACGAAGATGGCGGGCCGGCCCGCGGCGGCGATCTCGGCCACCGTCATGCCGCCCGCGCGCGCGACGACGAGGTCGGCGGCGGCGTAGCAGCTCGCCATCTGGTCGCTGAACGGCAGCACCTGCGCGTCGACGCCGGCGTGGAGGTAGGCCTGCTTCACGCGCTCGTCGTCGCGGCCGCCGGCGAGATGGAGCACCTGCAGCCCGCGCGGCGCGGCGAGGTCGGCGGCGCCGGCGACGAGGCGGTCGTTGATCGGGGTCGCGCCGAGGCTGCCGCCCAGCACCAGCAGCACGCGGCTGTCGGGCTTGAGGCCGAGCTTCAGGCGCGACTCGCGCTGCGGCGGCAGGTGGTCGAACGCGAGCGGCATCCCCGTCACGCGCGTGCGCAGCGTCGGCAGGCGCGCCGCCTCGGGCGCCATCCACTGCAGGAAGATGCGCCGCGCGAACGGCGCGGCGAAGCGCGCCGAGCGGCCCGGCAGGACGTTCGACTCGAGGACCACCATCGGCACGCGGATGCGCGCCGCGCGCGCGAGGAGCGCGACGTAGCCGCCGAGGAAGACGAGCAGGTCGGGCCGCACGCGCGCGAGGTAGCGCGCGGCCGAGAACCAGGCGCGCGCGTAGAGGTCGGCGCGCCACGGCGCCGGACGCGAGGCGCGGCCGGGGAAGAGCTCGACGCGCGCCGCGTCGTCGGGCACGAAACTGCGCTCGACGGCGCGGCCGGCGAGGAGGAACGGGAGGTTCCAGTCGGGGTGGCGGCGCAGGAGCTCCTGGCGCAGGACGACGCCGGGCTGGAGGTGGCCGCCCGTGCCGCCGCCGACGAAGACGATCGTGCGTGGTCGCGTCATGGAGGGCTCCCCCTCACGGGATCTCGAGCTTCATGCCGACGCGCAGGCTCGCCGGCGTCGGGAGCTGCGCGCGATTCGCCTCGAGCAGGTCGATCCAGCGCTCCTCGTCGCCCCAGTACTTGCGCGCGATCGAGCGGAGCGTCTCGTCGGCCGCGACGACGTGGGTGCGCGCCGCCGCCTTGCGCGTCTCGGGCGCGGCGCGCGCGACCGGCGGCAGCTTGAGCTTCGCGCCGGTCTGGAGCCGCTTCGGGTCGAGGCCGGGGTTCCACTCGACCAGCGTCTTCCACGACTTCGCGTCGCCGAGCTCGCGCGCCGCGATCTTCTGGAGCGTGTCGCCGCGCTTCACCACGACCTGGCGCGCGGTCGCGTCGGCGCCGGGGGCCGGAGGCGCGAGGACCGCGGGACGGCCGGGGAGGCGCACGGGCGGCTCGAAGAAATCGAAGTCCTCGCGCAGGCCGCGCGGCGCCGGCGTGACGAGGCCGCCGCCCGGCTCGTCGCGCGCGACGTCGCGAATCACCATGCGCCCGTCGTCGCGCGGCGGCGCGCTGGCCGCGTGCGCGACGGCGTCGTCGTCGGTGGCCGGCTCGTCGCGTTCGTCCGCGGCGTCGGCGGCCGCGGCGAGGTCCGCGGTCGCTTCCGGCTCGCCGAGCGCGCCGACGAAGGCGGGTGCGTCGCGGCGCAGCTCCTCGCTGGTCAGCGCCTGCGCGAGGTAGGCGACGCCCAGCACCAGCGAGGCCGCCAGCGCGAGGAGGCCGTAGCGCTCCAGGTCGCTCGGTCCGCTCCAGTCGAAACGGCGCTGCTTCTTCATCGCGGCGCTCCTGCCAGCTCGATCGGTTCCGCCACCTCGATCGCGCGCCCCGTCCCGTCGTCTCCCGCGCTCTCGGCCGGTCCCAGCAGCGGATCGTCCGCCTCCGCGTGGCGCGCGCACGAGAGCGCGATCCCGACGCCGAGGCACAGCACCGTCAGCGACGAACCGCCCGAGCTCACGAACGGCAGCGGGATCCCCTTCACCGGCGCCCAGCGCACCGCGACGAAGACGTTCATCAGCGCCTGGATCGCGATCGTGATCAGGACGCCGGCCATCACGAAGAAGCCGAAGCGGTGCTTCATGCCGAGCAGCAGGCGCCGCCCGCTCCAGAGCAGCAGCGCGAAGAGGAGCAGCACCGCGGTCGTCCCGACGAAGCCGAGCTCCTCGCCGATGACCGCGAGGATGAAGTCGTTCTCCGCCTCGGCGAGGAAGAAGAGCTTGAGCCGTCCCGCGCCGAGGCCGACGCCGGTCAGCCCGCCGACGCGCAGCGCCTCCTGCGCGTAGGCGACCTGCGTCGCGCCGGCCGACGCGGCGTCGCCACCGCCGCCGCTCCACGCGTCGGCGAAGGCGTCGATGCGCCGGAAGATGTAGTGCGTGCCGGGGTTGAGCCAGAGGAAGAGGGCGACGACCGGGATCCCGAACGCCAGCAGCAGGCCGAGGTGGTTGACGCGCGCGCCGGCCAGCAGCAGCAGCAGGAAGCCGAGCGCGGAGAGGAGCAGGCAGGTGCCGAAGTCGGTCTCGAGCAGGATCAGCGCAGCGGGCAGCAGCACCATCGCCGCGCCCGGCAGGAAGGTCTTGCGGAAGCTCGCGCCGACGTCGCCCACCTTCGCCGCGTAGGCCGCGAGCATCACGACGAGCGCGAGCTTGGCGAACTCGGACGGCTGCAGCCCGAAGCCCAGCAGCCGCTGCGTGTTCATCCAGCGGCGCGAGCCGTTCGACAGCACGCCGATCCCGGGCACCAGCACCAGCGCCAGCAGCGCGATCGCGACGAGGTAGCCCGGCTTCGCGAAGCGGACCAGCGCGCGCGGATCGAGGCGGGCGGCGCCGAGCAGGAGGACGAGTCCGACCGCGACCTTGATCCCGTGCGAGACGAGCGGTCGCAGCGTCGAGCCGTCGCCGTGGCGGCCGGTCGCCGCCTCGACGCCGGCCGCGCTGTAGACCATCACGACGCCGAGCGCCAGCAGCGTCAGCACCGAGCCGAGGAAGAGGAAGGCCGAGCGGTCGAGCTCGGCGCGATCGGTCAGCCGCGACGGTTCGTGCGTCATCGCGTTCCTCATCGCAGCGTCAGCGTCGCGAGGCCCAGCAGCGCGCAGAGGCCCGCGACGATCCAGAAGCGGACGACGATCTTCACCTCGGGCATGCCGGCGAACTGGAAGTGGTGGTGCAGCGGCGCGCAGCGGAAGATCCGCCGTCCCGTCCGCTTGAACCACGCCACCTGCAGCAGGACCGAGAGCGCCTCGGCGACGAAGATCCCGCCGACGATCGGCAGCACGAGCTCCTGCTTCGTCGCGCACGCGAGGTAGCCGATCAGGCCGCCGAGCGCGAGCGAGCCGGTGTCGCCGAGGAAGACCTGCGCGGGGTGGGAGTTCCACCAGAGGAACGCGACGCCCGCGCCCGCCAGCGCGGCCGCGACGATCGCGAGCTCCTCGGCGCCGGCGACGTGGACGAGCGTGAGGTCGGTCGCGGCGTCGGAGCGGCCCACCACGTAGGCGATCACCGCGAAGGTCGCCGACGCCAGCACGACGCAGCCGGGCGCGAGGCCGTCGAGGCCGTCGGTCAGGTTCACCGCGTTGCTGGTCCCGACCATGATCAGCGTGCAGAAGATCGCGTAGGGCCAGCCCGACGACCACGAGAGGTCGATCGAGAGGTCGGTGAACGGGACCGAGAGGGAGAGGAGCTCGCTCAGGCGCTCGGGATCGCCCGCGTCGTGCTCGATCGTCTTGCGGAGCGCGAAGGCGAGCGCGGCGGAGACGCCGATCTGGAGCGCCATCTTCGCGCGCGCCGAGATGCCGCTCTTGCGGCCGTCGGTCCGTCCGCGGCGCGTCAGCTTGAGGACGTCGTCGATCGCCCCGATGAGGCAGAAGCCGACCGCGCCCAGCAGCGCGTGGAGCACGTGGGGATTCTTCAGGTTGCCGAAGAGGGCCACCGCGCCGCCGACCGCCGGCAGGAAGAGGATCCCCCCCATCGTCGGCGTGTCGCGCTTGCCCTTCGAGAGCTCGGCCAGCGTCGCCGAGTCGCTCTTCTCGACCGTCTCCTGCGTGCGCAGCCGCTTGAGCGTGCGCAGGACCAGCGGCCCGACGAGGAGCCCGATCGCGCACGCGGTCGCGCACGCCAGCGCGGCGCGCTGCACGATGCGGGTCGACGTCTCCGGCCCGAAGAGGGGCGCGAGCAGGAGCGCGACGCTCGCGGCGTCAACGGGCGCCATGGCCGGCTCCCGCGACCTGCGCCGCCTCGGGCGCGAGCGCCCGCTCGAGCGCGCGCACGACCCGCTCCATCTCCATGCCGCGCGAGCCCTTCACCAGCACGACGTCGCCGCGCCGCACGAGGCCCGGCACCAGCTGCGCCGCGGCGGCGCCGTCGACGCAGGTCGTGACGCGCGCCGGATCGAGGCCGCGCCGCAGCGCGCCCGCGGCGAGGTCCTGCGCGTGGGGTCCCGCGGCGACCAGCAGCGCGTCGGGCACCAGGCTCATCAGCTCGCCGCACTTGCCGTGGAGCGTCGTCGAGTGGACGCCGAGCTCGAGCATGTCGCCCAGCACGACGACGCGCCGTCCCTTCGCCGCCGTCGCCGCGAGCGTGCGCAGCGCCGCCTCGACCGAGCCGGGGTTGGCGTTGTAGGTGTCGTCCAGCAGCGTGACGCCGGCCAGCTTCTGCGGCCGCAGCCGCATCGGCGGCGGCTCGACCTCGCGCAGCGCGGCGATCGCGTCGTGGAGCGGGACGCCCAGCGCGTCGGCCGCCGCCAGCGCGGCGAGCGAGTTGTAGACGTTGTGGCAGCCGCCGAGCGGCACGTAGACGCGCTGGCCGCGCAGCTTGTAGACGAGGCGGCGGAAGTCGAAGCGGATGTCGACGGCGCGCCAGTCGGCCGGACGGCGGATGCCGAACGAAACGACGCGCGCGCGCGTCCGCGTGCGCAGCTCCAGGAACGCGGCGTCGTCGGCGTTCAGGATCGCGACGCCGTGGGCCGGCAGCGCCTCGACGAGCGCCCCCTTCTCCTTCACGACGCCGGCGAGGTCGCCGAGGTGCTCGACGTGCGAGTGGGAGCAGTTGGTCACGATCCCGACCTCGGGCCGGCCGAGGTCGGCGAGGCGGGCGATCTCGCCGGGATGGTTCGTCCCCATCTCGAGCACGGCGAAGCGGGTGCCCTGCTCGATCTCCAGCAGCGTGAGCGGGACGCCGACGTCGTTGTTGAACGACTTCGCCGAGGCGACGGTCGGTCCGACGGCGCCGAGCGCGGCGCGCAGCAGCTCCTTCGTCGTCGTCTTGCCGTTGCTGCCGGTCACGGCGGCGCGCCGCGCCGGGCAGCGCAGCGCGTGCCAGCGGGCGACGCGGCCGAACGCGCGGCGCGCGTCGTCGACCTCGAGCAGCACGAGGCCGGCGCGCGCGAGCGCGGCGATCCGCTCGGGCGCCTGCGGCCGGTCGACCAGCGCCGCGCGGGCGCCGCCGCGCGCGGCCAGCTCGAGGAAGTCGTGGCCGTCGAAACGGTCGCCGCGCAGCGCGACGAAGAGGCTGCCGGGGGGGATCGCGCGGCTGTCGGTCGCGACGCAGGAGAGCGGCTGGTCGGACGGCGCCGAGAGGAGCCGCCCGCCGGTCGCCGCGACGACGTCGGTCAAGCGGAACGGCACAGGAGCTCCCTCGCCACCTCGCGGTCGTCGAAGCGCAGCCGGCGGTCGCCCGCCAACTGGTAGTCCTCGTGCCCCTTGCCCGCGATCAGGACGACGTCGCCGGCGCCGGCCGTCGCCAGCGCGCGCGCGATCGCGGCGCGCCGGTCGAGCACGACCTCGCACGCCGCGCCCGCCGCGGCGCCCGCGACGATCTCGGCCGCGATCGCTTCGGGCGATTCGCCGCGCGGGTTGTCGCTCGTGACGATCGTGCGGTCGGAGAGGAGCGTCGCGACGCGGCCCATCCGCGGCCGCTTGGTCCGGTCGCGCTCGCCGCCGCAGCCGAAGACGGTGATGAGGCGGCCGCGCGCCAGCGGCCGCAGCAGCCGCAGGATCTTCTCGAGCGAGTCGTCGGTGTGCGCGTAGTCGACGAGCACCGCGAACGGCTGCCCCGCGTCGACCGGCTCGAGGCGGCCCGCCACCTGGCGCAGCGTCGCGAGCCCGCGCGCGATCGCGGCGCGCGGCACGCCGAGCGCCAGCGCCGCGGTCGCGGCCCCGAGCGCGTTCATCGCGTTGTGGCGGCCCGGCAGCGCGACGCGCAGCTCGAGCGTCCCGCCGCCGAGCGCGTCGGAGAGCTCGACGACGAGCGCGCTGCCGGTGACCTGCGCGTCGAGCGTCCGCAGGCGCGCGTCGGCGCCCGGCACCTCGCCGTAGGTCCGCACGCGCGCGCGGCTGCGCGCGACGAGGTCGAGCGAATGGACGTCCTCGCCGTTCACGATCGCGAACGCCTCGTCGCCGAGCTGCTGGAAGAGGCGCGCCTTGCTGTCGCGGTAGTGGTCGAGCGTCGGGTGGTAGTCGAGGTGCTCGCGCGCCAGCTGCGTGAAGAGCGCGGCGCGGAAGCGCATGCCGGTCACGCGCTCCTGGTCGAGCGCGTGCGACGAGACCTCCATCACCAGCGAGCGGCCGCCGGCGTCGCGCGCCTCGGCGAGGAGCTGCGCGAGTCGCAACGCGTCGGGCGTCGTGTGGCTCGACGCGCGCGGGGGCCGGCCGTGGATCCGCTCCTCGATCGTGCCGAGCAGCGACGGCGCGCGGCCGTCGGCGGCCAGGAGCGCATGGAGCAGCGCCGCCGTCGTCGTCTTGCCCTTCGTGCCGGTGATGCCGACGCAGTCGAGCGCGTGGGACGGCTCGCCGTGGAACGCGTGGGCGGCCAGCGCTTTCGCGCGCCGCACCGAGTCGACGACCAGCGCGGTCAGGCCGGCGGCGTCGGCGGCGGCCGCGGCCTCGGGGGCGACGACGGCGGCGACGGCGCCGCGCGCCGCGACCTCGGCGAGGTAGCGCGCGCCGTCCTCCTTCGCGCCGGAGACGGCGAAGAAGAGGGAGCCCGGCTGCGCTTCGCGGCTGTCGCCGCAGAGCGAGGTGATGCGACGCGCGCCGGCGGAGGACGCGACGACGCCGCCGACCGCGCGCGCAAGCGCGTGGAGCGTCTGGCCGGCCTCGAGCGATGGAGTGGCGGCGCTTGCGCTCGCGATCATCGACCCTCCCCAACCGTGCGCGAAGCTACCACGTCGCGTTCGCCGCCGGCCAGGGGGGTGGCGACGAGCGGGTGCGGCGCGCGTGCCGGATCGGGACCCGAGGCGAGCTCCTCGGGCCGGTCTTGCGGGATCGAGAAGCGTTCCAGCAGCTCCCCCATCAAGCCGCCGGCCACCTTGCCGGCGTTGTCGGCGGCGAAGCGGCCGCGGCGCGGATGGTGGAGCACCGTCATCACCAGGAAGCGCGGCGCCGCGGCCGGCGCGAAGCACCAGTAGGAGGAGATCGAGAGGTGGTGCGCCTGCTCGTCCTGCGCGGTGCCGGTCTTGCCGGCCATCGACCAGCCCTTCGGCTTCCAGCGGCGCGTGCCGCCCTCATCGACGACGCGCGCCAGCATCCCGCGCAGCACCGCCGCGGTGGCGGGCGTGAAGACGGCCCGCTCGCCGCCCGGCAGGGGCGGGAGCTCGACCCATTCGCCGTCGTCGCCCTCGACCGCGTCGAGGAGGCGCGGCGCGCGCCAGATGCCGCCGTTGGCGAGCGACGCGCACGCCGCCGCCATCTGCAGCGCCGTGACCTGGATCTGCTGCCCGAAGGCGAGCGAGGCGAGCGAGTAGTTGCGGTCCATCAGCTTGAGCGGCGGGACCATCCCGTCCTCCTCGCCGGCGAAGCCGCCCACGCGCCGGCCGAAGCCGAGCGCGTCGAGATGGTCGAGGACGGGCTGGAACGCCTTCGCGCCGCGCTTCGAGTCGGTCGGCACCAGCGCCTGCACGAACTTCGTCATGCCGATGTTCGACGACTCGATCAGCACGCCGGCCATGTCGAGGCACGCCTTCGGATGGACGTCGTGGATCGTCCGGCTGCCGAACTTCGCGGAGCCCGACCCGCAGTCGACGATCGCGTCGGGAGTCGCCGCGCCGCGGTCGAGCACGAGGCCGAGCATCAGCGGCTTGAACGCCGAGCCGGGCGGGTAGACGCGGTGCACCATCAGCAACTGGTGGAGCCGCAGCGTCTCGGCGTTCTCCGCCTCGATCGCCGCGCGCCGCGCCGCCGTCGCGCCGGCCGGGATCGACCGCAGCTCGGGCGTCGGGTCGGGCGGGGTCGGGCGCTGGCCGACGGCGAGGAGGTCGCTGGTGCGCGGGTCGAGGACCAGCACCTGCGCCCACTCGGGATCGAACTCCTCCATCGCGCCGTCGAGCGCCGTCTCGACCGCCGCCTGCGCGATCGGGTCGAGCGTGAGCCTCACGCTGCGGCCGTCGCGCCACGGGATCGGCAGCAACTCGGGGTCGATCATGTCGCGCGCGATCGCGTCGCGCTGGACGAAGCGCCGGCCGCGCGTCGGCTTGAGCGCCGGCTCGCACGTCTCCTCGAGGCCGGCGACGCCGACCGACTCGCCGTCGCGCGGCACGTCCGGGCCCGCGTCGGCCGGGGTCGGCTGCCAGCCCATCCAGCCGAGCAGCGGCGCGAAGAGGGCGCCGCGCGAGTGGTCGCGCACCCAGCGCGTCTCGAACGTGAGGCCGCGGAAGAGCGGGTCGCGGCGCAGCGCGCGGAGGTCGGCGACGACGGCGGGATCGCGCACGCCGCGCGCGAGGCAGAGCCACTGGTTCGCGGTCTTCGCCTCGCGGAACTTCGCGAGCGTCGCGGCCGGATCGACTCCGGCGACGCGCGCGAGCCGGTCGGCGAGCTCCTCGCGCGGGCGGCGATGGAGGGCGGCGACCTCCTCGACGACGTCGCGCGAGCCGACGAAGAGCGAGACCTCCCGCAGCGAGGTGGCGATCGTGCCGCCGCGCGCGTCGATCAGGTCGCCGCGCCGGCCGACTTCGCGCACCGGGATCGGGCGCCAGGCGGCGACCGAGTCGGGCTCGAGTTGGCGGAAGACCTGCAGCCAGCAGAGGCGGGCGCCCGCCGCAGCGAGGAGCACGCAGGCCAGCACGACGAAGAAGACCGACAGATAGCGGGCGCGCCGCAGTGGCTCGCGCATGGCCGCCCCCTCCCCCTCGCACTTCGTCCTAGAGCGAGACCCCGTTCCGCGCCGCTTCGTGCGCCGCCGCCGTCGCGCGGCGCTGCTCGCGGAGGCGCTCCGCCGCCGCGTGCACGCGTTCGGGCGCGTGGAGCGCCAGGACGCGGGCGCGGACGACGTCGCGCACTTCGCCGAGCTCCTCGATCGAGTCGCGCAATTGCGCGAGCTCGTAGGTCCGCAGGTGCGACTCGAGCTGCAGGCGGACGGTGCTGCACGCGACGGCGACCGTCGCGAAGAGCGCCATCCCGAGCATCCCCTTGCAGATCACGTTCGGTCGCGCATCCCGCGTGGAGGACGGATCCGGGCGGCGGGCGCGGTGCCGCATCGAGGGCGATCCAGGATTTCGCCGTCCGCAGCCGAAGTCCCGGTTCGACGTGGCTCCGCGCCCGCTCCCGAATTCATCCGTGTTCGTTTCGTCTCACTGCACTGCTCGCTGCATCGTTCAGGGAGTCGTTCACTGCATCGCGCCCGGCCCGTCGCTCCGCCGCGCGGCGCGCAACTTCGCGCTCCGCGCGCGCGGGTTGGCGGCCACTTCCGCCTCGCCGGGCTCGATCACCCGCTTGTTCAGCAGCTCCAGCGCGCCGCGGCTCGCCGCCTCGCGCAGTCCCCGCTTCACCACCCGGTCCTCGCCGCTGTGGAACGTGAGGACCACCAGCCGACCGTCCGCCGCGAGCCACTGCGGCGCCTTCTGCACCACCCGCTCGAGACAGCCGATCTCGTCGTTCACCGCCATCCGCAGCGCCTGGAAGGCGCGGGTCGCCGGGTGGATCCGGCCGCCATGCCGGTTGCCCGTGGCCCGCGCCACCAAGTCCGCCAGTTCGAGCGTCCGTCGCACCGGCGCATGCCGACGGCGATCGACGATCGCACGCGCGATCGCTCGCGAGCGCTTCTCGTCGCCGAGGCGGAACAGGAGGTCCGCGAGCTCCTGCTCCGAGACCCGGCCGAGCAGCTCGGCCGCCGTCTCTCCGACACCTCGGTCCATCCGCATGTCCAGCGCACCGTCGCGCTCGAAGCTCAATCCCCGTGCAGGATCGTCGAGCTGCAGCGAGGAGATCCCGAGATCGAGGAGCACTCCGTCGAAGGCGCGGTCGAACGGCCCGACCCCTGGCACCGACGCCGCCACGACGTCGGCAAGGTCGAACCGCGCGTGCACCGCGACGAAGCGCCCGCCGAACTCCGCGAGCCCTCCCGCCGTCGCCGCGAGCGTCTGCTGGTCGCGATCGACGCCGACCAGCCGGCACTCCGGCGCACGCTCGAGGATCTTCCGCGCGTGACCTCCCCCGCCGAGGGTCAGATCGAGGTACCGCCCACCCGGTCGCGGTGCGAGGAAGCGCAGGACTTCCTCGACCATGACCGGAACGTGGAGCGTCTCACCCGACCCGATCCGACCTCTCCCGCGTCCGACTGCCGTCGGCGTCACGCACGGAAGATCCCCTTCGCGTGCTCTTCGTATCGATCGCCGTGTCTCGCATCGTGCGTCGCCCAGCGCTGCGGCGACCAGAGCTCGATGCGCGTGTCCACGCCGACGAAGAGCACCTCGTCGCCGATCGCCGCGCTGTCGCGCAGCTCCTTCGGCATGAGGATGCGTCCGGCGGCGTCGACCTCGAGTTCGCGCGTCGAGGAGAAGAAACGACGCCCGAAGGCGCGCGCCTCCTCGCTGCCGATCGAGGCCGCCCGGACGGTCGCGGCCATGGCGTCGAACTCGGCTTGCGGCAGCAGGAAGATGCAGCCGTCGAGTCCGACCGTCGCGAAGAACATCCGGGGGTCACCCGGAGCGCGGAAATGGTCGAGGAACCGCTTCGGGACGCTGACGCGACCTTTGGTGTCGATGGCATGCGTGTGCGAGCCGACGAACACCGTCGCATCCCTGCTTCCCGCGGGCCCCAGAACCGCCTCTCGCTCCCGTGACGCGCGGGATCCTATCCCACTTCATCCCACACGCAACCACTTTCTAACTTTTTTTCGAGGAATCTGGCGGCACGCCCCCACCGGGAGCCGTTCGGGCCCACCCGGACCAGAAGCCCGCGGGGACGAGCGATGGCGACGCGCCATCGACGGAATGGCGCGGGAGCGGGGCGCGCGACGCGGCGCACCCCGAACGAGACGGGAGCGTCAGCTGCCGGAAGCGCTCAACGCATCGCCGGCGGTCGGCAGCTCTTGGTCCTCGAAGGTGCCGTCGATCAGCTCCTCGAGCCGCGCGCGCAGCGGCGGCAGGTCGGCCGGCGTGAGGAGCGGCGCGGGCGCGAGGTACCACTGCTCGGTCGGACCGGGCCGACGCAGTCGGAGGTACTCCTTCCCGTCCTCGTTCACCAGGTCGACGAGCTTGAGGAAGCGCTTGCGCACCAGCAGCAACGTGATGAGGTAGAGGAGCGCTTCGCCGTCCTTGGGCGGCGTCTTCTGCCACGCCTCGAAGACGCGCAGCAGCCGGTCGAAATCGACCTTCTTCTTCTTCGTCGCCAGCAGCTGGAAGCGCGTCTCCCACCAGACGATCGTGCGCTCGAGCGTCTTGGCGCACTCGCTGCAGAGATCGCGGCGGACCGCGTGCTCCTCGGCGTCGAGCGCGATGGCCGACACGACGCGCTGCTCGTGGCCGAAGGGCTGCGAGCAGGTCGTGCAGCGGTCGCGGATCCGTTCGATCTTCCAGTCCATGGTGCGAGGATGCCGTGAGGTCGTGTCAGGTGCCGTCGGCGCGCGATTCGACGAGCGCGCGCCACGCTTCGGGAGTGTTGCCGGCGGGCCGCGCGCCGACGTTGGTGGAGAGGACGCGGATCAGCTCGTTCCAGACGCCGTTGGCGACGGCGTCGCGCGAGCTCGCGGCGTGCACGCGCTCGAGCGCATCGACGAGGGCGAGGCGCACCTCGCGCGTGCCCGTCGTCTGCAGCGCGCGCGCGGCCGCGACCACGAGGTCGGCCTCGGGATCGCGCAGCGCGGCGGCCAGCGCCGCCGCCACCGACGGCTCGAAGGCGTAGAGCGAGAGCGATTCCGCCGCCGCGATGCGCACCACCGGCGCCGGATCGCGCGTCAGGAAGTGGAAGAGCTCGTCGAGCGGCACGTCGGCCACCTCGAGGCTGCGCGCGTCGGCGAGCGCGCGCACCCCCTGCGCCCGCACGAAGCCGTCGCCGTCGGCGAGCGCGTCGTGCAGCGCGCGCCGGACGCCGGGCGCGGTCGGCCGCTTGCGCAGCGCCTCGGCCGCGGCGCCGCGCACCTGCCACTCGGGATCCTCCTTCAGCCGCGCGACCAGCGCTTCGGTCGCCGCGTCCTCGTCGAGCTGCGCCAGCGCCTTCACGGCCGAGAGGCGCCGCTTCACCGCGGGCTTCCCCCCCGCGTCGGGCTGCGCCAGCTTGGCGAGCGCGTCGACGGTCCGCAGCTCGACCAGCGCCGAGGCGAGGCGGTCGAGCACGACGACATCGACCTTGTCGCGCGCGCCGAGGTCGGTCATCCCCTGCACCAGCGCCGCGACCGCCTCCGAGCCGAACCAGGTCAGCTCGCGGCGCGCCCGCGCGGAGCGGAAGCTCGTCCCGCTGCCGCGCCCCGCCGAATCGTCGGCCATCAGCTCGATCAACAGGTTGTCGAGAAGGAGCTGCCGCTCGGCCGGCGGGCCGTCGAGCCAGCGCTCGCGCGCGTCGGGCCAGCCCGGATCGTCCTTCTGGTAGAGGCGCCACTCCTTCGAGAGCGCCTCGTTGCTGCGCCGCTCTCCCCCGCCGCTGCCCGCGCAACCAGCGAACGGCGCCGTCGCGAGCAGGGCCAGCAGCAGCGGCGCGCAGCCGCGCCGACGAGCGGGCGGCGTCGGGCCGCGCGGGGTGGTGCGACGTCGATCCATGGCGCGTCCTTCTCCCCGATCGCGCGTCCGCGGGCAAGAGGCGCTCGCGTCGGCGCCGGCGGACAGTAGAAAGCGACGCGGTCCGCGGCCGGCTGCGGCGTCTCGCCGTCGCGCGCTGCCGGCAACCTGGGGAGAACTCCGGTGGGCTCGACGCCGCGCTGCGTCCACCTCCACGTCCACAGCCACTTCTCGCTGCTCGACGGCAACCCGACCATCGACGGGTTGATCGAGTCGGCGAAGGCGGCGGGGATGGACGCGCTCGCGCTGACCGACCACGGCAACCTCTACGGCGCGGTCGAGTTCATGAAGGCCGCGAAGTCGGCGGGCATCAAGCCGATCCCCGGCATCGAGGCCTACGTCGCGCGCAAGAGCCGCAAGGAGAAGAGCGGCGCCGACAGCGGCAACTTCACCGACCACCTCACGCTGCTGGCGGCGACGAAGGAGGGGTGGCACAACCTCCTCAAGCTGACCAGCACCAGCTTCATCGACGGCTTCTACCGCAAGCCGCGCATCGACCGCGAGCTGCTCGCCGCCCACTCGAAGGGGCTGATCGCGCTGTCGGGCTGCCTCTCGGGCGAGGTCGCGCGCGCGGTGCAGCACGAGGGCAAGGCCGAGGCGATCGCGGCGGCGCGGCGCTGGCAGGAGGTCTTCGGCGCCGAGAACTTCTACTTCGAGGTGATGAACAACGGCCTCGAGCGCCAGGACCTCGTCCGCGCCGCGCTGCGCGAGATCGGGCGCGAGGCGGGGATCCCGGTCGTCGGCACCTCCGACGTCCACTACCTCAGGCGCGAGGACGCGCGCGCGCAGGAGGTGATGCTGGCGATCAACACCGGCAACACGATGAAGGACGCCGACCGGATGCGGATGGAGAGCGACCGCTTCCACTTCCGCGGCGCGGCCGAGATGGCGGAGGCGTTCGCCGACACGCCGGGCGCGCTCGAGCGGACCTGCGAGATCGCCGACCGCTGCGGCTTCCAGCTCAAGCTCGGCGAGATGCACCTCCCCACCTTCCAGACGCCCGACGGCTCGACCGCCGACGACCACTTCCGGCGGCTGTGCGAGGAGGGCGTGCGGCGGCGCTACGCCGCGATCGACGAGAAGGTGCGCGCGCGCCTCGAGCGGGAGATCGAGGTCATCAAGCAGATGGGCTTCGTCTCCTACTTCCTGATCGTCTCCGACTTCATCCGCTACGCGCGCGAGGCGGGCGTGCCGGTCGGGCCGGGGCGCGGCTCGGCGGCGGGGAGCATGGTCGCCTACTGCCTCGGCATCACGAACGTCGACCCGCTGCGCTACGACCTCCTCTTCGAGCGCTTCCTCAACTCCTCGCGCGTGTCGATGCCCGACATCGACGTCGACTTCTGCCGCGACGGCCGCGAGAAGGTGATCGACTACGTGCGGCAGCGCTACGGCGCCGACCGCGTGTCGCAGATCGTCACCTTCGGGACGATGGCGGCGAAGGCGGCGATCCGCGACGCCGGCCGCGTGCTCGGCATCGAGCTCCGCGACGTCGACCGCATCGCGAAGAAGATCCCCGTCACGCCGGGCACCGAGCTCGGCAAGGCGCTCGAGGATCCCGAGCTGCAGGCGATCCGCGGCGAGGACCCGCGCTTCCAGGAGCTCTTCGACGTCGCGCTCAAGATCGAGGGGCTGAACCGCCACGCGTCGACCCACGCGGCCGGCGTCGTCATCGGCGACCAGCCGCTGATGGAGATCGTGCCGCTGTGCACGGTGCAGGGCGAGGTGAACACGCAGTTCACCATGAACGACCTCGAGTCGCTCGGCCTGCTGAAGATGGACTTCCTCGGGCTGAAGACGCTGACGATCCTCGACCAGGCGCGCCAGCTGCTCGAGAAGAACCGCGGCGTGAGGTTCTCCTTCGAGGAGCTGCCGCTCGACGACAAGAAGACGTTCGAGCTCCTGCAGCGCGGCGACACGAGCGCGGTGTTCCAGCTCGAGTCGGGCGGCATGAAGGAGCTGCTGATCAAGATGCGGCCCGACTGCTTCGAGGACATCATCGCGATCCTCGCGCTCTACCGGCCGGGACCGCTCGGCTCGGGCATGGTCGATTCGTACGTCAACCGCAAGCGCGGCGTCGAGCCGGTGCGCTACGCCCATCCGCGCCTCGAGGAGATCCTCAAGGAGACGTACGGGATCATGGTGTACCAGGAGCAGGTGATGCGCATCACCAACGTCCTGGCCGGCTTCACGCTCGACGAGGCCGACACGCTCCGCAAGGCGATGAGCAAGAAGAAGCCGGAGGTGATGGCGAAGTACAAGCAGCAGTTCGTCGACGGCGCGGCGGCGCGCGACTGCGCGCGCGACGTCGCCACCTCGATCTGGGAGCAGATGGAGTTCTTCGCCGGGTACGGCTTCAACAAGAGCCACTCGACCGCGTACGGCCTCGTCACGTGGTGGACGGCGTGGCTCAAGGCCAACTACCCCCACGAGTTCTGGGCGGCGGTGATCACCTGCGACGCCGCGAACAGCGACAAGGTCGCCGCCTACATCGGCGAGTGCCGGCGCGCGGCGATCGAGGTGCTGCCGCCCGACCTCCTCTGCTCCGAGCTCGCCTGCACCACCGACGCGAAGGCGGTGCGCCTCGGGCTCGGCAACGTGAAGGGGCTCGGACCGAAGGCGGTCGAGGAGCTCCTCGCGGCGCGCCGCGCGTCGTCGGGGCCGCCCGACCTCGCGGCGCTGCTGGAAGCGGTGCCGCCGCAGGCGGTGAACCGCGTGGCGCTCGAGGCGCTGCTGAACTCGGGCGCGCTCGACTGGACCGGCCACACCCGCGCGGCGCTCGCGTCGGCGCTCGACGCGCTGCTGCAGGAGGCGGCGACGGCGCAGCGCGACAAGAAGGCGGGCCAGCGGCAGCTCTTCGGCATGCGCGCGGCGGCGGCCGCGGCCGGAGCGGGCGGCGGCGCGACCTCGGCCGGCGCGACGCGCAGCCGCATCGCGCCGGCGCCCGAATGGCCGGAGCGCGAGAAGCTGCGACTCGAGAAGGAGGCGCTCGGCTTCTACCTCTCGAGCAACCCGCTCGCGCGCTACGCCGACGTCCTGCTGCGCCACTGCACCGCCCGCATCGAGGCGCTCGGCGAGTCGCAGGACGGCGCGACCGTGACCGTCGGCGGGATCATCTCGTCGGTGCGCATCACCGTCGCAAAGCGCGGCAAGTCGGCCGGCAAGAAGATGGCGATCGTCGAGGTCGCGGGCATGGCGGGCAGCGTCACGGCGCTGGTCTTCCCCGAGACCTACGAGCGGTCGAAGGAGTTCCTCGAGGAGGACCGCATCGTGCTGGTCGCCGGCCAGCTCGACCTCGCGTCGGACCGGCCGTCGATCAAGGCGAACGACGTGCGCCCGCTCGACGGCGTGCTCGGCGGCGCGGCGGGCGGCCAGCTCGTGATCGACCTCGCGATGCGCGCCGAGCCGGAGCGGTCGCTCGAGCGGGTGCGCGCGACACTGGCGCGCCACCGCGGCTCGAGCCCGGTCTTCATCCGCATCGCGCAGCCGGGAAAGGCGCCCCTGATCCATCGCGTCGCGCCGGAGCACTTCGTCCAGCTCGGCGACGACCTCGTCGAGGCGATCGAGAAGGAGCTCGGGCCGGGCAGCGCGTCGATGCGCTGAGACGGGCCGTCCAGCCCGGGCGTCGCGGCGGCCGATGAGGGTGCCGCGGGGCGACGACTCGCTTCCGCGCGCGGAGGGCGGACGGCATCATGCCGCGCTCGCAGGCCGGACCGGCGGGTGCCGGACTGCGGACCACGGGAAGAAGGTGGCCCACGATGATCGCCCAGACCTTGCTGCTTTTCGGCCCGCCCGGCTCCGGGAAAGGCACGCAGGCGAAGCGACTCGAGCAGGTGCTCCGCGCCGTCCACGTCTCGACGGGCGACATGTTCCGCGACCACCTGAGCCGCCGCACCGAGCTCGGCCTGAAGATCGAGCACATCATGCGGGCCGGCCAGCTCGTGCCCGACACGATCACCAACGAGATGGTGCGCGAGCGGCTGCTCAAGCCCGACGTCGCGCTCGGCTCGCTGCTCGACGGCTTCCCGCGCAACATCCCGCAGGCGCGCTGGCTCGAGGTCTTCCTCGGCTCGCGCGGCTTCGGGCTGCGCGGCGTGATCGTGATGAACGTCCCGCGCAACGAGCTGATCGAGCGGCTGAAGGGGCGCGCGCTCAAGGAGGGGCGCGCCGACGACGCCGACGTCGAGGTGATCAAGCGGCGGCTCGACACCTACGAGGCGCAGACGGCCGCCTGCATCGGCTTCTACGAGTCGGTGCGCCGCCCCGTCCACCAGATCGACGGCGTCGGCTCGATGGAGACCGTCACGTCGCGCATCGTCTCCGCGCTGGGGAACTGAGGCTCCGTCAGCTGCGCCGCGCGCTTCGCGACGCGTTCGAAACGCGCGCGGCGCGCCAGGATCCCGGCGCGCCGCGCGATCGATGCTCGAGCTCCGGACGCGCGCTCAGCTCTTGACGGCCTCGCCCTCGGCGGCGGCCTCGGCGTCCTTCTTCTTCTTCTTCTTGCCGCCCTTCGTCGCCTCCTCGGCGGCCAGCGCGCGCGCCTCTTCGGCCTGCTTCGCGCGCCGCTCGCTCTCCCCCACCAGCTCGAGGATCGCGCGCGGGGCGGCGTCGCCGACCCGCGGCTTCGCCAGCTTGAGGATCCGCGTGTAGCCGCCCGGCCGCTGCGCGAACGGCGGCGCCACGACGTCGAACAGCCGCTTCACGACCGTGCGCGCGTTGTTGAGCTGCGACGCCGCGCGACGGATGCGCGCCAGCGTGTTCACCTTCGCGAGGTGGATCAGCTTGTCGGCGTGGCGGCGGTACTCCTTCGCCTTCGCCAGCGTGGTCACGACGCGTCCGTGGAGGATCAGCGCCGTCAGCATGTTCATCCGCTGGGCCTTGCGGTGGTCCGCGCGGATGCCCAGCTTGCGCCCGAGTTTCTTGTGCCGCATCGCGGTCGTTCTTCCTCTGCTCTCAGGACTTCACGTCGAGCACGGGGTTCGAGTCGCCGCCGTCCGCGGTGTCGTCCGCCCCGTCGACGTCGTCGTCGCCCTCGCCGTCGTCGACGTAGATCGCGGAACCGGCCAGCGCCAGCCCGCTCTCGCCGAGCCGCTTCTTGACCTCCTTGAGCGAGGTCTGGCCGAAGTTGCGGAGCTCCAGCAGGTCCTGCTCCGACATCTTCACGAGCTGCCGGATCGAGCGGACGTTCTCCGCGTCGAGGCAGTTGCGCGCGCGCACCGACAGGTTGAGCATCGTGATCGGCTGGTCGAGCAGCGACGCCGCGCCGCCCTCCGGCGCGAGCTCGGCCAGCGCCGCGCCCCCGCCGCCCGTCGCGCCGCCGATCGCGCCGCCGTTCATCGCCGCGTCGGTCGCGAGGATGCCCGCGCCCGGCTGCAGGTAGTGGACGAACGGGTTCAGGTGCTTGCGGTAGATCTTCGCCGCCTCGACCAGTGCGCTCTCGGCCGTGACCGCGCCGTTGGTCCAGACCTCGAGGACCAGCTTGTCGTAGTTGGTCATCTTGCCGACGCGCGTCTCCTCGACCTTGTAGCGCACGCGCGTGACCGGCGAGAAGTTGGAGTCGATGGCGATGACGCCCGTCTCCTTCTCCTCCTTCTCGTTCTCCTCCGCCGTGCGATAGCCGCGGCCGCGCAGCGCGATCATCTCGACGCGGAACTCGCGCTCGGACGTCAGCGTGCAGACGACGTGCTCGGGGTTGAGGATCTCGGCGTCGGCGGGGCACTGGATGTCGCCCGCCGTGACCGTCCCCTTCTTGCGCACGTCGATGCGCAGCGGCACCGGCCCCTCGCCCGCGAGGCGGACGAGGACGCCCTTGATGTTCAGGATGATGTCGACGACGTCCTCGCGCACGCCCTCGAGCGCCGAGAACTCGTGCAGCACGCCGTCGATCTTCACCTGCGTGATCGAGAAGCCCTCGATCGACGAGAGCAGCACGCGCCGCATCCCGTTGCCGATCGTGTTGCCGAAGCCGCGTTCGAACGGCTCGACGACGAAGCGGCCGTAGGTCGACGTGGCCGACTCGGTGTCGGCGGCGACTCGGGACGGCAGCTCGAAGCTGCGCCAGCGGATACGCATCGGGCTCATCGTGTTCCTCCGGCTCTCAGCGCGACATCAGCTCGACGACGAGCTGCTCGTCGACGGGGAACTCGAGGTGCTCGCGCTTCGGCATCTCGGCGACCTTGACCTGCATGGCGCTCTCGTCGAGCTGCAGCCAGCCCGGCACCGACTCGCCCTTGCGCGATTCCTTGCATTCGTTCAGGTGCTTCACGATCGCCTCCCGCTTGGAGAAGGTGAGCGTGTCGCCCTGGCGGACGGCGGCGGACGGGATGTTGCAGCGCCGCCCGTTGACGTGGACGTGGCCGTGCTGGATCAGCTGGCGCGCGTGGCGGCGCGAGAGCGCGAAGCCCGCGAGCTGGATCACGTGGTCGAGGCGCGCCTGGAGCAGCTTGATCAGGTGCTCGCCGGTGTTGCCCGGCAGCCGCGCCGCGCGCTCGAAGACGAGCCGGAAGCTGCGCTCGGTGATCCCGAAGAAGCGCTTGAGCTTCTGCTTCTCGCGCAGGCGGACGCCGAAGTTCGACGGCCGGCCCCGGCTCCAGGAGTGCTGGCCCGGCTGGTAGTTGCGCTTCACGATCGCGCACTTGGCCGACTCGCAGCGAGCGCCCTTGAGATAGAGCTTCTCGCCCTCGCGGCGACAGAGCTTGCAGACCGATCCGATTTCGCGAGCCATTGGGTTCCTATCGAACTCCGAGTCCGGCGGAAGTCACGATCCCGAGTCCCGATCCATGCGGCGCGCCCGCGGCCTGCGGTGCGCGCTTCCTTCCCCCGAAAAGCCGGGCCATTCTGCCGGCCGCTGCGGGAAAAGCGAGCGGCTCAGACGCGGCGGCGCTTGCGAGGCCGGCAGCCGTTGTGCGGGAGCGGCGTCCGATCCTCGATCGCCCGCACGGTCAGTCCCGAGCCGGCCAGCGCGCGGACCGCCGATTCGCGGCCGCTGCCGGGGCCGTTCACCCGGACCTCGACCTCCTTCACTCCCATCTTGATCGCGGCGACCGCGGCCTTCTCCGCCGCCTTCTGGGCGGCGAACGGGGTCGACTTGCGCGACCCCTTGAAGCCGACGTTGCCGGCGCTCGACCAGGCGAGGGTGTCGCCGCGCAGGTCGGTGATCGTCACCATCGTGTTGTTGAACGTCGCAACCACGTGGGCGATCGCCTTCGCGCTGCTGCGGCGGGCTTTCTTCTTCTTGGCCATCGACTTCGTTCCTCTCCGATCGCGTCGTGCTCGATCCGGTCGTCGCGTCGCGACGCCGACGAGAGCGGCGCGTCGCGATTACTTGACCTTCGCGCCCTTCTTGCCGGCGACCGTCTTGCGCGGCCCCTTGCGGGTGCGGGCGTTCGTCTTCGTGCGCTGACCGTGGACCGGCAGCCCCTTGCGGTGGCGCAGCCCCCGGTAGCAGCCGATCTCCTTCAGGCGCTGGATGTTCACGGAGACCTGGCGGCGCAGCGAGCCCTCGACCGGCATGGTCCGGTCGATCCACTCGGCGATGTGCGCGAGCTCCTCCTCGCTCAGGTCCTTGGCCCGGATCTCCGGGTTGATCTTGAGCTCGGTGCAGATGCGCTTCGCGGTCGGGACCCCGACGCCATAGATGTAGGCGAGGGAGAACGGGACCTTCTTGTCCGCCGGGATGTCGACACCCTGGATACGAGGCATTTCGATTCCTCTCTCGCGCTCAGCCCTGGCGCTGCTTGTGACGCGGCTCGCTGCAGACGACGTAGACGACGCCGCGCCGGCGCACGATCTTGCACTTGTCGCAGATGGGTTTCACCGAAGCACGGACCTTCACGGCACTTCCTCCTCGTTCTCGTTCCCGGACTCTCGTCCTCGACCGTCATCCTCAACCGTCGTCCTCGCGACTCCCGCCCTCGCGCCCGCCGCCCGCGCTCACTCGCGGTAGACGATGCGGCCGCGAGTCAGGTCGTACGGCGAGAGCTCGATCGAGACCTTGTCGCCCGGCAGGATGCGGATGAAGTGCATCCGCATCTTGCCCGAGGCGTGGGCCAGCAGTTGGTGGCCGTTCTCCAGCTTCACGCGGAAGACCGCGTTGGGCAGGGATTCGGTCACGACCGCCGACACCCGGATCGCCTCTTCTTTCGCCACTGCTGCCGGTCCTCTCACCCTCTCCGGAGTCCGTCCCGCCGCGCACCGCTCATGGGAGCGTGAGCACCGCCGGGCCGTCCTCGGTCACTGCCACCGTGTGCTCGAAGTGGGCGGAGCGGCGGCCGTCGGCCGTCACCACCGTCCAGAGGTCGTCGAGCACGCGCACGTCGTGGGTCCCGGCGTTCACCATCGGCTCGATGGCGAAGACGTGACCCGGCTCGAGCACCAGCTCCCCGTGCGGGAAGTTGGGCTCGTAGTAGTTCGGTACCTGCGGCTCCTCGTGCAGCGCGCGCCCGATCCCGTGGCCGACGTACTGCCGCACCACCGAGAACGACGACTCGCGCTTCACGTAGCCCTCGACCGCCTTCGAGACGTCGGCGAGGCGCCGGCGCGGCCGCATCTCCGCGGCGCCCGCCATCAGCGCCCCCTCGCAGACGCGCAGCAGCTCGAGCGACTCCGCGTCGACCTTGCCGACGCAGTAGGTGCGCGCGGCGTCGCCGTGCCAGCCGTCGAGGATCGCGCCGCAATCGACCGTGACGACGTCGCCGTCGCGCAGCGCGCGCTTGCCCGGGATGCCGTGCACGACCTCCTCGTTCACCGAGATGCAGAGGCTCTTCGGGAAGCCGTGGTAGCCCTTGAACGACGGCGTCGCGCCGCGCTTCCGGATGTGCGCCTCGGCGTACTCGTCGAGCTCGACCGGAGTCGTGCCCGCCTTGATGCGCTCCGCCATCGCCGCGAGGATCTCGCCGACGATGCGGCCCGCCTCGCGCATCTTCGCGATCTCGGCGGGGCTCTTGGGGCGGATGCGCGCTGCCGTCCGCACGTTCATGACTCTCCGCCGGTCTCGCGCCGGCGCGCCCAGCCGCCGCCACCGCCGCCGGCGGAACCGCCGGTCTGCCCGCTGGTGAAGCCCTCGTAGTTCCGCATCACGAGCTGCGCGTTGATCTTGTCGACGAGGTCGAGGCAGACGCCGACGGTGATCAGGATCGAGGTGCCGCCGATGGCGTACGCGACGCCGCGGCCGCCCGACGTGCCGAGCAGGCCGTTCGCGAAGTAGGGGAAGAGCGCGATCACGGCGAGGAACGCGGCGCCCACCAGCGTCACGCGCACCATCACGCCCTCGAGGAACTCGGCGGTGCGCTGGCCCGGCCGCGTGCCCGGGATGAAGCTGCCGTGCTCCTTCAGGTTGTTCGCCATCTCCTTCGGCTGGAACATCACCGCCGTCCAGAAGAAGGCGAAGAAGAAGATCAGCACGGTGTAGAGGATCAGGTAGAGGAACGACTCGTAGCCGAGGTACTCGTTGATGAAGCCCATCCCCGGCGCCTTGCCGATCATCGTCGGCACGACGAAGAGGGTCTGCGCGAAGATGATCGGCATCACGCCGACCGCGCTCACCTTGAGCGGGATGAAGTGGCGCGCGCCGCCGAGCTGGCGCCGTCCGCGGGTCAGCTTCGCCTGCTGGATCGGGACGCGCCGCTGCGCCTTGGTGAAGTAGACGACCGCGAGGACGCTCAGCACGAAGAGCGCGATGATCTCGGCGATGAACTGCGTCCGGTGCTCCGGATCGCCGACCAGCGACGACGAGATCTGGGTCGGCAGCCGGGCGATGATGCCCGACATGATGATCATCGACGTGCCCTGGCCGATGCCGTGCTCGCTGATCTTCTCGCCGATCCACATGATCAGCAGCGTGCCGGCGGTCAGGATCAGGATGATCGCGCACTTGTAGAAGAAGCTGGCGAAGAGGACCGGGTCGATCAGCGGCCGCGCGCCCGACGCCGCCTCGCGGCCGAGCAGCTGCGACACCGTCACGCTCGCCTGGAAGATGCAGATCGGGATCGTGGCCCAGCGCGTCCACTGGTTGATCTTGCGCTGGCCGTTCTGCCCTTCCTTCGCCACCTGCTCGAGCGCCGGCACCATCTTCTGCAGCAGCGAGAAGACGATCGACGCCGAGATGTAGGGCATCACGCCGAGCGAGAAGACGGTCGCGCTGCCGAGCGCGCCGCCCGACAGGGCGTTCAGGATGCCGACGACGCCGCTCGACTGCGTGCCGAGCCGGCGCACGAACTCGTCGGCGTCGACGCCCGGCAGCAGGATGTGGTTGCCGAGGCGGTACGCGAACAACAGGACCAACGTCCAGAAGATCTTCTTGCGAAGCTCCGGGACGCGCAGGATCTCTGTTGCCTTGCCGAACATGCCGATTGCCTGGTTCTCTGCTGCCGTTTCGATCGGTCAGGCGGCGGTCCCGATCGGCGCGCGCGCGCCGAGCCGGGCCGCGCCGGTCACGCCTTCTTTTCGCCGCCGCCCTTGGGCGGCCGCTCGCCGCCCGAGGCCTTCTTCTTCTCGCCGCCGCCGCCGCCGCCTTCCTTGGCCGGACGGTCGGCCTTCGCCGGCTTCTCCGCCTTCACGGGCTTCTCGGCCTTCTCGCCCTTCGCCGGGGCCGCGGCCTTCGCGGCCGCCTCGGCCGCGGCGCGCGCCGCCTTCTTCTTGTCCGCCTCGATGCGGACGAAGTCGGGCGCCTCCTTCTTGGGCAGGGGCGCCAGCACGGTGCCGCCCGCCTTCTCGATCTTCGCGCGCGCCGGCGTCGAGACGGCGACGTCGGCGCCGAAGCGCAGCGCCTTCGTCAGCTCGCCGTCGCCGAGCACCTTGATCTGCTTCGAGTTGCGGCGCACGAGGCCGCGCTCGATCGCGACGGCGAGGTTGACCTCCTCGCCCGCCTTGAACGCCTTGTCGACGGCGACGAGGTTGAGCGTCGTCCACTCGGTGCGGAACGCGGCGTTGTTGAAGCCGCGGCGCGGCAGGCGGCGGAAGAACCGCATCGTGCCGCCCTCGAAGCCGAGCTTCGACGAGTTGCCGCTGCGCGAGTAGGCGCCGCTCTGGCCGCGGCCGCACGACTCGCCGAGCCCCGAGCCCATGCCGCGCCCGACGCGGATCTTCTGGCGACGCTTCTTTCCCGCGTCGAGGATCTCGTGGAGCATCATCCGAGCGTCACTCCGCGCAGCGCCTCGATCTGCGACCGCGATCGCAGCGCCTCGAGGCCCTTGAAAGCCGCCTTGACCAGGTTCACCGCGTTCGTCTGGCCGATGCTCTTGGTGAGCACGTCCTTGATGCCGGCGAGCTCCATCACGGCGCGCACGGTGCCGCCGGCGACGATGCCGGTGCCCGGCGCGGCCGGCATGAGCCGCACGCCCGACGCCTCGAAGGCCGACTCGACCTGGTGCGGGATCGTCGTGCCGACGCGCGGCACGTTGATGAGGCTCTTCTTCGCGTCCTTGACGCCCTTCTCGACCGCGTTCGGGACCGCGCGCGCCTTGCCGAAGCCGAAGCCGACCTTGCCGTCGCGGTTGCCGACGACCACCAGCGCGGAGAAGGAGAAGCGCCGGCCGCCCTTCATCACCTTCGCGCAGCGGTTCACCTTGACGACGATCTCCTGGTACTGCGGCTCGTCGCCGTCGCGGTCGCCGCGGTCGCGTCGCCCGCCACCACGGCCGCCGCCGCCGCCACCGCCGCCGCCACCCGGACGCCGGGGGCCGCGATCACCGCCGCCACCGCCGCCTCCGCCACCACCACCGCCGCCGCGATTGTCGCTGCGTGCCGGCGCGGCGCCGCCTTCCGCGGCCTTGGCCGGGGGGGTCGCGCTGTCGTTCGGGTTGTTGTCTTGGTCCGTCACGTTCCACCTCGGCTCAGAAGCTGAGACCGCCCTTGCGAGCCCCGTCCGCGAGCGCCTTGATGCGTCCGTGGTACTTGTAGTTGCGTCGATCGAAGACGACCTTCTCGACGCCCGCCTTCTTCGCCCGCTCGGCGATCGCGAGCCCGACGCGCATCGCGACGCCGGTCTTGCCGGAGAGCCCCTCGGCCGGGGCGCCGAGCTCCTTCTCCTGGCTCGACGCCGCGGCCAGCGTCTTGCCGGCCCCGTCGTCGATGAGCTGCACGTAGATGAAGCGGTTGCTGCGGAAGACGGTGAGCCGCGGCCGATCCGAGTTGCGTCGGATGCCCTTGAAGACGCTGTGCGCCTTGCGGGTGCGGCGGCGGCGTAGATCGCGTGAGTGGTCCATGCGGTGTTCCCTGGCTCTGCGTGGCGGCTACTTGCCGGCCGCCATCGACTTGCCGGCCTTGCGGCGGATCTGCTCGCCGGCGTAACGCACGCCCTTGCCCTGGTAGGGCTCGGGCGGACGCGAGCCGCGGACGCGCGCGGAGAACTCGCCGACCGCCTGGCGATCGATGCCCTTCACGTCGACGGTCGTCGGGTTCGGCGTCTCGACCGTGATGCCCTTCGGGATCGGCAGCACGATCGGGTTCGAGAACCCGACCGACAGCGACAGGGCGCCCTTCTCGAGCTTCGCCTGGTAGCCGACGCCGTGGATCTCGAGGCGCTTCGCGTAGCCGGTGGTCACGCCCTCGACCATGTTGCGGCAGAGCGCGCGATAGAGGCCGTGCATGGCGCGGTCGAGACGGTCGTCGCCGCCGCGGGTGAAGTTCACCCGCGCCGCCTTCGCGTCGATCTCGACCTTGATGCGCGCGTCGACCTTCTGGGTCAGCGTGCCCTTCGGCCCCTTCACGGAGAGCGTCCCCGCGTCGAACTTCGCCTCGACGCCCTTCGGGAGCGGGACCGGTTGCTTGCCGATGCGCGACATCAGTAGACCTCGAGCAGCGCTTCGCCGCCGACGTTCTGCGCGCGCGCCTCCCGGTCGGAGAGGACGCCCTTCGCGGTGGTGAGGACGGTGATCCCCATCCCGCGCAGGACCGGCGCATGGTCGGCGACACGACGGTAGAGACGGCAGCCCGGCTTGCTGATGCGGGTGATGCTCTGCAGCACCTGCTCGCCGTCGGGCCCGTACTTGAGATCGACCTTGAGCACGGGGAAGCCGTCCTTCGACTCCACGGAGAAGTCGCGGACGTAGCCCTCGCGCTTCAGCACGGCGCAGACGCCGGCCTTGATCTTCGAGTGCGGCATGCGGACGTCGCCGCTCTTGTTGCGCAGCGCGTTGCGGATGCGCGTCGCGAGGTCGGCGATCGGGTCGGTCATGGTCATGGCACGGATCCCAAGGGCGCCCGGAAGCTCACCAGGACGCCTTCTTCACGCCCGGGATCTCTCCCTTGAGCGCGAGCGAGCGGAAGCAGAGACGGCAGCAGCCAAACTTGCGGTAGTAGGCCCGCGAGCGGCCGCACAGGTTGCAGCGGTTGTGCTTGCGGACCTTGAACTTCGGGGTCCGCTTCGCCTTCACCCTCAAGCACGTCCTAGCCAAAGCTCGCTACTCCTTGTCTGCCGCGCGATCCTCCCGCGCGGCGTTCGTGTCCGATCGTCCCGCTCAAGCGTGCTGGAAGGGCATCCCCAGCGCGGCCAGCAGCGCCTCGGCCTTCGCGTCGTCGCCCGCCGACGTCACCACCGAGACGTCCATGCCCTGCACGGTGTTGACCGTGTCGGCATCGACCTCGGGGAAGACCGTCTGCTCGACGATGCCGAGCGTGTAGTTGCCGCGGCCGTCGAACGCCTTGCGGGAGAGCCCGCGGAAGTCGCGGACGCGCGGCAGCGCGAGCGAGATCATCCGGTCGAGGAACTCCCACATCCGGTCGCGCCGCAGCGTCACCTTCAGGCCGATCTTGTCGCCCTGGCGCACCTTGAACCCGGCGATCGACTGGCGCGCCAGCGTCACGACCGGTTTCTGGCCGGAGAGCGAGGCGAGGTGGGCGGTCACCTCCCCGAGGAACTCCTTGCTCTCCTTGTCCTTGCGCAGGCCCATGTTGATGGAGACCTTCTTCAGCTTCGGAACCGCCATGCGGTTCTTGATGCCGAACTTCTCCATCAGCATGGGCACCACCTCGCGCTCGTACTTCTCGCGCAGGCGGGGCTGCTTTCGTGTCGCGGTCTTGGTCATCGCATTGATTCGGCGCGCCTCAGTCGAGGGCGACGCCGTCCTTCACGCCGACGCGGACGTGCTTGCCGTCGCGCGTCTCGACGCGGAATCGCTGGCCCTTGCCGAGCTTCTCGCTCCAGAGCATCACCTTCGAGATCGGCAGCGGGCCCTCGCGGCGGATGCGTCCGCCCTTCGGGTTCTGCTGCGACCGCTTCAGGTGCTTGTACTGGAGGTTGATCCCCTCGACGAACACGCGGAGGCTGTCGGTGTCGACGCGGATGACCTTGCCGGTCTTGCCCTTGTCGACGCCCGCACGGACCACCACGACGTCGCCGCGCTTGATGCGGAGCGCCATCAGACGACCTCCGCCGCGAGGGAGATGATCTTCATGAAGTTCTTCACGCGCAGCTCGCGCGCGACCGCGCCGAAGATGCGCGTGCCCTTCGGGTTGTTCTCGGCGTCGAGGAGCACCATCGCGTTGTGGTCGAAGCGGACGTAGCTGCCGTCCTCGCGGCGGATCGGCGCCTTGGTGCGCACGACCACGCCCTTCACGACGGAGCCCTGCTTCACCTCGGAGCCCGGCGCGGCCTTCTTCACCGCGCCGATGATGATGTCCCCCACCGACGCGTAGCGCCGGCGCGAGTTGCCGAGGATGCGGATGCACATCACGGTGCGCGCGCCGGTGTTGTCGGCGACGTCGAGGCGGGTGTAGGTCTGGATCACGGCTCAGCCTTCCTCCCCCGCGCGCACGACGCGCACGAGCGTCCAGCGCTTCGTCTTCGACAGCGGCCGCGAGAACGCGACCTCGACGAGGTCGCCGACCTTGGCCTCGCGCTTCTCGTCGTGCGCCTTGAGGACGGTCCGCTGGCGGACGTACTTCGAGTAGACGGGGTGCTTGACGAGGCGCTCGATGACGACGGTGATCGTCTTCTGCATCTTGTCCGACGTGACGGCCCCGATGCGGCACACGCGGCGGCCCGTCGCCTCGGCGACGGCCCCCTTCGCCAACGGCTCACTTGCCATCGGACTTCACCTCCGCCCCCTTCGCCGACTTCGCCCGCGCGCGCTCGCCCTGGATCGTGAGGATCCGGGCGATGTCGCGGCGGAGGCGGACCGGCTCCTTGGTGTCCGAGAGTCCCTCGGACGCCTTGAAGCGCAGCTCGAACAGCCGCTTGCGCTTCTCCTTGAGGAGGAACCCGAGCTCCGCCTCGTCCTGCGTGCGCAACTCGCCGATCTTCACAGCCCGTGCCTCCGACGGATCATGCGCACCTTGATGGGCAGCTTGTGGGCGACGCGGTTGAAGGCGAGGACCGCCTTCTCCTCCGTGACGCCGGCCAGCTCGAAGAGGACGTGGCCGGGCTTCACCTCGGCCACCCAGATCTCCGGCTCGCCCTTGCCCTTGCCCATGCGGGTCTCGAGCGGCTTCTTCGAGATCGGCTTGTGCGGGAAGACGCGGATGTAGAGGCGGCCCTCGGGAGCCGAGCGGCTCGCCGCGACGCGCCCCGCCTCGATCTGGCGCCCGTCCATCCAGGCCCATTCGAGCGCCTGGAGGCCGTACTCGCCGAACGACACGACGTTGCCGCGCTGCGCGATGCCGCGCAGGTGCCCGCGCTGGACCTTGCGCCAGCGGACGCGACTAGGCATCAGCGGCATGGTTGTTCTCCTCGCCCTTCAGCTTCATCTCGTACCAGCCGCGGAAGATCCAGCACTTGCAGCCGATCGCGCCGTAGCTCGTGAACGCGTTGGTGAACCCGTAGTCGATGTCCGCGTCGAGCGTGGCGAGCTTGATCGAGCCCTGGATGATCGACTCGCGGCGCGACATCTCGGCGCCGCCGAGGCGGCCGGCGATGTGGATCTTCACGCCGATCGCGCCGGCCTGCATGGTCATCTGCGCCGTCTTCTTCAGCGCGCGGCGGAAGGAGACGCGCTTCTCGAGCTGCTCCGCGACGCTCTCCGCGACGAGCTGCGCCGAGAGCTCCGGCCGGCCGATCTCGACCGTGTGCACCGTGACGTTGTTGCCGACGATGCGCGCGAGGTCGTCGCGCAGCTGCTCGGCGCGCACGCCCTTGCGGCCGATCAGCACGCCCGGACGCGCGGTGTGGATGATCACCGTCGTCGCCTCGCGCGTGCGCTCGATGTCGATGCGCGCGACCGCCGCCTGACGGAAGTCGCGCTTGATGAACGCGCGGATCTTCTGGTCCTGGGCGAGGAAGCCGGGGAAGTCCTTCTTCGACGCCGTCCAGCGCGACCGCCACGGCTCGCGGATCCCGATGCGGAAGCCGAGAGGATGTACCTTCTGGCCCATCAGACGCGTCCTCCCGCCTTCTCCGTCGCGGCGTCGGCGGCCGCGGCCGGCTTCGGCGCCGGCTCGTCGAGGACGACGTGGAGATGGCTCGTCTTCTTCATGATCCGGTGGAAGCGGCCGCGCGCGACCGGTCGGCCGCGCTTGATCAGCGGGCCTTCGCCCGCGTAGATCTCGCGGATCACGAGCTTGCTCAGGTTCACGCCCTGCGCCTGGCCGGCGTTCGCCAGCGCGGACGCGATGACGGTCCGGAAGAGACCCGACGCGCGCCGCGGGTTGTGCTTCAGCATCTCGAGCGCGCGGCTCGCATTCATGCCGCGGACGAGGTCGGCGACGGGTCGCGCCTTGCGCGGCGTCACTTGCGCGTATCGATGGCTGGCCTGGTATGGCATGTTTCGTTCTCGCTACCGCGCCCGGTTCACTTCTTGCCGCCGCCAGGGCCGCCGCCCGGTCCGGACGGCGGAGCCGCGGCGGCCGCCTCGGCCTTGCGACCCGAGGTGTGGCCGCGGAAGGTCCGCGTCGGCGCGAACTCGCCGAGCTTGTGGCCGACCATGTCCTCGGTCACGAAGACCTTCACGTGCTGCTTCCCGTTGTGGACCAGGAAGGTGTGCGTGACGAAGTCGGGGAGGATCGTCGAGCGGCGCGACCAGGTCTTGATCGGCTCCTTCTTGTTCGCCTTGGCCATCTTCGTGACCTTGGCGGCAAGCTTGGCGTCGACGAACGGCCCCTTCTTGATGCTGCGTCCCATGTTCCGTCAGCTCCGGCTCAGGCCGTCTCGATGCGCTTCTTGCGCCCGTGGATGATGAAACGGCTCGACGGCTTGCGCGGGTGGCGCGTCTTGCCGCCCTTGCTCGGCACGCCCGTCGGCGACCGCGGGATGTTGCCGCCCTTGCTGCGTCCCTCGCCGCCGCCCATCGGATGGGAGACGGGGTTCATGGCGACGCCGCGCACGTGCGGCCGGATGCCGAGCCAGCGCTTGCGGCCCGCCTTGCCCAGCACCTGGTTCTGGTGGTCGATGTTGCCGACCTGCCCGATCGTCGCGCGGCAGGTGATGTGCACCTTGCGCCGCTCGCCCGACGGGAGGACCAGCGTCGCGTAGTCGTCCTCGCGCGCGAGCAGCTGGATCTGCGACCCCGCGGAGCGCCCGAGCTGGCCGCCCTTGCCGGGCGCGAGCTCGACGTTGTGGACGAAGAGGCCGAGCGGGATGTGCGCGAGCGGCATCGTGTTGCCGACGTTCGGCTCGACGCGGTCGCCCGAGTCGAGCACCGCGCCGACCTGCAGGCCCAACGGCGCGAGGATGTAGCGCTTCTCGCCGTCCTTGAAGTGGAGCAGCGCGATGCGGGCGCTGCGGCCCGGGTCGTACTCGATCTGCGCGACCGTGGCCGGGATCCCGTCCTTGTCGCGCTTGAAGTCGAGCTTGCGCAGGTAGCGCTTGTGGCCGCCGCCGCGGAAGCGCACCGTCACGCGGCCGGTGTTGTTGCGGCCGCCGCGATGGCGCTGCGCGACGAGCAGCGACTTCACGCCGGCCCGTCCCGTGACCTCCGACATGTCCGGGAACGTGCCGCCGCGGCGACCCGGGGACGTCGGCTTGTAGACCTTCACCGCCATGCGCTTGCTCCAGCTCCCGTCCGGCTCAGACGATGTCGATCTTGTCGCCTTCGCGCAGGGTCACGATCGCCCGCTTGAAGGGACGGGTGGTGATGGGCCGGCCGAACGCGCGGCGCGGCTTGCCCTTGCGCACCATCGTGCGCACGTCGGTCACCTTGACGGCGAAGAGCGTCTCGATCGCGCTCTTCACCTGCAGCCGGTTCGCGGCCGGATGGACCAGGAAGACGTACTGCCGGAGCGCGTCCAGCATGTACGTCGTCTTCTCCGTGACGAGCGGCTTCTTGATGATGTCGCGGGCCTCGAGCATGGACGTTCCCTCAGCTTCCGGCCGCGGCTTCGCCGGCGAGCCGCTTCGCCATCTCGGCGAACGAGTCGTGGCCGATGAAGATCAGCTGCTTGCGGTTCAGCACGTGGAGGGCGTTCACCTCGGCCGCCAGCACCACCTCGACGCGCGGCACGTTGCGGAAGCTCTGCCACGCCTTCCGGCCGCCATCGCCGGCCGGCACGACGACCGTCGCCCCCTGCGTGGCGCCGAGCGCGACGAGGGACTTCGCGGCGGTCTTGGTCGAGGGCTTCGCGAACTCGAGCGACTCGATGATCGCGACCTCGCCGTCGACGAGCTTGCCCCACAGCGCGGAGCGCAGCGCCTCGCGCAGCGCGCGGCGCGGCAGGTGGTGGCGGTAGTCGCGCGGGATCGGGCCGAAGATCGTGCCGCCGTGGCGCCAGAGCGGCGAGTTGCGGTCGCCGGCGCGCGCGCGGCCCGTGTGCTTCTGCGGCCACGGCTTCGCCTCGGAGTACGACGTCTCCGCGCGCTTCTTCGCCTTGTGGGTGCCCTGCCGCTGGTTCGCCTGGTAGGCGATCGCCGCCTGCTTCAGCAGCGTGCGGCGCCGACCCGTGCCGAAGAGCGCGAGGTCGATCGACTTGGTCGCGATCGCGCTGCCGTTCAGCACGCGCGCATCGGCCTTCGTCGGGGATTCGGTGGTCGTCGCCATCAGCTTTGCCTCGTTCCGCCGTCTTCGCGCTTCACTGCTTCTTGCTGACGTTCTTGTTGAAGCTGCGGACCGAACGCGCGGTCCGCACGAAGACGAGCCCGTCGTCGGTGCCCGGCACCGCGCCCTGCACCAGCAGCGAGTCGGTGGCCGGCTGCACCGCGATGACGCGGAGGTTCTTGACCGTGACGCGCTCGGTGCCCCAGTGGGTCGCCATGCGCTTGCCCTTCAGGATGCGGCCCGGCCACGTGCGCATGCCGATGGAGCCCGGCCCGCGCACGTTCATGTTTCCGCGCGAGCGCGCCTTGTGGCCGAAGTTCCACGCCACCATGACGCCCTGGAAGCCGCGTCCCTTGGTGTGGCCGACGACGTCGACGTAGTCGCCCGCCTTGAAGACGTCGCACTTGATCTCGTCGCCGACCTTGCGGTCGCCCGCCTGGTCGAGGCGGATCTCCTGCACGTAGCGCTTGGTCGCGACCTTGCGCTTCTCCGCCTCGACGCGCTGCGGCTTGTTCAGCCGCGACGCCTTCTGGTCACGGAAGCCGACCTGCAGCGCGTGGTAGCCGTCGCTCTCGGGAGTCTTGACCTGCATCACGACGCACGGACCGGCCTTGAGCACGGTCACCGGGACGACCTGCCCCTTCTCGTCGAAGATCTGCGTCATCCCCTCCTTGCGGGCGAGGATCGCGTGGTATTCCGCTGCTTGCGCCACCGTTCAGTCTCCTGCGATCGTCCGGTCGTCGCCGCCGATTCGCGGGCCGCTCGTCACACCTTCACGCGGATGTCGACGCCGGCCGGCAGGTTGAGCCGGCTGATCGAGTCGACGGTCTTCGGCGACGGATCGCTGATGAAGACCAGCCGCTTGTGCGTCCGGATCTCGAACTGCTCGCGCGACTTCTTGTCGATGTGCGGCGAGCGGAGGACCGTGTAGCGCTCGATGCGCGTCGGCAGCGGGATCGGCCCCGCGACGCGCGCGCCGGTGCGCTTCGCGGTCTCGACGATGTCGGAAGCCGACTGGTCGAGCGCCGTGTGGTCGTACGCCTCGAGTCGGATCGTGATCTTCTGCTGCTGCGAGTTCATGAGCGTCTCGGTCCAGCACGGCGTCGCGGGCCATCCCGGCGACGGTCGCTTCCGCCGAGCCGGCCCCCAAAGTCGTGAAGCACACCCCTCGCCCTCCGCCTGGTCCGGCCCCATGAAGGCCGGGTGGCGCAGGTGCTCCGGGAGTGCTCGCTACCTCGTGGAAGTCGTCTTGGAAAAAGCGGGCCGGGAGATGGTAGGGCGGCACTTGCGAGAGTCAACTGCTTTCTCGTCGGGGCGCCCCGGGCGGAACGGCGTCCGCGGAACGTTCGTCCTGCCGGGCGGAGCTCCGGCGCGGCTCGCCGGAGCGGCTAGAACGTCAGCCCCTTGGCGACCTCGGGCGGGACCGGCTGGTAGTCGGCCGGCTGCATCACGAAGCTCGCCCGCCCCTGCGACATCGAGCGCAGCGAGGTCGAGTAGCCGAAGGTCTCGGAGAGCGGCACGCGGCCGGTGATCTTCGCCGACTCCCCCTGCGTGTCGACCTGCTCGATGATCCCGCGCCGCGCGTTCAGGTCGCCCGTGACCGCGCGCATGAAGTCGGTCGGCGTCTGGATCTCGAAGGCCATGATCGGTTCGAGGAGCACCGTCCCCGCCTTCTTCATCGCGTCGTGGAAGGCGTCGTCGCAAGCCTTCGCGAGCGCCGCCTCGGTCGTCTCGCCGTCCTTGGTCTCGCCGTCGAAGACGTCGACGTGGACGCGCACGATCGGGTAGCCGAGGTCGAGCCCCGACTTGAGCGCCGCCTTCGCCGCCGCCTCGATCGCGAACCAGAACTGGCGGTGGACCCGCTCGTTGGGGATCGCCATGCGGACGGTCGGCGCGATCTCGTCGCGCGGCTCGACGCGCAGGCGGACGCGGCCGAACTGCGGCTTGCCGGCGAAGACGTGGCGGAACGTCGCGTCGCCCTCCATCGCCTGCGCCGCCGTCTGGCGGTAGGCGACGCGCGGCTTGCCGACGCGGATCGGCACCTTGTAGTCGCGCCCGATGCGGTTGCCGACGATCTCGAGGTGGAGCTCCCCCATCCCCGAGACGATCGCCTGGCCCGTCTCCTCGTCGATCCGGTAGCGGAAGGTCGGATCGTCGCGCGCGACGAAGACCAGCGCCTCGGTCAGCGCGTCGCGATCGGCCGCCGTCTTCGGCTCGATCGACTGCGAGATCACCGTGTCGGGGAAGAGCATCCCGCCGATCTGCACGGCGCGCGGCTTCGGGGCGAGCGTGTCGCCCGTCTTCGTGAAGCGCAGGCCGACGGTCGCGACGATGTCGCCCGGCCCCACCTTGTCGACCGGCTGCCGCTCGTCCGCGTGCATCCGATAGAGGCGGCCGACCCGCTCCGCCTTCTGCTCGCGCACGTTCCAGACCGACTGGTTCGTCTCGAGCGTGCCGGCGTAGAGGCGCACGAAGGTCAGGTCGCCGTGGCTGTCGTGGATCGTCTTGAACGCCAGCGCGAGCAGGTCCTCGCCCGGGTCGGGCGCGAACTTCTCCTTCCCCTTCCCGTCGACGCGCTCGAGCGTCATCGGCCCGATGTCGAGCGGCGACGGCAGGTAGTCGACGACCGCGTCGAGCGCCGGCTGCACGCCGCGGTTGCGCAGCGCCGCGCCGAAGAAGACCGGGACGAGGCGGCGCGCGACGACGGCGCGGCGGATCGCCGCCTTGAGGTCGGCCTCGCCGATCGCCTTGCCCTCGAGGAAGAGGAGCGAGAGCGCGTCGTCGACGTTGGCCACCTGCTCGACGAGGTCGGCGCGCGCCAGCTCGGCGTCGTCGCGCAGCTCCGGCGGGATCGGCTTCTCGGCGAACTGCTCGCCGAGCTCGTCGGTCCAGAGGAGCGCGACCATGCGCACCAGGTCGACGACGCCCGCGAAGTCCTTCTCGCGGCCGATCGGCAGCTGCGCCGCGACCGCGTTCGCGCCGAGGCGCGTGCGGATCGAGCGGACCGCGCGGTCGGGGTCGGCGCCGGTGCGGTCGAGCTTGTTGACGAAGGCGATGCGCGGGACCTTGTGGCGGTCGGCCTGGCGCCAGACCGTCTCCGACTGCGCCTGCACGCCGGCCACGCCGCAGAAGACGCCGATCGCGCCGTCGAGGACCGAGAGCGACCGCTCGACCTCCGCCGTGAAGTCGACGTGGCCCGGCGTGTCGATCAGGTTGATGTGGTGGCCCTTCCACGTGCACGTCGTCGCCGCCGACGTGATCGTGATGCCGCGCTGCTGCTCCTCCTCGAGGTAGTCCATCTTCGCGGTGCCCTCGTCCACCGTGCCCATGCGGTGCTCCTTCTTCGTGTAGAAGAGGATCCGCTCGCTGAGCGTGGTCTTGCCCGCGTCGATGTGCGCGACGATGCCGATGTTGCGGACGATCTTCAGGTCGACGGGCATGGCGGAGGGACGGCCGTCCTGGGCGGCGCCGGAAAAGGGCGGGCGAGCATAGCCCTGGAACGGAGACGGCCTCCGCCGCGCGAACGCGACGGAGGCCGTGGATCACGGTCTTGCGTCAGTCGGCGGCGACGCGCCGCATCACCACGCGAAGTGGGCGAAGGCCTCGTTCGCCTCGGCCATCTTGTGGGTGTTCTCGCGCTTCGTGTAGGCCGAGCCCTGCTTGTTGAAGGCGTCGAAGAGCTCCTCCGCGAGGCGCTTGCACATCGGCTTGCCCTTCTTGCCGTGCGCGCCCTCGAGGATCCAGCGGATCGCGAGGCTCTGCTGCCGGTTCCGCTTCACCTCGTGCGGGACCTGCAGCGTCGCGCCGCCGACACGCCGGGAACGGACCTCGACCATCGGCTTCACGTTGTTGATCGCGTCCGTGAAGACGTCGAGCGGCTCCTTCTCCGGGATCTTCTTCTTCAGCAGGTCGAACGCGTCGTAGACGACGGCCTGCGCGACGGACTTCTTGCCGCCGCGCATGACGCAGTTCACGAAGCGCGACACGAGCTTGCTGGCGTAGCGCGGATCGGGCCGGAGGAACTTCTCGGTGGACTCGTACTTCCTAGGCATCGAGTTTCAGCTTCCCGCTCAGGTCTTGGGACGCTTCGCGCCGTAGAGCGAGCGTCCCTGCTTGCGATCGGTCACGCCCGCGGAGTCGAGCGTGCCGCGCACGATGTGGTAACGGACGCCGGGGAGGTCGGGGACGCGGCCGCCGCGCACGAGCACGATCGAGTGCTCCTGCAGGTTGTGGCCGACGCCGCCGATGTAGGCGGTCACTTCCTTGCCCGTCGACAGCTTGACGCGGGCGATCTTGCGGAGCGCCGAGTTCGGCTTCTTCGGCGTCATCGTGCGCACGATCGTGCACACGCCGCGCTTCTGCGGGCACGCCTCGAGCGCCGGCGCCTTGGTGCGCTTGCGCTTGAAGTGGCGGCCTTGTCGGACGAGCTGGTTGATCGTCGGCATGGATCCTCCGGGCCGAACGGGCCCGACTGCTGGCGCCGGCCGCTCCGTTGGGAGCTTCCGGGGTGAAAAGGGTCGCTGATTCAAGCGAACGGGCGGCGGGTTTCAATCCGTCGCCCGTCCGGGGGCGCGTCACGCCGCCTTGCCGTCCTCCTCCTCCGCGGCCATCTCGCCCGCCAGCTCGATCGTCTCGCCGTGCAGCTTGACGCGCGACTGGTGGTAGTGCTTGAAGCCCGTCCCGGTCGGGACGAGGTTGCCGAGGATGACGTTCTCCTTCAGGCCGACGAGCTCGTCGCGCTTGCCGGCCATCGCCGCCTCGGTCAGCACCTTGGTCGTCTCCTGGAAGGAGGCGGCCGAGATGAGCGAGTCGGACTGGAGCGCCGCCTTCGTGATGCCGAGCAGCACCGACTCCGCCGTCGCCCCCTTCTTGCGCTCCTTGCGCATGCGCAGGTTGGTGAGGCGGAAGACGTGGCGGTCGACCATCGAGCCCGGCAGGAAGTCGGTGTCGCCCGGATCCTCGATCCGGACCTTGCGCAGCATCTGCGCGATGATCACCTCGATGTGCTTGTCGTCCATCGAGACGCCCTGCGAGCGGTAGACCGCCTGCACCTCGCGGAGCAGGTAGGTCTGCAGCTCGTCCTCGCCCTTGATGCGCAGGAGGTCCTGCGGGACGAGCGGCCCCTCGATCAGCGGGTCGCCGGCGCGCAACCGGTCGCCCGAGCGCACCAGCAGGTGGCGCCCGTGCGGCACGAGGTGCTCCATCGGCGGCACGTTCTCCGCGTCCGGCTTCACCAGGATCGTGCGCTTGCCTCGCTTCAGCTCCTTGGCGAGCTCGACGATGCCGTCGATCTCGGCCATCACGGCCGGCTCCTTCGGCTTGCGCGCCTCGAAGATCTCCGTGACGCGCGGCAGGCCGCCGGTGATGTCCTGGACGTCGGCCGCGTCCTTCGGCTTCTTCGCGAGCAGGGTGCCGATCGACACCTTCTCGCCGTTCTCGACCATGATGTAGGCGCGCTCCGGCAGCGGATGGCTGTCGAGCAGCACGCCCTTCTTGTCCTCGATCAGCATCTCGGGATGCAGGTCGCCCTTGTGCTCGATCACCATGCGGCGCGTCACGCCGTTGGCGTCGGTCTCGGTCTTGACCGTCTTGCCGTCGATGACGTCCTTGTAGCGGACGATGCCCTCGCGGTCGGAGAGGATCGGCGTCGAGCCCGGGTCCCACGACGCGAGCGCGGTCCCGACCTTCAGCTCCTGCCCTTCCTTGACGAGGATCACGCCGCCGAGCGGCACCGAGTAGCGGTCGATCTCGCGCCCCTGCGCGTCCTCGAGCAGCAGCTCGCCCTGGCGGTCGAGCACGACGCGCTCGCCGGCCGCGTTCACCACCGAGCGCAGCTGGAGGAAGCGCACGATGCCTTCGCGCCGCGCCTTGACCTCGGAGACGGTGAGCTCGCGCGACGCGACGCCGCCGATGTGGAACGTGCGCATCGTCAGCTGCGTGCCCGGCTCGCCGATCGACTGCGCGGCGATGATCCCGACCGCGAGGCCGAGCTCGACGAGCTGGCCGCGCGAGAGGTCCATGCCGTAGCAGAGCTGGCAGACGCCGAGCGTCGCCTCGCACGTCAGCGCCGAGCGGATGCGGACCTTCGGGTAGCCGAGCTTCTCGACCTGCTTGGCGATCTCCTCCGTGATCAGCTCGCCCTCGCGCACTACCACCTCGTCGGTGACGACGTCGGTGATCGTGTCGCGCGCGACGCGGCCGCGGATGAGCTCCCAGAGCGGGACCTCGAGGCGGTCGCCCTTGTAGATCGGCGCCTTCGCGATGCCGCCGATCGTGCCGCAGTCGTGCATCGTCGCGACGACGTTCTGCGCGACGTCGGCGAGCTTGCGCGTGAGGTAGCCCGAGTCGGCGGTCTTGAGCGCGGTGTCGGCGAGGCCCTTGCGCGCGCCGTGCGTCGACGAGAAGTACTCGAGGACGCGCAGCCCCTCGCGGAAGTTCGCGCGGATCGGCGTCTCGATGATGCGCCCGTTCGGCTTCGCCATGAGGCCGCGCATGCCGGCCAGCTGGCGGATCTGCTCGACCGAGCCGCGGGCGCCCGAGTCGACCATGACGAAGATCGGGTTCAGGAACGGCTTGCCGTTGCGCGAGTCCTCCTTGAGGCCGCGCATCATGTCCTGGCCGATCTTCTCGCGCGCGTGGGTCCAGACGTCGACGATCTGGTTGTAGCGCTCGCCGTCGGTGATGACGCCGTTCGCCAGCTGCTTCTCGATCGTCTCGACCTTCTTGTCGGCCTCGGCGAGGAGCTTCTCCTTCTCGCGCGGGATCGAGAGGTCGGCGATGGCGAACGAGAGGCCGGCGAGCGTCGCCGACTTGAAGCCGAGCTCCTTCAGCCGGTCGAGCAGCTCGACCGTCGCCTCCTGGCCGGTCCGCTTGAAGACGTCCTCGATCAGGCGGGCGATGCCCTTCTTGTCGAGCGTGACGTTGAAGAAGATGTCCTTGTTCGGGAGCGTGTCGTTCAAGATCAGGCGGCCGACGGTCGTCTCGATCAGCCCCTCCGAGCCCTTGTCGCCCTCCTTGGAGCGCACGACGCGGCCCGGCCCGATGCGCACCTTGATGCGCGCGTGGAGCGTGACCTTCTTGTCGGAGTAGGCGCGCATCGCCTCGAACGTGTCGCGGAACGCCTTGCCCTCGCCCTTCTCCTGCGGGCGGTCGACGGTCAGGTAGTAGCAGCCGAGCACGATGTCCTGCGTCGGCGTGATGATCGGGCGGCCGTGCGCGGGCGAGAAGATGTTGTTCGGCGCCATCATCAGCGCCGACGCCTCGACCTGCGCCTCGTACGAGAGCGGCAGGTGGACGGCCATCTGGTCGCCGTCGAAGTCGGCGTTGTAGCCGGTGCAGACCAGCGGGTGGATCTTGATCGCGTTGCCTTCCACCAGCACCGGCTCGAAGGCCTGGATGCCCATGCGGTGGAGCGTCGGCGCGCGGTTGAGCAGGACCGGGTGGGACTTGATCACCTCCTCGAGGATGTCCCAGACCTCCGGCTCCTTGCGGTCGAGCATCTTCTTCGCCGACTTGATCGTGTCGGCGTAGCCCAGCTCCTTCAGGCGCCGGATGATGAACGGCTGGAAGAGCTCGAGCGCGATCTTCTTCGGCAGGCCGCACTGGTGGAGCCGCAGCTCCGGCCCGACGACGATGACCGAGCGCGCCGAGTAGTCGACGCGCTTGCCGAGCAGGTTCTCGCGGAACCGGCCCTGCTTGCCCTTGATCATGTCGGTCAGCGACTTGAGCGGCCGGTTGCTGGTGCCCAGCACCGGGCGGCGGCAGCGGCCGTTGTCGAAGAGCGCGTCGACCGACTGCTGCAGCATCCGCTTCTCGTTGCGGATGATCACCTCGGGCGCGTTGAGGTCGAGCAGCTTCTTCAGGCGGTTGTTGCGGTTGATGAGGCGGCGGTAGAGGTCGTTCAGGTCCGACGTCGCGAAGTTGCCGCTCTCCAGCAGCACCAGCGGCCGCAGGTCGGGCGGGATCACCGGGATGACGTCGAGGATCATCCACTCCGGCTTGTTCGGCGAGTCGCGCAGCTGCTCGACCGTCTTCAGCCGCTTGATGATGTCCTTCTTGCGCTGCTTGCTGCGGGTGTTGCGCAGCTCCTCGCGCAGCTCGAGCGAGATCTTCATCAGCTCGAGGCGGATCAGCATCTTGCGGACGGCCTCGGCGCCCATCTCCGACTCGAAGTTGTCGCCGTAGAGCTGCTTCGCCTGGCGGAACTCGTCCTCCGAGAGCATCTGCCCGCGCTTCAGCGGCGTCGAGCCGCCGTCGATGACGATGTACTCCTGGAAGTAGATGACCTTGTCGAGCGAGCTGACCTTGATGTCGAGCAGGTTGCCGATGCGCGACGGGGTCGCCTTGAAGAACCAGATGTGCGCGACGGGCGCGGCGAGGTTGATGTGCCCCATCCGCTTGCGGCGGACCTTGCTGTGGGTCACCTGCACGCCGCAACGGTCGCAGACGATGTTGCGGTGCTTGATGCCCTTGTACTTGCCGCAGAAGCACTCCCAATCGCGCGTCGGGCCGAAGATCTTCTCGCAGAACAGGCCGTCCTTCTCGGGACGGTAGGTCCGGTAGTTGATCGTTTCCGGCTTCTTCACCTCGCCGAACGACCAGCTGCGGATGTCCTCCGGTGAAGCGAGCTTCACCGTGACGCAGGCGTAGTCGTGGACGCGGTGGAAGACGTCGACGTCGAGCATCGGAACGCACCTCTCGTCATCGGGCCCGCCGCCGCCGGCGGGACCGCGGAATCAATCGGATCCCGTCCGCGCGCGCAGGTCGGCCGCGCGCACGGACCGGATCCGGTTCAGGTCACCCGTCGGCGATGGAGTTCCATGTTCAGCGCGAGGCCGCGGATCTCGTTGGTGAGCACCTCGAACGAGACGGGCGTGCCCGGCTCGAGGATGTTGGTGCCCTTCACCATCGCCTCGTAGATCTTCGTCCGCCCCTCGACGTCGTCCGACTTCACCGTGAGGAGCTCCTGCAGGATGTTGGCCGCCCCGTACGCCTCGAGCGCCCACACCTCCATCTCGCCGAAGCGCTGCCCGCCGAAGCGCGCCTTGCCGCCGAGCGGCTGCTGCGTGATCAGCGAGTAGGGCCCCGTCGCGCGCGCGTGCACCTTGTCGTCGACGAGGTGGTGCAGCTTCAGCATGTAGATCTGGCCGCAGGTCACCTTCTGGTCGAGCGGCTCGCCGGTGCGGCCGTCGAAGAGGGTCACCTTGCCGTCCTCCGGCAGGCCGGCGTCGCGCAGCGCCGCGCGGATCTCCGACTCGTGCGCGCCGTCGAAGACCGGCGTCACGGCCCGGAAGCCGTTCTTCTTCGCCGCCCAGCCGAGGATCGTCTCGAGGATCTGGCCGACGTTCATGCGGCTCGGCACGCCGAGCGGGTTGAGCAGGATGTCGATCGGCGTCCCGTCCTCGAGGAACGGCATGTCCTCGACCGGGAGGATCTTCGCGATGACGCCCTTGTTGCCGTGGCGGCCGGCCATCTTGTCGCCGACCGACAGCGAGCGCTTCGTCGCGAGGTAGACCTTCACCATCTCGAGCACGCCGGTCGGGAGCTCGTCGCCGCGCGAGAGCTTGTTGACCAGCTTGTTCTTCTCGTTCTCCGACGCGTCGATCCGGTCGGACGCGTCCTTGAACAGCTTGTAGGCCGGCATCCCGGTCGGATGGTCGATGCGGTCGAGCACGTGGGTGCGCGCGACGTCGAGCTGGCGGCGCAGCTCGGGGAAGGCCGCCTCCTCCTCGATCGCGATGCGCTTCGAGGTGGTCGGGTCGGCGACCTCGGCCTTCGTGACCTTCTCGAGCTCCTCGACGAGCTTCTGCAGCTCGGCGCGGAAGAGCGTGAGGAACTGCTTCTCGGCGCGCCGGATCTTCAGCAGGTTCTTGGCGCTCTGCTCCTCCGACGTGTCGATGTTGCGGGAGAACTTCTGCGCGTCGATGACGACGCCCTCGACGCCCGACGGCACCTCGAGCGAGTCGTTCTTCACGTCCTCGCCGGCGCGGCCGAAGATCGCGTGGAGCAGCTTCTCCTCGGGCGTGAGCTCCGACTTGCTCTTCGGCGAGACCTTGCCGACCAGGATGTCGCCCGGCCGCACCTTGGTCCCGGTCTTGACGATCCCGGTCTCGTCGAGGTTCTTCAGCGCCCGCTCGCCGACGTTCGGGATGTCGCGCGTGAACTCCTCGCGCCCGAGCTTCGTCTCGCGGATCTCGATGTCGAACTCGTTGACGTGGATCGAGGTGTAGGCGTCCTCCTTGACGAGGCGCTCGCTGACGATGATCGCGTCCTCGAAGTTGTAGCCGTCCCAGATCATGAAGCCGACCAGCACGTTCTTGCCGAGCGAGAGCTCGCCCTTGTGCGTGGCCGCGCCGTCGGCGATGACCTGCCCCTTCTTGACCTTGTCGCCCTCGGCGACGATCGGCCGCTGGTTGAGGCAGGTCTTCTCGTTCAGCCCGACGAACTTCCGGAGCGGGTACTCCTGCTCGCCGACCTTGATGCGGCGCGAGTCGACGTAGGAGACCGTCCCCTCCTGCTCGGCGAGGATCACCATGCCCGAGTTGCGGGCGACGTGCGTCTCCATGCCGGTGCCGACGAGCGGCGGCTCGGTGCGGATCAGCGGGACCGCCTGCCGCTGCATGTTCGAGCCCATGAGCGCGCGGTTCGCGTCGTCGTGCTCGAGGAACGGGATCAGCGACGCGGAGACGCCGACGACCTGCTGCGGCGAGATGTCGCGGAAGTGGACCTCGTCGGCGCCGACGTAGGCGAACTCGCCCTTCTTCCGGACCAGCACGCGCTCGTCGAGGATCTTGCCCTTGTCGTCCACCTCGGTGTCGGCCGGCGCGATGATCGCCTCCGCCTCCTCGTCGGCGCGGAGCATCTTCACCTCGTCGGTGAGCTTGCCCTTGCGCACGACCTGGTAGGGCGTGACGAGGAAGCCGTACTGGTCGAGCCCGCCGTAGATCGACAGCGACGCGATCAGGCCGATGTTGGTGCCTTCCGGCGTCTCGATCGGGCAGATGCGGCCGTAGTGGGAGATGTGGACGTCGCGCACCTCGAAGCCGGCGCGCTTGCGGTTGAGGCCGCCCGGACCGAGAGCCGAGAGGCGCCGCTCGTGGGTGAGCTGCGCCAGCGGGTTGGTCTGGTCGACGACCTGCGAGAGCTCGCTGCGCCCGAAGAAGTAGTCGATCGCCGAGCTGATGGTCTTGCTGTTGATCAGCGTGCGCGGCGTCGCCGTGTCCGGCGGCTCGAGGTTCATGCGCTCCTGCGCCGTGCGGCGCAGCTTGAGGAAGCCCTTGCGGAACTCCTCCGCCGCGAGCTCGGCGATGGTGCGCACGCGCCGGTTGCCGAGGTGGTCGATGTCGTCGACCTCGCCGCGGCCCGCGCGCAGGTCGAGGATGTAGCGCGTCGAGTTGATGATGTCGTCCCGGTGGAGCGTCATCTCCTCGAGGTTGATCTCCTGCCGGTACTTGCGGTTGATGCGGAAGCGGCCGACCTTGCCGAGGCGGTAGCGCGACGCGTCGAAGAAGCGCTCGTGGAAGAGCTCCTTCGCCTTGTCGAGGTTGCTCGGGTTCGAGGGGCGCAGCCGGTTGTAGATCTTCAGCAGCGCCGACTCGTGGCTGTTGGTGTCGTCCTCGGCGATGGTGTTGAGGATCAGCGGATCCTCCATGCCGTCGATCACCTCGAGCTGCTTCATCTCGCTCTCGAGGATGACCTTGAGGTTCTCCTCGGTCAGGAGCGAGCCGCCCGCGATCAGCACCTCGCCGGTGCCGGCGTCGACGATGTCGCCGACGATGTACTGGCCGAGCAGGTCCTTCTCGGCCTGCTTGACGCTCTTGATCTTCACGACCTTCGTGTTGTGGAAGAGGCGGATCAGCGCCTCGTTGGTCGAGTACTCCTCGGACATCGCGCGGAGGAACGACGTCGCGGGGAAGCGACCGCTCTGGTCGATCTTGATCCCGAGCACGTCCTTCTTGCTGACCGCGAGCTCGATCCAGCTCCCGCGCTCCGGGATGATCCAGCACGAGTGGAGCTTCTTCTCGCCGGCCACCAGCTCGAGCGAGAAGTCGACGCCCGGCGAGCGGTGGAGCTGCGAGACGATCACGCGCTCGGAGCCGTTGACGATGAACTCGCCGCCGCCGGTCAGGACCGGGATCTCGCCGAGGTAGACCCACTCCTCCACCGGGTCGGGCTTGTCGAGCCGGACGCGGATGCGGAAGGGCGACCCGTAGGTCAGCGAGAGGACGCGGCACTCGTCGGGCGTGTAGCGCGGCCGGCCGAGCTCGTAGCCGACGTACTGCAACGCCATCGACTTGTCGTACGAGTGGATCGGGAACGTCTCGCGCAGGATCGCCTCGAGCCCCACGTCGGTCCGCCGGTTGAACGGCTTCTCGGCCTGGAGGAATTCCGCGTACGAGGCGACCTGGATGTCGGTCAGCGTCGGAACGTCGCTGATGACGGGGTACTTGCCGAACCGCCGAATGTCCATGCGGCTCCTCTCAGCTCAGACGGGATCGATCGGGGAGGAAACGAAGGCGCGCCCGCACCAAGCGCGCCCGCCCGACCCACGCGTGCGCGGGGGCCGGGCGATCGGACGCTCGGGGATGCGAGCGAGGAGCGTCACTTGATCTCGACGGTGGCGCCGTTCTCCATCAGCTTCTTCTTCAGGTCCTCGGCCTCCTCCTTCGTGACGCCGGTCTTGACCGGCTTCGGAGCGCCCTCGACCAGGTCCTTCGCCTCCTTGAGGCCGAGACCGGTGATCTCGCGGACCACCTTGATGACCTGGATCTTCTTGTCGCCCGACGCGGTGAGGACGACGTCGAACGCCGTCTTCGCCTCGGCCTTCGCCTCGCCGCCGCCGCCGCCGCCCGGCGCCGCCGCAGCCACCGCGGCCGCCGCCTGCACCTCGAAGACGGTCTCGAAGTCCTTCTTGAACTGCGCCAGCTCGAGCACGGTCATCTTCGAGATCGTCGAGAGCAGCTGCTTCGACGTGCCGTCCGCCAGCCCGTTCAACCGGTCCATGATCGCCTGCGACATCGCATCCTCCGTGAATCGTTCCGCGGCCCTTGGGCGCGCGTGGTCGTGTGTCGAATCGTTTCCTGCCTGCCGTTCCGCCGCTGCCGCCGTCCGGGCGGCCGCGGCGTCCACCGCCTCGCGGGCGGTCGAGCGCTCCAGTTGCTTCGCTTGCCGCTACTTCCCTTCCTGCTTCTTCGCGAGCGCGTCGGCCAGCGCGGCCGGCGAGGAGAGCAGGGTCTGCGTGAGACCGAGCACTCCCGTCAGCGGCGCCGTGACGGTCGCGAGGATCTGGGCCAGCAGCGTGCGACGGTCCGGGATCTCCCGGAACTTGTCGACCTCGGCCGGCGTGAGGACCTTCTTCTCGAAGAGCCCGCCGCGGACGGCGAGCTTCCCCGACTTCTTCGCGTAGTCGGCGACGAGGCGCGCCGCGACCGGCAGCCCTTCGCCGCCGTAGATCAGCGCCGTCGGCCCCGCCACCACGCCCTTCAGCGCGTCGGACTGCACCGCGTCCTTGAGCGCGATGCAGGCGAGCGACGTCTTCACGACGAGGATCGCCACGCCCTTCGCGCGCGCGATCTTGCGCAGCTCGGTGAACTGCAGCACCGTCAGGCCCGTCGTGTCGACGGCGACGAAGTCGGGGCTCTCGCCGAGGCGCTTCTGGTACTCGCGGACGATGGCCGTGTTGATGCGGTTCGCCATGGCGTCAGACGCCCTCCACGAAGAGGCCCGGGCCCATCGACGTCGAGAGCGCCACGCTCTGGATGTAGATCCCCTTCGACGCGACCGGCTTCTGCGCCTTGATGAAGGAGAGGATCGCCTCCACGTTGGCGACGATCTTCTCCTTGGTGAACGAGCGCTTCGCGACGGGCGCGTGGACGATGCCGTGCGCGTCGGCGCGCACCTGCACCTTGCCGGCGGTGAACTCGCGCACCGCGGTCGCGACGTCGGCGGTCACCGTGCCGTTCTTCGGCGACGGCATCTTGCCCTGCGGTCCGAGCACCTTTCCGAGCCGTCCGACCACGCCCATCATGTCGGGCGCGGCGACGACGACGTCGAACTCGAACCAGCCGTCGGTGATCCGCTTCGCGAGCTCCTCGCCCCCCACCTCGGCGGCGCCCGCCGCCTTGGCGGCGTCGGCGCGGTCGCCCTTGGCGAAGCAGATGACGCGCTGCGTCTTGCCGACGCCGTGCGGCAGCGAGATCGCGCCGCGCACCATCTGGTCCGACTTCTTGACGTCGATGCCCAGACGCACGGCGATGTCGACCGTCTCGTCGAACTTCGGCGGCTTGAGTTGCTTCAGGAGATCCACCGCCTCGACGAGCGGGGCGCTGCGGCGGGTGCCGAGCACCTTGAGGTTCTCCTGGTAGCGCTTGGAACGTTGGCGCATGGTGTCTCGTTACCTGCTTGCTGCGCGCGTGTGGCGACGCAGCGGCGGCCAGCGACGCGGGCGGTCCGATCCGCCCGGTTCGCGTCGCGTCTCAACCCTCGACCTTGATCCCCATCGACCGCGCCGTCCCTTCGACGACGCGCATCGCCGCACCGATCGAGTTGGCGCGGAGGTCGGGCAGCTTGACCTTCGCGATCTCCTCGACCTGCTTCTTGGTGACGGTGCCGACCGTCTCCTTGCCCGTGATCCCCGAGCCCTTCGCGACGTTCGCGGCCTTCTTGAGCAGCACGGAGGCCGGCGGCGTCTTCAGGATGAAGGTGAAGCTCTTGTCCTTGTAGATCGTGAGCTCGACCGGGACGACCGTGCCCTGCTGCGGCCGCGTCGCGTCGTTGTACTGCTTGACGAAGCTGCCGATGTTGATGCCGTGAGGGCCGAGCGCCGTGCCGACGGGCGGCGCGGGCGTGGCCTGGCCGGCGTTGAGCGCCAGCTTCACGACGACCTGGATTTCCTTGGGTGCAGCCACCGCGGTCTCCTGGGGCGCGCGGAAGTCCCGCGGCCCGCCGGCGCGCGTCCGGCATCGCCGGGCGCCGCCCTCACTCGGGATCGAGGATCAGATCTTCTCGACCTGCCAGTACTCCAGCTCGACCGGCGTCTCCCGGCCGAAGATCATCACGTTCACGCGCACGAGCCCCTTCTGCGGCTGGACCTCGGCGACCACGCCGCTGAAGTTCTCGAAGGGGCCTTCCTTGATCTTCACCTTGTCGCCGAGCCCGAACTGGATGTCGAGCTTGGGCCGCTCCTCCGTCGACTTCATGCCGCCGACGAGCTTCTCGACCTCGTGCGGCTCCATCGGCATGGGCAGGTTCTCGGACCCGATGAAGTCGCCGATGCCGCTGGTGCCGCGGACGAGGTACCACGTCTCCTCGTCGAGGAGCATCTCGACCAGGATGTAGCCCGGGAAGATCTTCCGCTGCCCCTCGCGGCGCTTGCCGCCCTTGATCTCGGTGAACTTCTCGGTCGGCACGAGGACGTTGCGCACGCGCTCGTCCTTGCCGGCCGCCTTCACGCGGGCGAGCAGGTTGTCGCGGACGCGCTCCTCGCGGTTCGACGCGACGCGCACGACGTACCAGCGGAACTCGGCCGCGGGCTTGGGGGCTTCAGCGGGCATCCGCGGAGCCTCCGTAGATGAGCTGGAAGAAGAGCTTCTCGAGACCGTAGTCCGAGAGCGTCATGAAGACGAACATCACGACGACGCAGGCGATGACGACGAAGGACGCCTTGCGCGCCTCGTCGAACGAAGGCCACGTGACCTTCTTCATCTCGAGCTCGGTGTCGATCAGCAGGTCGGCCGCCTTGGGCGCGTTCAGGAGCTTCAGGATGCCCCACGTGAACCCGAGGAAGATCAGCAACGAGCCGATGAAGCCGGGCGTCAGCGGGAACGCGAGCACCGGGATCTCGACGCCGAGGAGGTCCTTCTCGAAGAACTCCCAGCGCTGCGACCAGAGGAAGAAGCGGCGCGCGGCGAGATAGGCGAAGCCCGCCAACGACCAGAACGCGGTCGCGCGGGCGATCCCTCCCTCACCAGGCTTGTACTTGAACATCGCTCCCTCTCGGTCCTTGCGAACCACCTCGCGTACGGCGGGCGGCTCTCCCGAAAGCTCGTGCGGCACGACGCGCCGACGACCGGACGGTGGCTTGCTCTGCGGTTACGAGTGCAGCGGTTACTTGCGCTTCTCTTTGTGCGCGCGGTGGCCGCGGCAGAACTTGCAGTACTTCTTCAGATCGAGCTTGTTCGTGTCCTTCGGATCCTTCTGGGTGCGGTAGTTCCGGTTCCCGCACTCCGAGCACTCGAGGAACATCCACTCGCGCATCGCAAAGCCCGCCGCTGATCAACCTGGGAACCGAACCCGTCCGCACCTGACGCGACGACCCGCCGCGCCAGATGGCGGGCGGGTCGCAGCGAGAAGGTCACTCGTGGATCTTGGTGACGACGCCAGCGCCGACGGTCTTGCCGCCTTCGCGGATCGCGAACCGCTGACCCTCTTCCATCGCGACCTTCGAGATGAGCGTCACCGTCATCTGGACGTTGTCGCCCGGCATCACCATCTCGGCGCCGCCAAGCAGCGCTTCCGCGCTGCCGGTCACGTCGGTCGTCCGGAAGTAGAACTGCGGGCGATAGCCCTTGAAGAACGGCGAGTGCCGGCCGCCCTCTTCCTTGCTCAGGATGTAGACCTGGCAGTCGAACTTGGAGTGCGGCGTCACCGACTTCGGCTTCGCCAGCACCATGCCGCGGTAGACCTGCTCCTTCTCCACGCCGCGCAGGAGGACGCCGACGTTGTCGCCGGCGCGCCCTTCGTCGAGCGTCTTCTGGAACATCTCGACGCCGGTGCAGGTCGTCTGCTGCGTGTCGGCGAAGCCGACGATCTCGAGCGCCTCGCCGACCTTGACGACGCCGCGCTCGACGCGGCCGGTGACGACCGTGCCGCGACCCTTGATCGAGAAGACGTCCTCGATCGAGAGCAGGAACGGCTTCTCGGTCTCGCGCAGCGGCTGCGGGATCCAGCTGTCGAGCGTGTCGAGCAGGTCCTGGATGCACTTCGTCGGGCCCGGGTCCTTCGGCGCCTGGTAGGCCGCGAGCGCGTTGCCGCGCACGACCGGCGTCGTGTCGCCCGGGAAGTCGTACTTCTTCAGCAGCTCGCGGACCTCGAGCTCGACGAGGTCGAGCAGGTCCTTGTCGTCGACGAGGTCGCACTTGTTCATGAAGACGCAGATGCGCGGCACGCCGACCTGCTTGGCCAGCAGGATGTGCTCGCGCGTCTGCGGCATCGGGCCGTCGGCCGCCGAGACCACCAGGATCGCGCCGTCCATCTGCGCGGCACCGGTGATCATGTTCTTGATGTAGTCGGCGTGGCCGGGGCAGTCGATGTGCGCGTAGTGGCGCTTGTCCGACTCGTACTCGACGTGCGCGACGGCGATCGTCACCGTCTTCGTGTCGTCGCGGACGGTGCCGCCCTTGGCGATGTCGGCATAGCTCTTCGCGGCGCCGCCGTACTTCGCGGCCGAGTACGTCATCAGCGCGGCGGTCAGCGTCGTCTTGCCGTGGTCGATGTGGCCGATCGTCCCCACGTTCACGTGAGGCTTCTTGCGCTCGAAAACACCCTTCGCCATGGGACCTTTGCTCTCCTGGATCTCCGGCCCGTCAGGCCGAGGTCACCTTGCCGGTGAGGTCGTGTCGCGTGCTGCGTCCGAAAAAAGGCGCCGGATCCTCTCTGAGACCGGTCGCACTTGCAAGCTTCTTGGAGCGGGTGAAGGGAATCGAACCCTCAACAGCCAGCTTGGAAGGCTGGCGCTCTACCATTGAGCTACACCCGCGCGCGGCTCCTTCGAGGGTTCTCGGGGGGTCGGGAAGAGGCTGGCAGCGGCTCGCGAGGGGGTTCGGACTCCGGTCGGCCAGGCTTGCCTGGTCCCTTCCGCCTGCCCGCTCACGCGGCACGCGTGGTGGGGAGAGCAGGATTTGAACCTGCGAAGCCGTATGGCAACGGATTTACAGTCCGTCCCCTTTGACCGCTTGGGTATCTCCCCTTCGAGTGGTTGAACGTCCGTCGAGAACGCCGCGAGGGCTCGGCCGAGCTGGAATGCCGCCGCTTTCGCCGCGATCACTCTCCCTCGTCCGACCCGCAGGGCGTGGAGCTAGCGGCGGGAGTCGAACCCGCAACCGCCCGCTTACAAAGCGGGTGCTCTGCCAGTTGAGCTACGCCAGCCCAGCAAAGCCTGCGGCCGAACTCCGCCGTAACGTCCACGCGCCGACAGCCCGATCCTCCGGATCACTCCTGAGTTCGGGGCCGTGGGCGAAGCGGGGGAGCGTAGCGGAGCAGCGGGGCGTGTCAACCCTCAGCAGGCCGCCTCGCGCGCGGGGCGCGATTCGCCGCGATCGTCCGGATCGCCGGGAACGACGCCGGGCACCGCGGCCGCCGCTTCGCCCGGCGCGAGCGAGAGCAACCGATCGACCCGCGCCTTCAACTCGAAGACGTCGAGCGGCTTGCGCAGGATCGAGGCGATCGCCGGCTCGCGCGCCACCTGCTCCTCGACGTCCGACTCGAGGAACGCCGACGCCAGCACGATGCGCAGCTCGGGCCGCAGCGAACGCAGCTCGCGCGCGAGATCGAGTCCGGTCCGATCGGGCAGGAGGAAGTCGGAGATGCAGAGCGCGAGGTCGTCGTGCGCTCGAACCGTCGCGAGCGCGTCCGCGACCGTCGGGCAGGTGGTGACGCGGTAGCCGCCGCTGCCGAGCACGTCGGCGAGCAGGCACGCGATCACCTCTTCATCCTCGACGACGAGGATGTGCGGCCCGTGGATCCCCTCCATGAAGCTGCGCTTCTACCCCTCCCTCCCCTCACCTGGCAACGGGTCACTTGCAGGCGGGAGCTATCCCGCCGGCGTCTCGGGCAACGCCACCTCGTCGAACGCGAGCTCGACCGGCAGTTGCCGGTAGAGCACGGTCACCATCTCCTTCGCCAGGTCGACCTTCCGGACGAGGCAGTGCTCCCGATAGCGCGGGAGGAAGACGGCGTCGCCCTTCTTGAGGCCCGCGAGGTAGCTCGACCGTCGCGTGCTCAGGCTGCTCCGCTGCGGGAGCTCCTCCACGAAGCGCCGCACTCCGTCGAGCCGCTGCGCGTGAGGCGCCGGCAGCGTCCCCATCGCCGCCAGCGCCGCCCGTCCCTTCTCGCGCGCCTCCTGCAGCGCCCGCTCGACCTCGCGATCCCGTTCCGCTTCGAGCAGGCGCGCTCGCTCGCCGAGCGCCTGCTGCTTCTGCGTCAGCTCGGCCAGCTCCCGTTCGCCGCGTCGCCGCGCCTCCTCGGCCGCGTCGAGATGGTGGAGCGCCGCCTGCCGCGCCCGCGCCGCCTGGTCGCGCGCCCGCCCGACGTCGCTGCCGCGCCCGCCCGTCAGCCACGCCTCCGCTCTCTCGATGATCGGAAGGGGGATCCCGTGGCGCCGCGCGATCTTGAGCGCGTTGCTCTCGCCCGGCAGCCCGATCGTCAGCCGGAAGAGCGGCTGCAACGTGTCGCCGTCGAACTCGAGCGAGCCGTTCTCGACGCGCGCGACCTCGAAGCCGAGGTCCTTCAGGCCCGAGAGATGGGTCGTCGCGACGACCTTGCAGCCGCGTTCGACCAGCGCCATCAGCAGCGCGCGCCCGAGCGCCTCGCCCTCCTTCGGCTCGGTGCCCGTGCCGAGCTCGTCCAGCAGCACGAGGCTCTGGGCCGTCGCGCGGCCCAGCAGGTCGGCGATGCGGCGCAGGTGGCCCGAGAACGTGGAGAGGCTCTGCGCGAGGTCCTGCTCGTCGCCGATGTCGGCGTGGACCGCGTCGAACCACGGCACCGCGCTCCCCTCGTCGACCGGCAGCGGCACCGCGGCCAGCGCCAGCGCGACCAGCAGCCCCACCGCCTTGAGCGTCGCCGTCTTGCCGCCCGTGTTCGGGCCGCTGATCACCAGCGCATCGAACGCGCCGCCGAGCTCGAGGTCGAACGGCACGACGCGCTCGCGCCCGCCGTCGCCCGCGGCATGGAGCAGCAGCGGATGGAACGCGCGCCGCAGCACCAGCGGCCCGCCCGCCCCCACCGCCACCGACCGCGCGCCGAGCTGCCGGCCGAAGCGCGCCCGCGCGAAGAGCGCGTCGAGGCTCGCGAGCAGCCGCTGCGCCTCGTGCACCGCCGCGTCGTGGCGCACCAGCTCGCGCGTCCGCTCGATCAGGATGCGCTCGACCAGCTTGCGTTCGCGCGCACGCAGGTCGGCGAGGCGGTTCTGCGGCTCGACGAGCTCTTCCGGCTCGACGAAGACGGTCTCTCCCGACGCCGAGCGGTCGTGGAGGATGCCGGCGATGCGGCCGCGCGCCTCCGCCCGCACCGCCAGCATGAAGCGGCCGTCGCGCGCCACCGGAGGCCCTTCGCGCAGGTGGGCGCGCCACTCCGGCCGCGCCGCCACGTCGAGCGCGAGCTCGCGCACGCGGCGCTCCGCCGGCAGCAGCGCCTTGCGCGCCTCGGCCAGCTCGGGCGACGCGTCGTCGAGCACGTTGCCCGTCGCGTCGACCGTCCGCTCGAACGAGCGGACCAGCGGCTGCAGGTCGGGCAGCGCCAGCGCGCGCGCCTTGAGGCGCGGCGCCGCCTCGCGCGCGGCGAGCCGCTGCCGGACGAACTCGCCCGCCTTCACCGCCTTCAGCACCTGCGCGAGCTGCTTGCCGTCGAGGCCGCGCTGCCGCGCCGTCTCGAGCAGCGGCGCGAGATCGTCGATCGCGGCGAACTGCGGCGCCTGCTGCAGCGCGAGCAGCGCGTGGGCCTCCCCCACCGCCTCGATCGCCTCGGTCGCCGCGTCGCGCGATTGGAAGGGCGTCAGCGCGCGCAGCAGCCGCTGCCCGAGCGGGCTCTCGGCCGCCGCGGCGAGGAGCGCGCACGCGCGCGACCAGTCGAGCGCTTCGAGGGCCGGCTTCATGCTCCGCTACACTCCGCGCCCATGAGCTCCTCGCACGATTCGCACGCGGACGACGGCTTCGGGACGCGCGCCGTCCACGCCGGCCAGCCCCCCGACCCGCTGACCGGCGCGCTGATGGTGCCGATCTACCAGAACTCGACCTACCGTCAACGCGGCCCGGCCGACCCGATCGACGGCTACGAGTACGCGCGCACCAAGAACCCGACGCGCCTCGCGCTCGAGCGCAACCTCGCGGCGCTCGAGGGCGGCAAGCACGGGCTCTGCTTCGCGAGCGGGCTCGCCGCCATCAACACCGTGCTCTGCCTGCTGAAGAGCGGCGACCACGTCGTCGCCGGCGACGACCTCTACGGCGGCACGTGGCGCCTCTTCGAGAAGCTCTACGCCGGCTTCGGCGTCTCCTTCACCTACGTCGACCTCGGCGACCTCGCGGCGCTGCGCGCGGCGATGAAGCCGGCGACGCGCTTCGTCTTCGCCGAGACGCCGACCAACCCGCTGCTCAAGATCTGCGACCTCGCCGAAGTCGCGAAGATCGCCCACGCGGGCGGCGCGAAGGTCGTCTGCGACAACACCTTCGCGACGCCC